>Ga0316207_10000315_pt1 | contig 87963 bp, 70 predicted proteins | sample 6weekpyrite_MG_FD_204943 | JGI IMG/M metagenome (GOLD analysis project Ga0316207, IMG submission 204943) | Microbial mat bacterial communities from mineral coupon in-situ incubated in ocean water Damariscotta River, Maine, United States -... | ecosystem: Environmental > Aquatic > Marine >...
CTCTGCCATACTTGCAGTTTCATCTTTACGACTTGGTTTTATTTGTTCTATCGGCGAGTTAATAACTTCTGTAGCGTTTGCAATCGGGGTTGGGTCGATGTTACTAGTTGGCAGTTCAACCGATTGAGCCAGCGTTTGTTTAACTGGATTTTCAGGTGATACAACAGTCTCTACGAGTGGTGGAGCAGCCTTTACCTCAGCAAGTGCAGAGTCATTAGCCTGCTGCTCCTTAGCAGTCAATAAAACATTATCTGAAACAAGTTCCGAAATTTGATTATTTTCCTGAGTATCGACACGTAGCGATTCGGTATTTGTTGAAACTTGTTCAGCTGCAGCATGATCAGATTGGATACGCGCTTCTGGCTCAATTGTGGCAATTCTTAAGGGCTTAATGTTTTTTTGCTCATTCTCATCGACCTGTTGCTGGTGAAATAACATCATAGCAATAATGGCAGACATGATATAGCTGGCAGCAATGGTCGTGAAAACGGGTTTATTAATGCCACTCTTTTTATGAATTGTTACTGATGATGGAGCCAGTGGCATGGCATGATGTGGAGAATCATCATCGAAAACAATGTGCGTAAAGTGATTACTAATGGATTCGGCTTTTATTCGGGAGTTTTTTTTTTCAGACTTTTCAACAAATGAATCCACACTATGTGATGCTGCTTGCAACACTTCGCTTTCAAACACAATATCTTGGGCACTAATGTTTTTTTGTACTTCAGAAAGAAAAAATAAGTCACAATATTTTTTTATGGCTGATAATACACCGGATGATAAAGCGAAAATGTCCGCCAATTTATTACTATATCCATTAAAGCCACCTTGCCACTGTCGGCTTTCTAAATATTTATTAATAAACTCCAGAGTTTCAGCCTGGCCTAAAGGCTGAATCAGGCAATTCAGATTGATTTGCTTTTGAATAACACTGAATTGTGCATCAGCCAGTTTGTCGCAAAGTGTGTCTGATCCACATAATACAATATGAAAAAGTTTATCCTCTTTTGGCATCGCAGCCATGAGTTGCGCTAAAACTTCGAGACATTGTTGTGAAAGATATTCAGCGTTATCAATAATGAATACACTCGACTTTTGCGCAAGACGTTGAGTGTTTAAAAATTCACACATATGATTCAGCAATTGTGAAGTTTGAAATCCCTGCACCGACTGGTAAAGATCCGCAAGCATCATAGTCAGCAATGCATTCGCCGGACCAGCCACATCAGAAACTTTTGCTGTTTTAAACTGACGACCTGATAGCTGGCTTCGCCATAATTCCAATAACGTTGATTTACCCGTACCCGGTTCACCTGATATCAGAATAAAACCATTAGCGTGATTCAAACCAGAGTTTAATAGGGCCAGATATTGTTCTTGTGATTGAAGGACAAGAAGTGCCGAATTTTCCTTAGCCGAATACATAGTGCGCTTTCCATTATATTTTTTGTATGAATCGAGCCTGAAAACACATAGCTTGAGAATACGTAATTTATCACCAGTTCAGATAAATGGCCAGAAATTAAACATTACAAATTGGAAATAATCAGTTTAAATTAAAAGACTAAGCTGTCTCTCAGCGTATTCGTTAAATAATTTTCTTCCATAGATTCCTGACAATGAATTGTTCAAATTGCATTTTGTTTTATGCAAAAACAAATGAGGGTTTACGCAGATTCAAATATATTATTACGCTTTATTATCGAAAAAAATAAATCTTTCCGCCTCTAAACAAATTAATTATTAGTCATCAACACTCCACATCTTGTCAAATACGCTATTCAAAACCGGGTAACAATACTTTTTTAAAAATTTCACTTTAGAAATTTATCGTTAAAATAAATCACAACGTCTTCCAGTTTTGTTTTCGCAGAATTACGTTCATATATTTTAGTTTTGTTTTAAATTGCGCTCATTATTGAAGCAACAAAATACATTGGTAAAAATAAATGCAAACTCCGTCACAATAGAGAAATTTCAATAGATGAAATATGAATTATTTCTTAAAAATACTATTTACAAATGCTGCTTTCTCAGTCAAAATCCGCAACCGAATGTAGTCATTATCTTACCCCTCATTAAGATATTGACTATTTCCCTAGGTTTTTACGATTTATTTGCTGAATAAACAGATAAAAAAGGTAGTAAAATGAAATTATTTACTGGTGTTGCTGGTGCAGCGGTTGTTGCTGCTTCTATGATGTTTTCTCAAGCGGCTTCCGCAGACGGCGCTTCATTGTATAAATCCAAAGGTTGTGCAGGTTGCCACGGTCCTACAGCGATGGGTGCAGTTGGTCCTCGCCTTGCCGGTCAACAAGAAAAATACCTTGTTGAGCAATTCAAATTGATCCGTGATGGTCAGCGTACATCTGGCAAATCAAAAATCATGGTTGGCGCTGTTAAAAGCGTAACTGATGGTGATATTGCTGCAATTGCCAAGCACCTTGCTGCAATGAAGTAAAATATTTCACAAGGTAAAACGGCTCCCAAATTAAATTTGTTTCGATTAACATCAGTGGCAGAATTCCCACTCCCGACACTGATGCTGACTTAAACGTCAATCGATGCGTTACCAATGTCTCTATATTTTGGAGTCAGCTATTATCTTATGAAGGATAATAACGTAATAGCAACCTGTGAAATTTTCATGACTTACTGTTCGATTCAACGGAAGTAACTCATGACACTAAAAAGCCCGCTACAATTGCGGGCTTTTTTTTTCAAACTATTCCGTTCACATATTATTAAACCACACCATTCACAATATGCATTTTTAGCTCGATCACATATTAATAACATTCCCCACTTACTAAATGGCGGGGGTAATCTTAGTTTCGGCTTCCTTAGTAATTTTATTAATACGCCTTCGGAACTTTATATAATTCGATTAATCAATTTGTTTACTAATCGATGCAATGGAATTTCGATGAGCGCCAAGTCAGATAGTATTCCTTTAAAAAAGCTGCTTATTCTTGGTAGTTTAATCATTATCTTGCAAATGTGTATTTATTCTCTTTTGTGGATGAATCCCTGGGTAAAAGATTTAACACAAAGTTTCAATCAGCATGCTTCAGTTAAACCGTTCGAATATTTTGGCGGCGTGAACAACTGGATGATAATACGAACGTTGTATCACATAATTTTTCACGCATTATTCATCGCTTTATTTATTCGTTTTTATCACTGCATCCCAGGTTATCACTGGAAAAAAGGGCTTTATTTTTCTTTGTTCGTGTGCGCTATCAAAACAATTCCAGAAGCGTTTAACAAATGGACATTAATTGCTTATCCTGAAACACTCATAATTTTGCAGTTGATTAATAATGTCATTGGATTAGTAATATTTGGAATAATATTGGCAATTTGTGTTGAAAAGTTTTCGATTATTACTTTGCAAAATAAAACTGTGAAACCGCTCTAAATTCACCCGACAATTAGAATTTCGTAATTAAGGCTGGTTTTGAAACGAGGATGATTTTGGGTAATACTGACGATTTATCGAACCAAACCATTTTATACCCCAGTTTCAAATCGAATTAAAACTAAACATGCATGATTTGCCACCGATAAAATAATATTGGAAATGGCGCGCCCGGCAGGACTGACTCAGGCCATCCATGGCCTTCGCCCTTCGGGTCGCGCTCGCGCGCAATGTAAATCGTCTCCTGACGATTTATCGAACCAGACCTTTTATAACGCAGGTTCGAATCCCGGCTTCAAAAGTTTTGTACAGATGTTAAGAAATGAGAAGTTTGAGAGTGAAATGGCGCGCCCGGCAGGACTGACTCAGGCCATCCATGGCCTTCGCCCTTCGGGTTGCGCTTGCGCGCAATGTAAATCGTCTCCTGACGATTTATCGAACTAGACCTTTTATAACGCAGGTTCGAATCCCGGCTTCAAAAGTTTTGTACAGATGTTAAGAAATGAGAAGTTTGAGAGTGAAATGGCGCGCCCGGCAGGATTCGAACCTGCTACCCTCGGCTTAGAAGGCCGATGCTCTATCCTGATGAGCTACGGGCGCAGATAGAACTTATAAAGTGTGTCTTGATTAAGAAAATTTGGTCGGGGTAGAGAGATTCGAACTCCCGACATCCTGCTCCCAAAGCAGGCGCGCTACCAGACTGCGCTATACCCCGAAATGTGCTTGTATAAGCTGTTTCGCGACTGAGTTAGTGTCTCCACGAAACGGAGGCAGATAATACCTGCTAGAAACATGCAGGTCAATCATCTAATTGAAATATTTTTATTTTTTTTATATCGACCAAATTGGAATTTCGGTATTATAACAATGGTTTGAACAAATGATGTATTTCCGATATTCGGTTATCACCTAATCCTGTCACTGGTACAAATCAGTACGACTATTTTTTCAATTGAATTAGCAAAAACAAAGAATTAAGCATATGGCGCAAATTATCGACGGTAAAGCAATTGCAGAACAAATAAAAAACGACGTCAAAAATCGAATAGAAAAAGGTTTAAAAGAGGGTTTGCGAGCTCCAGGGCTAGCCGTTGTGCTGGTCGGCAGCGATCCGGCTTCAGAAGTTTACGTAAGAAATAAACGAAAATCCTGTGAAACTGTTGGGATTCACTCGGTATCCCATGATTTACCTGCCTCCACCACTCAGGACGATTTGCTCGCGCTTGTGGATCAGCTCAATAATGACGAAACAATCGACGGTATATTGGTGCAATTACCCTTGCCCGACCACATTGATTCCACCACCGTCATTGAACGCATTCATCCAGATAAAGATGTGGATGGTTTTCATCCTTATAATATTGGCCGATTGGCGGCACGAATTCCTACTTTACGCCCCTGCACACCTTATGGGGTAATGAAAATGCTGGAATCCACCGGTGAGGCCATAAAAGGTCAACATGCGGTGGTTGTAGGTGCATCGAACATTGTTGGTCGCCCCATGGGATTGGAACTATTATTGGCCGGCAGCACGGTAACTACCTGTCATCGTTTTACCACCAATCTGGCTGAGCATGTTAAACGTGCTGATATTATTGTCGTTGGTGTTGGTAAACCCGGTCTGGTTAAAGGTGAATGGATTAAACCTGGCGCCATCGTCATTGACGTGGGCATGAATCGTCTGGAAAACGGTAAATTGGTGGGTGACGTAGAATACGAAGTCGCCGCACAACGAGCCAGCTGGATTACCCCTGTACCCGGTGGCGTCGGCCCAATGACTGTAGCCATGCTGATGGAAAATACTTGTTACTCCCATGAAACCTTTCACCGGTAATTTGCGTATTTATAGGTAAAGCATTTATACATTTTACTTAATAATCACAAATCGCTCGCGGGCGTTACCTTGGGGGAATCCGGCTGTGTTTAACTACAACAATAATTACCTGTCAATCAGGCATTGGACACTATTTATACTGGTTTGTTTTTTAGCGGGAATATTATCCGCTTGTCATGAGGGATTAAGCCTTGATGAGATCCATCCCGAAGAAGAAATCGAACAAGTCACACCGGAACCAGAACCAGAACCGCAAGTTAAAGCACCCGCCACTCGATTAAAAAATCTGGTTTTAAATAAAACCACTTCGTGCAATTCATATAATGACTATATTGCACAGGTTTTTACTGAGTATTTAATTGATTCACCCTACCGATATGGTGGCTGTATCGATTGCGAAATTTTTGCACTTCCCGCAGATGCTACTGCAGAAGCTGGATCAGCAAGCACCCAAGCAGATGCTAAATCACCCGATAATGTCAGTGGCACCAATAACCAGGAACAAGGCGTCAATGAAGCGGATATTTTGAAAACCGATTCTGACGGCAATTTATACGTTATTAACGATAACTGGTTTGTGATTGAAGATGCTTTTCCTGCAGAAAACATGTCAGAACTTTCGCGGCTGGATTTAGGCGGTTACGCATCTGCATTATTTTTTAATGAAACCGAACAATTGGCATTTGTCATCACGCATGTTCAACCAGATATTATCCAAAAACAAACAAATCCCCTTGCTGATACCGTTATAATCGCACCAGAAATTTATCAACCAAAATTTGAACTGATCGTCATAAACGTTCAGGACAAAAGCGCACCAAACATTGTTAATCGACAAATGCTGGATGGCAATTATATTAGTAGTCGTCGCATTGAAAATCGCATGCATATCGTAAGCGACTACAATCTCCAGGTACCTGCTGGTCTTCGTAATAACGAATTAGTACAGGCCATTCAAAAACGTTTTTATGATCAGAATACGACTGACGCTGATCGAAATGCCCTGCGAACTGATTTAAAAGGCATTGTTAGAACTTATTTGTCGACAATCGACGTTAACGAATTATTACCTGCGACGTATGTCAACGAAAATGGCCAATATATAGCGCAACCTCTCCTGGCATGTGATGCTTTATATCACCCGGATGTCACCATCAACTATCCACGTTTACTCATGGTCAGCAGTCTGAATCTGGATGGTTCATCGCTAAGCAGTAATGCCATTGTTGCTAATGGTTATCTCACTTATGCATCAAAAGATAATCTCTATATTTCACAACCCAGTTGGGGATGGTGGTGGTTTGACAATACCGATCAACAAACGGTTATTCATCAATTTTCCATTGGCCAGGAGCAACCAGCCTATGTCGCAACAGGTGTGATACCAGGCGCCGTCAAAGATACCTTCAGTTTCAGCGAACATAACGGGTATTTACGCGTCACCAGTACCGAGATCGGTTTTGATACTGTGACTGGTGAACGCTCCAGCAATAACCGTTTACAAATTTTAAAAGATGATAATGCCGGTGAGCTCGCCCTCGTTAGCGAGATTGAAGGCTTCGCCCCTGGTGAAACCATCTTTAGTAACCGTTTTATGGGTGACCGGGGTTTTGTGGTGACATTCCGCCGGATCGACCCCCTGTTCTCGTTTGATTTATCTGATCCGGAAGCACCGCAATTGACTGGCGAACTGGAAATTCCGGGTTTCAGTGATTACATGCAACCCATTGATGAAAATCATTTGTTAACCATTGGTAAAAATGGCGACGCCAACGGTGCAGGCAACCATGTGCAGTTACAAATATTTGATATTAGCCAACTGGATAATCCGGTCTTGTTACATAAGTTTGTTCCTTTTGAAGAAAAAGCTGGCTATAGTTGGTCGCCGGCTAATTACAATCACCTGGCGTTTAATTATTTTGCACCGGGCAATGTGTTAGCGATCCCCTTTTCCTACAATGACTGGACTACCCGTGATTTTTTCAATGGTATTTTAAGTTTCGACATTAATCTGGAAACCGGCATTACACCAATTTCTCAAGTAGACCATTCCGATTTTATTAACCCCGTCAGCAACTGCGTGGTGAGTGAAAAACTTTCAGAAGCGGGTGATGCTGTTATCTGTACCGAAGTTCGCAGTTTCTGGTACCCCGTGCAACCAACGCGAACAGCCATTATGCAGGAAGGTGAAAACCTGTATTTATACAGCTTATCCCGCGCGGGAATTAAAGCCACCACATTGGATGGAAATTCCCAGGTGTTAAGCACGCTGGAATTACCTCGGCGATAATAAAAATCGTTAGTCAGAGTGATGAGAATTTCTTATCACTCTGATACGATTAATGGATGGAACGCTTAGACCAGATAATTACCAACGTACATACCCAGCAAGTTGACATGGCAGCCGCCATGAAACAAATCAAACAATTGCTGGCGGAAGAAAATATTCAGGAAGCGGATATCATTGAAGGCCTGTATAAATTACGGGCACAAGGCACTATTTCCGATGCGCTGTTTCAACTGGCATTTAATAATCTACAAAATCCTGATGAAGAGACTGTCTTACTTGACTTAGACGAGACAGAAGCAGTGACTCTCATGCCGGGCGCCATGTTTGATGGTGATGCGACACAACTGGCTGAGCATTCTGATCAAACACGCGTTAAAGCTGATACACTTCCAGATGCTACACGCATCAAATCCGATACTGATCAAACCATCGCTCAACCAACAACTGATCCTTTCGCTAAAACCCAGGTCTCCAACACCGCACCAGGAATGGTCGAAACGGTTGTCGCCAAACACACCCAGTCTGCCACACAATCCTTCACCTTAACCACCGCCGAGAAAAAACCGGTTGTTTTACGCCCGGGCAGCATTATTCGTGACCGTTTTATTCTTAAGGAAAAGATTGGCGCTGGCGGCATGAGTGTGGTTTTCAAAGCGCTGGATTTGCGCAAACAGGAAGCAAAAAACAGCAACCCCTACGTTGCCATAAAATTATTGGGCGATGTGTTTAAACATCACCCACAGTCATTTCTCACACTGGAACGCGAATCCCAGAAAATCCAGAGCCTGGCGCATCCTAATGTGGTTACCGTTTACGATTTTGACCGGGATGCTGAAACCATTTACATGACCATGGAATGCCTGCAAGGGCAATCTCTGGATGCCATCATTCTGGATAATAAAACGGGCTTACCGCTTGAAAAAGCCTTGCCGTTTATCGAAGGTATGTGCCATGCGCTGCAATATGCGCATTCCAAAAATATCATTCACTCAGATTTTAAACCGGAAAATGTCTTCTTCACCCAGGAAAAAGTGGTCAAAGTACTGGATTTTGGTATCGCCCGGGCAAAACAGCTACCGGACACGAAAGCCAGCTCAGCCACCGCTTTTGATGCGGGTTCTTTGGGTGCGCTCACCCCACCCTACGCCAGCTGCGAAATGTTTGAGCACAAAGACCCTGACCCACGAGATGATATTTACGCTTTGGGTTGCGTTACCTACAAACTCTTAACCGGGGTGCACCCTTTTGGTGGTTTACCTTCCGTTCAGGCACGTGACGCAGGATTACAGCCAAAAAAAATCAACAGCATCACTCGCAAGCAATGGCAAACCATTGCCCAATCCCTGGCTTTTGAGCGCGATGCTCGTATCCCCAGCGTCAGCGAGTTTTACCAGGGCGTTGCGCCACGAAAGCTTTCCCCTTGGATGATTGCCAGTTTCGCCATCATGGCAATTGCCATCGGTTTGGGCGCTTACTTCTGGACAATTTATCAACAAAAGCCCAGTATTCCACTAAAAAAACTCACTGTAGAGCAGCAACAAAAAGTCAAACACTACCTGGAAATTGCTGAACTCTACATGTCCATGGGTTATTTTGCCTCCCCACCTGGCGACAGCGCGCTGGATCAATACGAAAGAGTGCTGGCCATTAACCCAGGAGATCAAAACGCTATTAAAGGCAAAAACAAAATCGCCCAGGAATACGAAAAAATGGCCCGCGAAAAACTTGAACTTGGTGATATCAGCCAAGGTCTTCAACTGGTGAAAACCGGTCTGTTTGTCAAACCAGACGATGAAGACTTATTAAAAATAAAAAAAGCGCTGGAAGATAAACAAAATTTAAGTCAATAAATCATAATCATCAATAAATGACTTATTAATTAGCTTGAATACCTCCCTGCTCTTTTAATCCACGTATGAGACAGGTTAATATATCACCACTACAATATTTGATTTCATCGGTATAAAAGTGAAATTAGACAATTGTGGTGAAGAACTCTACCTGGCGATCAAAATATAAACGTGTGATTTAAGTCATAGGTGTTTTTCTTGGTGATATTTACACTGTCAGAAAATATTGTTCTACCCCGCATAAATGGATGAAATACTGAGAATTACAATGAAAAAAAACCTGTTTATTATCTTCTCAACCCTATTCTTGTTTGCTTGCGCTGGAAAAGGTGCTAACGAAGGTGAACTGAAACTCAATCCCCAGTCAAATATATCCCGTGACAATGTGGACAAATTGTATATTGTCGATTGTCTATTGCCCGGTCAGGTTCGTAGCCTGGGCAGATCAGCCAACTACATAACACCTCGCCGCCCAATCAAAACCTCTGCTGTGGATTGTGAAATTCGCGGTGGCGAATATGTCTCATTTGATCGTGCAGATTATGCCACGGCCTTAAAAATCTGGTTACCGCAAGCACAGGCAGGCGATGCAGCGGCACAAACTCATGTGGGCGAAATTTATGAAAAAGGTATGGGCATCCAACCCGATTACGAAGTAGCTGCACTCTGGTATAAAAAAGCGGCCAAACAAAATTATTCACGTGCGCAAATCAACCTGGGTTATCTTTACGAAAAAGGACTGGGTGTAGAACAGGACATCGGCGCCGCCATGAACTGGTATCGCAAAGCGTCAGGCTTACCGGAAGATATTCAATACGTTTCTTCTGTTGAGTTATCAGCGAAAAATGAAGAACTCCAGTCACTTCGTGATGAAGTGAAAAAGCTTGAAGAAGAAAAACAAAAATACAAAAAGCAATTACGCCATTCCCAACAAAAACTGAAGAATGTTGAAAATGAAAAGAACTCAACAGAATCTAACATCACCGCATTAAAATCGCGAATCAACAACCTGCAAACATCATTAGAACAAAGCAAACAAACAAACCAAACCGCAGTGGTAGTAAGAGAAACGCCATCAACCGGAACAACCACCACTGTTGAAAAAGTGATGCCACCTAAAGAAGTGCAACATCTGATTCAAAAACTGTTTGCACAATTAAAAGACAAAGAATCTGACTTGCAGCAACAAGGTTTAATCATTGCCAAACTGCATAAAGAAACCAGCACATTCAAAAAACAACTGGCCAACGTGGAATTGCAACAATTGGCTTTGGCTGGCCCAAGCATTGAAATTCTAGACCCACCCTTGTCTTTGACTCGCGGCAAGCCCAGTATTCTTTTACGATCTCCGGTTAAATCCCAGGACATTTTTGGCCGCGTGAACGCGCCAGCTGGTTTGAAAAAGTTTGTTTTCAATGACAGCCGATTATTTCTGCGACCGGACAATAGTTTCCGCATTCCTGTCCCCATTGATAGCTCTCTGGTTAATGTAAAACTGGAAGCCATCGACAAACGCGATAAAACCACCACACTGGATTTCGTTATTTCATCACCCAAAGGTTTGCCCGCTCAAGCACCTGTGCTCACCACTCGTTTAACATCTCAAATTAAAGACGTTGATGTTGGTCAGTACTATGCACTGGTTATTGGTAACAATAAATATAAGTCACTACCAAATTTAAAAACCGCGGTAAATGATGCTAAAGAAACCGCTAAAGTTCTTAAAGACAAATATGGTTTTAAAGTTAAATTGCTGATAGATGTTGATCGTTATGAAATTCTTTCAGCCTTACACGAGCTTCGTCAAACGCTGAGTAAAAAAGACAATCTGCTGGTTTACTACGCTGGCCATGGCGACCTGGACAAAGTTAATGATCGTGGTTATTGGTTACCAGTCGATGCTGATGCAGACAACACCGCCAACTGGATTTCAAATGTCGCTATTACCGATATGTTAAACGCCTTAAATGCAAACCATATTATGGTGGTTGCCGACTCCTGCTACTCTGGCACCATGACACGTACAGCTGTTCCTCGTGTTGATTCCACCATACCGGCAGCGATTCAGAAAAAATGGATTGAACTCATGGCGAAAAGCCGTTCTCGTACGGTTTTATCTTCCGGTGGTGTACAACCCGTATTGGATGAAGGCAGTAATAACCATTCCATATTCGCCAATGCCTTCTTAAGAACCTTGAAACAAAATAATGATGTACTACAGGGTTATGCGTTGTATCGGGAAGTGTCTCAGGATGTTTCTACAAATTCATCAAACATCCAAACACCGGAATATGCACCCATTAAACATGCCGGACATGAAACAGGGCAATTCTTTTTTATTCCAAAAACCTAACACTAAACTGAAATAAGAAAAATGAAAATCTTAAAAATAGCCATTATTCCCTTAGCGTTATACACTGCCTGTAATACAGCAAATGCAGCATTGGAAGTGCCATTGAGTTTAAAGGGGCAATCCACGACACCTGAAGAAGTCATCATCGCCATTACCTTAGATATTGTCGATAGTTTGAGTAATATTGAGCGTACTGAAGACCAGGATAACTTGTATAACGCTTTAAAATATGCCGTTGACAATTCGGAAAATCAGGATCCAGATGTTATAGCTGCAATTGCCGATATGTACCAAGCCATTTCACCGAAAAAAAACACCGCCAATTCCATTGTGGTTCGTAAAACGCCTGGCACCATGAAAATAAAAGGTATTGGCAAACGTTTATCTGCTTTGCGAAAACAATCCACGCGCATTGGTTTTTTCAAATCGGTTTACAACTCAGGCAGTCGCGATGGCAGTTTGTACAATACCCTGCCAGGGTATATAAAGTACAATAATCCGTTGGAACAAGGTGGTTTGTTTGATCAACGCTTGAGTGGTTTTATCACAGGTAATTTTGTCAGTTCCAAACAATCAGAAACAGGCACCGAAGCCGGTTTTGATGGCGGTATGCAACAACTGGCCTTTGGTGCAGATTATCGTTTAAATAATAAAGCGTTTGCCGGTTTGGCGTTGAGCCTGATTAATGGCGAAGTGGATCTGGCTGACAATGGCGGTAAACTGGATAATACAGCACAAACCCTGTTGGCCTACGGTACCTACAGTATTGAACCGAACTGGTATGTGGACGCGACAATTAATTACGGTGCCCGATCTTTTGAAATGACGCGAAACATCGGCTTCACCTTAAATAACAACCAGACAAGTGTAAGTTCAAAAAGCTCACCAGACAGCAGCTACTTCGGATTAAGCCTGGGTACGGGGTTCGATCTTAATTTTAATAACGGCCATAACATCACATTATTAGCGGGTCTGGATTACACCGATACAACCATTGATAGCTTCAATGAAAGTAATGGTACAGGCTTTAATTTACATGTTGGGCAACAAGATATCACCAGTATTCAAATGAATATTGGCGCCGAATGGCGTCAGGCGATCAGCACATCGTTTGGCGTGCTCTTACCACAATTTTCTGCCACCTGGGTGCAGGAGTTTGAAGATAAAGGCGACAGCATCAACGCCTACTTTATCTCTGACCCAAATAAAAATAAAATTGAGTTTAAAGCCGGCAACAAAGACCAGGGTTTCATGAACTTACGCCTGGGTGTCTCTGCCGTATTGCCGAAAGGGCTTTCTTTATTCACGCAATTTGAAACACAACAATTTGTCGATGATTATCAGCAATACATGATTTCACTTGGCGCACGAAAAGAATTCTAGAAAGAATAAAACATGAAAAAACAAAAATTGCTAAACCGAAATACCTTTACTTTCTTGTTCCTGCTCTTGCTTGTGGTTTTATCCACGGCGTGCAGCAATAAACCGGAGCCTGCATATTTAACGGTATCGGCACCTTCTTCAGAAGCGTTGCAAAAAGCAACACAATCCCACAAATTTGACAATTCTGAACTGGGTCTTAGTCAATTTATTCTCAGCGTACATACCATTAATGGTAAACGAATTCGCAGTGTTAACCTGTTGACCGCTGCCGACGATGTGAAACTTGAAGTGCCGACAGGTATTGAGTTGATTGTTTCTGGTGAAGCATTTCGCGAAGATGTGTTGAGTTACAAAGGTCAGGTTGGTGTTCAAGCCCTACGTCCAGGCCAAAGCTCATCGGTAAGCTTAGTCTTGTACGATGTCAATAATGCTGAAACTGAATTACAAATTGATCTAGGCCTAAACAATGCCCCCGCCAATGGATTGAGCAAAGGTTTAACCTTTTCCAGAGATAATCAATACGTCTTATTCCTGTCCAGTGCAGATAATCTTACCGACAACGACGACAACCAAAGTGGTGATCTGTATCTGAAAAAATTTGTAACCGACGAAGTCATTAATCTAAATTCTGACGAATTGGGTAATGTCGGTGACACCGGTGTAATACAGGAAGTCAGTTCCGCCGATATTTCTGAAAGTGGTTTATACGTGGTGTTTTCATCCACAGCCAGTAATCTGGTATTGGGCGACACAAACAATGTGGAAGATGTCTTCCTTAAAAACACCTTGACGGGTGAAACACGACGCATCAGTATAGATATCAGTGGTAACCAGGTATTTCAATCCAGTTATGATCCGCAAATTTCTGATGACGGCAGCATTATTACCTTTAAGAGTGATGCAATCCTCGAGATAGAAGATAGCTCTGGCGGACTTTATGAATACAACCGTCTGCTCAATCAAATCCAGCGACTGACAGGTTTTATCGATAATTATGTTTTAAGTGGTGATGGCCAATGGCTGGCTTATCAGCATTTAGTATCAAGTGAAAACGGTCAATCTGTGCAACTGGTCGTACAGGAAATTGCCACGGGTGATCAAACCATCATCCAGGAAAGTGATAATCATTTTATTTTTAACCTCAGTCAAAACGGCCAGTTCCTGGTTTTTGTTCCCCAGGATCGTACGTTGACAGTGCCAGCCGATACAGAACTTTTAGGCGCACCCAACGAAAACCTTGGTAAACCTTTAAGCCCACGAGCAGTCTCGGATGATCAAATTGCGCAGATATTTATCTATTCTCGGGCGAGCAACCAAAGCCGTGATGTCAGCGAAAACCTATTTGGAAGCAATTTTTCAGATAAATTAACGCAAAATAACCTGCCTGCCATTTCAAATGACGGCCGCTATCTGGCGTTTTCTCATAACAATACAGTGCATGTTTTTAATGCTTTCAATAATAACCTGGCGGAAGTCGCTGAGGGTATTGATCCATTCTTAAGCCGAGATGGTAGAAAAATTGGCTTCACCCGCGATCAAAACCTGTATTTGATCGATAATCCATTATTTGTTGCCTCCACAAGTGCTGCGGCAAAAGCACAAGCACCTACTGATGTAATTATTAATGCCGGTATTGGACAAGTGAGCTTAAGTTGGCAATTGGTTGAAGATGCGAATTATTATCGAATTTATCAAAGCAATGTTGCAGATATTGCTGCGGGAATCGATAGCGGGGAATTAATTCCTCACATATTGGAAACCCAAGATAACCAGATTATTATCACCGAAAACTTGGACAACGGCGCCAATGTTTATTTTGTTGTCGCAGCGATTAATGAGCAGGGAGAAAGTGCATTCTCCCAGGAAATCTCAACTACAATTTTCAACCCAGAAAATGAAGGCAGCTTCGATTCGCCAATCTCGGTTAACAATGGTTTGCATCAAGGCATGGTGGGCACTGGACGTAGTTATTATTCGCTAAACTCTCCGACACAATATGATTACTATTTCATCAGATTGTTAAACAGTTCCAGCCCAGTTAATTTTGACGCAAGTGCCATAAACTTTGACAGCACAAATGGTTGTTTACAGGAATCAAATAGCTGCTTGGTGGACATGTTCAATTCAGAAATTCCTTCAAATACTGTGTATGTCAGTGTTGATGGCAGCGATACTGAACAAGGTGCAATATATGATCTAGACTTCACACCACTTGTTAACCGGGATTTTAATCTGAACGTGGATCTCAATATTATCGGCTTTGGTAATACTGGCGATATCACTGGCACCTTAATCAGTGGTTCACAATTTCTTCCCGAAACTACGTACACATTTTTCTTCAATCCAGAATCACTGGGCAGCAGTCATGTAGCGGTTTCTTCGTTGAAGTTACCAAATGAAACCTGCGATCTGAATGGCAGTGATGAGAGCGCTCAGTATGCTTGTGAATTCACCACGGATGTTAATGGTGAACTTTTTCTAAAGTTTGAAGCGTTAGCAAATGCAGAAGACATGGTTCTGCAGGCTCGAATTATTGAGGTAGAACAACTTAGTTTTTCACCTGATTCGATCTCTCTTGATCTTGCATCAGATTTCGAACGCTATTTTAAAGTAACTGTGCCATCTGGGTTAAATTACGCTGCAATTCTTGAAAATGAAAATGCGAATCGTGCTGTGCCCGCAGATTTCGCCATTTACGAAAACCATTGGCGAAACCGAAAATGTTCAGGCACATTACGAGCGCTTATCGGATTTGTTAATTGCGATATTTCCCTCGACGACATCAACAGTTTTTATATTCACGTACGCGATGCCGGTTTCGATGAAATAGGCGCGGATATCCAGTTCACTTTAATTCCGCAAACCACACCTGATCAGACTGCTCCGCTGATAAGAAGCGTAAACAGTATCGCTGAATACCAAAGTCCAACAATAGATAGTCGCATTGATATCAACTTCAATGAAGCCATCTCAGCTGCATCAATAACACCGGGTGCCATTAATTTGAGTGACCGTTCAGGAGAAGCCCCAATATCAGTACCTTTCACGGCAAGTGTTGATGGTGCCGTGGTGACACTTACACCAGACAATGTGCTGGAGTTTGGAACGACATATGGAATCGAAGTTACAAGTAGTATTACCGATTTAGCTGGCAACAGTCTTCTAAATTTACCATTAAATATAATCTCCACATGGGCTCCGAACAATGAGGGCAACTTGGAGATCCCTCGGAATATATCAGGCACAACATATGATGGTATGGTAGCTACGGGTAGTAGCTTTTATCGATTATCCCCTATTCAAGGTGATTATTACTTTATTGAACTTCTCGATAAATCTGGTCCTGTTACGTTAAGCGCGTCTGGTTATGGTTTTAATGATCAAGGATCTGGGTGTGAACTGATTGAAACGTCATGTATTGCTGATACAGTTGAATCCTTTGAACTTTCGATCGAAGTTGATGGCAGCCAAACACAAAATGGCGCGGTTTTCTCAATGCAGTACTTGCCATTACAGGGTACGTTTTTCTCAACAAACCCGGCCGCCAGAATCATAACTTCACTGGCCAATGATAATTCAATGCAGCGTGTTCTTTTAACAGGATCCGGTCTGAATAGTAATTTACCTTACGCCCTAAAATTCACCAATCTGGGAAATGCGGTTTTTGATGTCCAGTCACTTTATGACTTAACAAATATCTGCACAGTTGATGGAAGCCAACAAAATGGAGAATTCATTTGCGAGTTCGCAACAGATAGCCTTGGTAATATTCCATTGAATATAATCGCTAGTTCTAATATCGATCAATTAGATATCATCGTACAGCCAATACCTATTGTTGAGTTAAACTATAATAATTTACCTATCATCCCCGATTTTTCAGACAGCGCAGACATCGTTTTGAAAATTTCCGGACTTCAAACCAATACCAGTTATTCAGCTACTACGGTTCTTCAAAATGGTATTCGAGTTGACCTGAAAGGTTATGAAAACAACTGGCAAAACCTTGTATGTGATGTCGCTGTCTCAGTGATCCCAGATCAGCGTGCAAATCTGTGTATATTGAATACCGACGACGCTGGCAATATAAACTTGAGCTTAAACCAATCACAAGGTGATTCACTTGATCCTGTAGTTATCGCGTTCTCTCCAGCAACCCTGGAGCAAAAAAATATGTCGGAATTTTCCAGTATTGCGATAAACACCTTAGGCAGTTTTCACCGTTATGAAATAAGTGGATTTACGCCAGATACCTTTTATAGTATTACTCTGGAATCACCGCAACCTTCAGGAGCTGTAATAGCAACATATACAAGTCAATGGCAAGATTTAACTTGTATTAACGGGCATATAATAGAATTGGTTGACGTCACAGCTTTAACCTGTGAAGCCAAATCAGACGCCAATGGTTCTATTAATTTTCAACTTGTAAGCGGACTACGCCCAATAAATGGTGAGATTGCAACCGTAATAGCGGAAATCTTCTATACGCCATTAATCTCAGAAACCATTGGTAATGAACAATTGAATGGAAAACAGTTAACTCCCGCTTACTATGCCAATGCTGTGGGCGTAACTCCTGGTATGCCTTACTCAGTTAATATACTAAATATCAATGTGGATTCCGAAACATCTACGCCTTACCCACCAAAACCAAATATTCAAATACTTGACGAAAACTGGTCGAATCGATCATGTTTTAATTTTTATTCGAATTTAACTCAACGCATGGGCTGCTACATAGTACCAGAAGGGGATTCATTCAATATCAAGTTGTCAGACTACATAGGTTTGTCGACGAATTTCACTCAGCCTTCACCAACAACAGCAAGTATCTCGGTCAGCCCTATTACGACAACTCCATTGAATATGGTAGATATGCCAACAGGTGGCTTCAGTGATCCAGACACGTTGTTTGCCGGAATTGGATTTAAATTATTCCCGTTATCAGGCTTAGTGGCAAATGCTTCATATATTATTGAAATAAGGGGAATAGAAGGATCGTTGTCGATTCCACTTAAATTTAAAGTATTTTCTGACAACGAACTTAAAAATCTTGTTTGTGAATCATTTACTATACCAGACTCACTTGACCAAGACTGCTTGATCGATCTAATACCCGAAACCATTTATATTTTAGTGGATGGAATTGATACCAACAGCAGTGAATCATTTGTACTTAATATCTATAGAAACGATTTGCAATAGCAAGCCATTAAAGCAAAAAAGCCAGCTCTATTTGGGCTGGCTTTTATACTTCGAAATTCACGTTACTTTAAAACCCCATCCCAAACGCAATACCAAACACATTAGCAGTGTATCCTGCAACCGAATCAAAATTATAAGTAGGTGAAACTGACATTTGGTCTATGTGAAAATCATAAGCCAGACCGACGCGATGCAAAGTTTCAGAGTGACCGTCAGCACTTTCAGCTCCAATGGTAAAATTCGCTTTTAGGTTTTTCCAGGGATGAATAATGGCACTGACGCCCACAAGACTTTGTGAATGCTCAGAGATAACTCTTTCCACAAAACCACCTATGCCAAACATACCGTACATAAATGGTAGTCGACGCTCGAATTCCAAACCTACAGTAGGATCAGATGCATGCTCAGAACTGGTAACCCCTGAAAACAGAGCAATATGGTTATGATGAGCCGAATGCCCCGGCATCTTTGTCTTATCAGCTGATAAACTGGAGGTAGACACGCCTAACATTGCCAAAGCCAGCACACCGCATTTAAAGTGGTTATTTTTCATATTACCCCTTAGCGTTACAAATCAGCATTTAAACAAGCGCAGATTCCAGTTTTTATGAAATAATCAAAACTTATATCGGTTTACGATGGAATATGTAAATGCTGTTTATTGGGGAATTTAGCGCAGAACTAGCGGAAAATACGATGCTCATCACATTTTCTGAATAAACCACTTGTTAGATCTTTTGTCAAAAAGAGGTTGAAGCAATGCAAACAGATGGGGAACTACTTATCTATTTAATCAGCTTTTTGCACCAATCGCATAATCGATTTAGCTTCTGGATCGGTTAAATCCCGCCATGCGCCGGGTCGGACAGAACGTGGAATGCTGACAGAACCGAATCGAGTTCGCATCAGCCGACTAACTTTAACACCTTGAGATTCCCATAACCGACGTACTTCGCGATTACGCCCTTCGTGTAAGGTGACGTTGTACCAATGATTGGCCCCCTGCCCGCCACCATCAATGATTTTATCGAATTTAGCTGTACCGTCTTCCAGCAACACACCCTCTCGTAATGCTTTTAAAACTTCGTTACTGACTTCACCCAATACACGCACAGCGTATTCCCGTTCAATTTCGTTACTAGGGTGCATCAATTGATTCGCTAATCCACCATCAGTAGTAAATAAAAGTAAGCCGGAAGTATTGATATCCAATCGACCAACAGCAACCCAACGGCCGCCCGATATCTTAGGTAAATTTTCAAACACGGTTTTGCGACCTTCAGGATCTGAGCGTGAAGTCACCTCACCTACCGGCTTGTGATACATGATAATCCGCGTTTGTTTTTTTCGCAGTTGGCTGGCGGGCACCAGCTTGCCATTCACTTTGAGTTTATCGCCGGGCGCATAACAATCGCCTAACTCGGCTGTTTTGTCATTAAGCTTGATCCTGCCTTCCTGAATCCAACTCTCTAGTTGTCGACGAGAACCAAAACCTGCACGTGCAAGTATCTTTTGGAGTCGCTCACCTTGTTTAGGGTCTCGGTTTTTATGTTTCATATTTGCTCTGAGTCAGAATGAGATTCATGAGAAGCAGAATCCAACTGCTCATCAGTTTGTGTGTCTTCTATTTCTTCAACTTGCGATGTTACATCTTCCAGTTGTTGCGCAGTTTCTTGAGAATCGTCGGTTTCCATTGCCGATTGAGCAATTTCTTGCGTATCCGATTCGTCAATATCCGTATCATCGGAACTTGAAACTAATTGTTCAACAAACTCAACAGCTTCCTCACTATCCGTTACAGTTTCTTCCATACGAATTTCGGAACTTTCAGAACTTTCAGAACTTTCACTGCTTTCACTGCTTTCACTGCTTTCACTGCTTTCACTGCTTTCACTGCTTTCACTGCTTTCACTGCTTTCACTGCTTTCACTGCTTTCACTGCTTTCATCAGAGGATACAGCTTGTTCCGGTTCCTCTGCTTCTGTTTTTTCCTGGGCACGCATTTCTTCGATGGCTTCCAGCAACGCGGAGTTTTCTTCTGGATCAAGTTCGGCTGCAATGGTTTCAAGATCTTTGATTTCCGATAAAGGCGGCAAATCTTCAAGGCTGTGCAAATTAAAATAATCCAGGAATTGTTTTGTAGTGGCAAATAAAGCTGGCTTACCCGGTACATCGCGATGACCAATAACGCGAATCCACTCACGTTCTTGCAGTGTTTTTATAATATGAGAACTTACGGCCACACCACGGATTTCTTCGATTTCGCCACGGGTAATAGGCTGACGATAAACTATTAGTGCTAATGTTTCCAACAACGCTCGGGTGTATTTCGCTGGCCGCTCTTCCCAAAGGCGCGACACCCAGGGAGTAAATTCTTCGCGTACCTGAAAACGATAACCACTACCAACTTTTTGCAATTCAATGCCACGCTCCTGATAATCTTCTATCAGCACGTCTATTGTTTCAATGACACTAGTTTTTTCTGGCTGCTCGTTTTCCGGGAAAAGTTTAATAATTTGCTCAATGGATAAAGGTTTATCACTCGCAAAAATAAAACCTTCAACTATAAATTTCAGTTTTTGCTCGTTCATCGAATTGCTTTAATGTGGATGGGTCCGTAAGAAACTGTTTGTACTACATCAATTAAAGATTCTTTAATTAACTCAAGCATGGCTAGAAAAGTCACAACAACACCGGCGCGCCCTTCTGCTGGATTAAACAGTTCAGTAAAATCTTTAAAACCGGATTCGGTCAAGGCATTTAATATTGACGTCATGCGTTCGCGAACAGATAGTGCTTCGCGTTTTATTTGATGATGAGTAAACATCTCTGCCCGGTTCATCACTTCCTTTAAGGCGTATAATAAACTACTGAGTTCCACATCGGGATGTTTTACTCGGGTTTCACGATCACAGTTAACCGGCTCAACCAAAAAATAATCACGACCTTCACGGGAAAGCTGATCAATACCATCAGCTGCCAATTTAAAACGTTCGTATTCTTGCAATCGTCGGATCAACTCGGCACGAGGATCTTCTTCGTCTTCTTCGTGATGAACTTTTGGTAACATCATGCGAGATTTTATTTCCGCTAACATTGCCGCCATAATGAGATATTCACCAGCCAGTTCTAGATGAACTTCTTTCATTAATTCAACATATGCCATGTATTGACGGGTAATTTCGGCAATGGGAATATCGAGAATATCGAGGTTCTGTTTTTTGATCAGGTATAACAGCAGATCAAGCGGGCCTTCAAAGGTCTCCAGAAAAACTTCAAGGGCTTCGGGAGGAATGTATAAATCCTGCGGAAGATTCGTGACAGGAACGCCATTGACGATGGCTATCGCTTCCGGTTCTATTTTCAAGTCCACAATGTCATTCATTGATTAACACACTCACTCGCCTACTTTTCTCGCATGAGCCTCCATTCCGATGCGTTGAAATCTTCATCGCGATACTTCGCCGCTAACTTCGTTGTTAGCGATAGGACAATCCCATAGCTTGACGCACTTCTTCCATGGAATCACGTGCTACATCCCGAGCCTTCTCTGCACCTTCTGCAAGAATACTTTTTACAGCTTTGGGATCTTCAAGATACATTTGAGCCCGCTCACGGATTGGTTTTTGTTCTGTCAGCACTGCATCAATAACTTTTTGTTTACAATCAAGACAACCAATAGCCGCGGTAGTACAACCTTCTTTAACCCAGGATTTCAGCTCATCATTGGAATACATCTGATGAAATTCCCATACCGGACATTTTTCCGGATCACCTGGATCACTCAAGCGTACGCGCGCTGGATCGGTGGGCATGGTTTTCATTTTCTTTTCCACCGACGCCGGCTCTTCGCGCAAACCGATGACATTATTATAAGATTTGGACATTTTTTGTCCGTCTAATCCTGGCACTTTGGAGCTTGCTGTTAGCAATGGCTGCGGTTCAGGCAGAATGATTTTACCGCCTCCTTCAATAAAGCCAAATAATCGTTCGCGATCACCAACGGATAAATTATGTTGGGATTCCAGCAATGCTCGCCCTGTTTCCAGTGCTTCTGCGTCACCCTGTTCTTGATAACGCTTTTGCAGACTTTTATACAGTTTTGCGTTTTTACGACCCATTTTTTTAATGGCTGCTTCGGCTTTTTCTTCATAGCCGGTTTCTCGGCCGTACAAATGATTAAAACGGCGCGCGATTTCTCGTGTCAGCTCAACATGTGCTACCTGATCCTCACCCACAGGTACCAATCCCGCTTTGTAGATGAGAATATCTGCACTTTGCAACAAAGGGTAGCCAAGAAAACCGTAAGTCGCCAGGTCTTTTTCTTTGAGTTTTTCCTGTTGGTCTTTGTAGGAAGGTACACGCTCCAACCAGCCCAGGGGTGTCATCATGGAAAGTAATAGATGCAGTTCTGCATGTTCAGGCACTTTAGATTGCACAAAAATCGTGGCCGAACCCGGATTAACACCAGCCGCCAGCCAGTCAACTGTCATATCAAAAACGCTTTGTTCAATGATAGATGGATCTTCATAGTGCGTGGTTAATGCATGCCAATCTGCAACAAAAAAGTAGCAATCGTATTCGTGTTGCAACTCAACCCAGTTTTTTAAGACACCATGATAATGGCCCAAATGAAGTTTACCTGTGGAGCGCATACCCGACAGAACACGTTGATGAGAACCAGAAACTGCGACCAAACTAATCTCCTATAATCCAGCAATTTGATACATAATAACACGCAAAGTATTCACCGGGGTAGAAAGCACCCAAGTGAGCGCGCCAAGAAAAAACAATGCAAGAATGATAAACAAGCCATACGGCTCAAGCCGACTAAATTTGTAAGCAATTGGCCCTGGCAACAAACTGTTGAGCACGCGACCGCCATCCAGCGGCAGGATGGGCAATAAATTCAGCATCATCAAAATCAGGTTAATGGTAATTCCGGCATCACCCATTAACACCAGAGGGTATGCCCATGAATCTGTGGTGTCGGATAATGTCACACCCAGCTTCATCACAAACGCCCAAAATATCGCCATCAATAAATTCGCCATTGGGCCAGCGATGGCAACCAGGGCAATATCCCGACGTGGATTATGAAGGTTTTCCCAGGTCACGGGAACAGGTTTAGCCCAACCAAAGATAAAACCACTGGTGAGATAAATAAAACTGGGGACCAGGATGGTGCCAATGGGGTCAATATGTTTAATCGGGTTCAGGGTTAAACGACCAAGCATTTTCGCGGTGGAATCTCCACAACGATTAGCCACCCAACCATGTGCTGCTTCGTGTACGGTAATCGCAAACAATATTGGCAGTACAGCAATTGCAAATATCTGAATTGTATTTAAGCTTTCCATCAAACCCTGATTGAATTACGCAATGAAGCAATGAGTGTACATGGCTTATGTTTTGGATTCACTTTTTTTTGGTAGCAGAGTTTATTGCTCAAAAACTGATGAATCACCCAAACCCTGGCGCAATACTTTGGGCACATCTTCGAGAATATCCACAACTGTTGTAGGCTCAATACCACAATAACCACCATCGATAATCAAATCCACCTGGGAGCCGAGAATATCGCGCATTTCGTAGGGATCACTGAGCGGATATTCATCATTGGGTAAATGCAATGTGGTACTGATCAAAGGTTCGCCTAAACTTTCCAGCAAATCTCTGACAATGGCGTTATCAGCAATACGAATACCAATGGTCTTACGTTTAGGCGACAACAAACGTCGTGGCACTTCTTTGGTGGCCTTCAAGACAAAAGTATAAGGTCCCGGCGTGATTGTTTTAAGTAAGCGAAATGCTGGATTATCCAGCTTAGCGTAAATGCCAATTTCTGCCAGATCACTACACATAAGCGTAAAGTCATGACTGGGTTCCAGGCGACGAATTCGGCGTATGCGTTCGGCGGCATTTTTATCGCCAATATGACAACCCATGGCATAACAGGAGTCGGTGGGGTAAATGATGATACCACCGGCGCGCAATACCGAAACTGCCTGAGCGATCAAGCGTCCCTGAGGATTTTCTGGATGAACCTGAATAAACTGCGTCATAAAATGTTTTTGCCCTGAATATCAGATTGTTTACGACAATATTCGTTAGTTAAAGTGCCCAATCATGCCAGATGGCCGGCGTATTGGCGGGTAAATCAAGATTTTGGCCCAGCTCCACGTATTTGTTATCCGGTGAATGAAAATCTGATCCAACCGAGGCTAACAATTCATATTGACGTACCAATGAAGCCATAGAAGCAACTTCATCTCGCGTATAACGATTCGCCACAACTTCCAGACCGCAACCACCCGCCGCCTTAAACTCTGCCACCAGGCAATCCAGTTTTTTTCTGGTCAGATCATAGCGTACTGGATGTGCGATAACTGCCTGGCCACCGGCATCTACAATCCATTTTACGCCTTCTTCCATGCTGGCCCAATGGCCTGAGACATATGCCTTACCTTTTTTACCCAACCATTTTTTAAATGCCTGTTGCATATCTTTTACATGGCCACGCGATAACAAGTAGCGGGCAAAATGGGTACGGGTTATTGCTTCAAAACCTACTTCTTCAACAATTTCCTGCCATACATTGGGAATACCGCAATTCTCCATGCGTGTGGCGATTTTTTTTGCACGTCTGATGCGTTCCTGACGTATGGATGCCAGACCATCTTTCAATTGTTGATTATTTGGATCAATATTCAAACCAACAATATGTACGGTTCGATTATTTAACCAGCTAACGGAAATTTCCACGCCGTTAATTAAATTAATACCCAGTTTTTCTGCTTGCTCGTTAGCTTCACCAAGCCCTGCCAGTTCATCATGATCAGTAAGTGCGAGTACATTCACACCTTTATCAAATGCGCGCTGCACTAAATCCTTGGGTGAAAGTGTACCATCGGAATATAAAGAGTGACTGTGTAAATCAACAACAAGAGACATTAGGATTTTTCCAAAACAACGTAGGCGACTGCAAATTCTTTTTCATCTGCAATACTTAAATGTGATTGACTGATTTTTTGCTGTGTTGCAACTTCTAAAGCAGCATCAGTAAACACCAAAATAGGTTTACCCCATTGGTCATGCTCGACAATAATATGCTTCATGGATATGCCGTGCCGAAATCCGGTACCCAACGCTTTAACAGCAGCTTCTTTAGCAGCGAATCGTTTGGCTAGAAAAGCGTGTTGAGTTTTATGCTTTTCGAAGTCCTGAAACTCATTATCAGACAAAATTCGCTTCGCAAAGCGTTCGCCGTGTTGTTCCAGGTTTTCCCGTATACGGTTTATCTGTACGATATCTGTACCAATTCCACTGATCATAAATGACTGATCGCCAAACCTCGTGCATCTTGCATTAATCGTTTCATTTCACGCACCGCTTCAGGGAGGCCGGTAAACAAAGCGCGCGCAATAATAGCGTGTCCGATATTTAATTCTCGTACATCAATCAACGCGGCGATAGGCTCAACATTATGATAATGCAAACCATGACCAGCATTAACTTCCAAACCTAAAGAAACTCCTACGTTTACCGCTTCGACAATTCGCTCATACTCGGCTTGAATTTCTGCCGGCTGCTTATAATCTGCGTAGTGACCCGTGTGAATTTCGATAATAGGTGCACCCACTTCTGCTGCTGCTTCAATTTGTTTTGGGTCAGCATCAATAAACAGTGAGACACGCACACCGGCATCCGCCAATCTTGCACAAGCTGATTTCATGCGTTGTTTTTGACCTAATACGTCCAGCCCACCTTCAGTGGTTAGCTCTTCACGTTTTTCCGGCACCAAGCAACAATCCTGAGGTTTGACTTTTTCAGCGATGGCGAGCATTTCATCGGTGACGGCCATTTCCAGGTTCATTTTGGTTTGCAACATATCTCTAAGCATAAGCACATCCCGCTCCTGGATATGCCGGCGATCTTCACGTAAATGCAGCGTAATACCGTCAGCACCAGCTTCTTCTGCCAACAGAGCTGCCTGGATTGGATCAGGATAGATTGTGCCACGTGCCTGGCGTAGTGTAGCAACGTGATCGATATTCACGCCTAATAACACACTGTTTTTGACATAAACCATGATGAGCAACCCTGTTTGTAAAATGCGAGCGCGATAATAGCACAAAAAATGCCGACTAACAGACGGTAAAGCGCATAGCATCAGATGTTTAGCGATTTGTAAAAAAGACTTTCTCTGTGTTTTTCAAAGCGCAGAATAAGGCATGGCGACTCTAAGTTTATTCTTATTGTTTTGCGCTTTTCGGCCAATTACTGAGACAAAGCATATTTAAGGGATTTTTTTCCCTTTTTTCTTGATTTATCTTTTTTACGGGATTATTATCCCTTTTATGGAAAAAGATAAGTCAAAACTCGGTCGTGCTGTTTTACGCATACTCAAACCGCTGATTCGCATTTTGCTGCGCCATGAGCTCACGCATAGCGAATTCTCCGAACTGGCAAAGCAAGCTTATGTGGATGTGGCTGATAAACACTTCTCCCTGCCCAATCGAAAACAAACCTTTGCCAGAGTTGCTGTTTTAACCGGCATCAATCGCAAAGAAGTTGTCAGAATTGCACGTCTGGATGAAGAACAGGTCCCACAGACGAAAATTCCCTTAAACCGAGCCACTCGTGTTTTAAACGGCTGGTTAAGAGACGCGGATTTTCTGGATGAAAACCATCAGGCAAAAATTTTAAAACTGCGTGGTGAAGCAATCAGTTTTGAAGAATTAGTCGTTCGATACAGTGGTGACATTAGTGCACGGGCAATTCTCGACGAATTGATTCGGGTGGGCGCTGTCGAAAAAATCGATAAGCAACATGTACAACTGGTCCAACAAGGTTATATACCTCAACAGGATATTGCTGAGAAAATTCAACTATTTTCACAACACACAGCCGACCTGTTACATACCGCGGAACACAATTTAAGGCACGAAAAATCGGAAACAAATTTTCAAAGGGAAGTTGTATACACAGACATTCCAGAAAGTGCCATACAGGAATTCAAAAAATACAGCCACGAAAAATCATTGGAATTACTGATTGATTTTGATCGTTGGCTAGCTGAAAAGAAAAAAACAATAAATAAAACGTCTGATGAAAAAAAGGGGCGTGTAGGTGTGGGGATTTATTATTTCAACAATGAAAAGGATGAGGGTTAGTCAATGAAACGTTTTGAACTCAGTAAACATATGTTGGTATTGCTGCTCACCATAATTGTCTGCATTAGTTGTGGCGCAGGCGAAGATGGCATTGAAGGAACAGGATTTGATGTTAAAGGTACCGTTGCTGTGGGCGCAGCTGTCGTTAACAGCAAAGTAATTTTCAGAGATAAAAATGGCAATCGCCGCACGACGACAACAGACACACAGGGTAAATATCAAATTGATGTTTCAGACATGGTGGCGCCCTACTTCATCAAGGTTAATGTTAACAGCAATAAAAGCCTTTATAGCATTGCTTATCAAGCAGGTGTTGCCAATGTACATCCCATTTCCGATATTATTATTCGCAACTGGTTTGCGCGTGAAAACCGAAACATAGATGATGAATTCAATAGTGACGAGATATTAAATAATACACCAACCTCAACAGACATCGACAATATCTCTAATTCTTTTCAAGATATTTTTTCGACAGCACTTAATGATTTTTCTGTAGATCAAAATTTTGATTTTTTAAGCACGGAATTTAATGCGGATCAAACCGGATTCGATGCACTACTGGATCACATTGTAATTAGTATTGAAGTTAATCAATTTTCAGTTGTTGTTATTGCTCCTCAAAGTAATATAGAAGCCACATTAATCGCTGATATTGAACTTAGTAAGGATTTTACCCAGCCGGATATAAGCGCACCAAGTATTCCTGATGGATTGATTGCATTACCCAATAATACTCAAAGTGTCGTGCTGGTGTGGAATGCATCAAGTGATGATACTGGTGTCGCGGGATATAATGTTTATCGAGATGATGTGCTCCTTAGCAGTTCCACTTATCCAGTGTTCAGTGATACCAATGTTAATACATCCACTGAATATTGTTATAGCGTTGAAGCCTACGATGGCACAGCAAATTCATCGGCAAAAACTTCGGCTGTGTGTATTACCCTGGACAACCAACCGGATAATTCAGCTCCCTCGCCGGTAAGAGACTTACTAATTAGCGCAGGCAGCTCAACAAATATTTCGCTCTTCTGGACTGCATCAAATGATGATGATGTTATGGGCTACCGTATTTATCGCAAAAACAATGCTGACTATGCATTGGTTTCAACCGTGACATCACGTTCCAAACTTGATAGTGATCTATCTCCAGCAACCGAATACTGTTACAAGATCAAAAGCTTTGATGCAGCCGGGAATGAATCAGATTTTAGTGAGGAAATCTGTGCTACAACTGGACAAGCTAATAACACAAACAATAGTGGCAAGCCGCAAAGTATACAGCTTTCTGCTTTGAATTATGTTGTGCAGGAATCAGATGGAACGGCGAGTATTATCGTAACTAGAACCGGAGATACTACTCAGGCAACGACTGTGAATTATCAACTTACCGGTGGCACCGCGATTGAAGACAGAGATTTTGTTGCTGACACAGGCACCTTGCAATGGGCTGCAAATGATGTGACAGATAAGGTAATCTTCGTTCAAATCAAACCTGATTTAAATAATGAAGCAGATGAAACAATTAATGTGTCTCTCACTTCCAGCGCCAGCAATGCCACACTGGGAAATCCCTCCACCGCAATTCTTTCCATTCGGGATTCCTTATGTGAGAATATCATTAGCGCTGATATCACAACAGATACCACCATTTCAGCGCCTTGTAATATTGTTACAGATAATATTGATGTAATTGGGGCAACCTTGACAATTAACCCCGGCGTCACTTTAATTTTTCAATCAGATACCGGAATAAACATCGCAGAAGATGGCGCCATGTATGCGGCAGGAAGTGAAGCAAAACCTATCCTTTTTACCTCAGAAAATCCGACTCCGGGTTATTGGCGTGGTATTACGTATAGTTATTCCAACGATATACAAAATGTACTTAGACATGCCACAGTGGAATTTGGCAGTGATGCGAATATTGAATTAAGAGCAGTCGGAAGCTCCCCTGCGCGCCTGCTTGTGGAAAACTGCACGCTTTCGGACAGCTCAGGTTATGGATTCTCATTTGGCTCAGCAAGCACTGTTAACGATTTTTCCAACAACACCATAATTCGCAATGCAAAAGGCGCTGGAAATCTAGCAATCAATTTGCTTGGTCAGCTGGACGCAAACAGTCAATACTCAGGTAATTTAATCGAAGCAATACAAACTTATGGCAACGTAACCAGCAACCAAAGTTGGCCCGCATTTAATGTACCAATATTTGCCGATACAGTCTTTGTAGAAGCTGACCTAAAGCTAGCCGCAGGCACAACCATGATTTTTGACGATGGGGCTTATATGGGAATAAGAGAAAACGGATCATTAAATGCTATCGGAACGCCAGAAGCCATGATTACCTTCACTAACAATAGCCAAACACCTGGCGCCTGGCAAGGAATTGATTTTGCCTTCTCAAACGATGCCAAAAATGAGCTGGATTATGTCATAGTTGAATACGGTGGATCTGGTGAAGGAGCCAATATCTCAACTACAGCCGCTGCATCATCACCTGTTCGCTTAAAGTTATCAAACAGCATACTGCGTTATAGCACGTATTACGGTTTTGATTTTGAAAGCGCCGTCATCATTGATAAATTCGAAAACAATACGATTACTGGTAATGAGTTTGCTGTGGGCAGTATGGATGTTGACTTGGTTGAAAAACTCGATAAAGCATCGAATTATAGCGGTAACAACGCCGACCATATCTATCTTACCGATTTTATTATGACAAAAAATCAAACTATGAAAAAACTTAATGCGGACTATCGCCTTGGTGATCTCAGGGTGGAAGCTAATCTCACCATAGAACCTGGAGTGAATTTAATATTCGATCAATCCAGTTTACTGGATATTTATTCCACCGGCTCTTTGATCGCAGTCGGTAGTGCTGAAGAAAAAATCAAGTTCACTAGCACTGACGAGTTTGCAGGCAGTTGGCAGGGTATAGAGTTTACATTCTCCTCGAGCAATAACAATCAGATCATTCATAGTAAAATTGAGTATGCGGGTCTTAACAACGGTGCTGCAATATATTTATACGGCAACAACTCACTGTTTTCTCGCGCAACAATTCAAAACACGAAAATCTCGTTTAGCGATAACTATGCAATATTGTTGGATCAAGATGCTCAAATAAATACGGATGTCGAAACAAGCAATGAATTTGTTGATAATGTAGAAAATATTGTGTTTAGAAACAACTAAAGGAAAATAAAAAGCCGGTCACTTGTAACGACCGGCTTTTTATGTGTTTGAGTCCAGAAAAAATTGCTGTATTCTTAATTAAACAGCTAACTCGCCCGGGAATGAGAAATGCGCGCCACTTCAGGAAATGGCAAATAATCTGGATTAAAAAACTGAGTGGATACTTCATCAGCGAAAAATCGCCCGCGATTCGTCAGCCAAACAAATTTGTCATCTTCAGCAAGTAAATTTATGGATTTCAACCAGTCTATCTCATGTTGAAACTGGCTATGCACACTAACACCGGTTCGATCTTCAAATGATTTTTTATCCACCTTAATGTTTTTCAGTGGCAATAAAAAACTTCGACGTATTTCATCATCACGGGTACGAATTTTTCCACGATTAACCGATACCTTGCCTTGATCAATTGAATCGTAATAACTCTGTAAATTCTGATCACCCACGTTCAAGGAAAATACACCGCGTAAATTTGACCAGGCGGATACACCTACGCCAGCAACATCAAACAGTTCGTTGGTCCAGTCGCGTAAATAATGTGACATTAAATCTTCACGTTTGGCAAATATGCGGGCCTGATGTTCGCCAAAACCATGTTCTTCAGAAATAATTTTACCGAGCATTTTCATTTGTAGAATTTCATCAGCTGTGGCAAATTGGTCTGGCTTGCGATTAAATTGGCGAATAATGTTTCCTTGCCGGTCACCATGTTGCTTTATGCGTAATCGATATAGCTGGTAACCTTCGATATCCAATGATACCGCTGTTAACATGTTTTTCGCCCAGTCTTCAACGGTTTGATTTGGGTAGGCATAAATCAGATCGATAAAAATATTATCTATGCCCGCTTTACGCATGGTTTCGATGGATTCCAGGGTTTGCGCATGTGTATGACTGCGCCCCATGTAAGCAAGTATTGGATCATCGAAACTCTGCACACCTAAACTGACGCGATCCACACCATGATCTTTCATGATCTGTAACTTTTCCAAACCCTCATCACCAATAATCGTCGCAGGTTCGGCTTCCATGGAAAACTGAGTACACTGATCCAAGTCATAATGCCTATGCATCATTTCCATAAAACGGGTCATTTGCGGATTGTTCAAATAGGTTGGTGTACCACCACCAATCAAAACCGAGCTGGCCGAAATTTTTTCCACGCCCATTTTATTTTTGTAGAGGATCATTTCTCTTTCGAGATAATTCAGATAGACATCCACTTCTTCCTGTTTACTTTTAGTTTTTGTTATCCAGTGACAAAAAGTGCAACGGGTTGGGCAAAAAGGAATATGTACATAAGCGCTGAGTGGACGCTCTGGACGTTGGGAAAAGTCTTTAAATAGATTGGTTTCATCCATATCCGAGAACATGGTAAGTGGTGGATAACCAATCACGGGGAAAAATTTATTGCCACCATCTGGCAAGATACCGGTTTTTTTGATTTCTTCAATATTTAAATCAGCGAGTTTATCCTTCGCCTTGTTTACCCAGTGTTGTAAATTCATTGTCTTCCCCAAGTGTTACTTGCTGACTAAAACAGCATTTTTCTATATCGGCTATAAGTGATATTTTTTGAGTAACTTATTTTATTCAGAGCCTTATGTCATAGTTTCAAATCAAACCTAATGAGATCGATAATTGAATTTACCGTATCTCTAAACTCGCTGGTTTTTCGTTTTTCCAACAAATCTGATGAGTCATCCAGATTAATTTCAAACTGTTCTCGAATTCTGGCTGGTCCGGCACTTAATACAACAACCCGGTTTGCCAACAGCACAGCCTCTTCAATATCATGCGTGACAAACAGAATGGTTTTTTTTGTCTCTTTCCATAGTTCTTTCAATAGTACGTGTAGTGACAGTCGCGATTGATAATCAAGATAAACAAAAGGTTCATCCATCAATAATATATCCGGATTGTTAGCAAAACTACGCGCCACGGTAACGCGCTGACGCATGCCACCTGACACCTGATGCGGAAAATATTGTGCAAATTTTTCTAATCCAACTTTTTTTATAAAGCTGTCACTGATATTGCTCACATCCTTTTTATCAACCCGTGGATTGTTTTCAAGAACAAACTTGATATTTTTCCACAAACTCATCCAGGGAAATAATCCATGTTCCTGGAATATCATACCCACCTGTGATTCTTTGCCCTGATGATTTTTCTCGAGTTCCACACGACCATTGGATTGCTGATCTAATCCGGCAATTATCCTTAGCAAACTGGTTTTACCGCAGCCGCTTGGTCCGACGATGGCAACAAATTCACCGTGTCTAATATCGAGATCTATATTTTCAAAAGCAATGACAGGAACTTGTTTATGCGCAAAACTTTTCCCTAAACCGGCAATTTTAATATGTGAGTTCAATAGTAAATACTAAACCTTATACATTAATAGTTGCCTAAAATTTTCACCGCATGCCTGGCATATGACAAATCCACAATCGTATCAACATCAGGGGATTGTTTGACATAACCTCGTTTAAAATACCAGTTGGCATCCTGCTTAAGGCTGTCTACATTTACCAACCCGTCCGGACTCAAACCAACAGGCACAACATTTTGATAGATTTTTTTATCTTTGATTTTTGTGTGTTTGGTTAAAATTGAAATGATTTCATCCTTACCCTGGTTTTTTTCAAATGCATCGTTGTAGTCACGTAATGCTTTCACATACGCCACCATAAACCCTTTGGCTTTTTCAGGGTATTTTTTCATAAAAACCGGCGAATACATAATAGCCGCACTTTGTTGGTTTGGGTAAATTTCATCATCACCCGCAACGCGAACAGCAAAATCATTTTGTACGGCGGCTGCGACAAATGGCTCTATTTGAACCGACGCATCAATGGATTTATTTGCCAGTGCAATATTGATATCTGAATACGCTAAATGCCTTAAAGTTATATCCTTCAAACTCAAACCAACACTTTTCAGATACATCTCGGTGACAATTTCTTGCGAGACCCCTTTTGCGGTGACTGCCATGGTCATACCTTTTAGGTCTTTAAAACTCTTGTAGCGACCGCTGTCCACATGGTCCTTTCTAACAATCAACGCAAGATAACCATGCCCAGGACTTACCGTACCCTTGTCTGAAACAATTTTAATGGGAATATCGTGAGCTATGGCATTATACATACCGGCATTGATATTTCCGCCGCCAACAAATAGCTGGCCTGTGGCCAAAAAGGGAACCATCTTCGCGCCTGATGCTTTAAACGGATTAATTACCGCATTTATGCCCTGCTCTTTAAAGTATCCTCTTTCTTTCGCAATAAACATGGCTGCCGAGCTCATAACTGGTGATATACCAATGGGCACATCAAGCATTTTTTGTGCGTGAGCAACGTTTATCAAAGCCAAAACAAAAAGAATTAACACAATTTTTTTCATACAGTTCTCCAAAAAATTCAAGACCAATAGATAAACTCTAAGGCATACTTAAAAAATAAATCATGATCCCTAAAACAGCGACACAAGCACCTACAACCGCCTGCAAACGAACTTTTTCCTTAAAGAACAAAACGGCAATAGGAATAACAAACAGCGGACTGGTTGAATTCAATGCAACGGCCACCGATGCGTATGTCATTTTTAATGCATAAATTGACAACCATGTACCGAGAAAGGCTCCAATAAATGATGTAATTAAAAACTGATAAGCCAGATTTTTATTTTGTCGCAGTGGTTTGAAATCGCCAAACACATTGTTCACAGCCAATCCCCAAAAAAACAATCCTGCCACACCCCAAGCTTGACGGATAAACGTCGCTTCAAGACTATCCATATTTTGCACGCCGGCTTTTGTTAGCAATATACCTACTGACTCGCTCAGCACAAAAATTGAGGCAATCAGAACACTGCTGAGTAAATAGTGCTTTTTGTTTCCCGACCTGCTTTCATCTATAGCAGTTTGAGGTATTCGTTTGGATTTATCCCAAAGCACATATGTCACGCCAGATACCGTCAATATCAAACCGAATGCTGCAAAAAATGTTATTTTTTCCTTGAAAATAACAACTGCGGAAATCGCAGTAACTACCGGAATCAAGGTACCTACCAATAAAGTTAAACGTGCACCTAAACGCTGCAAGGTTAAAAAATATAGCGTATCACCCAATGCAATCCCTAGTAATCCGCTTAAACTTAGGAATATAAAGCTTTGCGTGGTTAAACCAGCAAATGCCGTAGGTACAATCAAAACCGTCAAACAAGCTAAGGCAATTATTCCTTTGCCAAAATTCAAGGCTCTGGCCGTTACTTGTCGACCAATACGTGCAAACATCAGAGCGGCTATAGCCCATAACAAGGCTGAAGCCAAAGCCGCCACAGAACCAGTCAAATGGACAGAGAATGATTCACTCACAAGAATTGCGTTAATTTAGCGCTGTAATGCAGGCACTTTTTGAAATACATATAACAACTCATTAAATATTTTCGTCATTCAAATACAATACAAATCGACAGTTACTCAGATTGTTTTTTCGTCACTTTTCTCTTGAATATCCAATATTTATGATTTTCCTACCTATAACTACAAATTAGACTACATTAATAAATTCAACATGAAAGCAATTGGTATACCCGGTACTTAATTTGCTTTCAGTTACAATTCAGGCTGTTTTTATAAAAAGACAGGTTTTATTAAATTTAACCGTGATAATTTGAAACGTCAGTGCTTATCACCACAAGGATTTCCGTATTTATTTTTCCGGATAGATTCACCTATCATGATTAGATCTTTAATTTTTACCTTATTATTGTTAATCGTCTTGGTGCCCGGGTCTTATGCAGGCAACTACTACAGCCCACCAGCGATAGAGCAAAAAGTTGTCCACCCTGGTAATCTTGATTTGGTTTATCTTGATTGGTTTGAACGCCAACCACCACTTGCCACACTTCGTAAAGTTCGTGCACATTACAAATTCTTTTATGCTTTTCCACAGGTTGTAACACCATCCATTCAAAGCATTTATCTTTTGGAGCACACTAAAATTAGGCTGGGTGAAAAAGTATTGGATATTGGTAGTGGAACAGGTATTCAAGCCATATTTGCAGCAGAAAAAGCCTCTAAAGTCGTTGCAACAGATCTATCACACGCTGCGGTAGAAAACACCCGCTTTAATGTGGAGGGTCATCAACTCACACACAAGGTTGATAGCCGACAAGGCGACTTATTTGGACCGATAAAAGACGATGAAAAATTTGATGTGATTATTTTTAATATCTCTTATCCCTATGACGAAAAAACACAGGGTTTATGGAAAGTGCATGAACGCTTTTTTAAACAAGTAAAAAATTATTTGTTGCCAGGTGGAAGGATATATTATCAAGCAGGTTGGATATTTAACATACCCAGGATTTTCAGCATCGTGCAAGCCAATGACTTACGTATCATGAAAATGAATATGGCGTCAGCTCTACCCCACAACCGTGAACCGATTGTTTTTGTGATTATACCTGATCCATTAAAGGTGGAAATTCCGAAGTAACGGCATTTTAATCTTTTGAATTTGTCGCAAGAACTTTAATGATCGCTCGAAGATTTTACTCTTCAAGTTGTAATTCGTAACCAGTATATTTACGCACATTCAACACCCCGGTATCAAGGATCAAATACTGGCCTTTAATTCCCATGAGTTTACCACTCACATCCGGCGTTTTATCAAAATTCCAGGCTTTGATCTTTTCAGGATTTTCCAATACAGGAAAATTTATTTCCACTGTTTCTGCATCGTTTATCAGCTCGATACTGTCCTGACCAAACCGTTCTTTTAAGGCATTGATATCAGATTCGCAAGCAGTAAATATTTCATCTCGTTTTTCGGCCAGATCGACTTTTTCCACCTGATTTTTGAGCATTTTCCGCCAGTCAGTTTTATCCGCCACCTGAGATTTAAACGCCACTTCCAGCAAGCCCACTTGATAACGTGTTTGGGCTTTGGCAATGGGCAGGGCTTGAATCGCCCCCTGATCAACCCAGCGGGTAGGAATTTGTGTGGCGCGAGTAATCCCCACTTTGATTCCGGACGAGTTTGAGAGATAAACGTAGTGAGGCTGCATGCAATGTGTCATGCCCCAATCCGGCTCCCGACAGGTGCCTTGATCAAAGTGACAGGTTTCCGGTTTCACAATGCACATATCACAGGCTGCGAGCTTCATCATGCAAGGATAACAGTAACCCTGACTGTAGCTTTTCTTAGTTTTTTTGCCACAATTTATACAATTTATGTTTCCGGTATGGTGCAAAGTGATGTTTTTACCCAAATATTGATTCATACCAATACTTTGATCACCAATGGGCAATGCGTACTCCACGGTGTCGTTTAATTGGCTGGTCATTTTCTCAATATTGCCGGAAATCATTAACTTATCAATCCTGTGGTTGTGTTTTATTCAATTTCTAATCGCTTTGCTCAGACCTGAACAAGGCAAGCATATTAGCACAAACCAGGCAGTATTTTACCAAACCGGCCAGAACACTATATAATCACGCCCCATTCAATCAGCCTTAACTTATTGTGCACTATGTCTAAACAACTTGTATTAACTGAATTCCTTTCTGATGCTGACACACAAATCCGTATTTTTGATATGGGTCGACGTGTTAGTAAAATCCCTCTGTCTGACTTTCAAAAATTTGAAAAAGGTGAACAGGCTTATTGGTATCCCTATCAGCAGACCGCCTGGGTTGCCCTGCTTTTCTGGCATAAAAAAGATAAAACTCAGCATAATATCTGGTTTTTACGCATGCCACTGGATGAATCAGGATTAATACAAATCTCCGCCCGTGATGAATTTATGAACATGCTCATGTCACGACTGGGTGAACAAATCACGCAATCAAAAAGCGGTTCGGATATGACACATGCGCTTAAAGACAATCCTTATGTGTTCAAACCCACGCAGGAAAACATGGCGGTTTTTCATTCCAAAGCCTTATTGACGTTGCAGCAAACCCCATCACAGTTTTATCAAAACACACTGGATTACCTTAATGGCGATGACTATTCGCAATGGCAAAATCTAGGTCTTCAGGGTATTGCTGATGTTGTCGTACGTGTAGAAGAAAAACAGGTTCAAGATTTATTGATAAGGGCTTTGCCGAAACTACCAGAGCAAGTGTTTGCCGCTTTTGCTTCATGCCTGGAAAACGAAAACTGTGATGCAGAACTCACTCAAATTATTGCCCAGCGTGCTTTAGAAGATATCAACAATGTTAACTTATTAGCGAACAGCATTCGTGCCTTGGCAAACAGTAAATCTGCTTCACAGAAAAAAGACTTATTGCGGGCAATTTTAGCCAGCGATGTTGGTAATCAAGCGGAAATCTTAGTTGCCATTGCCGCCAAAGATTGGGCTAGTTTACAAGATAATGATTTACGACAACGTTTTCTTAACAAACTTGCTGACAATCCATCAGGTCAGGAATTATTCAATGCCGTGGTGAGTGATTTGATGTTTATCCCTGGCATGCGTCCATTGATTCTCGAAGAATTTCGTAAAACAGATCGTACAGATGCATTATCCAATGCTGTCGGATTATTTTTTAAAGCCATATCGGGTTAATATATGAACGAATCAACATTAGAAAACCGAATTATTGATCTAGAAAGCAAACTTGCCTTTCAGGAAGATACTATTCAAGAACTCAACGCGATTGTAACAGAGCAACAAAAAGAGTTGGCACAAGTGAACCAGGCACTGCAACGCATGCAAATGCAAATGACGCAAATGATGGCATCAAACATTGCGACAAATTCTGAAGAAACGCCGCCACCACATTATTAACCGGACTTTACGCCACCCCAGTAGCCCGGGTGCCAACCCGGGAATATTAAACGGCAATGATACAAATAAATTACCTATAACAACAGTATGGATCTGAATAGTCTGGACATAATTTTTTAAAGTAAATCCCAGGGTAAAGTTTACGTAACCCGGGCAACATATCTAGTAATTGCGCAATTCGTTGAGCAATATTCCACCATAATTCTTTTTACCTAACAATATCCGCTTTTACAAATTTTTCACCACCAGCTTTTAAGCTTTAACCATGAACTCAATAATTCAAGGAGCTTGGAAGTGAAACTATTTTTGAACGTATGGATGGTGTTTCTGGCATTGTTAGTGGTTGCTGTTATCGGCGTTAGCCATGGCAACGCCGCAAATGATTTACAACATAACTGGCAAAAAAGTTATAACAAAATGAATAGTAGCTGCATTGATGCGGCGGTTAAAGGACAGGAAGATTTTTATCGAAATCAATGTGAATAAAAAAAAACGGGCAAGAAGTGCCCGTTTTTTTCGTGTGTTCGCTGGGTACTTAATTTACTGCGAGCAATTCCACATCAAAAACTAATGTGGCATTGGGTGGAATAACGCCGCCGGCCCCACGTTCACCATAACCGAGACTGGCAGGAATTGTCAGCTTACGTTTTTCGCCAACTTTCATACCTTCGACACCTTCGTCCCAACCTTTTATGACCATACCAACACCTACAGTGAATACAAAAGGATCGTTTCGATCAACGCTGGAATCAAATTTGGTACCATCTTCTAACCAGCCAGTGTAATGTACAGTGACCTTTTGACCTTTTTCAGCTTGATCACCATCACCAGCTTGTAGTTCTTCGTATTTTAAACCTGAATCTTTTTCTATCATTTAATTTTCCAAAATCTCAAATTTATCGTCAATTTTATAGCAACTGCGAGGTTTACACCTCACCGACATACAAAAGGGAGTATTCCTTTTCAGCCAACGAATCCCCTATCCGTTTATGTGAGTAAAGCTACAGAAAACGTAGAATTACCCTGCTTTCAACAACTCAATATCAAATACCAAGGCAGCATTTGGTGGAATTGATGAACCTGCCCCACGGCTACCATACCCCATATGAGGCGGAATAATCAAAGTACGTTTGCCACCCGCTTTCATGCCTAATAAGCCCTTTTCCCAACCATCAATAACCGCTTTATTGCCTAATGAAAAGACAAATGGTCGTTTACGATCGTAAGAACTATCAAATTTTTCACCTTTGAAATCCGTCGCATTTTCGTCATACAACCAACCAGTATAATGCACAGCGACACGTTGGCTGTTGCGGGTTTTAGTGCCATCACCAATTACGTGATCGATAATTTTTAATTCTTTAACAGACGACTCCTGAATAACAACAGGTTCGCTGACTTGAGCACCACATGCCGCAAGTAAAACCACGACAAAGTAAAAGCAAATTATTGATGATAATTTCATAACGACTTTCATCCGCATTACACCTTGATCAAACTGATTAATAAATAAGCGACCAATTATATCATAAGGCATCGAATTAGAATCATCTTAAGGGTGTAACGAATTAGTGTTAATCACGTCTATTTTTCATTGTTCATATTTTGTGCAGACTCATCATGCAAAAAATTAGAATTCTCATTTATTTATTATGCAGCATCGTATCTGCTCAAGTATTTGCGGAAGAGGCATCTTTTAAGCAATGGCAGGGAAACGCGGAGTGGCCCAAAACCGATTTCAGTAAATACAATGTTTCGCCTGATGAAATTTTATCCGGCGGCCCACCCAAAGATGGCATACCTGCCATTGATTCACCAAAATTTGAAAGCCCGGCATTCGCCAAAAAATGGTTAAACGACCTGGAACCTGTGATAGCCGTAAGCCACAACGGCCATTCAAGAGCATACCCCTTACAAATTCTTATCTTTCATGAAATTGTTAATGACAAACTGGGGGATGAATACATTGCAGTGACTTTTTGCCCACTTTGTAACGCATCAATTGTGTTTGATCGGAAAGTCGCAAATCAGGTTTTGGATTTTGGCACCACTGGCCGATTACGAAACAGCGATTTAATCATGTATGACCGACAAACGGAATCCTGGTGGCAACAGTTTACAGGCAAAGGCATAATTGGCGAGTTTACCAACACGCAACTCAGCGAATTACCTGCACAAATCATTGCCTTTAAAACATTTCGCCAGCATTATCCGAATAGTAAAGTGTTAAGTCGGAATACCGGATATGATCGGCCTTATGGCAAAAATCCCTACCGAGGATATGACGATATAAATAACACACCTTTTCTATTGAAAGGTCCTGTGGATAAACGATTGCCACCAATGGAACGTGTCATCAGTGTGAGTGTTGAAAATAAATCGCGTTTATATCCATTTGGGCAATTAAAAAATACCGCAGTATTAAATGATGAATTTAACAAAGTTCCACTCGTTATATTCGCGACGGACACTGTTTACTCGGCACTTGATCAATCCCATATTTCTGCATCAAAACTTATACCGAGTTATACCGTGTTTTCACGCGAACTAGATGGCGTAACCCTGAAATTTGTTTTAAAAAATAATAAAATTTTCGATAAACAGACTCAAAGTCAATGGTCTGCACTGGGAGCAGCTATTAAAGGTACGTTAAAAGGTAAAATGCTAAAGCCTCTGATCTATGGCCAGCATTTTGCGTTTGCCTGGCTGGCTTTTAAACCGGATGCAGAAATCTATATGCGTTAGAAAAGTATGACTGATTCGGATAAATCCGGGTGCAGATTTTCTAGAATTATCGATTCCGCCCGTTCAATTGCTGCATTCAGTTTTGATAAAGCAATATTGATGGATTCCAGATCTTTTTCTTCTGCAGCACTCTCTATGGTTTGTGCCAATTCAGAGGTATAAACCGCACCGATCAATGCAGCAATGCCTTTAAATGCATGTGCTTTTTCACCAGCCGCAGTCAAATCGCCATCTTTAAGTGCTGCATAAATATCTTCCTGATAACTTTTGAACTTGTCCGGTAGCGCAGAAGCGAATTCTGGAAATTTTTCACCAAGACTTGCTTGAATTGCCTGAAACTGTGTCATATCTATTTCAACACGCTCAGGCATAATTTCTTCCGGTGCGCTTATGACACTGCTGTCAACTTCGTCTCTGGCAATCCATTTTTTTATCACTCTGAAAATTTCGTTTTCGGTATATGGCTTTGTCATAAATCCATCCATACCGGCTTGCAAACAGGCTTGTTCATCAGATTTTCCAGCGTTGGCAGTTAATGCAATAACCGGAATTTTAGCCTTACTGTTAGATAATTTTCTAATTTTTTCCGTTGCTTCGAAACCATCCATGATAGGCATACGACAATCCATAAATACCAAATCATAATGGTTCTTTTTAACTTTCTCCAAGGCTTCCAACCCATTATTGGCAAAATCAGAAACAATACCAAACTGGGAAAGCATGGAATTTAAGATAAACTGGTTGACTTCCACATCATCTGCAATCAATACAGCACCTTTAAAATAATATTGCTGCTGATCCTCATCCATTTGATCGATAATTTTACTGCTAATATACACCGCTTCGATTTTTTCTCTGATGGTTGTCAATGCATGTAAAGCGATTTTCAGCAGCGACGGCGTTAATGGAGGTGTGAGATAAATATTGATTCCATGATCCATCAACTGCTTTCGATTTTCCTTCATCGTTAGTGGTGATAATAAGATCACTGGTACTTCTGAGTAGCGTTTGTCTTTTTTTATGAGTTCCGCAAGCTTTAAACCATCCAGTCCAGGAAGATTCTTCTTTAAAACGATAAGATTTAACTTAACCTTGTCATCAGTTAATAATGCCAACACATCTTCTGAGTCTTTTATGCCTGTAACAACGAGATTTGTACTTTCCAATATATTCTTGGTGATTTCAAAACTCATTGGTTCATTATCAACTAGCAGACAATGTTTTTTATTGAAATCAATGTAACTTGTTGGTGGTTCATCAAATGATTCCATCGGTATGGAAAACCAAAAGGTAGAGCCTTTGTTCAATTCTGACTCTAATCCAATGTTGCCCTTCATCAGAGAAACAAGTTTCTGACAAATTTGTAATCCCAGCCCGGTGCCACCAAAGTTTTTTGTAATGCTGGCATCAACTTGTGAAAAGGCATTAAAAACATTTTGTTGTGCTTCTTCAGGAATGCCAATACCTGTATCCTTGACTGAAAATCGGTAATGATTAATGTTATTTACCGACTCCAATTCCACAACTAACGTAACGCTACCTGTTTCGGTAAATTTGATCGCGTTACCAATCAGGTTAATCAGGATTTGCCGAATTCTGCCGCCATCACCGTGAACAATTTTGTTCTCCACCGGTCTGAAATTCAAATTTAGCGCAATTTGTTTTTCATCTGAACGAATCACAAGTAAATGACAAACATCCAGGCAAAGCCTTTCAAGGTCCACTTCTTCTTCAAGTAATTCAAATTTTCCCGCTTCAAGTTTTGATACGTCGAGAATATCATTAATGATTTGTACCAGGGCATTGCTGGCATTGACAATCGTGCTCAAATATTGCTTTTGATCGGCATCCATTTGCGTTTTAGCAAGAATTTGAGCCATACCCATCACTGCATTCATGGGTGTTCGAATTTCATGGCTCATGCTGGCAAAAAACTCGTTTTTAATGCCTGATGATTTATTTACTTCTGCGATTTCGTTTTTGAGTTTTTTATGCTGGTTTTTAAATAAGGTTACATCGTGGATAAACAAATCAATGACGGGTTTGTCTTGCTGCTTTCCAAACTGCGCTTGCTCTCGCAACCAAATTGTGTCGGCGTTTTTCTTTACTCGATATTCAATATTCCAGTTTTCACCATCTGCAATGCGCTTCTTACAGGTTTCTAAAACTTTTTTCTGGTCACTTTTGATTATTGCAGATCGAATTTGTGCCAGCGTCACGTTTTCTGCTTTTTTAAGACCGCCTAACAAGAGTGTTTTATACAGACCGCCGATAAACAATACGTCGCCTGAATTTGGATCAATTCTAATCGCAAGTCCCGGATAATTATCCAATAGGCTTTGGGAGTTACATGACATTAAATAGGCACCAACAATCCACTGTGTAACGATTTATTTAAATGATTTCGGTATCAAATTAATATTCTTTAACTTTTCTAATTGCTTACAATACGTATTCGGCTTGCGAATCAATAAGGTACAGGATTTCGGTCTCTATGCAATACTTTCTTAGATGGTCATTTATTGGGCTTTCATTTGAGGGATAACAAATCATGGGCCGACAAATACAAAGCTAATGGTCTGTTTCAGACAAAGTGTTTAGGACTATTGCTACAATTGCTGTAAATGATATGAACTACACCTATACAAGGTACACCTCTTACAAAAACAAGGTGGTATTACATTATAAAATGTAACACCACCCTTTCGTCACTTATTGAGTTTTAAAACTCCATACCTCACTAACCGATTCGATACCATTGCTGTCTTTGGCGACAACTGCCCAGTTATAGGTGGTATCCGAGGCAAGCCCACTAACGGTGTAAGTTTTATTATTGGTAGCCGTGGTCTTGTCATCGCCACCCCCACCTCCACATGAGGACAGCAAGGTACCAAGAACAATAACGGTAAGTATTACAACTTTTTGCCTTCTGCTGACTCCCGCACCGGCAATCGCAAAACCTAACATCGCAATTCCTCCGCCAAGCCCGAAACCAAGACCGGCATAATACGCTGGAAGATCTAAAGGCTTATCTAGCGCAGCAATATCAATATATGGGCTGCAGTTGTTTAGTGGATCACCATCATCACAAAGGTAAACAAGATAACTAATTTCATCATTTTCAGGGTCCTCTGAAGGTTTCCATTCAAGCGTTATAGTGCTATCTATCGCTTGCTGTCCATTAGTTGGCGAAACCAAAACAGGCTTGGAAGGCGCTTCATTGGCTAAACCCACGCCACCTGGATCATCAATGACACCATTAGCAACAAGGTCGTTGTCACCCAAACCACCATCGACAATGGTCAAGGTCACCGTATTACCATTGATTTGTGCTGACGGAAATTCATATAAGCCATTGGGGCCTATTTTGTAGTACTTCGCGCCCGCAGGAAACGCTGTAGGAAAAATCAGTGTAACCGTTGCTGTAGCACCCGGATTTAGCCCATTAAGTTTAAAGGCAACCAGACCATCAGGGAAAGCCTGCCTTATACCATCTCGATTTAACAATGGATCAGAAGCGCTGATGGTTCGCACTTGACTCAAAGTTGTACCAGCTGTTGCAGAAGCATCAATCTCAATTTTGCCTGTCCCCGTCGCAGCAACAGGTGATGCAAGCGTCGCATCATTGGGCATGTCATCATCTACATCAGCCACGCCATCATTGTCGCTATCAGAAACGCCAGTAAAAGTCTTTCCCGAGGCCAATCTTACCGTCACACCTGGTGGTGGCTCAAAATCCAAGCGCGCCGTAAAATCGGCCTCAGCCGAATGTGAACCCAGAACACCCGCTGCGGTGGCAAGAAGCTCAACATAAATACCATTGTTAACCGTTGCTGGGTAATAAAATTCCAACGACTTCGGTGATGTCCAAGAAGCTCTGGTGAAATCCCTAACAAAGATATCCTGCTCATACGGATTTGGCCAATAAGTATAATTTCGTTGTGGACCACCAATACCATCTACTCGTGGACTATCAATAATCGTCAAACCACCCAAGTTTCGATAGTCAAAGTCTCGAACACGCAACACGACGGCTACACCGGCACTAGCACCAGAAAAATTACCGGAAAGCACTAACTTCATTGGTATGAGTGTGCCAGGAGGAGCACCTTCCACAGTAATCTTGGTCGCTGCATAGGCATTGGCGCCTGTCTTTTCCTGATCCTGTCCATCTTCATCACTTTGATCCGACATAGCCTCAAGTCGAAACGTGCTACTACTCACCTCAGCCCTGGCTTCCAGTTCATAGCCATTTTCATTAAAGTCTGCAGAACTCGTCGAAACATCTTTAGCAACGGTCTTACGCGCAGCTTGTTCTGTTGTGGGACCAGTTTCACTGATACCGCTAAATGCGGGTACCCGCACGCCAGTGCCGTAAGTAAAGTCATCGAAATTTAGGCAACCCTCGGTAAGACCAATTTCAACTTCACAGCCTAAAACAGGGGGTTCATCAGCAGTGGTGAAGCTCCAGATATAATCTGTAGCCATGTTATTACTATCTAAATCCTGAATCTGACTAGCCACAATCCGGGCAGTGTAAGTCGTGTTGTATTCCAAAGTATCAGCGGTTGGTTGGAATGAGGCAGTCAAACCAACTGCATCATAACTCACCGTTCCTGCTATAGGACCATTGCTGTCAGATACAATGAACGATGTGTCTGAGATGCCCGAAACATCTTCACTGAAAGTGGCAGTAATCAGGCCTATTGATACAGTTACACTATTGCCGGTCGGAGTAACGCTGGCAACTGATGGTATTCCACCCATGCCACCACCGCTATTTATTCCCGTTCCACTAACGTTGATGATCACACTCACTTCATCAGCATCACTGGATGGAATATCAAAAGAATCACTATAATCAGCTATCGAAGTTGGTGAAAAAATAACGTTTAACTGGCAATTTGCACTGGGTAACAATGTTTGTGCTGAACAGTTATCGTTAGCAATACTAAATGGCGCAGCTAATGAGTTACTTTGCGCAATATTGCCTAGCACCAGATTAGCACTGCCATCATTACTGATGGTAACAGTTTGCTGTTCAGTCGCCATTTCGACAACGTTTCCAAAGGGTAATTGACGATCACCTGTCGGTGAAACAGAATCACTAATGACTATATTCGGTGCAGGTAAACCAACGCCGTTTCCAGAAAGTGGTATTGTAACCTCTGGTTCGTTTGAAGTGATTGTCAATATATCGTTAATGGTTTCAACTGTAACAGGTGAAAACGTAATTTCGACAGTACAACTTGAGTCAGCCTCAAGCGCAAACGCCGTCGATAAACAGGGGCTTGCACCACCATTTAAATTCAAACCGAAAACAAGTTCATCTGCAACAAGCATATTTGTTACTGCCAGTGGCAGGGTTCCAGTATTGGTAACCGTAACTTCTTGTGCACTTGAACTCTCTCCAACAACAACATCACCGAAACCCAGCGATAGCGGGGTTACATCTATGCCTGTGCTTACCTGTAAATACTTGACGGTACCAAAATCCCTACCAGTACCTATGCCTTTACTCTCACCCGTGACATAAATATGCTGATCATCAACCACTTTGATAGTGGCTGGAATGTTTGTCGCAAATTCAACTTCTCCACCGCTGTAGCGCTGCAACCAAATTTGATTGCCATCATTATCATATCGAATGGTAGCGTAGTCCGAACTGACTTCACCATCGACGCCTCTTCTGCCAGTGACATAGACATTACCCATACTATCCAACGCCATTGCTGTGGCAAAATCAGGCAAGTTGTTTCCACCATCGTAACGCGCCACCCATTGCTCGGCTCCGCTCAAATTATATTTTACCGTGACATAATCGTAGCCAGTTGTCAGGCCTTCGCTTTCACCAGTGACATAAACATTACCCAAGTTGTCTACAGCAATGGCCCTGGCATAGTCTCTACTGTCCATCTCTGAAGATCTTTTACCTGTGCCATTGTAACGTGCTACCCACTGCTCTTCCCCAGCGGCATTAAATTTAACGGTAGCAAAATCATAGCCGGTATTGTCGTTACCATTGTCGCTCTGACCGGTAACGTAAACGTTACCTGCGCCATCAATAGCTATGGCGTTGGCTATGTCCCTAATATGTGCTGGGCCGCTATAACCAACGGTATCCCATAACTCAACACCATTTTTGTCATACTTCATGACTGAATAAATGTCGTAACCACCAGAACCCTGGCTGGTACCCGTGACATAGACATTACCCGAACTATCAACAGCCATTGCGCTTGGTTTATCATTCTTATCGGCAGAAAAATAAAAATACCGCCGCACCCATTCTTCGTTACCATCGCTTGCCGCATATTTAACTGTGGCAAAGTCATTTCTAAAGTTATCATTATAACTATGGCCAGTAACATAAACGTAGACAGTGTTGCCATTTTCTGAATCGACAAATAACTCGATATCCACGGGAATGTCAGTTCCTACGCCGCCATCATAGCGCTTTACCCAACCCTGATTGCCATTAGCGTCATATTTGATGGTAAGAAAATCATCGCCGTTGTCAGCGCCATCCGCTTTACCGGTTACATAAACATTGCCATCATCATCCACTACAATCGCGGTAGCCTCATCTTGCGTATTCGCTTCCGGTGTCTCACCAAATGTGCGCACCCAAAGCTCTTCGCCAGATGGACTATATTTGGCAGTGACATAATCATTGTTGCTGTTTGCGATTTCGGAATAACCCGTAACGTATACGTTGCCATTTTTATCCACGTCGAGGTCGACCGCAAAGGAATCACTACTGCCTAATTCATTGTATCTCTCAAGCCACTGCAGCGTGCCATCAGCAGCCGCATACTTCGCGGTTACAAAATCATACGCATTCTGAATACCGCCCCGCTCGCTTAGACCAGCGACGTACACATAATCCTGTCCACCATCGTGGTATATGGCTATACCGATAGGACTTTCATGACCATTGTCGCCGCTATCATATCTTTGCACCCATTGCAGACTGCCATTGCTGCTTGAATATTTGACTGTGGCAAAGTCATAATTACTGTCAGCACCATAACTTTGACCAGACACATAGACGTTATTGGCAGAATCGAGGCTAATCACCCTATTGAAATCACCACCAGAGCCATCTGTATGATGATAACGTGCGGCGATTTCACCATTGCCAAAGTCCCAGGCAGCTGCTCCAGCTGCAGTATATTTAATCGTTGCAAAATCGTTGCGATTGTCACCTAGACCATAACTATTCCCGGTTACATAAACATTGTTTTCACTGTCGATAGCAAGAGCATAAGCCTCATCGCGTTCATTACCTGGAGGGCCGTCGTAGACATTAACCCATTGCTCTGCACCGTCTGAGTTGTACTTGATTGTGACAAAATCTTTATCAGAAAAGCTCACTTCTGTATAACCTGTTACAAGCACGTTTCCAAGACTGTCTACCCCAATGGCATTCGCATAGTCATCTTTATTATTGTCTGAATTATATCGGGCGGCAATTTCATCATCACCAAAATCCCAAGCCGGTGTACCATCTGCTTGATATTTTATTGTTGCATAGTCGTACGAGAGCGATGCACCACGGCTTCGACCTGTAACAAAGACATTTCCCGAAGTATCAATCGCGAGAGCGCTGGCTGTGTCTGTGGAGTTACCTGGCCCATTATAATGACGAACCCAAAGCTCGTTGCCGGTCTCTGCGTCGTATTTGATCGTAGTATAATCCGTGGTTGATGACTGCCCCAGGTTTAACTGACTCCATCCTGCGACATAGGCGTAAGTCTTTCCATCCGTCGAGTCGGTGTAAACTCCAATAGCTGCAACCGTATCGCCACCACCACTGTCAAAAGTCGCTATCCATTGCTGTTCACCATCTGCGTTGTACTTTATAAGGATCTTGTCGTAATTATTATTCTGAGTGTAACTGTCTCCCGCCACATACACATTGCCACTATCATCCACAGCAATCACTTTGGAATAATCTTCAATATCATTGGGACCGTTGTATTTCGCCGCCCATAAAAAGCTACCATTTTTGTCATATTTAACGACTAAAAAATCAGCCGAACTGAATTCAGCACGACTCTCACCAGCTACATATACGTTACCCGCAGCATCAGTTGTCATGATCTTGGCAGTTTCTCTGCTATCACGAGAACCATCAAATCGAGCAGCCCATTCCTCACTAACCGAGACTCCTGCCCACACGTTTGCTGTTAACTGCAACAGGACCAAAATGCTTGGAAGAACCAACCAATTTAGTAAAAGATAGAATTTATTTTTCATGGTCATGAAACCTCCCAAGCCATGTTTAACTATTTGTATTAACACATCAGACAAACATCATTACTCAACGACCCAGATACGGCTCGGTACATGGCCGGTGAAGATTATTGTTGTCTCTGACAAAATCTTCGATTTCTTCAAAGTGTTGAAAGCCTGATTCATCGACGCCAATGTTTAAGGTATAGTCTTGAGGCACACCATCGGGATCCCAAATAACAAGATACGCAGTCGTAAATGGTGCGAAAATAGGAGCTCCTAACGCGTCAGCACTGGAACAATCAAAATACGGATCAAGCGTGCATCCATTGGGAAGAAACCAGCTTAGATTTAATGGCTGTTCCGTATCTTCTGGTGGCAAATAGAAAATCTCCCGTTCTTCATTTCCCTGTGTGGGCGTGTTAAAAACCGGTAAAACACCGTGTCCCGGCGGCACAGAAAAAGGCAGATCAAAATAGGAAGGATCTTGCACCGGCGCTGTACCAAAAGGTGCAATAAGCGCGATTGCTGGATAATTATTTTTTGTTTGATTACATGCCGCGGGTATGGGTGATGCCAATACCATTGCGGTTGGAAACCCTAAAGCATGCGCCTGGAGAATATCGGCTTGTGTAATGGTAAATTGATATACATCCACATCATCAGCATCAAGCCAGGCAAATAATGCCTGTGAATCCATGATGCCAAATTTTAATTGATGCGGATTAGCAAAACTCGCATCACCTTCATCACTTTGCCAGGGCTTAGATAAATACGCCTGCTCTTCCACATCCAGCAAATGGGCGTGAATACTTTGTACGAAAAAAAAGAATCCAACACCTATTAAAATAACTTTTATCATTCTCATCACTGCTTTCCTTTATTTAGTCAATCGTCAGACACTAAATAGCTATCTGCTTCAAAACGTCATTTATCTCACAACAACGGCATCATCTGATCCACGTGTATCGCTGCGTTTTGAACCTGATTCATGGTTAAGCTTGTACCCATCATGTCCTGAATTTCCCGACGATGCGTAATAGGTTCAATAATGGCGAAATCCGTTCCGCTACCGGCAGATCGAGCGGTTCTTCGTTTTGTGAAAGTATTTCCCGGTGTTTTTGATTTAAGTCGTCCCTGAATTCTTGGCAAACCACTGCCACCAAAACGTCCGCGCATTGTTTTGCCACCAGCAGATAATCCACTACCTGCAGACCGTGCAGGCCAGGCTTCAAAGGGTTCTGCTTTTGGTTCTAATAAACCAAAGGCGGTTTTTTCACCCACAGGTTCTTTACTGATGGCGGCAGCTGCCAGTTCTATGGCTTCCTGATGTAACTCACCATCTCCGACCATGGCGCCAACCAGTTTGCTGGCTACGCGATTAGCATTGTTAACTGGTAAACCATTGCGTAATAAATAGGTAAATATACGTAAACGCACTCTACCATCTGCTTTAACTGGCATGATGATTCTCCTTTTCCAGTTCTTTTACATGTGAGGTGAGAATTGACCAAAGTTCATTCTGATTTTTGAAAGGCAAATTGGTTTTGCCATCAATAAACTCAACAACACCATAGATTTCTACCTCATGGTTACTTGTCTCGTTATTGTCGCGCTGATAAAGGTGAACAAGTACACTTTCCATTTTTATTACCTATTGGTCTTCTTATTACATTTTTACGGTTAAGTAGTCACAAACCGGTCACAAAAATAGGAAAAAATAGAACTTAATGATTGAGGAGAGGTTACTTAGGGTATTGACTGTAGAGGTATGCGACGGATTGAACGCCGAAACGTAATTTCCTTAGCTCTAAATTGGCAAGGATTGTATATTAAACTGAGATTTAATTTTCTGATATAACTGCTCGGTTCTTGAAGACGGCTGCATATTAAACTGTTCCAGCAAAACCTGACAACAATGTTTATAAACCGCCAATGCTTCAGCTGCTTCGCCCTGTCTGGCATAGGCCTGCATCAGCCCGCGATAAAACTCTTCGCTGATAGCATCTAATTCCAGGGCTTTTTGATAAAGACTTATGTTATGTTGATATAAACCCTGCTGCTCGTAATAGTTAATCAGCCGCTTCAGGACATGTAAAAATTTCAGACGTAAACGCTCTCGCTGCCCCAACATCCAGCTCATTTGAGTTTGTTGCGCAAGAAAGCGTCCTTTATAAAGCGCCAGTATCGACTGTGACATTGTATGAATATCTTTGTCATCGCAATTTGACTGCGATAGTAACTTTTCCAGATTTCCGATCTGGCGTTCCAGCGCCCAGGTATCCAGCCAACATAAACGGTCATTAAGGCTCAAACAACCATCTTTCATCAGCAATGCCTCACGGCTTAACATTTTCCGCAAGCGGCTCAAGTTAGTTGTAAATGCACTGTGTGCTACATCGCCATCGGCATCTGGCCATAGTGCTTCACTGATTTTCTCTTCGCTTACTTCGCGACCACCCAAAGCGACAAGCACTTTTAACATTTGCAGTGGTTTGTTTTTTCCCTTGTCGTCAGCAGCAAGTGTTTTTCCTTCCAATAAAAAACTCAAACGCCCCAGGGAATATATTTGTATTTCCCAAGGCCAGTGCGGGATATTCAGCGGTGGAGCGTCAGGAATTAAGTGTCGGCGACGAATGAGTTTTTGTACATAATCAATTTCGATGTTATGCGTTAACGCAACAGTAGCTAGTGCCACCATCGCATACGGGCGCCAATAATCTGTATTAAAATAGTTGTGTGAACACCCTATGCTCATCGCTTTTGTTAACGATGATACCAATAGAGATTTGTCATCTATTTTCAAAGCCAGTTCAGCCCAGGTTAAATCCACATTGAATTGGACAAAATAACTGTTGTTTTTCCTTGCAACTTCCGTTGCATTTTCCAACTCTTGCCGCGCCTGTTCTGGTTTATCTAATTCAATCAGTATACGAGCCATAGCTATGCGAGATAAAGATTCGGGAAATGGCATACCCAGTTTCTCGCAATTGCTTAACGCTTTAGAAATGTGTGTTAATGCTCGAACCGGGTCTCGACTTAACTGTGCTTCCAATGCAGCAATATAATAATAATGAGATTGTTGTAATTTTCCAGTCTCATCCATAATGTTGCGTATCTGTTGCAGGTAAAATGGTCTGTTTTTCGGGTCATCCATCTCAAAACCCACGTAAGCGGATTGTGCAAGCAATACAAAATCCCAAAGATGAACTCCAGAGCTTTTGCCAAGTTCCAAACCCGTTTCAATGGCTTTCTGACTGTTCTCAAAATCTGCATTTAGCCAATAATATATGGCTTCGGATTGTTGCCAGGGTATGAGATTAACCGCTTCGATTTTTTCTTGGGTGGCAACAGGTTTTAATCTTTCCAATACCATCGACGCACGAGAAAGTTCACCATTCATTGCTAGAAAATGTAAATAATAGGCAGCCATACCAATACGACGATTGTCATCGGGCAATTGATCAATCATTAAATCAATTTTATTTGCCCAAACTGCCATATCAGAATGATGAGGCTGTCTAAACATCAAACTGAGGAACATACCAAACACAACTCGAGTTTCGATCAACGGGGAGGGAAAATCAGGTGTTTCTTTTAAGCGACTCTCCATATAAGCAATCCACTTATCCAGCGGACGAAAATCATCCCAGACAAACACATAACTATCGATAATACCTGCCCAACTGAGAAAAATACCATCGACTTGCTGATTTTTTTCGAATGCTAAAAGGGCTTGTTCAAAATCGATTCGTGCTTGAGAGGGATTAATGGCCAAAAAAACATTTGCACGCCAATATTTCATCCACGGATTCTCAAACGTTTCTGCTGGCAATGCATCGAGCCATTGTTTTAATGGTTGAAAACGCCCCTGTTTAAGCAGTTGAGGACTACAGTCCATGATCAATTGCTCCAGCAATTCATGCGCTTTTATGGCAATCAATAATTTTGCTGCAATATCATATTGCTTTTCCCGTATCAGATGAATAGCTGCTTGTTTTTGAATTTCATAACGGGTGCTTTCATCCAACTCTTGTTCGCCCTTTTGTAATAAAAACTCTCTGAACAATGGATGATATTCGTAACCTGTACTCTGCACGCTTAACGGTATGGTAAAAAATTGCTCAAATACCAATGACGAGAGTATATTTTCAGCGTCGACCTGGCCACTAACTTTTTTTGACAACTCAATATTTAAAACCGGCAGTAATGCCGTTTTCAATAAAAATTCTTGTGTTTCTCTGGATAAGCCTGAAAAAACTTCGTGAGCAAAATAGTCAAATATCTGTTTATGGTTTGATGAAGAATTGCCCTGATGTAGATGCAGCGAATCAGAATTTTTCAACATAAGAACCAATCCTGAAATCCAGCCCTTTGTTTGTTCATATATTGCAAACAAGTCTTTTTCATCAGGTGATTTATCTGTGATACACAATGAAAATTCACCCATCTCATCTGGTTGCAAACGTAATTCGTCCCAGGCTATGCTACATAAATTACCCGATGCAATTAATCGCGAAAATTTTTCATGTGCTTGTGAACGACTTATAACAATGTTATTGACACCCTCTGGTTTTTCCTCAATCAATAGATTGATTGCAGAGTGGACCGAAGAGTCGGGTGGTAAATGCTGGTAATTGTCAAAAACCAGAACCATACCTGCTGGCAAATATGAAAAGAATTTACGGAAAAAGTTACGTGAGAATGTAATTAAGTTTTGTTGATATTCCGGGGTATAAAGTGGCAGAGATTTACTCGCGTAAGAATCGAATTCCTTAAGCATCAATACCAGGTGATAAAAAAATGATGCAATATCATTATCACCCTCATCAATTTGATACCAGAGAGGTCTCAGATTGCGCTCGGATAAGTAACTGGAAACCAACACTGTTTTTCCACTGCCGGCAGGCCCTGCTATCCATATAAGTGGACATTGCCTGGCCTGATCAAGCACATTAAATAATCGAGTCCGTTTATAATATTTTATATGTCGAGGCGTGGATAACTTTGCAAGTTTGATGTTGGTATCCATTATAATCCTATGGAGGATTGCTGGCGTTTATTCCATTGTTATTTTTGGATGATTTGTACAATTCACAACCGGCAGCGTATAACAGACTGACTAAGGAAAATACAAATATTTTACTAACTTATAGTCGCCAATAATGGACCAATTTGCAATATGTTTCTGTGTTAAATAACAATTGAAAATTTAAAAAGGCGACATAAAAAAAGCTTGGCTATCATTTATTATTATCTACCCATAAACCTTGATTATTATCAACACTAGCTACATCATCACTGCAATAATTGGATGTTAGAAGAAAGGTATTTATGAAAGAAAATATAAAATATCTTAGGGAAAGCCTGTAAGCTTTCCCTGAAAGGATTACATCACCAAGAAATCACACTGCCATCAATTTCAAAAAACTTACCAGCATCTTCAAGTGTACAGTTATCTAATGTATTAAAGATTTGAGTTACACTTTCACGTGTTGTGATTTCCGCATTGGGGCCACCCATATCGGTTTTAACCCAACCGGGATGTAAAGCAACACAGGTGATGCCTTTAGGTGCAAGATCAATGGAAAGACTTTTAATGACAGCATTTAACGCCGCTTTGCTGGAACGGTAGATGTAACTGCCGCCGGAGGTATTATCCGCCATGCTGCCCATTTTACTACTTAAACAGGCAATCACTTTTTTCTGACCACAAGCGACATGCTCAGCAAAAGCTTCGGTGACTTTCATAGGAGCGATGCAGTTTATTTTGAAAGTATCCAGCCAGGCTTGTTCATCGGTATGGCCAAAACGGCAATCGGATGGACCATATACGCCGGCATTGTTGATCAACATATCGATGGGCTGGTTGCGTAGTTCAAAGGCCAATGCCTGAATTTGAGCATTGTCACCCACATCAAGAATATGCACGGATACCAAACCACCCGACATACGTGCAACTTCGTTTAATTTGTCAGCTTCATGTGGATTTCGACAACAAGCAAATACCTGCCATTGTTTGCTAACAGCAATCTTTACCATTTCCAGACCAATACCACGATTAGCGCCGGTGATTAATATCTTCATGAACAAGCGGTCTCCTTATGTTGAGGTTTTAAGCTGCAAGGATGTTCCATATGATCTTCTGATACTTCTTCAACATGCATCCCCAGTCGATTGATCAACGCCATGTCGTTATTGGCATCAGGATTGTCAGTGGTTAATAATTTATCACCATAAAAAATGGAATTGGCACCGGCAAAAAAACATAAGGCTTGCATTTCATCACTCATTTCGGTACGACCGGCAGATAATCGCACATGGGATTTGGGCATTAAAATGCGCGCCACGGCAATAGTGCGCACAAAATCGATATTGTCCAGTTTGTCCTGCCCGAATAGTGGCGTACCTTTGACTTGTACCAGTAAATTGATCGGCACGCTCTCAGGGTGTTTTTCCAGATTAGTTAATTGTTGCAGCATGGAAGCACGATCGTTTTCGCTTTCACCCATACCAATAATACCACCACTACAAACATTGATTCCGGCATCACGTACATGTTTAAGGGTTTCCAGTCTATCTTGATAAGTACGAGTGCTGATAACATTGCCATAGAACTCTGGCGAAGTATCCAGATTATGGTTGTAGTAATCCAAACCATGTTCTTTTAAACGTTGGCTTTGCGTTTCGGTTAACATGCCAAGGGTTAAACAGGTTTCCATGCCCATATTTTTAACCGCGTCGACCATTTCAATGACTTTATCCAGATTTTTATCCGTTGGATTACGCCAGGCAGCACCCATGCAAAAGCGGGTAGCGCCTGCGGCCTTGGCTTTTTCCGCATTTTCGATGACCACATCCAGTGGTAACAGTTTTTCTTTTTCCAGACTGGTATCATGTTTGGCGCTTTGTGAACAGTAACCGCAGTCTTCCGGGCAAGCACCGGTTTTGATACTTAACAAAGTGCTGATTTGTACTTTATTGGGATCAAAATTTTCACGGTGGATAGTTTGCGCTTTAAATAATAAATCATTAAACGGCATATCAAATAATGCGTTGATTTCGTCAATGGACCAGTCGTGTCTTAATGTTGTCATATAATAATATTCCAATTACAGGCATCAGGCGTGGTGAATGTATTTCGCTTATCCAGCCTACGTTTATTTTTCAATTAATTCGTTAACTAAAGATTTTAGTTCATCCATTTCTTCACGTAAGGCATTTACTTCGTTACGTAACAATTCAAGTTCATTATTGCTTGCCTTACTAGTATTTGTTTGCACGGCTACTTCAGCAAGCGCTTCTTCATCAACCGGTGAAAATAAATGGATGTAGCGAATTTCGCGCCGTCCCGGTTGTCGAGCCAATGATTGAACGTAAGCCTGGCCAGTGTTTTCTGCTAGTGATTTTAATGTTTCGTCAACCGCATCAAGCGAATCAAAATTGCACATACGCGTCGTTCGGGTACGAATTTCACCGGCTGTTTGTGGGCCACGTAAAAACAAAACAGCTAAGACACCCAATTCGTTTTGGGAAAAATCAAATTGTTTGGTCAAGGTATCACTGAGTTTATGTTCATATTTTACTACTCTGGCGCCCGCCTGATTTTTTTCCCTCACCAAATATAACTTTTGCAATTCAGTAATGGCATCCAACACATCTTGTTCATCAAGCTGCATGACCGGTTCACGGTTTGACTTCTGGTTACAAGCTGTCACCAATGCGCTTAGCGTTAAAGGGTAATAATCGGGTGTTGTCAGTTGTTTTTCAACTAAACAACCCAAAACCCGAATTTGATGTGGATTTAACTCAAATACCATAAAGTTTGGAATCTCCCTCGTCGTTTAATGCATTAATCGGCGATTATAGCGCATAAAACTCTGTAGCGTTCCCTTAAATAAAACCAGATTTTCAATGACTTAACCCTAACGTTGCATAAAATATAGTTTAAAAACCGTTTCGCTGCTTCTATAGCAGCATATTACCGTTTTCGCAGTCATTTTCTGGATTTCACTTAGAGTGACTAAACTCAAACCAGAAAATGACTGCGAAAACACCACTATGCAAGCTCTATAAGCTTTTTTATCCCATATTTTATGCAACGTTAGGGTTAATGTATCCAGGGTTTTTCTCTACGGCAAAAAGTGTGAGCCTCATCACAGATTCGTGGGTTTTTCATGACCCACACTAATATTCCCTGATTTTTGTCCGTTAAAGAACAAAATACAAACAACCTTGTTCCAGGGAAGACCAACAAGCGTAACTCCTAATAGCTGACTTTATGAGAATTATGCGAAATATAACCCGTTTCTCCCAAATAAGCCCTATCGTTTCCGCAATTATTGGCACAGGGTTCAGCCTGAATGTAGTGGCTGGCAGCCCCGTCGCTTATGACCAGTGGAGTAATGTTGGGGGTGTGATATCAGCCACCTGCCCCACGGGTTTTACCTGTGAAGATGGCGCATCTGATCAAGGCATGATGCAGCGATTCATCACAAACGTAGCCACAGGTGATCGCTACATTCAGCAAATCATTGATGATGACATGGGTAGCAAAGGTACAATGAAATTGGAGTCTTTTGTGTATTCCTCTAATAGCCCTGTATCGGGTATCGCCTCTAAACAAGTTATAACTCACAATACTGCACTACAGAATTTCGATGCCACCATTTTATTAAATACCGGCTGGGCGAATGAAGGGGACAACACCGTAGACATTCATCAGTTTATGGATTCCACTGATACACCCGTAAACAATACTTACTACACTGATACGTTTAAATTTCAAGAAAAACGAGACCAAACGACCGGTGAGCGCATTGGTAAATATGTGGATATATCACAAGGCCAATTGAACTCCACTTTTATACAGGGTGACGGCGTTACCAGTGGTAATGACCAGTACAGCTTTGTTAACAAAATCGTTTCCGGTACATTCAACCAGTCAACAGCCACCGTTTCTCTTGCTGACAACTTTGGTGGTGGCATGATGGGTTCTGGCGGCAGTGGCGGTGGTACGCTGAGTTGGAATGTGGGTGATGAAATTCAGGTAATTTGGCTAGGCCAACATTGTGACCGATGCGGTACCACCAATATTATTGATTTTATGTTTCAAAGTTACGAGAATATGAGCACAGGTAATATTATTTCCGGGCAAGCAGGTAACACCACAGCACCTCAGAATTGGGAAGATCCGCCTTTCGGTGCGATACCCACACTTATTCAATATTAAAATCATAAAAAACAAAAAAAGCGCAGTCTCGAAAGACTGCGCTTTTTTTGATTGCTCATACTTTATTTGTCTAAAAACTGATTTATTTTACCCAGCAATCGATCGAAGTCGATGGGTTTAGTTTCATAATCATCACAACCGGCTTCCAGGGCTTTTTCCCGATCGCCTGACATGGCGTGCGCGGTTAAGGCTATTATCGGTATATGTTTTACTTCATCTTTAGCTTTCAGTTCGCGTGTTGCCTGCCAACCATCCATTTCGGGCAAACTCATATCCATTAAAACCAGATCTGGTTTTTCCGAGCAGGTCATTTCCACGCCTTGTAATCCATTGACAGCGACATCTACGCCGAAACCACGTCGCTCCAGACGTCGTTTCAACATGTCTCTGTTCATTTCATTATCTTCAACCAGCAAAATACGACTCATTTCCCACTCCAAAACTGTATGCTGTCGATAGTCTTTAACATATACCGACCTACTGTGTTGTCGTCATTCTTCTTCAGAATCTTTATAGTATCGACGGATTTTGTGAAACTCATCTTCATTTTTTAAAAATACATCGACAATATCCGGATCAAAATGAGTACCGTTTGAGTCCACAATAATTTGCCGGGTACGCTCGACGCTAAAAGCTTTTTTATAGCAACGCTGTGATGTCAACGCATCAAATACGTCACCCAAAGCCAATATACGAGCCTCTAATGGAATTGCGGTGCCTTTTAAACCAAATGGATAACCCGTACCATCCCAACGCTCATGATGATATTCAGCAATCGCGATACCGGCTTTCACAAATTGATTACCTGGGTGTTGCGCATCTACTGCACGTAAGGTATTGGCGCCAATAATGGGATGCTGTTTCATGATCACCCATTCTTCTTCATTCAACATGCCTGGCTTCAACAGGATTTTGTCGGGAATACCGACTTTACCAATATCATGCAAAGGACTGGCAGCATAGATGTCGTCAATAAACTGTTGATCAACAACCGCCTGAAACTTTACCGTTTTACCCAATTGTTCTGCAATGAACTTGCAATATTCACGCATGCGTTCAAGATGTTCACCGGTTTCATTATCACGGGATTCTGCCAGTTTCGACATGGCAAAAATTGTGGCAATTTGAGTGTCGCTGATTTCTTTTACCTGGGCATGAACACGATCTTCCAGGCTTTTATTTTGTTCTTCAATGTAACTTCGATACTGAGTTTCACGATCCAGCAACATTTTTTTGGTTAAACCACTGTTTATTCTGGCTCGCAATAATGTTGGGCTAAAAGGTTTGGGCAAATGATCTTCAGCACCTAATTCAATGCACTTTACTGCACTATCAGTTTCACTTAGCGCAGAAATAACAATAACGGGAATATTTTTCAGTTTTTCGTCTTTTTTCAGAATCTCCAGCACTTGAAAACCATCAAGCTCAGGCATCATGATATCCAACAAAATCATATCCACTTTTTCAGTTTTTAATGTTTCAAGTGCGACACGACCATTTTCACATTCAATAACTTCAAAAGATTCGTTCTTTAAGCGTCGTTTTAAAATATCACGATTAAAATCATTATCCTCAACGATCATGATTCGACTATTTTTCAAATCCGGTGCTTTGGATTCAAATTCATCAGAAAAAGAAACTTGTTTGCCTGGCCTCATTATTCTTTACTCTTCTTTTGATAAACGTCTCTCACTTTCGAGGTGACTATCTTCTGAATATCGGTGAGCAAGGTTTCAAAGTCGGTGCCTTTCTTTTCGTAGATGCGTTCGACCTTACCGCTAAGACGAGATATATCATCAGTTGAGAGCTCTTGCGCAGTGAGCACTACAATGGGAATATCTTTAAGGTGCTCGTCCTGCTTAGCGATTTCACTGAAGCGAAAACCGTCCATTTCGGGCATCATTAAATCTAATAGAATCAAATCAGGCCGCTGCTTTTCCAAGCAACTTAAAGCCTCTACACCATTTTCGGCAGTGATGACATTGATTTTATGAGAATTCAAAACGCGGGATATCATATTGCGATTATCATCCTGATCATCCACAACCAAAACCATGGCATTTTCTTTATCACGAATATGCTTTAGAACGGTATCGACCAACAAATCTCGATTGATGGGTTTAAGCAAATAGTCTGACGCGCCCAGCGCAAAACTCATATCCAACTCATCCAGCATGGAAAGCATAATCACTGGCACAGCAGCTGTTTCAGGATCTTTCTTCAATTCTGATAATACCGACCAACCATCCATCACCGGCATTAACACATCCAGTGTTATCACATCCGGTTGAAATTCCTTAACTTTGGCGATACCTTCCTGACCACCATTGACGGATGTCACCTCGAAACCTTCACGGGATAGATAACGCTCCATCAAGTCCCGAACATCCGGATCATCATCTATCACCAATACACGACTGATTTTGTCTCGGCGCTCAATATCTTCAGCTTTGCCGGAAAAGCGAACCAGACGTGGATCGATTTTCGGCCCAACAATAAAGCCATCCGGAGAATCCTGAAAACGTATTTTTGCGGTATTAACCGGCACATTAACTGTAAAGGTAGATCCTTCACCCAATTCACTTCTCACCGCAATGGAACCACCCATCATTTGTGCGAACCGCTGACTGATAACCAAACCTAAACCTGTGCCACTCCATTTCTTGGCATTGGAGTTATCCACCTGAAAAAATTCTTCAAACAATTTCTCCAGGTCTTCCGGCGACATTCCGATACCAGTATCGGTCACTTCAAAAAATATGTGTTCTTTACCCTCAACATCTTTGCGATAGCACTGCACTTCTACCTGACCATTTTCACTGAACTTGATACCGTTACTGATGAGGTTAAAAAGTATTTGTCTGACTTTGGTAATATCCGAAAGCATCACACCAACTTCTGGATTTTCGATCAGTTTCAGTTGTGTATTATTTTTTAATGCCATGGGTTGAATGGTATCCAGCACTTCTTCTACCATGCCATCAACCCGAAAATACTCCAGGTTAAGCCCCATTTTCCCCGCTTCGATTTTTGATAAATCCAGTATGTCGTTAATCAGGGAAAGCAGATGTTTACCTGCGTTTTGAATTCGTTTTAAATCACCAACGTATTGCTGATGCTCGGAATCTTCGAAATCTTCCATCATGATTTCTGCGTAACCAATGACAGCATTAAGCGGCGTTCTTAATTCATGGCTCATATTGGCCAGAAAACCACTTTTTGCCCGACTTGCAGCCAACGCACGATCGCGCGCCAGTGCCAAATCTTTGTTTTTATCATCGAGCTTGGCTTCCATGGTTTGCATGGCAAAACGAATTTCACTGACACGATCCTGGTAGTGGCTAATATCCTGTCCTGTGATAAACAAACACTGACCGTCAATACCGGGCACGCGTGAAAGGCTAAAAAGAATGGTTTGTAATTTACCGTTTACTTTTTCAAACTGAAGATCAAGGCAGGCGGAGCCTTCTTTTTCCAGCTCCACTAACGCATTCGCTAGAGAATTTCTATTTTTTACACCAAATATTTCCAGAAATACCTCAGATCGACTAACGCCAAACTGACTGAGCAAGTCACGTAAATTTTTGTTGAGATGAAAACGCTGATAATCCTCACTGGCTAGCAAGACATAGTCCGACATACAATCAGCGATTGTCATAAGTTGTTCATAACTTATGTTATTGGAATTGTTGATGTTTTTATGGGAATTTATATTATTCATTCGCGGAATTGATCTGGTGAACGTTCTCTCTTTTTGAGCAACTATTTCCAACTAAAAATTGATGCATCGCTTCTTGATAACTCATGCTTCCAGAGTTAGGAATTCGCTTGAATTAACTGGATTTATCGGACGAAGGGATGAATTCTGAAATGAATTTTGATGATTCTGTCTGTCGCTTTTCATTCTTTTACAAAGCGACGTCAAGTGTCCCATAATTTGCTATCTTTTCAGATACTTATTCTTGCACATAGCGAGTATTTTTCGGTACAGAATCAAGCTCAGCCAAATGGATTTAGCATGAATGTTTGTGGGGTTTTAATGCATGAGGTAGGGATAGATTACATCAGGAGTTTTTGGTGCTATATCAATTTCCACCGAGCAGCTGCATAAATTTATTATCAGCAATTGGGCATTCACGCCTTTGGCGTTCAAATCGAGTTTTTACCCGCAGCAAGCCACGGGAATTTAAGAAAGAATATTAGTTGCTGGATAACTGGGTTGTAGCTTTGCCAGATTTTATGTGTTTAACATGCACAATCACTTCAGATAGCTCTGCGCTTGCTCTTGCCAAATAATCTACATTTCTGGTTCGTTTGTATTCCTTGAGGCTGATAAAGGATGTGGCAGGATGAATGATCGCATCCATTAAACTGAACAATTCACCAAAGTGATCAAATTTATCCAGATCATACCCTTTTGCTTTCATGTATTTTCCCATATGCCATTGGTCTTCAATTTCATCCAGGGTCATACGCTTCATGCTATCTGCATTGTTAATCACTTCATTCAGCAAATCAGCATGCTCGGGATGTGTGACGATATAAGCTTTTGCTCCTTCCACACCAATTTTGATCAACTCTTCCTGCTGTTTAATCAGTTTATGTACATTTGATACGAAACCACCATCCGCTTTTTTGATGGTTGCGGTAGCGAGTTCTAGATATCTTTCCTTATCAAGCGCAATTGCGCCAGACATATTACCCAACGAAAAAACGAAAACAGCAGCTAAACCTGCTGACTTTGCAATTGTCGACATACAAGCGATCCCCCGCGTTTTTTAGTTCAAATCGGCCAGCGCATATCAAAAACTGTATGAGTTTTTATCTGGCCGCTTTTCGCTGGCTTCCCTCCCCACGAGGTATGCCAGTTAACTAAGTTTTATCGTAATAAATTTTATATCGTCAACGGAGTATGCACTCTGTTGACGACCAAAGGGGAGAGCTTCACTTCTCCCCTTTGGAAACCCCATCGGGTTTGTGTCCGTAGCAAGCTGCGGAGAATTAAGATTGAAATAAAATGCAGAATATTGAGTAGTCTACGGATTCAGTGGTGAATTTCAGCTGAATTCAAAATACATAAATTAATCTGCATTTGCGTAACACATCGTTTATTTATTTTGTTTGTTCGAAAATTCCGGATTTTTTAAAAAATCTTCTCATGTTTTATCTATTGACGCATATTAGATATGCATTGTTCCGTATATTACCCATGCGAATACGAAGCAACTGATTTATGTGCGCGAACTTTTTCATTACTGCTCTGGCCAAGAAAAATATGGCGATAAGCAACGTAATTGAAGGTAGCAAACATGGGTAACAACACCACAGCCAATGCAGGAATAAATTTCATAGCCATCATGAAAATCAAAATCCATAGCATCAGCACTGAGCTCATCACTTTCAGGTTTTTTATAATTGCCTTCTGAGATAGCATTTGAGCATCGGCGTAACTCATATCATGAAATAAAATAAGCGGCACACTAAAAAATGTACGTAAGGTAAACATAACTAGAATAATAAAATAAAGAAAAACAGCACCGGTTTTCAATAAATAAAAGATTAACGTGCTGTCTTTTGATAATAATTGAACGATTTGTTCACTACTACCTAGAACAGATTGTTCACTATTCAGCAATAAACTGGCATACCAATAAAACAATCCAATACATGTACCCATTACCGCCATTCTAAAAAAACCTTTTTGACTCAACATAAACTGATGGATGATGGCTGAAGGCTGAATACTTTGTGAATGATCAGACGAAAAGGACACCATAACCAATCCGGCAATGGAAAAATAAAAGAGAAAAGCCGCGAAAATGAGAAATACCAGAAGCAGAAACACGGGTGAAATCGCACTATTCACTGAAGACATGGCCTGCGTGCAAAAAAACAGCAATAGAAAAAAAGATAAAACTAAGCTTAGAAATGGCAGATAGCGCCGATTGATCAATTCAAATGACTGCTTAATCCACTTAAGGATATCGCTGGTTTCTACAGATTGAGGTTCCATACTCTGCATAGAAATTTCTCCCAGAGTTATATTCCGAATTTTTTATTATTTTCCTGGCACGATTAATCGATAACCACTTAATGTATTTACTTATGCACAAACTGTGCAAATTTCAATACATCAAAAACAAAACATTAAACGTGCAGAAAAACCTTTCAAACTTCGTGAGTTTAAAAAGAAAAAGTGGACCTCAACGTGAATGCGCAATCATCAAAATGATTACATCAACCAACTATAGGTAATGTATATTTTTGATTCAACCAAGCAAAATGCTCAACATCACTGTCAAATCGAACAACTATTGATCGCCATATTGCTTAATCCATAATAAATGCCAGCAAACTCTTTCACCCAAGGGTAAGAAAATCGTAAACTAATGATTAAGCAACCTAAGGAATCACAAATTAGGTTAAATAGTGAGATGAGAGCAAGAAAAAACAATCGAAAAACCGCTGTCAGCATGGAGCTATTTCTCTGTGTCCATGTATTCGAAGTTCGATGGCTGGTTTGAAATTCGGTCTATTCGCGATCAATAAATCTACTAAATACTGACAATCAATAAAACATAAATCGTGTAAAGGGAGTTGTATATGTCTGATGAAAATTCAAACTGGCTATTAGTGAATCACCTGGATTGCGATGGTGATGCTGTGCTCACAAGCATTCAGCAAGCCGGTGCTTCAGATGAGTTCATTGTAAACAATCTAACAAGCAATGAACCAAGCGGTAAAACTCATGCTCCCTGGTTTTTAGGTTTACATGATGGCCAGGTTATTCTATTCGATCCGGAACACAAAACCGTTTCTCTCGAAGCAAAAATGCCAACGGATGCTTTTCCTGCCTACTCTTATACTGATCCCAACACCAATCGTATCTGGTTTATGAATGATGGCGATAAAGAAACCGGTAACGATCCATTAAATTGTGGTGACCAGGGTTCCACCGTTACCATATTTGAAAAAGGAACAAGCGATAATCCACCAAAACATATCAAAACCCTTTGTGTAGGACGCGGCCATCATGTAACAACATTTATTGCGCCGAGCGGCAAGTTTCCCGATTTACCAAATGTTGCTTATGTCAGTAATTTGCTGGATGGCAGTATTTGCGTAGTCGACAATGATGAAAACAGTGCAAACTTTCTAACAATTTTACATACCATCAACTTACTTCAGGCCGACAAAGAAAAAGACAGCAGCACAACTATTCCCAATAATGCATTCCCACATGGCAAACAGTTTTCAGAAGAAACTGGCAAAATTTATAGCTTAAATAACGGGTATGGCAATGTAGATGTCATCAATCCAGCTAACAATGAAATTGAAAGTCGAATTACTCTGAAAGGCTGCAGTAATTTATTACTCACGAAAGATGGAAAATATATGGTGGGTAAAGGAGCTGATCGAAAATCTGATCCTGACCATGTCATCGGCCGACTCGCGGTTGTAGATGCCACAGCACAAAAAGTACTTAAAGAATATAGTATTCCTGACTTTTACCCCAGTGTGTATCGCTTCAGTCCTGATGGACAAAAACTCTATGTCACTTCAGCGGCGACAGGTAAAGGCAATCAAAAAGAAAACCTCAACATTGATTCTGTTTATGTTTATGATGCCAGCAAGTTACCTGAATTGAACTTACTGAAGATTGAAAACTGTGGCCAGGCAGATTGTGGTCGACGCCCCATTGCTTTTCCAACTAGCAATAACAACAAACTGACTTTCATCCCTAATCCAACTGATGGTAGTTTGAGTATATTGGACAGCACAGATGATAGCGTAATCAGTACCATTAAAATTGCAGATAAAGGCGGCAAGGAATTTAATTTCTCGCTTTACGAAAGCAGTATTTATGGTGCATAACTCCACTAACTTGCATGGATCCGCATGCAAGTATTCACTTAACAAATATTAACATTCCTCAATGTAGGAAAAGGATATAATTTTGGAACGTCTAAACCCGTTCCAGGATTATTTTAAAAAGGGATTCACATGAAAAACCAAATTCAAGCCATCGGCATTTTTTTTCTATTTGCTATTTTGTTAACGGCCTGCGCAAATATGCCCTCAGGTATGGGTGGCACTAACAACGAAAAACAAAGCAGTGATTCACCATTAATCGGTCAGTTAACCAGCAAACTGGGGGTAAGCAAAGAACAAGCTACTGGTGGTGCGGGTGCATTACTGGCCTATGCCAAACAAAAACTCAGCCCGGAAGATTATGGCAAGGTTAGCTCGGCTATGCCGGAAACGGAGGGTTTGGTTAAAGCCGCACCAAAAAATTCCATGGTAGACGGTATGCAATCCATGTTGGGTAGTGGTTCATCAGACGCTGGCGGCATTGCCTCATTAGCCGGTAGCTTCTCCCAGCTGGGGTTGAGTTCAGATATGATTGGTATGTATCTCCCCATATTACTGGAATACGCCAGCGAGTTTGGTGGTGGTTCCATAGGTTCGATACTTGGTGGAGTGTTGAAATAGCGTAATATTTTACATTTAAGAACCGGCTATCGTTTCAGGTAAATTTAGTCAGTTTTATATTATCAGTGGGGCATGCACCCCACTGATAATCATTAAGTGTGTTTAAGCTTTTAAGATTTAATTTTATTCTTTTTAATTTTACGCACACCAACCAAGGCAAGACCAGCACCAATCAAAGCCAAACTGCCTGGCTCAGGCACTTGGGCAGGTACAACTATTTGTTGCCTTGCCGTCGTTGGGCCAGAAAGGCTAATGGTAAACGGTGGATCGGTAATCGCATCCTGAATCAATCCCTCAAGAACCAAATTAGTATCAAACGTATCAAAGGCATTATCTCCATCAATAAAAAGGTCAGAAACATCACCAACATTGTGGGTACCTAAAGTAAATTTCATCACATCCGGCTCCCCATTGCCATTAACATCACCCAAGGGAATCACGATATTAAAATGGCCAATATAAGCATCACCCACCGGTGGCAAACAACCATAGTTCACTTGTGCTAAATCTGCCTCACATGTGGTGAACATAGACATTGTTGCGGGACCGTTATCCAGTAACGGAATCGCTGCACCATCCATCTGACCCGCGAAATCACGCCCAGCACGTGTATCAACATCGGTTACGGTAATATCAAAAAAAACATCAAAGAAACTATCAACAAAAAGCTGGTCACCTTGCTGAATTTCAGTATCCCCACCACCATAACCATCAAACTCATCACCAAAAAAAGGAGATATACGTGCTTCACCGAGTGAAGCCTGGCCAGGATTAACCGCTCGCTGTGATGATAATGTTAGGTTAATTGAGGAATTAACAAAACCATAACCTTCAACACTATCGCCTAATGCGTTTCCAGGATCTGATGCCAATGGTATTGCTGTCACAGGACCTGTCAAATCAAAGTTTATCAATTCCGTTTGAACAACTATTCCTTCCGCCGAAATGGTAACTGCTTGCGCTTCAATTGAAGTTAAAACACCTATAGACGCCAACATGCCACTCACAATTAAACTTTTTTTGAAACTAACTGAACCACCGTTTTTATTTTTCATAGCCCCTTGTCCTATAAGTTAAAGATTAGTTACAGCTTCAAAAAACACTCTCGCATGAATTAGAGCAACTAATAAGCCATCAATAACAATTAAATAATTATCAATCACTTAAAGGATTATTTATGTTTACCAGTAGAAGCCTGAAAAGAGATGATGTAAACGCCGCCGACCAAAGTTCCTTAGGTATTTATACGGAACAAATGAATAATTCACATGGTGTATGAGATATATATGATTGATAACATTGTTTATTATTATTTTTCATCATTCTAATCCTATAGTAAAGTTTATCGACAAGCCTGGTAAGGATTAAAAATGCTATCGAGAGATCACTCAACATTAGCAGGCTGTTTAAAAACGTTATGAGAGCAGTAAAATCCAGACAGAAGCCAGCAAAAAACGGAGTTTACGCGGAGTAAATGAACATTAGCCTGTTAGTAATTCACAACAATCAGAAATTTTTTGGGTCTGTATTTCGTGAGAAAAATCTCGGTAAGTATTAGCAAACTCCCTGGCTTTTTCTGTAAATATTTGCTCTTGCAGCAAACGTTTTAAAGGTTTTTTACTATTTACATTTTTTGTGTTCATATCAACAAACAAACCGGCACCCATTTGTTCCACATTGCGGGCTACAATCGTTTGCTCAGCATGCATTGGAAACATTACCAAAGGTTTACCAGCCAATAACATGGCTGAGACAGTACCGTGACCAGCGTGGCAAATACAAATATCGCACTCCTGCCGAACTTTTTGCATGTTAATCGGACTGGCAACTAAAGCAACCTTTGCCGATTGAAAACGATTTATCAATTGTTGTGAAATACCTGGAACATAGACAATTACACTAATATCAAACGCATTGAATGATTTGATGACCGTTTCAAAACCATGATACTGCATATACATATAGACAAATACGCGCTTCCCTTTTCCCATTGGCCAGTCAGGATCACTGCCTTCAGTTAGTGAAAACCGGGGACCCCAGTATTGGCTTTCGCCTCGACTCGGATAATGATCCAATTCTTTAAATGTACATAAAAAGTTCTCTTCGACTTGAAACAAATCAGAAAATTGTCTCAACTTTTCAGTATTGTTCAGCTTTTCGAGCACTTTGTTGATTACCGATAGCACATTTCGCTCGCTATTTATTAATGCTTGCTCATCAACTGACTGCCAACTACGAAAAGAAGGAATGGGATTAGATTGAGGCGGCGTAAAAAACCCAGTTCCCAACAATGCTCGAGGCACACCAAGCCCCTTTGCTGCCAGTAAAGCAGTGGGCGCATGATCCATAATTAGAAGGTCAGGTTTCAATACTTTGAACAAATTGCGCCAAGCGCTGACCAAACTTTGTAAGTGCGGTTGATCGAGATAAGCATAACGGGCAAGAATATCCGCATAGCTCAGGATTGGTGCTTTAATTGCTGGTTTCACCAACAACAATGGAGCTTGTAAATATCTAAAATCATGTTGCCCCAACATGGCTTCAGCCCTTGAAATATCTTTAAAGATAAATGTGACTTCATGACCGCGCATTTTTAACTCATGAGCAACAGGAAGAAAACCCAATACATGCCCCGAACCCAGCCCTAATTCCCAGCAAAATACAATATGACTCATTTGTTTACTCTATGGTTGTTAAATAATAAAACTTGCTGAAAATTGTTAAGCAGCAAGAAAATAAGATATTGATTAAATTGTGACGCGATATTTTCAACCAGCCATTCAATAACTGGTTATTTCGTAGTGATTTAAGGCAATTGTTGACTATCATTCCAACATGAAAGATGCTTTTGCTCCAGTACTCTAATTTTACAGCGCATTGCACAATATTATGATTTTTACATTATTTTATTATCAGTTCGTCTCCGGAAATCAATTTTATATCGTCAACGGAGTATGCACTACGTTGACGACCAAAGGGGAGAGCTTCGCTTCTCCCCTTTGGAAAAACCCCATCGGGTTTGTGTCCGCAGCAAGCTGCGGAGAATTAAGATTAAATTAGAGTGACGAAAGTTAGGCAAAATCAAATAAAAATTCGCTCGACGACACGGATGCCGAAGTTAGAGTAATACTTGGAGCAGTGACCAAGTTTACTCGAAAAAATGAGTATTTTACGTATCATTTTTCTCCTTACTCATAAGCATTTGATCAGCAACAAACCTAATTAGTATTTTAGGTAACCAATTTCAAGCATCAGTTTTCGATATTAATTCTTCCTTTTTAACTATTTAACTCTATTTGTAACGCAATACACATTCATTATCCTTAAGTTTTGCTCATTTAGTACCGATTAGAACATTGACCTTTTCAAACCAAAAGAGGATTCGCCTAAATTTCAGATGTTTAGGTAATTTCTATAGCAGGTTTGAATAATGATAAATAAGGAAATGAGTCATCATGCCTAATATTAGACTATTCGTATTTTCTCTGTTTTTTGCGCTGAGCAACCTTCCCGCACAGGTAGCAGCTGAAGATCAAACACCTTTGAAATTTGGCTCCGTTGCCATGGATATTCCGGCAGAAATGCATCGCAGGTTGACGCCATTAACACAGTATTTAAGCAAAGAACTGAATCGCCCTGTCACTCTCAAATTATCGCCGAACATGAAAGGTGCTATACAGGATATAGCAAGTGCCAAGGTGGATATCGCTTATCTCACACCCGTTGCCTATATACGATCACATGCCATGGGTAACAGTAAGCTGGTGGCTAAAACACTCACCAACAAACGCGATTCTTTTCAGCTCATGATAGTAGTACCGAAAAACAGTCCACTTCAACGTGTAGAACAACTTGCTGGCAAACGATTCGCTTTTGGCGATAAAGCGGCACTCTTACAACGAGCCGTAGTGGTTGGCGCAGACATGCCACTTGAAAAATTAGGGAGTTATAAGTTTATCGGCCACTACGATAATATCGTACGCGGCATTCTACACAATGATTTTGACGCGGGAATTTTAAAGGATACTAAATTTTTCCAATGGAAAAACCGTGGAGTTCGATTGCTATACGCTTCACCCAAATTGCCCCCCTACAACATTGCAGCAAGTCACAATGTGGATGACCAGTTGCTTGAAAAGATTACGCAAGCATTTCTTAAACTGGATGTGAACAAGCCAGCTGACAAAGTAATCATTAAATCACTGGACAAAAAATACGATGGCTTTACCGCAACCAATGACGCGGAATACGATGTGGTAAGAAAGTTAGTTGCTCCTTTTAGTAAATAGCAATATGTTAAAGGCACAATGGATGGGTAATTACTCACATGATATGAACAAAAAACTCGGCGCAAAATTTGCGCTGCTTTTCTTCGTTCTAGCGATTTCCTCTCCACTACTTAGCCAGGAAAAAGAAAAATTCACTTTCTCGGTTGTGCCGCAAATGAGTGCACAAAAAACCCAGGATATGTGGAATCCCATTCTCGAAAAATTCGAAGAAAAAACCGGATATCATTTTCGATTGAAAATGCACACCAGTATAGCTAACTTCGAAACAGCGCTAATGGAAGGAAAAATTGATTTTGCCTATATGAATCCGTATCACCTGGTCATGACACAAAAAGCTACACCTTATATACCTGTGGTTCGTGATGACTCATCTGACTTGGTTGGCATACTAGTGGTAAAAGAAACCAGCGATATTGAATCCATCAAGGAGCTACAGGGAAAACAAGTCTCTTTTCCTTCACCTAATGCATTTGCCGCATCACTCTATATGCGCGCCTTGTTAAATGCAAAAGAAAAAATTCAAATAGAACCAAAATATGCAAAAACACATGGTAATGTTTATCGAAATGTAATCTTTTCGCGCGCTATTGCCGGTGGCGGCGTTTATCGAACATTTCATTCCGAATCAGAAGCCGTACAGGAACAACTACGAATCATCTACAAAACGCCAGGGGTTGCACCCCACCCCCTCGCTGCTCACCCCAACACATCGGTTGCTGTTCGCCAAAAAATTATTGACTGTTTGCAATCACTCACACTTAATAAAGAAAGTAGAAAACTACTACGCGCGATAAAAATGCCACAGCCTGTACAAGCGAATTTTGAGCGGGATTACAAACCCCTGCTTAAGTTAAATCTTGAGCAATATATTGAAGACACACACATGTAAACAAGCTGGCATCTAAAAATGAAAACCCCAGCACTTCTTAATGTAAACAAGTTCAGTATAAGACGACTTATCGTTCAACTGACATTAATACCGGCTGCGTTGCTTGCGTTTGCCATCATCTCCATAACAATTTATACAGCTGAAAGCGAATCTCAGCGCATTGCCAAAAATATGAAACAGCAAGCGAATGTACTCGTAAGAAATCTTTCCGCAACCAGCGGAGACTACCTGTTAGCACATGACTACACATCCATTGAATTATCACTAATGCGACTAGCCAAATTCCCAGGTGTTTTAAATATTCAGGTCAGTGATAACGACGGTAATCTAGTCGGGGATGTTGTACATGAGCCAGGCAAAGAACCAGAAGCAAGATTTGGTGAACCAGCCTTAACGCCACCAATAAACGGTAAACAAAAAGTAATCATTAGTGAACATGAAATGGTTATTTGGCAACCCGTTATTCTTGGTGAGCTATTGGGCTGGATCAAAATCGTTTATAGCATGGACGAAATTAACCACGTAAAACAAGCGCGCTGGCAGGAAATCCGATTAATGGGATTCTTAATCATTTCTGTCACCATGATATTACTGTTTATTCTCTATCGGCGACCAATGAATTCCATTGCCAATTACACCGAATTTGCAGCCCAACTCAATGATAGTAATGGTAAACATACTGACTTAAACAAAAGCTCAATAGAATTAGAACAATTAGGAAATGCACTCAACTGGGCTTCTTCTAAACTGCATGAACAAAATAAAAAAATAAACAGAGCCATGCGAGACCTTGAAATATTGGCGGCTTTTCCAGAAATGACGCCTAATATTGTACTTTCTATTAACGAAAAAAGTGAAGTGCAATACATGAATCCTCACGCAAGAAAGCTTATGCACGAGCTGAACATTTCTGAAGAAGGTGGTATTAACGGACTTTTACCCAAGAATATAGATACTATAGTTAATAAATGCATTGATGGAAATTGCCGTCCTTCTGGCATCGAAGTCAGTTATAACAACCGAACCTTTTTCTGGACATTTTCTCCCGTTCAGGCACAAAAAGTGATGCATGGTTATGCCATGGAAATTACTGAGCGTATAAAAGCAGAAGAAAAAGCACAAGAGGCTCGTGTCGACGCATTAAGCGCAGTACAGGCCAACAAAGCCAAGAGCCAATTCCTTGCCAACATGAGTCATGAATTACGAACACCTTTAAACGCAATCATTGGCTACACTGAGTTATTGGAAGAAGAAGCCGAAGACATGGGTTATGAGCAGAACAAGGAAGACATTCATAACATCCTACATGCAGCTAGACATTTATTATCCCTGATTAATGATATTCTTGATTTATCTAAAGTTGAATCCGGTCATATGGATTTTTATTTTGAAGATATCAACATTCCGGAACTTATTGAATCGGTTTCGGCAACCGCCACACCTCTGGCGAACAAAAATGATAACAAACTCGAAATTGAATACAAAACAAAAATAAAAATCATACACTCTGACAAAACAAAACTAAACCAAATCATGTTCAATCTATTGGGTAATGCATTTAAATTTACACAACAGGGAAAAGTGACATTATCCATTCACGACAAGTCGGAAAACAACATAGCAGGTATTTCTTTGAGTGTTACTGATAGTGGTATCGGTATGACCAATGAACAAATTTCACGGATTTTTAAACCCTTTTCACAGGCAGACAACTCAACAACCCGAAAGTACGGCGGCACAGGATTAGGCCTTGCGATTACCAAAGCCTATTGCGAAATGCTGGGAGGACGAATTGACGTCACCAGTAATGTGGGTGAAGGCGCAACTTTTTGCGTATGGCTCCCGCTGATTTTCAAACAACCTAATCCACCTGGCGACAGTGTTTCATAATTCTATCGAAAGTGATGATCGAAAATGCATTATCAACATTGTGAAGCGTTTGGTTTTAATACTGAAAACATCAAAAAACGGATTCGATTACTCGAATTAAGCGAAAAAGACGCATCAACCAGTACATTAATGCAACAAATTGTCATTGAACCCAATGCGGCACCGATAATTAACAAGTTTTATACTTTTTTAGGTAACCATAAAGAATTTATAAGCTACTTATCATCCGACGACATTATTTCCCGTTTAAAAAAAACACAGTTACTTTATCTCAACACACTAGGAATGGGTTTTAGCGAGCCAGAATACTTTGATCTTCGCCTACGTATTGGCGTTGCACATCATCGTATTGGCATGCCATTAAATCTTTATATTTGTGCATATAGCAAATTGTTATCTTTAATATTGGAACAAATCCCTTCGGAATTTGAAGAAAAAGTCGTGAAAAGTTTACAAGTGTTCGCCACAAAAATCGTTAACCTGGATATTTCCCTGGCAATTGACAGTTATGTTGAATCAAATATAGAACAACTCGAAACATCCATTGACAACCTGGAAAAGAAAGCTAAAAAACTGAAACGCCAGTCTGAAATTGATCCCCTAACTAATATCGCCAATCGAATGACTATATTGGGATATTTACGTCATAAAATGCAAAAAGCAAAAGAAAAACGGACTTCCTTATGCTTGATCATGTTGGATATAAATGATCTTGATAAAGTGAACAACAGTTTTGGTCATTTAATTGGTGACCTCTTACTAAAATCCACACTGGAAAAAATTAACCATATGCTGGAAAGCAAAGATAAAATTGGTCGGTACGGTGGTGATGAATTTCTTATTGTGACTTCAAGAAACCTTGACCAAGCACGATCTTTGTCAAATTCCATCCTGGATGAAATTGCACATAATGCATTTAAAATCGGTGAGCATCAACTAAATATCAGCTTAGCGTATGGCATTACTGAGTTTAAAGCCGATGATGCAGTACCAACAATTTTAAATCGCGTTGACAAAGAATTAATAAAAAATAAAAACACAAAATAACATGCAAAGGTCCAATTTTAAACTCGTACCCATCTTCAGTCACTCTATCGTAGTGGATAAACCGCTAATATTTCCCTTATATTCACATGAAGGAATTTTATTGGCAAATAAAGGTAGCAAGCTTGAAGATACTCAGAGCCTAAATTTACTCAAACATGGAAAAATATACACACTTGAATCAGAACTCATGAAATCGCTGGAAAGCCTGAGAGTTGGAAGTTTTGAGTTGGACTCCGATAAAAACAAGCCCTATCGCTTTCCTCATGTCCTGGAGCGCATTGTTAAACTGGAGAAAACATTCATCGACTTACTGAAAACCGATGCAGAGGACTTTAAACACGAGTTTTTAATGATAGTGAATAATCTGGAAAGCATTGTCAATGACAATCATAATGGTGCCGTCGCCAAAATATTTTTACATACTAACCGATATCCTGCGCTTGAATATATCTTTACGTTTGGCATATTGATTTGTGTCATGGTTAATCATTTAAACTGGAAACAAAAAGAGAAAAACCGGATTATATTGGCTTCGCTCAGTCACATCGTAAGTATTTTTTCGCAGACAAACACCCAAGCTGAACACTTTAAGCAATTTGACGAAAAATATAATATCTCGGCAATAAATAAAGAGTCAGTGAATTTTTTACGCAAACGCGGCATACAGGACAAAAAAAGTTTATCCTATATTAGTAATCTTGATTTTCCAGATAAAATTGATCAGCAAAACAAAAATGATGAATTAACATTTGCTTTTTCATTATTTAATTTTATTTCTCAATTTTCCAGTCTGGTAACCGGATTTAATCATCCACAGTGGTATTACCCTACCCATGCTTATAAAATGTTGGAAAAGTATTGTAAAAACCGATACCGAAATTACTTTTTAACAACACTTGTTTCATTGATTGGTCGCTACCCTGCGGGTAGTATTGTAAAACTGCAAAATGGAGAGGTCGCCATAGTCATTCATCAAACTAATGATCTCAATCATCCCATGGTTAAAATTTTACTCTCGAACAAGGGATTCTCCAGCCGTCAAATGCCTGAAAGGCAAACTAATGATGGAAATCATCAAATTACTTCCATAATGTTCTCAACGCAAATAATCGATAAAATTGATTTTTCCCGTTTATGGCGAAATTAACGTTTTTCAGCTATCGAAACTGCCAGATAATAGCGAAACGTGGTGCATACAAGGTTTTATTTAGTTTTTTTCCATTCCACGGATCACGCCCATCTGTATTAAACAGAGCTAAACCACCGCGTAATCGGTAATTTAAATCAGCTTTACTGAAATCTATACCCACCTCATAAAAGTGTCCACTCGCAATGCCAGCATAAAAGCCGCCGACATTAAAATATATTTGGGTATTTTTTTGTTGTTTTAATTGGTAAGCGAGTTCACCGTATAACTTACCGTAAAGCAAGGCCGAAGCCACAGCAGCACGGTAATGCCAGTTCTTGTATTGGTACTCCACTTCAACTAGTGGCATGGGCAAAAAACCAAGCAACAAGTCTACACCGGCACCATAAACAAATTGCTTTGGGTGTTCTGTTTGTGTGTCTTTCGTTTCTTCCGAAATCACCTCAAAAGACACTGACAAAACTAACATGACACAGACTATTAGCGTCGTCGTTTTTATCATAATTAATTTAATCCAAAACTTGCATAAAATTCGTTAAAAATCGAAATATTTTTAAAAACTAATACGCGCACCAGCAAATGCATTATATTGTTCGCTGATGTGTTCTAAATGCACTTTAAAACGCTCCAGAGATCCAGACTCCAAGGATTCTTGAATTTGTTGCCCGGAACTCTGCACGTGCTCATAATTAAATAAAACGAACAACTCAAAATAGCTGGTCATCTTCCAACCCAAATCCATTTGCATTAAAAAACCCAAGCCGTCTGTTTCTCCCCACGATTGTTTATCACGCAATATGTGGTTGTCATAATCACTGATTTGTACCAGCGGAGAGAACATGAATTTAAGATTGAAATTTAGACTACGATGTATTTGAGGTTCAATCTCGATGGAAATATAGGGCAAAAGCAGCTTAGTCCGATAGCTTAATACTTTTCCATCCACCTTATCGATTTGCTGTAGTGGCGCCGAAGGATAACTTTGAACCAAGTCAAAAGTATTATAACGGTATTCCTGCCCAAGTAATCCTACTCCCAGATGAATGGGAAATAATCGTAGAAACGCATCAACTGATTTCATTTGAAGTTTAGTATCTACCTCGATTGACCATTCCTGTGACGACAATCTACTGCGAGACTCAGAATATATATCCAACGAATCAAGGCTTGCGCCCGAATTGGGATCATCTAGATAATTCACCCCCCAGTCTCTGTCTTCCATATGGCCCGCATCACTGTCAATGTTCTCTTGATAAGTCATTGAAAGACGCCAATCGGATTTCTGCAAAAGATAACTTACTTGAACCGTATCCACATTTAATGGAAAACGCAGCTCACTTAAAGGGAAATGCAAACGCGTGGCACCAGCGCTATCGGTGACCAATCCACCAATTTGATATGTGAAAAAGCCCTGCTTGCGACCTTTTTCCAAACTGAATGTGTTTTTTATTGTCGCGTTGTCGTCAGCAAGTAAGTTCGATGATGAATAAATGAAGGGTGACGAAATAAACGCCAATAATAAAATAATGCGCACGTGATTTTTTCTTTATCAACTGTTTATTGTTCTGACAATGGTTTGGTATTGTGCCAATTTATATTCACAAAAATGCACACCTATCTAGCATAATGTATTTTAATTTTGTTAGGTAGAACAAACTCTTCAAAACTAAAAAAAGTCTGTACTTTGCCTTTAATGAATACTTGAGCATACTTGTCGATCATTATTTCATCAATTAATTCAATGTAAGAATTAAAGATATGAATTTTTCTTTTTCCAAATCAGGACTAGACTGTTAGCAATTAAATAATTAATTCATAATATTCTGGAGTACTTATGATAAAGATAAAAAACTCCTCCGCCCTCCTTTTATCCACAGCATTACTGGCAGGCACTACTTTATTTAATAGCTCAGAGGTAAACGCAGAGTTTGGTGATATTGTTATAAATAATTATTCAGATAAAGCCGGTATGCGTCCGGTTATCTTTCCTCATTGGTTTCATCGTATTCGATTCCGTTGCAAGATTTGTCATTCAGACCTGGGCTTTGAATTTAAAGCCGGTGGGAACAAAATTAATATGCTGAAAATAATCAGCGGAAAGTACTGTGGTGCATGTCACAATGGAAAAATTGCCTGGTCTGTGGAGAACTGTAATTTATGCCACTCAGCTAAAGCAGGCACGCCTACTCAAGTACATAAAAATACCTTGCAAACCCTGGTTCGCGACAAAAAACAAAACTAACAGGAGACGCTCGTGAATACTAAAATAAACATAATATTATTTTTAATTCTCTGTCATTTATCTCCCGTCATTGCGATAGAAAACCCAAACCGATTTAATCGTTTATTTACGCCAGAAGTCACCAATCCGCCTTTGGAAGAAGACGGTATACACGATCCAGCAAATGGCGGTATTGTCACCTTACAGCAACCAGAGTCTGCGTTTAAAAAGTTGGATAAAGCAACATCCGGTAATCATGTTAATTGGGTTAAAGCCCTGGAAAGTGAAAAAATATCACCAAGATTTGATCTTAACGATCCCACCATGAAGCCCATGGCCTTGGATTTAAATATTGTACGTGAAGTGAAAGGCAGTATGCCCAATGTTATCTATCCACACAAACAACATACCCTGTGGCTGGATTGCTCTAATTGTCACCCTGCGATTTTTATTCCTCAAAAAGGGGCTAATCAAATCAGTATGGCAGAAATTATCATGGGGCAAAAGTGCGGCGTTTGCCACGGCCGTGTTGCCTTTGGTGTAACCGAGTGTCTACGCTGTCACTCAGATAAAAACAAGGAAGATTTTGAAAAAACAAACCTGGCACAGGAAAGCAATGAATAATGCCTGGTTCGTTTTCTCTGCATATAAGTTCGGTAATTTTATATTTGAGTATTGCAGCTTGTAGTTTCCAGCCTATCTTACCTGAATCGACCGAAGCAAACGAAACCAGAACAAATAAGAAAGAAAATACGCAAATAGAGTATGAACCACAAAAGCCCGTTCGGGTGGAAATAGTTGAAATACAAACAATGAATATGGCAGAAAAACCGGCGATAAACAAAAAACCGGTTAAAAATGAAATTCAAACCAGCAGTGATAACACCTTATTACTGGTGGAGAAACTACTCAGTGTTTCCTCTGCTGCTAAACATGTGCAATCCAGTCAAAATCCCCTGGCAAAACAACACTACGATCAAGCAAAACAGTATTTACAACAAGCCCACCAAGCACAGACTAAAGGCGATAAATTCACTCGAGATAAAACCATAAGTCTGGCAAAAATGGCATTATTCAAAGCCGTTCAATTTGCCGATAAACCGACAGAGCTTGAAGAAAAACAGAAAAAAGACATTCAAAATCGTATCAAAAATATTACTGCCCTATTGGATGCGTATCATCGCATCAGCCCAAACAGTGAAAAAAATACTTTATTTAAACAAAAATTAAATGACGTACAGCGAATATTTAAAAATAAGCAACTGGATTTAGCCGAAAAAAAGGCTCAACAATTATTTGTTGATATAAAATTAGCTCTAATTGATCTGCGAAACGGCCAAACACTGGTTCACTCGTTGAATTTTGCCAATCCAGCAGATGAATATCACTACGAAATTAACCGCAATAATTCGCATAAAATGTTGCTGGAACTTTTTGGAAACCAAAATGCTAAGTTAGTATCGAACAGTAAAGTCCAGACACATATTGAACAGGCAATCAAATTGAGAAATCAGGCGGAACAATCTGCTATGGAAAACGCATACCAGCAAGGCATAAAGTTACTGGAAAAATCCACCAAACAATATATTCGAGCTATTCAAGCCACAGGTGTTTACGTACCGGGTTAACAAGATTTCGTGAATACACATCGACTAAATTTATGACTCAAGTTTCGGAGTTATGATTAACCCGGATATCTCGTGAATTCATGAAATATCCGGGTTAAACCAATGTATCAATGAAAAACATAAACTCCTGACTGTTGTCTTCACCATAAGTATAAACCCGGACTTTTGCTGGTACCGCGTTACCACTTTTTAATCTAACCATAGTATCAATAAACAGCTGCTTTTCTTCACCTTCACGGAGTAGATTTAACAGTGCATCAATACCCTGTTGGTCATATTGAGGGAAAATATCAACAGGTGTAAATGATAGTAATTCATTTTCAGAAAAACCCAGTTCATCTAACACGCGTTGATTAAATTGATTCAGTAACAAGCTGCGCTCAGAAAAAACACATACCTTATTCGTAACGTGATTTAAAATCACTTTCAATTTGTCATTTTGTTGCTGAAGACTAATTAATTCATTTTCTTTAACATCAATCAATCCCGTTACCTGATTCAATTCATTATTTTGTGTGATTAGATCCCCAGCACATTCTTTGCTTTTAGTCGATAACAGCTCATCATCTTGTAATTGTGCACTGAGTTTATTGTCAAAGAATAGTGTTAGATTCGTCAACCCAAGAATGAAAACGGTCATCACCCCAACAGTTACAGCCAACCAACGATTATCTCCCGCTTCAATCGCATTTAGTGCTTTATTACCAAGCATAGCTTCATCAAACGGAATATAATCTACAGCTGCCATACCAATATAATGCATACCAGCTATCGCCATACTCATGATAATTGTGGCACCGATTTTGTAGCTCACTTTGTGTCTTTGATGAAGATAACGAAGCTCCTGAGCAAACCATAATGCAGCTGTTGCAGCCACCAATGCAATCATAAAAGACGTTATTAAAAGTGCAGGATTATATACAACCTTCGCTTCCATTTTCATGGCAAGCATGCCGACATAATGCATACCAAATATACCAAAACCTAATAAACAACCGCCTAATAATAGCGTATAACCACTGGTATAGTTTCGTGTGCTAATCAGAATGGCGAAAAAAGATGACAATATACTGATAAAAAGAGAAAGTATCGTTATCCCAACATCATATTCATATGGCATGGGCATACTAAAAGCTAACATACCCACAAAGTGCATTGACCAAATGCCACATCCCATTGAAAAAGCACCCGCCGCATACCATACCAGGCCGAAACCTGCTTTTTCGTTTGTTACGCGATTAATTAATTCAAGTGTGGTATAAGATGCAGCCAATGCAATTAAAACCGAGCCTACAACAAGTGTAAGATCATAACTGACTGGCATATACTCCATTTCAAATTCTTCCTATGATCTTAGTGCTAGGCTTCAATAAATTGCGCGACGTTACAATTGGACATTTTCTTATTAGGGTTAAGGAATAGTGTTTTCCCAAATCAATGCTATCTGGTCAACGGAGAATCATCCCTTTAGAAATCCAGTCCGGTTTTCACCTGCCGCAAGCAGACGGTAAATTAGGACTTAAACGTATATCGACACACGCTTAGAAAACTGAAGTGTTGTAGAAACGCATAAATTACCACCACTTAGGCCCCGAGCCTTCATGTACAATACTATGACAGCGCTCACAGATAAATAAACTGAACGATACCTTGTCGTGGCAACGCCCACAGAATTCCCCTTTAAAAACTTTATCCATCGAAATATCGTTGGCACCTTCCTGCGGAATAAATATTTTCGGATGACAATTACTGCAAGCCAACCATTCCGTGTGCGCCTGGTGAGGAAAACGAACATAAGGCATGAACTGTGTGTTCTTCATGATAATGTCCATATCCATTTCCAGCATCGTCTCACCTTTGCCAGACTTATTGCCATCAATATATTTTCGCGGATCTATTAACCCTTGTCGCAAAGACTTTACCCAATCAACTTCTCCGCGTCGATCCTTGGGGAAGTCCTCCATGGATGATTTTGGTTCCTGCAGTGTATTAATGGCTGAGTTGGCTGGATCATGCAAACCATCACTGGCTAGAGGTGAACGTGGTGCGGGAACATCCGGTTTGGCTGCAAAAACAGAAATACTGGAAAAAATCAGAAAACTGAAAACCACACCATACACGATCAATCTCCAACTCCCATACACACATATTTTCATGTATCACCGTCCAAAATCCACGCACTCAATACGATCTGGTCAATAAAAACCCATACTTATGATGATATCGACAAGTTGGGTAAAATCTTGAAAGCAGGATTTGAGTGGCTGTCGCAGCTTTTTGTTCAGATTATTTCAAGCACATTATCTGCTCAGATGCTTGTGAATAAAATCAACAAATACTCGAACTTTTGATGGCAAATAAGCACGGGAGGGATAAAGTATCCAGGCGCTGCTCTCGAAATCGCCCACACTCACTTGATGAGCAGGAAACAAATCAATTAACGCACCCGATTTAATTTCCTTTTCAATTAACCAATCGGGTAGCAAAGCAATACCCATGTCAGATAATGCACACTGCTTTACCGCTTGGGAGTTGGTAATACTATACATACCCTGTACGGCAATTTTTTCGATACCGTTTCTTTTATGTTTGAAAACCCAATGACTATCACGTCCCTCTCTGGGGAATAGCAAACATTGATGATTAGCGATATCAGTTGGTCGCCTGGGTTTTCCCTGCATTTTTACATATTGCGCACTGGCACACACATGAAACTGCATGTTGAAAATCCGCTTACAAATGTATGACGAATCGTGCAGACTGCCGAGGCGAATTGCCACGTCAATGCGTTCCGACAAAAGATCTAAATAACTGTCGGACATGATCAATTCAAGTGCCAGTTGCGGATAACTCTGAGCAAACCTTGCCAACAGTGGTGTAATTTTCATTTCTCCAAACACAACAGGAACTGTTACACGCAATTTGCCAACAGGTGCAGAACTTAAATCAATGGCCGTTTGCTGCGCAGTTTCCAGGCTCTCTAAAATTGGCAAAAGCTGCTCGTAATAAATACCACCAGCTTCGGTTAATTCCAGTTTTCGCGTACTGCGTTGAAACAGTCTAATTGCCAGTTCTTGTTCTAGCCCGGCAACAGCCCTCGACACCGACGAGGGTGATAAATTACGTAATCTCGCCACATCAGCGAAACTGCCGTGCTCCGCTACTTCAACAAATATTTGCATGGTCAAGGTATCCATTCGTGCATTATGCGCAATAATGTTTTGCGCAACAAGTAGTTTAATCTCCTTGCTCGCGACATTAGCATGGCGATTCATTTTTATTGGAGAATTAACATGACAAACATCGCATTTCTTGGACTCGGCGCCATGGGCTCGCGCATGGCCCAGACATTACTCAATCAAAACGAACAACTGCAGGTATACAATCGCAATCCGGAAAAATGTGAGGCATTTAAAGATCAAGCTGTGTCAATTGCGAATTCACCTATGTCTGCAGTTCAGGATGCTGATCTGATTTTCAGTATGGTGAGGGATGATCAAGCATCACAAAGCATCTGGTTAGATAAGGAAAATGGTGCGATTCATGGTTTAAAAACAGGTGCAATTGTTATCGAGTGCAGCACCTTATCCATACCCTGGATAACCGAACTTGGGAAAATTATGCAAAATAAGGGTGTTGAATTTCTGGATGCCCCGGTAAGTGGCTCACTACCCCAGGCTCAATCCGGAGAATTGATTTTTCTTGTGGGTGGGCATTCAGCAAGTCTGCAGAAAGCTACGCCCATACTCAATAAGCTCTCATCCGCGATTCATTATATGGGTGATTCGGGTTCAGGCATGCGAATGAAATTAGCCGTTAATGCCTGGTTTGGTATTCAAGTATTGGCCATGGCAGAAATTATTGGTGCAACAAGTAAAGCTGGTTTAGCCGTTGATGATGTAGTGGAAACTTTAAATGCTTTACCCGTAACCAGCCCGGCATTAAAGGGCACGGCTCAACAAATCAAGAACCAGCAATTCACTCCAATGTTTCCCATTGAGTTAGTGAGTAAAGATTTTGATTATGCCTGCAATCTGGCCAAAATTAGCAACGCAAAGGCACCATTAACCGAGCTCGCACAAGATATTTATCAACAAGCTAAAAATCAGGGATTTGCAAAGGAAAACATTTCAGCTGTCGCACGATTATTTCCCCACTCATAACCGCCAGTGGTGTTGCTACTGCATTGACGCAGTAGCAACACTTAACAATGCCATTAATGCCAATATTAGCAAGCATAAACCTGAGCAAAATACTAACTTTTTATCTACGAATATGTAGCATATAATTTATACATGTTTAGGGTGTTTATAAAGATAAAAAGAGGAATGTGACATGAAATACATTATTCCAACCCGATTGTTTGTCACCGCAATACTGGTTTTGTTACTTCAACCTATTTTGGCAAAAGCCGAAGGAAATTTAAATATCGGTGCTGATATTCGCACCGTTTATGGCGCTTTCTATACTTATAATCGAGGCTATACTTACGACACTTTTTCACTGACTGGCGTTAAAGCAGAATATGCCAGGAAACTTAGTTCAAGCGACCGATTTAGCTATCAGTTTGGTGGTGGTTTTGCCTTGTTTTATGGTGATCATGAATATGAAATTGGCATAAGTAGTGATAAAGGTGGTAGCACTGCTGCCGCAGAACTCAGCTTGTTTGGCGAAGCCGACATGCAACTCAAACCACAGTTTGATGTGGTCGGTAGACTAGGATTGGCATTCATGTATCTGTACGCAGAAAACGCATCCGAAAATGCACCTGCGCCGTACGACTGGGAGTTTCGACAAGGTTATGTTGATTTATTTATCGCGGTTGGTGGTAAATATCATTTCACCGCAAACAGGAATAGCAGTATCGCCGTACTCTATCGCACCGATGTTGCGTTACTAAGTGGTTGGGCAGAATACGACGCTTGGGATCGCGAACCGGAAAACAACGATTATAATAACTACGGTTTTCAGATTATATATAGTAAGAATTTTTAAATCGTAAAATAAGTCTTAACTTCCTGAGCGTTTTTGACAAATGTAAAGTCCATGAATCTTCCGACAAGGTGAAGCACATCGCACAGATTTTTTCATAGTGAGGGGTACACTGCGTTGAAGGCAGAGAACCGTTTAACGCCGTAAATATTAGAAGAAGTGATTACAATTTGTAAACGCTCTGGAATTAAGGATTAATTTACTGGCCTGTAGATTCAGGCTTTCGTGGCAAGCAGATGCGGAAAACAGTCCCCTCTCCGGGTTTACTGCTTACATCTATACGGCCATTGTGCTTTTCAATTATGCCGTAGGTCATCGATAATCCCAAGCCTGTTCCTTTGCCAATATCCTTGGTGGTAAAAAAAGGTTCAAATATCCGTTTGATATTTTCTTCAGGAATACCTTTACCCGTATCCTCAATTTCCATCCAGAGCCAATCATCATTAACACCGGTACGTATATAAATATAACCACCTTTTTCAATCGCATGACTGGCATTGACTAATAAATTAAGTATAACCTGATTAATTTGAGAAGGCATACAATACACAGGTGGAATTTCACCAAACTCTTTAACTACTGCAGCTCTATACTTTAATTCATTATTTATTATATTTAGTGTACTATTTATGCCCTTATGCAAATCAGCATATTCCCACTCACCCTGATCCACATGCGAAAAATCTTTCAGATCCTGAACGATATTTTTTACCCTACTCACGCCTTCAATTGATTCAAAAATAATATCGTTGATATCTTGCCGTAAATAATCTGGCTCAATTTTATTTTTAAAAGAAAGTAAATTATTCTTCTCCTCACTTTCAGGTATAGCATTAAATAGACTCTCGTATCCATCAAGCAATTCAAATAAGTCTTTAACATATTTTTTCAGCGTTGAAATATTTGAACTTACATATCCCACCGGATTATTTATTTCATGGGCAACACCTGCCGCCAGCTGACCAATTGATGCCATTTTCTCAGATTGCAGCAATTGCGCTTGAGCTTCTTTCAAGTCATGATTTGCCTTTTTTAGCTTGTCATACCCCTGTTTTAGCATACGCTCTGATTCTTTTCTTTCTGAAATATCTCGAACAGTTGCTTCAATAATTGATTTTCCATCCAATAACATCGTCGACAACAAAACTTCAGCAGGAAAGATTTCACCATTGATGCGACGATGTGTCCACTCAAAAAAATTACTACCTTCCCGCATAACTTTTTCAATCTGTTTATTAGCCTCTTCAAGAGAACTACATCCGCTCTCCTGTAAGGCTGGTGATAAATCTGCCGGATGATATTCACAAAAATCACTAACGCTATTGCAGTGAAACATCTTTAATGTTGCGGCATTACAGTCAAAAAATCCGGTTTCATCCAGTAACATAATTGCATCACTTGAGGCATCAAATAGGGTTCTAAATTTTAATTCTGATTCACGCAGTAATTTTTCGTTTTTCTTATTTTCAGTTATATCAACATGGGTACCAACAAACCTTATTGCTTTTCCCTGTTTATTACGCACCACCTGGCCACGTGAAAGAACATTGATAAAATGGCCATTTTTATGTCGCATTCTAAACTCTACACGATACTCTTGAGTTTTATTTTCTAGATACGCTGTCACCTCGGACATTACGTTGTTCAAATCATCAGAATGTACATTCTTGGCCCATTCATCAAGATGATTTTTAATTTCACTTTCTTCATACCCCAGCATGCTTTTCCAGCGCGGTGAAAAATACACTTCGTTTGAAATTAAATCCCAATCCCATAGACCATCATTAACCCCATGCATGGCTAAATCAAATCGTTCTGCACTTTTTCGCAATGTTTGATATATATTGCTCTGTTCAGTTATATCGCGAACAACACACAATAAAGAATTACGCTTTTCCCTTTCAAATAAATTAACTGCAACTTCAACAGTTAACGGGCTACCATCTTTACACAGCAAGGTATATTCTTGTGGATTGACATAATGTTTAACTTCAGCAGTATTAGTCTCGTCCGTCTCTAAATCTTGAAAAATCTGATTAAATGGAAAATCAGATATAAGATCATGAATATTCATCCCAATTGCTTCTGTGGCTGAATAACCAAAAATATCTTTAGCAGTGTCACTAAACTTCCATACTTTCCCTTCATCATCAACATACAACAGCCCAGCGCGCAATGCATCTAATGCACTTAAAACTAAACTGGATTCATAGTCTGAGTTATTCATGCTACATAGAATCCCGAATAGCATTTAAAACAAAAGATCTTCCAAAGCTTATAAAAAACTCATTTAGCATTTAATTGCCTTAACAAATAATCTCACATCTCGAATTATATGATAATACTGCGCATCTAGAATTTTCATTACATTAACGGGTTAAGCGATTGTATATATTTATTTAAATAAGCCAAATGCACAAGTTAGATATAATGGTTGGTAACTAACTATTTTTATCGGTATGAAAGAAATGTATCTGAAGTGATTTATAACTTGAATTAAATTACTAAAGTTTAGAGTCTCAGACTCGCATTAATGCCAGTTTTTGCTTCAAATTATTCTCGCAGTTGACATTATCGATTTCCGTTTTAGCCAGAATAGCAAGGTCTAACGTCATTTTTGCGATTGCTTG
>Ga0316207_10000316_pt1 | contig 87662 bp, 85 predicted proteins | sample 6weekpyrite_MG_FD_204943 | JGI IMG/M metagenome (GOLD analysis project Ga0316207, IMG submission 204943) | Microbial mat bacterial communities from mineral coupon in-situ incubated in ocean water Damariscotta River, Maine, United States -... | ecosystem: Environmental > Aquatic > Marine >...
AGATCTAATGGGTGATACTGATCAGGTCATAGATACAGTGACTCAAAAGCATCATTTTTACATTCGCGGGGTAAAAAGTGACGGTACTGCTTTTAATAAACAGATAGATATGAAGGATAATGATAAAATTGATTATCTTTTAAATGAAATTGGAAAAGCCTATGGTAACACAACAAATCTGCAAGTTGTTAATGTCGGATTGAACAGCAATGGTCAAATCACTATCGAAGATAAACTTCAAGGTTCTTCAAAACTAGATTTTCACATGGTTGGAGCAGTGGATTTCAATTTAGCAGACGGTAATGATAAGGCAGATATAAATGATGCTTTGTATGGTGCAAATGCAGGACAAATCAGCAATTTGGACGGTGGTGAGACAAACTTTGCTGAAATCATCAATCCTACCGTACCGCCTGCAAATGATTTGTATGTCAAAGAGTTTATCAAATCACCGTATGCTTCTTCGACTGCAAGTATCAGTAATATTGATGGTTTATTGTATGATAGAACAAGCTTTACAAAAGATGGATCTGAACTCACATCGAATGTTCCGCAAATTCTAAAAGCATATAATACTTCTAGTGTTCCTTATGTGGAACTAGCAAAAAATGCTTTTGCAACACCTTCAACGAAAATCTCCGATGTAGCCAATACGCAAAAAGAGATACTTCCTTCTACAACACCAAAAACATATACGCTTGACGGTACAACCTTTAAACTTGTAGGCACAACGATAGGCGGAGCAGCTATGAATATCGACATAGACTTACAAAATACAGCTAATGGAGGATCAACTTTCACAGATAACAATACTGGAAATGTCTATAGTATATTTGATATGACAAGTAACCCGCGTGCGGCTGTAAATGCAGATGATATGACGTATCAGCAGCTTATGGATGTTATAAATATGGCAACAACAGGCATTTATCCAACTGCCAATACTGATGTGGCATATGATAAAGCAGTTTCAGACTCAAAAGCTGCAGGAAATACTGTTTTGACATATGATGGTAAAATAAAATTCGATGATGCGAACTCATACAGCACTAAAGCCTCGATATCGCTATATGATTCTAAAAGTGGAAACTTTACAACAGCAAATTCATCTGTCGTCTCTTTTAATGCGAATGATGCCTTAACTGTCGTTGACCCAAAAACTGACTTTTTTAAAAATCTTGATGAAGCTATTACAGCTGTTGAAGACCATAAATTGTATCCGGACAGCTCAAGCGGTACAATGAGAAATCAGGGAATAGAAAATGCGATAACGATGCTTGATAAACTGCAGTCGCATGTCTCACGTAGTCATGCCATAGTTGGTGCACAGTCAAATACGCTTAATAATTCACTTGAACGCTCACAGGTCTTAGAGATAAGTACGATGACATTGCGCTCATCGGTAATTGACACGGACATTGCTGAAGCATCCTTGAAATTACAACAATTAAATTTAAATTATCAGGCGATGCTCTCAACGATCGGAAAAGTATCACAGTTGAGTTTAGTAAATTATCTATAAGTCTTTTCTTGAGCGTTTTTAGCTATACTTTCTTTGTAAAAATTCAATTTTATTATTATAAAGGTTATCTCATTTGAAAGATACTGTTTTTATTATTATTTTCGGCGTTTTAATTTACCTCGGTTTTTCTACTCTTTTTGGTTCATCAGGTTTGATGGGCAGTTATGGAGCTACTTTTGCGACTTATAATCAGCTCTATTTCGGATATATAGCATTTATATACCTTTTTATTTTTCTTATTCCTTTATACTTTTTCTATAAAGAAAGTAGTTTTGATTTAAGAAAGACAGAAATAGCAATGGCCTCTTTTTTACTTCTATGTTCTGCATTGATTGCTCAGGCTCTACTTGTTGAAAATGAATATAAGGGAAAGTTCGGAGCAGATTTTGTTGATTTTCTATCTCCATATATAGGAGTGTTCGGGCTTTGGGTATTTTGGTTCATCATTACTGCTGTTACTATGGTCATTCTATTCGATAAAAGCAGTTCTGAACTGTTACATGTAGCACTTATAGCATTAAAACCAAAAAAAACGAAGTTACAAGCACAAGAAGTATATACTCCTGTAGAAGAAGCGCATGAAGAGCCTGTTAATGAAACAGTTCAAGTCGATTTAGAAAAAAATTTTGAAGAAGAGATAGATAAACCGGCTTATTTACGCAAGCAAGAAGAACAAAATATGCAAGAGGTACCTGAGGGTAAAAAAAACATACTCGACATCGCAGCAGATGTAAAAGAGCATAAAAATACATTGATCGTCGATGAACTTGAAGAAAATAAAAAACTTTTGGCAAATATTGAAAAAGGAAAAGTAGAACAACCAAAGAACTTTAAGCTTCCTTCTGTTGATTTCTTGCAAAAAGCGAACAAAGCAGCGCATAATGTTGATGAAAAAGAGCTTGATGATAAAATAAAATATCTCATAGAAAAACTTGCACATTTTAAAATAGAAGGTGATGTGGTGCGTACATATGCAGGACCTGTTGTTTCTACCTTTGAATTTAAACCTGCTGCAAATGTGAAAGTGAGCAAGATCTTGAATCTCCAAGATGATCTGGCGATGGCTCTTTCTGCGGAAACGATTCGTATTCAGGCTCCGATCCCAGGAAAAGATGTTGTCGGAATTGAGATTCCCAATGAAAGTGTAGAAACCATATATCTACGTGAACTTTTAGATGACAAATTGTTTAAGGACTCTGCATCACCGCTTACTATTGCTCTTGGAAAAGACATAGTAGGAAAACCTTTCGTAACGGATTTGAAAAAATTACCACACCTACTTATTGCAGGAACTACCGGTAGCGGAAAGAGTGTCGGAATCAATGCGATGATACTTTCACTTTTGTATAAAAACTCACCTGACCAGCTCAGACTGATGATGATCGATCCAAAAATGCTTGAATTTTCTATATATAATGATATACCGCATTTGCTTACACCTGTCATTACAAAACCAAAGCAAGCAATAATCTCTCTAAATAACATGGTCAATGAAATGGAACGCCGTTATGAGCTTATGGCAGAGAGTCGTACGAAAAATATTGAGAATTACAATGAAAAGATCAAACGAGAGGGCGGTGAACATTTTCCTTACATTGTTGTAATTATAGACGAATTAGCTGACTTGATGATGACAAGTGGAAAAGACGTTGAACTCTCCATAGCAAGACTTGCGCAAAAATCACGTGCCTGCGGTATTCACCTCATTATAGCGACACAAAGACCATCTGTTGATGTTGTTACAGGGCTTATTAAAGCGAATCTGCCATCTCGTATCTCCTATAGAGTAGGACAGAAAGTGGATTCAAAGATCATTTTAGACCAAATGGGAGCGGAATCACTGCTTGGTCGTGGAGATATGCTCTTTACACCTCCTGGAGCACCGGCATTGGTGCGTTTGCATGCTCCATGGGCAACTGAAGAAGAGATAGACAAGATAGTAGAATTCATAAAAGCACAACGAGAACCAAATTATGATAAAAGCTTTTTAGTGGAAGAGACACAAAGTGAAGGCGGCAGCGGTTTAGGGTCAGGTGAGAGCTATGAAGAACTTGACCCTCTTTTTGAAGAAGCCAAGAGCGTTATATTAAGTGATAGAAAAACATCTATATCGTATCTGCAAAGAAAACTGCAAATTGGATACAACCGTTCTGCAAGAGTTATAGAGCAGCTTGAAAATGAAGGTATCCTTTCCGCACCTAATGCTAAAGGTGTAAGAGAAATACTCTAAAATGCTAAAACCGCATTTTATTTTTACCAGGCATAAAGAGCATATAAGCGTATATGTTCAAAATCTTGAGAAGCTATCTGTCGTTCAGATCAAAAACATAGAAGCATTTGTACATGTAAGAAATGGTCATTTTGATTTTACTACTTATACTTTTACTCTGAATAAAAAACTTGAACTTACAGAGTTCATCAAATTACTACAGACCTTACATGTAGAAGCATCAGTAGAAGAAGACAAGCCTATGTTACTTAGCAACGCCAGAATTGGTTTTGGACAATACAAAGGTCTTTATTATATTGAACTGCCTGATTCATATTTATTGTGGTTGAGAAACAATTATGTTGGTAATGACAGAGAGATTATTTGCAATGAAATCATTCGACGGAAGCTTTAGTGTTACATTTTAACACATAAAAGAAAATTTAATGAGCAGGTATGTTTATATTTGTAACACTTTGAATTTCAATGCCTTTCTTTTAGATATAATACTCAAAATTAAAATCGACAATAGGAAATGTTATGGGATTTAGAGAAGAATATAAGGCGCATGTAGAAGAAAGAGTGTCACTTGGTGTACCTCCATTACCTCTTACTGCTGAGCAAACAGTAGAGGTTATTGAGTTTATTAAGACTGGTGAGTATGTTGAAGAGATGCTTGACCTGTTAGAAAACCGTGTTTCTCCGGGTGTGGATGATGCAGCATATGTGAAAGCTGCTTTTTTAAATGAAGTTGCTAGCGAAGAACATCATGTAGCTGCCATTACTCCTGAAAAAGCGGTACAAATGCTTGGAACAATGCTTGGTGGATACAATGTTAAACCACTGATCGACTCATTGACATCTAAAAATGTTAAAGTTGTTGCAGCGGCGACTGAAGCACTTTCAAACACTTTATTAGTATATGATGCATTTAACGATGTTGAAGAGCTACACAAAAAAGGTGTTACTGCAGCAACACATGTTCTTACATCATGGGAAAATGCTGAATGGTTTATAAGTAAGCCTGCGCTTTCTGAAAAAATGACTATAACGGTATTTAAAGTTCCTGGGGAAACGAATACAGATGATCTTTCACCTGCTTCTGAAGCATTTACACGTTCAGATATCCCATTACATGCTAACTCTATGCTGTCCGCTAAAATGGAAGATCCTATAGGGACTATTAACAGATTAAAAGAGCTTGGACACCCTGTAGCATATGTTGGTGATGTTGTCGGTACCGGTTCAAGTCGTAAATCAGGTATTAACTCTGTACAATGGCATATGGGTCAAGATATTCCTGGTGTTCCAAACAAGCGTACCGGCGGTGTTGTTCTTGGTGGCACTATTGCTCCTATTTTCTTTGCAACTGCAGAGGATTCAGGTGCACTTCCAATTGAGCTTGATGTTTCACAAATGGAAACAGGTGATGTAATTGACATCTATCCATATAAAGGTGAAGCTCACAAAAATGGTGAGTGTATAGCTACATTTACACTAAAACCAAATACTATCACTGATGAAGTACGTGCAGGTGGTCGTATTCCGTTAATCATCGGTCGTGGTTTAACAAACAAAGCACGTGGTGTATTAGGAAAAGGTCAAAGTGATGTCTTTTTAACTCCGGATCAACCAGAAGATACAGGTAAAGGATATACTTTAGCACAAAAAATGGTTGGAAAAGCTTGTGGAATGGATGGTGTACGTCCAGGAATGTATTGTGAGCCGGAAATGAGTACGGTCGGTTCTCAAGATACAACAGGACCAATGACTAGAGATGAGATCAAAGAACTTGCGGCACTTGGTTTCAATGCCGATTTAGTACTTCAAACGTTCTGTCATACATCTGCATATCCAAAACCGTCAGATGTAAAAATGTTCCATACACTCCCTGATTTTATTGCTAACCGCTCAGGTGTTGCCCTTCGTCCAGGTGATGGAATCATTCATTCATGGTTAAACAGAATGGTTCTTCCTGATACTGTCGGTACTGGTGCGGATTCTCATACACGTTTTCCTATCGGTATCTCATTCCCTGGTGGTTCAGGAATCGTTGCATTCGCAGCAGTAACAGGTTCTATGCCGTTAACAATGCCTGAGTCAGTTCTTGTAAAATTCAAAGGTGAGATGCAACCTGGTATTACTTTACGTGACCTTGTAAATGCTATTCCTCACCAAGCAATTAAAGAGGGACTTTTAACTGTTGAAAAACAAGGGAAGAAAAATATTTTTGCAGGTCGTATCCTAGAGATACAAGGTCTTCCTAAACTAAAAGCTGAGCAGGCATTTGAACTCTCAGATGCTTCTGCTGAACGTTCTGCAGCGGCATGTACGGTTCAATTGGATAAAGAACCTGTAATTGAGTACCTTAAATCAAATATCACACTTCTTCAGTCTATGATAGATGCAGGATACGAAGACCACCGTACTTTAGCTCGTCGTATCGTTAAAATGGAAGAGTGGTTGGAAAAACCTGAACTTATGGAAGCAGATGAAGATGCTGAATATGCAGCTATTATCGAGATAGACCTGAATGAAATCACTGAACCGATCGTAGCTTGTCCTAATGACCCGGATGATGTTGCTACTCTTTCTGAGGTTTTAGCTGATTCGAAACGTCCACATAAAATTGATGAAGTATTTGTTGGTTCATGTATGACAAATATCGGTCACTACCGTGCACTTGGTGAAGTTCTAAAAGGTGAGGGTGCTGTTCCTACCCGTTTATGGGTTTGTCCTCCGACAAAAATGGATGAAAAACAACTTGTAGAAGATGGTTATTATGCTATATTTGGTGCGGCAGGTGCTCGTACTGAGCTTCCTGGTTGTTCATTATGTATGGGTAACCAGGCACGTGTTGGTGATGGTTCTACAGTGTTTTCAACATCTACACGTAACTTTGATAACCGTCTTGGTAAACAAGCTCAAGTTTATCTTGGTTCAGCTGAACTTGCGGCAGTATGTTCACTTGTTGGAAAAATTCCTACAAAAGAAGAGTATCTTGAGTTAACGAAAAAAATCCAAGGCAAAGAAGACAATATCTATAAATATTTAAACTTTAACCTTATCAAAGATTACAAGTTAGACTAATTCTTTTTAATAAACGGATATATATCCGTTTATTTCTCTCTTATGACATCATATTCATCAGGAATAACCGGGATGAATCTTTCTTTCGCTATTTTAACATTTACTTTTTGATTATGAAAAAATATCTGTATATTGTTTTCTAATTCATCCTGATAGGAAATCGAGCTAATCTTATCTCCATTCATTTCTATGAGATATGACTTATTGTTAAACTTTGCCAAATATTTATTTTTTGCTATTTTATTTGCACTTTGAATGACCCTGAAAAGGTCGAAGTTCTCATCGATATGCTTGATTATTGCCTGTTCGATCTCAGGTTCAATGACAATGATTTTATTTGACAGGATATAAACACTTTTCTCTATCGGCTTTATGTATTGCCATAATGCAAATTTCTGTTTGGTTGCAGTTATATGACCGCTATATTCGATCTTTGTACCCTTGTCATCTAAAATATTCTGTGTGAAATCAGCTTCAAAACTAGATATATCTTTTAATCCTGCATAGCTTGATGTTGCTAAGAGAACCACTAAAACAACTCTTTTCATTTTACTCCTTTTAGCGGAAATTATAACAAATTATCCATTTATACTATTTATTAGATTTAATGTGATAAAATAAGGATAATTTCAGCGATTATTATATAGTAAATTATATAGTAATTATTAATAAGGTTGCAAATGCTACAAGCATTCATGGGTAAGGTATTTGGTACTGCAAATGACCGAGAATTAAAAAAATATTTTAAAAAAGTAAAAAAGATTAATGATCTTGAGAGTAAATATAGGGCATTAAACGATGAAGAACTCAAAGAGGCTTTTAATGTCTTAAAACAGAGTGTACTCAGTGGTGACAAGAGTCTGGATAATGTGTTGTATGATTCTTTTGCAATAACGAGAGAAGCTTCAAAGCGTGTTTTGAACATGCGTCATTTCGATGTGCAGCTCATTGGTGGTATGGTGTTGCATGAGGGTAGAATCGCAGAGATGAAAACAGGTGAAGGAAAAACACTTGTGGCAACATTGGCGATCACGCTCAATGCTATGACAGGTAAAGGTGTTCATTTAGTGACGGTCAATGACTATCTTGCTTCTCGTGATGCGAAAGAAATGGGACCGTTGTATGAATTTTTAGGCTACAGTGTCGGTGTGATTTTAGAAGACATGCATGACCCTTTAGAGAAGAAAGCTGCCTATGATGCAGATATTACCTATGGCACGAACAATGAGTTCGGTTTTGATTATCTACGTGACAATATGAGTTACTCTCAAGACCAAATGGTACAGCGTGGACATAATTTTGTTATTGTCGATGAAGTGGATTCTATTTTAATTGATGAAGCTAGAACGCCTCTTATCATTTCCGGTCCTACTAACAGAAATATGCAGGATTATGTGCGAGCGAACCAGATAGCACAGCAGCTTAACAAAGATGAACACTTTACGGTTGATGAAAAAGACAAGGTCATACTAATAACAGAAGAGGGTATTACAAAAGCAGAGGATCTTTTTGGTGTAGAGAACCTTTACAGTGCAGAGAATTCCTCATTGCCACATGCACTTGATCAAGCCTTAAAAGCAAACTATCTTTTTGAAAAAGATGTGGATTATGTTGTCAATGACGGTGAAGTGGTCATTGTTGACGAATTTACCGGAAGATTGAGTGAGGGACGCCGTTTTTCAGAAGGACTCCACCAAGCACTTGAAGCAAAAGAGGACGTGCAGATCAAAGAAGAGACGCAGACACTTGCGGATATCACTTTTCAAAATTACTTTAGAATGTATGATAAGTTAGCAGGAATGACTGGAACAGCTGAGACCGAAGCAACGGAGTTTGCTCAAATATATGGCCTTGATGTTGTCTCCATACCGACAAATATTCCGATTGCGAGAAGTGATTTAAATGACCTTATCTACAAAACAGAAGTAGAGAAATTTGGTGCAGTTATAGATACAGTCAAAGAACTTAGCAAAAAAGGTCAGCCGGTTCTTATAGGTACAGCTTCCATAGAAAAGTCTGAAGTGCTTCATGAAGTACTTAAACGTGAAAAAATTGCACATACGGTGCTAAATGCAAAAAATCATGCGCAAGAGGGTGAGATCATTAAGCATGCAGGAGCAAAAGGTGCTGTAACGATCGCTACAAATATGGCCGGCCGTGGTGTGGATATAAAAGTAAGTCAAGAGGTAAAAGACCTTGGTGGGCTATATATCATAGGTACAGAAAGACATGAAAACCGTCGTATTGACAACCAGTTACGAGGACGCTCAGGTCGTCAAGGTGATCCGGGAACAACACAGTTCTACCTTTCTCTTGAAGATAATCTTCTACGTATTTTTGGAAGTGATAAAATTAAGTCAATCATGGAAAGACTTGGTGTTGAAGACGGTGAATATATAGAATCCAGAATGGTGACACGTGCTGTTGAAAAAGCACAGAAAAAAGTTGAAAACATGCACTATGAAGGTCGTAAGCAGATAGTGGAATATGATGATGTCGCAAACGAACAAAGAAAGATCGTTTATAAGTTTAGAAATCAACTCCTAAGCAAAGAATATGACATCAGTGCAAAAATTGATGAGATACGCCAAGAATATGCAGAAAACCTTTTAGTACTCTCAGATATATTTCAAGGTGCGGATAAAGAAGACTTTGATCTTGAAAAATTAGTACAACTTCTCAAAGAAGAGATCAATTTTGATTTGGATAATCAAATATTAAAAGATCTGGAATACGAGGAGTTATACGCCAAGGTTGTTGAGCTGTTAAAAAATGCTTATGATGAAAAAATGAGCGTTTTAGATGACGAGACAAGAAAAGATATAGAAAAAGAGTTCTACCTTAAAGAACTTGATAATGCATGGAGAGAGCATCTGTATGCAATGGATAATATGAAAACCGGTATTCGTTTACGTGCGTATAATCAAAAAGATCCTTTGGTTGAGTATAAAAAAGAGAGTTTTAATCTCTTTAGAGAGCTGATCAACGACATTAAGTTCAATACGATCAGAACATTGCAGATCATACAATTTCAACTGGAATCACCGGAAGAAGAGGCAGCAAGAATCTCTCAACAGCTTGAAGATGAGAAAAAGGTGCAAGAATCTCTTATGAGGCTCAATCATCACGATAATGTAGATATAGACGCACAAGAGAGTTCTCTTACAGGAAAAAAAGTTGCACGAAATGATCCATGTCCATGTGGAAGCGGGAAGAAGTACAAACAGTGCTGTGGAAAAAGTGGTCCTAAAAAAGGTGTTTTCGCCTCTTGAAAAAATCAATAGTCTCTTACCTTGTTAAAAGATTTTTACGCTTTGACAAGGAACAGCCATTTATATTTATCTCGGCGCTTTTGGCTTTTATAGGTATTACTCTGGGTGTGATGGTGCTTCTGATTGCCATGGCCCTTATGAATGGATTTGATAAAGAGTTTAAAGACAAATTGACGGTTATGAACTACCCGTTAACTATTATTCCAAGATTTTATGGTGCTGTCAATGATACGCTTCTCATTGATCTCGAGGAGAAATTTCCAAACTTGTCTTTTAGTCCTTATGTTCAATCATCAGTGATGGCAAGAAGTGGATCAAAACTCGAAGGCGGGTATCTTTTTGGTGTTAATTTTACAGATGAAGCTAAAGTGAATACTGTAGTGGCAAAAGCCATAGTAGGGCATACGTTTAAAAAGTTTGATGTTGTTGTTGGTAAAAGTCTCAAAGAAGAGTTTAACCTACATGAAGATGACAGGCTTATGTATATATTTACAAATGTTGAACCTGGAGGCCTGTCTGTAACCCCAAAGATCAAACGTTTTAAGGTTAGGTCATTTTTTGATTCGGGGCTTTCTGCTTATGATAAAGCTTATTCATACACAAGCCTGCGATCATTGCAGATCATAGAACATATTCCTGCAAACCAGTATGACGGCATACATATCTTTTCTACAGATCCAAGAACCGATATACAAAAAATAAAAAAAGAGCTGCCAATGAGTGTAACAATAAAAGGTTGGTGGGAAGATAATATTAATTTCTTTGCTGCTCTTGAGATGGAAAAGACATCCTTGTTCATTGTCCTAATGCTGATAATCTTAATTGCATCTATAAACATCATATCTTCATTGCTAATGACTGTAATGAATAGAAGAGGTGAAATTGCACTGCTGCTTTCTTTAGGTACTACAAGTTCTGAAATAAAGAAAGTCTTTTTATATTTGGGTATAGTCATTGGTATTGCAGGCATAATAGCGGGTATTGTTTTAGGTTTGAGTGGTATATGGATATTGAGCACTTTTGATATAGTCTCACTCCCAAAAGATGTCTATCCTACTTCCAGACTTCCACTGGATTTGACGCTGCAGGATTTCACATTAATTGTTGTCGGAGCATTCGGAATTGTTGTCGCTTCGTCATATTACCCTGCTAAAAAAGCGAGTGAAGTGGATATCCTTACAGTCTTGCGCAATGAGTAAAATACTTTTAGTGTAATTTTTTAATAAAATTAAATGGAAGTGTTAATGTTCTTTTAATAATATTGAGTGGGGCAACTATCATATCTTTTGCGATCATGGTCTTTACCACAGGGTCATTAAGCTTTCCGGTTACTTTAAGTGTTGTCGATATATTTTTTCCATCTAAGATAATATAGCCGACCAAAGGAATCTTTGATAGGTTACTGCCCAGATCAGTTTTTAGATTGAGTGTCAGGTCGATATTATTGTTGTTTGTATCAGCCTTACCTTTTCCAAGAACAGTCAGCTCTTTTGATTCTAGATAAATATCGGAAATATCAAAAACACCTTTTTTTGCATGAAATTTCATATAGGCATTCTCTACATGTAAACCATCTTTATTGTAGCCAGGTAAAGAAAAAGTTATAAGGGAAGGCACTGTGTTTATAAAAGCCAAAATATTATTTAAAAGTTTATAGTCCATCATAGTCGTATCATTCATATACAAGATACCATTATAATCATCTAAAGTGCCATCCATAACAAAATCCAAGCTTCCTCCGCGAAACTTTGAAAGCACTAAGAGATTTTGCATAAATTTATCATTGAAGTTCTTCCCGTAAAGATGAAATTTATCGCCTTCAAGTTTAAAACCTGCATTACCGCTTTTATGAATAAGTTGGGCTGTTAATATATTGTCAAAATATTGTAGATGTATAGCATCGGCAATCATCTTTCGTTTATTACCAAGATAAAGAAAAGAGTCTACCGCATCCATAGAGAGTTTAAAATTACTTTTTTTCGTATTAGATTGGAATATATCTTTGACAAAAGTAGAAATTGTGTTTACATTTAAACCGGTATTATGTGTTTTTATCATTACATTATTGCTGATCTTAAGGTGAGTATTCTTATTGACCGTAAGATAGGTCTTGTACTCTTTTGTCACCTCTCCTGAAATATCATATGTGTTGATCTTTTTGTCATTTTTGATAAAAAATGCATAAGGATAAGTAATGTGTCCACTAAATTGTGTATATGATTTTTTTCTATTCTTATAAAAGTTTATTTGTCCATCATTTAATTTATATTTATGTAAAAAAGATGATTTTTTAGCAATAGTGGCAAGAGAGTTGAGTGTAAGTTCCCACTTGTTTGAATCGAGGCTAAAACCGGCATTGAGTTCATTTGAAAAAATATTTATGTTGTTATCATAAATATTTCCACCTATAAGAACTTTATTGTTCTTATAAAGTATTTTTCCAGATTTTGGATTTTTTAGAATTAAGTCATTTAAACTCGCATGAATTCTTTTAGATTGAAGATTATAATTAACATAAACTTTTGTAGTAATATACTTTCCTATTTCCAAAATAGTATGCTTGAAGTAAAGAGTACCATCTTTATAGTCTGCATAAAAGTTTTTTACTTTATATTCCGAACCGTTCACGTTTAATAAAATATCTTTGTTAGAATAAATGGACAAATCTTTATTGAAGTTTATTTTTAACGGTGTGGTTGTTTGGGATAATTCTATACCGTTGAAATTTAACTTTAAAAGATCAATATCAAAATCAGCTGATATTGATCTTAGATCGATCTTGCCATTAATGTATCCATTGGTTAAATCCTTAACGTCAAAATAAGTTATAGGAATATTTGCCTTGAGTGTTTTTAGATCAAATTGTACTAAAAAGGGTTCAACAGATATATCTTTGCTTTTGTATTTCCATTTTGAGCTCAGTATATCAATAGTATCCTGTTTTGGATCAATACTATATGTTACATGTAATGGTCTCTTATCATTATAAAGAGAGAGTCCTTTAAGTTCAATTTTACTAAAATCGAAATCAATAATACCTTTGGATGTCTTTGCGTCAAAATTGGCAAATACATTAGCTTTCGCTATATCTTTGTATGTTGCTTTCATCTTATCTATAACAACATCATAGTTGTTAAGATTTAGATGAGTGTCAAAAATATCTATATTTAAACCTAGGTAATCAAAATTAGCGATTTTTGTGTAAAAATCACCAACAATATCAATGTCATTAACATTTTGAAGGTTTACTCTCAGTATTAGGTTCGTAGTGATTTTTCCTTGGCGTTGTAGAAAAGGAACATCTACCTTATAACTTTTGAGAACATGTAGCATATCTTTATTTAACATACCGTCAAATAACAGATGTAGGGTCAGCAGCTCATCTTGTTTTGAAAAATCAATCTGCAGCCAGCTTCTGTCAAGATACATATTGTATGAGTAGGCATTTTGAGGCTTTATATAAAGTATGCCATTTGTAAATTCAAGATCTGTATGCAAAGTATGTACAGCATCCAGTTTTGGATTATAAGTATAATTCAGTTTTTGTGCAATAGCACTTATATACATGTTCTTATAGGCATTTTGGGGTGAATTGTAGTCTATAAAACCATGAAAGTCATTGATCTGCAAAGCTTGCATATCAATGGCCGTATATGCCCAATAGATAACTTCTTTTGGTAAATGAGCTATCTTTATCAGATGGGATATGTCCTGTATATCTTTATTGCTGAGAACTGAGTATCTTATCTGTTTCTGATTCGCCAAGCTATAAATGCTTAGGTCTACATCATTGTGTATATTAATGTGTAGATCGGAATAGGCATGTGCCTTTTTTATATCAAAAAAGATATTTCCTTGAGCAGATATGTCTCTTTTTCTGTCATCATAGTGTTTTATATAGAGTTGTAGAAATTGCGCATTTAACAAGATGTCTGACTGTAGATCAAGTGAAGGAGAGTGTAAAACCAAGAATCCTTGCGCATCAGTGGTGAAATGAAAAGATCCTGATACGTCCTTTATATGAATGTTGTCAATTACAATGCTGTGAAATAAAGTTGTGGTTTCAGAAAGTATTTTAAAGTATTTACTCAGTTGTTTCAGGTCTGCTTTTGTCTCATCCTGGTGTGTATTTGTATTGATATTGAGTTCTTGTATGGAAAGGTTAATGTTGTTTTGCCATTTAATATAGATATTTTTTGCATGAAGATTTGATATAGATAGATTATCAAGATATAATCCATTTTGTAAAACAATAAATAAACCGATAAAAAGAATAAATATGAAAGTGAAAATTCCAACGATAGTTATATATGTTTTAGCAATAATATTTGTAATTGCGCTGTCTCTCATGTACTACCTTACTAAACCCATTTATACGCCAAAAGTGCTTTATATTCCAAGCGGCTCCATAAATCAAATTATAACACATTTGCAGTCTAAAAAATATGATGTATGTAAAATAGATTCTTTTTTATTAAGAGTCATGGGATCTCCACAAAGTGGATGGATAGATATGAAAACAAATATAAATTCCAAAGCGGATTTTCTTTATAAATTAACAACGTCCAAGGCAGCTTTACAAAAAGTAACCTTGATTCCAGGTGAGACTACTTACATATTTTTAAATCAATTGGCGGATAATCTGCATCTTGACAGAAAAAAACTTGAAGAGGAATTTTATAAAAATGCGCCCGTGAAAGAGGGCGCATTGGTACCTGATACTTATAAACTGCCTGTCGGTATAACAGAAAAAGAGCTCATTAAAGTGTTACTTAATATCGCACATAAGAAAATGAGATCACTTTCCATAAAGTTTTTTGGTACTTATAATGAAAAAAAATGGTTTCAATATCTAACTATTGCTTCTATTATTCAAAAAGAGTCAGCTAATAAATCAGAAATGCCAATTGTAAGTTCTGTCATTTATAATAGAATGAAAAAAGGAATGCGTCTGCAAATGGATGGTACTTTAAATTATGGAAAATATTCTCATCAAAAAGTAACACCCAAACGAATTAAAAATGATAATAGTATTTATAATACATATAAACACACCGGTATACCTCGGCTTCCAATTTGTAATGTAAGCATGGAAGCCATAAAGGCAGCTATTTTTCCCAGAAAAACAAATTATCTATATTTTGTGAAAGCTAAAACCGGAACTCACAAATTTACATGTAACTATTCTACACATTTACGTAATATTAAACATGCTACCAAATGATACATCTTTAAAATATTAGCCAACCTTTTTGCTACTCTTATTAGTATTACATTACTTAAGTGTTATCATTTAATCTGTAAAGTTCATAAGGCGTAGAAACTATGAACAAAACTATAAATCATAAGGACAGAACATGTCAAAAATTATTTGGTCTAAAATTGACGAAGCCCCGGCTTTAGCTACATATTCACTCTTACCTATAGTGAATGCTTTTACTAAAGAAGCGGGTGTAGAAGTAGTGACTAGTGATATCTCATTAGCAGGTAGAGTTTTGGCAGCAATGGGTCTTGCAGAAGATGAGCTTTCAAAATTAGGAGAGCTTGTACAAAAGCCAGAGGCTAACATCATCAAGCTTCCAAACATTTCGGCATCAGTTGGTCAGTTGAAAGATTGTATAGCTGAATTACAATCTCAAGGACACGATATTCCTAACTATCCGGAAAACCCTGCAAATGATGAAGAAGAAGCAATTCAAGCTAAATATGCTGTATGTCTTGGTTCTGCGGTTAACCCTGTCCTTCGTGAAGGTAACTCCGATAGACGTGCTGCGCATGCTGTTAAAAAATATGCGCAAGAGCACCCTCACAGATTAAAGCCGTTTGCACAAAACTCAAAAGCATATGTTGCTCACATGAGCGGAAACGGTGACTTCTTTGCTAATGAAAAATCAGTAACAATGAATAAATCACAAAAAGTGACTATCGCATTAAACGGTAAAGAACTTAAAAGTATCGATGCTTTAGATGGTGAAATTTTAGACGGTACTTTCATGTCTGTAAAAGCTCTACGTTCTTTCTTGCAAAAAACTATTGATGAAGCGAAAGAAAAAGGTGTTATCTGGTCAATTCACCTAAAAGCGACTATGATGAAGATATCTGATCCGATCATGTTCGGTCATGCATTTGAAGTATTCTTTAAAGATGTATTCACTAAATATGCTGACTTATTTAAAGAGTTAGGTGTTAATCCTAACCTTGGTATGAGTGACTTAGAGAAAAAGATCGCCGGTCATTTAAAAGAAGCTGAAATCAAAGCAGCTTTCCAAGCAGTGGTAGATGCTGATTCTCCAAGAATAGCTATGGTTGATTCTGACAAGGGAACTACGAACTTCAATGCATCTAACGATGTAATTATCGATGCTTCAATGCCTGTTGTTGTGCGTGAAGGTGGTAAACAATGGGATAGAACTGGTGCAGCTGATGAGTGTGTTGCTGTTGTCCCTGATTCTACTTATGCAATGTTCCATGCAGAAATGGTTGCAGATTGTGTTAAAAACGGACAATTCGATGTTACAACAATGGGTAATGTTGCAAACGTTGGTCTTATGGCACAAAAAGCAGAAGAGTATGGTTCTCACCCAACTACTTTCGAACTTGAAGAGTCTGGTACTGTAACAGTGATTGCAGAAGATGGTACTGAACTTATGAGCTTTAAATGTGAAAAAGGTGATATTTGGAGAATGTCCCGTGCTAAAGATATTCCTATCAAAGATTGGATTCGTTTAGCAGTTGAGCGTGCAAAACTTACAGGTAACCCTGCAGTATTCTGGTTAGATGAAGATCGTGCACATGATGCTGAAATGATCAAAAAAGTAAATAAATACTTACCGGAGCATGATACAACGGGTCTAGATATTAAGATCATGGACGTTGCATCAGCTACAAGATTTACAAACGAAAGAGTAAGAGCCGGTAAAGATACTATTTCTGTTACTGGTAACGTTTTACGTGACCACTTAACTGACATGTACCCAATTTTAGAGCTTGGAACATCTGCAAAAATGCTTTCAATCGTTCCGTTATTAGCCGGTGGTGGTCTGTTTGAAACAGGTGCTGGTGGTTCTGCTCCTAAACATGTTGACCAATTCTTAGAAGAAGGTCACTTAAGATGGGATTCACTTGGTGAGTTCTTAGCACTTGCAGAATCATTAAGAATGATCTATCAAAAGAATGAAGACAGTAAAATCGGTGCATTAACTGAAGGTCTTGATAAAGCTAACGAAGGTTACCTTGACAATGACAAAGCACCTGGTAGAAAATGTGGTCAACCTGACAATAAAGCTTCTCACTATTGGGTAGCGCGTTACTGGGCTGATGCATTAAGTACGCAAACTGCTGACACTGCATTAGCAGATAAATTCACTCCTGTTGCAGAAGAGCTTATTAAAAATGAAGAGAAAATCATCTCTGAATTATTAGCTGCAGAAGGAAAACCTCAAGATGTTGGTGGATATTTCCATCCAGATGATGAAAAAGCTGCTAAAGCAATGCGTCCATCTGCTACATTAAACTCAATTATTGAGAATATCTAAGTTGAATTATATTGTGTGTAGGGTATACTCTGCACGCAATATTCTCTTTTTATATGTAACTTTCTTTCTTAATGTTTTATATAAAAGGTGAATAGTTGTATGATTTTACCTCAGTTTGACTACATGTATATACTTAAGCGTTATGTGTTAGCACATATTGTTTAAGTGTATCTTGTTTGTGGTCATAGTAATTAATATTAAGGAGCAGATATGAATCAGGGAAAAAGGGTAGGGATTGTAGGTGCCGGAAATGTCGGTGCAACAGTGGCTTACTCTCTGGCAATGCTTGGATCATGTCATGAAATTATTCTTCGTGACAACAAAATAGATGTAGCAAAAGGAAAGGCACTTGATATGTCTCAAGCAGCTTCTGCTGTAAGAAGTCATACAGTTGTAAGTGTTGCTGAGGAGATGTCAGACCTTGTTGATTGCGATGTTGTCGTTGTAACAGCAGGCAGCCCGCGATTACCAGGTATGAGTCGCGATGATCTACTTATGATAAATGCAAACATTACAAAAGAAGTTATAGAGGGTATTGCAAAATACTCTCCAAATGCAATTGTTATAATGGTTTCAAATCCGTTAGATGCAATGACATATGTGGCGCTTAAAGAGAGTGGTTTTGACAGAAGCCGTGTTATTGGTATGGCTGGGATACTTGATAGTTCAAGAATGGCTGCATTCATACAAGAAAAACTTGGATATGGTGGAGGACAGATTCGTGCTTCGGTGATGGGTGGACATGGTGACGACATGGTACCTCTTCCGCGTTACTCTACAGTAGCCGGTGTTCCTCTTACTGATGTGCTTTCTCATGATGAAATAGCTGAAATAGTTAACAGAACACGTCACGGAGGTGCAGAAATTGTAGGCTATTTAAAAACCGGTTCTGCATACTATGCACCTGCAAAATCAACAGCTATTATGGTCGAGGCTATTTTAAAAGATACAAAACAGATTCATCCTTGTGCAGTTTGCCTAGAAGGTGAGTATGGGTATAGTGATGTTGTGTCTGGTGTACCTGTCATGTTGGGTGCTAAAGGTGCTGAAAAAATTATAGAAGTGACATTGGATGAGCAGGAAAAAGCAATGTTCTCTCAATCTTGCAAATCAGTTCAGAACTTAATAGATACATTGAATAAAAATAATTTTTTTGAAGGGAAATAAGGTTAAATGAAAACTCGTATTGAAAAAGACACAATGGGTGAGATAGAAGTACCTCAAGATGCTTACTGGGGTGCGCAAACACAAAGAAGTATTCAAAACTTTAAAATTGGTGAAGAGACAATGCCGTATGAGATCACACGTGCATTTTCATATTTGAAAAAAGCCGTAGCACTTGTGAACAAAGATCTTGGCAAACTAGACGCTAAGAAAGCAGATGCAATTGCTCAGGCAGCTGATGATATGCTTGCAGGAAAACTTGATGGAAATTATCCATTAGTTGTATGGCAGACAGGTTCAGGTACACAATCAAATATGAACAATAATGAAGTCCTTGCGAACCGTGCTACTGAAATTTTAAACGGTGATTTTAGAAAAGAAAAACTTGTACATCCAAATGATGATGTAAATAAATCACAATCTTCAAATGATACATATCCGACTGCATTACATGTAGCTGCAGTTATTGCTGTTGAAGAGAATCTTCTTCCGGCTATTGCTAAGTTAAAAGCAACATTGCAAGCAAAAAGTGAAGCATTCAAGAATATAGTAAAAATAGGTCGTACACACTTGCAAGATGCAACACCATTAACACTGGGACAAGAGATCAGCGGTTGGGTTGAAATGCTCAATAAATGTGAAAAAATGGCAACAGACTCACTTGAAGCCGTACGTGAACTTGCTCTTGGTGGAACAGCTGTCGGTACAGGACTTAATGCTCACCCGGAACTTGGACAAAGAGTTGCGAAAAAACTTTCAGAACTTACAGGACATGATTTTATTACTGCACCAAATAAATTTCATGCATTAACATCTCATGATGCACTTGTATTTGCTCATGGAGCATTGAAAGCATTGGCAGCCGATATGATGAAAATAGCAAATGATGTTAGATGGCTTGCTTCAGGTCCACGTTGTGGTCTTGGCGAGATCGAAATTCCGGCAAATGAGCCTGGTTCTTCGATTATGCCAGGTAAAGTAAATCCAACACAAAGCGAAGCTGTTACTATGGTGGCATGTCAGGTAATGGGAAATGATACTACTATTGGTGTCGCAGCTAGTCAAGGTAACTTTGAGCTTAATGTTTTCAAGCCGGTTATTGCATACAACTTCTTACAGTCAGTAAGACTACTAAGTGATTCTATTGTTTCATTTAATGACAATGCAGCTGTTGGTATCAAGCCTGTGGAAAGTAAGATAGATCATTATCTTCATGACTCACTAATGCTTGTAACTGCTTTGAATCCATATATAGGATATGAAAATGCTGCTAAAATCGCAAAAACAGCACATGCAAATAACTCAACGTTAAAAGAGACTGCGGTTGAATTAGGATTATTAACGCCTGAGCAGTTCGATGAGTATGTAAAACCAGAAGAGATGATTGCGCCTAAGGCTTAAGAAATAAAAATTTTTAAAATTAACAAGGAGAATAAATGAATATACATGAATATCAAGCGAAACAGATTTTTGCTCAATATGATGTACCGACACCAAAAGGTATTATAGCAAATACACCAGATGAGGCTGTTAGAGCAGCTGAGCAGCTTGGCGGGAATATCTGGGTCGTTAAAGCGCAAATTCATGCCGGTGGACGTGGTCTAGGTGGTGGTGTTAAGCTTGCAAAATCAATTGAAGAGGTAAAACAATTAGCGGGTGAAATCCTTGGTATGACATTAGTGACACATCAAACTGGTCCAGAAGGTAAATTGGTTCAAAAAGTCTATATAGAAGAGGGTGCCGATATAAAAGATGAGCTGTATCTTTCCGTTGTACTTGACCGTGCTGCAGAAATGCCTATTATAATGGCCTCTACTGAAGGTGGAATGGATATAGAGACTGTTGCAGAAAATACACCTGAAAAAATAATTAAAGTACAAGTTGACCCTTCTATCGGTTTTCAAGGATTTCATGGTCGTGAACTAGTTTTTGGTCTTGGTATAACAGATAAGAATGAACAAAGAAAAATGATTGATTTTGCCTCAAAGCTTTATAGCGTATATATGGACAAAGATGCAGAGATGATCGAGATCAATCCGCTTATTAAAACTGGTGCAGGAGACTTTTTAGCACTTGATGGTAAAATGGGATTTGACGATTCTGCGCTTGGACGTCACCCTGATATTGAAGAGATGAGGGATATTTCTGAAGAAGATCCAGATGAGCGTGAAGCTTCACGATATGGTCTATCTTATATTGCTCTTGATGGTGAAATCGGTTGTATGGTAAATGGTGCAGGTCTTGCAATGGGTACTATGGATACGATCAACTACATGGGCGGCACACCTGCAAACTTCCTTGATGTCGGTGGAAGTGCAAATGCTGAAACAGTTGCAAAAGGTTTTGAGATTATTTTAAAAAATCCGAATGTAAAAGCGATCTTTGTAAATATTTTCGGTGGGATCGTAAGATGTGACCGTATTGCAAACGGTATATTAGAAGCTACAAAACTTGTGAATGTACATGTTCCTGTAGTGGTACGCCTTGATGGAACAAATGCACCAGAAGCAGCAGAAATTCTTAAAAATGCAAATATACCTAATGTTATTCCAGCTACAGATCTAGCAGACGGTGCTGCAAAAGCAGTGGCTGCAGCGAAAGGAGAGTTATAAAATATGTCAATTTTAGTAAATAAAGATACAAAAGTTATCGTTCAAGGTTTTACTGGTAAAGAGGGTACTTTTCATGCTGAACAATGTATTGATTATGGTACGAATATTGTCGGTGGTGTAACACCAAATAAAGGTGGAGAAAAACACCTTGGTAAGCCTGTTTTCAACACAGTAAAAGATGCTGTGGATGCAACTGGTGCAACAGTTTCTATGGTATTCGTTCCACCTGCATTCGTTGCTGACGCTGTTATGGAAGCTGCCGATGCAGGAATAGAACTTGCCGTAATTATTACAGAAGGTGCTCCTGTTAAAGATATGATGTATGCAAAACAGTATGCTACAAAACACAATATGAAAACAATAGGGCCAAACTGTCCTGGTATTATTACTGCCGAAGAGTGTAAAATCGGAATTATGCCCGGTATGATCTTTAAAAAAGGAAATATCGGTCTTATCTCTAAATCTGGTACACTTACTTATGAAGGTGCAAATCAGGTTGTTAAAGAAGGTTTTGGAATATCTACTGCCGTTGGTATCGGTGGGGATCCCATTATAGGTCTTTCATATAAACAAATCCTACCGATGTTTGAAGCAGATCCAGAGACTGAAGCGATCGTTATGATCGGTGAGATCGGTGGTGACTTGGAAATTCAAGCGGCAAAACTCATTAAAGAGCAAATCACGAAGCCAGTTGTTGCATTCATCGCCGGTCAAACTGCTCCGAAGGGGAAACGCATGGGTCATGCCGGTGCAATTATTTCAGGAAGTGCAGGGACTGCAAAAGAAAAAATGGATGCTCTTAAAGCAGCCGGTGTAAAGGTTGTTGTCTCTCCTGCTGATATAGGAAAGGCAGTAGCTGAAGTATTAGCTAAAAAATAAATTATTTATTAAACTTTATTCTTCCAGAATATATTTAAATATATTCTGGAAACTCCTCTTTTTTATTTAAATCTATATTTTCATTACTATAACAATTTCTTCTGTTTCTTTTGTGACAAAAATCCTTTTTAAACTCCCTATTTTAGGTATGTAGTCAATATTTATCTTTATGCTTATCAAGTTTAATAATAGTATTAATAATAATTCGATATACTTTCATAAGCAAACTAATATATAAAGTTAATTTGTACTTCAATTTTAGGAGAATAAATGGGAGCCTTTAAAACTGTAAACCCAGGAAATGAACCAGTATGGGTAAATACTAACAATTGTAAAGCATGTGATATTTGTGTTTCAGTATGCCCTTCAGGTGTTTTAGGGATGGTATATGATCCAACATCAACTCTTGGAGCAATGATCTCTATAGATTATCCGGAAGATTGTATTGGATGTAATGAGTGTGAATTAACTTGTCCTGACTTTGCTATTTATGTCGCAGACAGAAAAGAGTTAAAAGCAGCAGGAAAAATCTTTGCTAAATTAACAGACGAAGCAAAAAAACGTCAGGAACAGATCGTCGCAAATAATTATATGTCTGTAAAGCAACAAGGAGTTAAATAATGAGAGAAGTTATCTCGACTGGTAATGAGTTAGCTGCAAAAGCTGCAGTTGAAGCTGGTGCTAGATTTTTTGGCGGGTATCCTATTACCCCATCATCAGAAGTTATGCATGAATCTTCAGACCTCTTACCAAAAGTAGGGGGAACCACTATTCAAATGGAAGACGAAATAGCAGGTATTTCAGCAGCATTAGGTGCATCAATGAGTGGTGTAAAATCATTTACAGCAACTTCAGGGCCTGGTATCTCTTTAAAAGCAGAGCAAATTGGTCTTGGTTTTATCGCAGAAATTCCATTGGTAATCATTAACGTTATGCGTGGTGGTCCATCAACCGGTCTGCCAACTCGTGTTTCCCAAGCAGATATCGGTCAAGCGCAGTATCCTACACATGGTGATTATGCTTCTATTACACTATGTGCTGGCTCACTAACTGAGTGCTATACACAGACTGTACGTGCATTTAATTTGGCTGAAAAATATATGACACCTGTTTTCATGCTTTTAGATGAAACAATTGGGCATATGCATGGAAAAGCAGATCTTCCAGGTATTGAAGAAGTTGAAGCTGGTATTGTTGAGCGTGAAAGATTTCATGGAGAACCAGAAGATTACAAACCATACAAGGCTGAAATGAACAAACCGGCTGTTCTTAATCCGATGTTTGAAGGGTACAAGTACCATATTACTGGTCTGCATCATGGTGATGAAGGTTTTCCTACAGAAGATGCAAAACAATGTGAATATAACATTGAGCGTTTAGTAGGTAAGATTAACACTGTTCATCTTGAAAATGGCGGTTTAGACGATGAACCAGACTATGAAGAAGTAGATTTAGAAGATGCTGATATTTGTATTATAGCTTATGGTTCTATTGCACTCGGTGCTTATGAAGCAGTTAAAAAGCTTCGTTCAGAAGGTATAAAAGCAGGGCTTTTTAGACCAATAATGTTATGGCCTTCACCAATTAAACGCCTAGAAGAGATCGGTAAAAAATTTGAAAATAGAATAATGGTTACTGAGCTTAATATGGGTCAATACTCAAAAGAGATTGAGCGTGTGATCAAACGCAATGATTTCACAACATTATTAAAAGCAAATGGCCGCCCGATAGCACCAGCTGAAATGGTAGCCAAAGTGAAGGAGATGATCTAATGGCATTTAATTATGATAAATATTTACGTGTAAATAAAATGCCGACACTATGGTGTTGGGGTTGTGGTGATGGTGTTATCCTTAAAGCCACTATTCGTGCTATTGAAAAAATGGGTTGGGATATGAAAGATGTTTGTATCGTTTCTGGTATTGGTTGTTCAGGCCGTTTTAGTTCGTATATAGACTGTAATACTGTTCACACTACACATGGTCGTACTGTTGCATATGCTACAGGTATTAAATTGGCAAAACCTCATGCACATGTCATTGTTGTTGCGGGTGATGGTGATGGACTTGCTATTGGTGGTAATCATACTATTCATGGCTGTAGAAGAAACATCGATTTAAATTTTATTTTGATCAATAACTTCATTTATGGTCTTACAAACTCACAAACATCACCTACTACTCCTCGTGGTATGTGGACAGTTTCTCAAAAGAATGGTAATATTGACCCGACTTTTAATGCTTGTCAGTTGGCTATTGGTGCAGGGGCTTCATTTGTTGCTCGCGAATCTATGACGGATCCTAAGAAACTTGAAAAAATTCTTGTAAAAGGTTTTTCACATAAAGGTTTTTCATTTATGGATATCTTTTCTAACTGTCATATTAACCTTGGTCGTAAAAACAAAATGGTTTCTGCTATGGATAATTTAAAATGGATTGATAACATTACTCTTCCGTTGAAAAAATGGGAAGCGCTTTCTGAAGAAGAACAGCTTAATATTTTTCCAACTGGTGTGCTCAGAGAAGTAGAACAAGAAGAGTATTGTGATATGTATGCTGAAATTCAAAAAGCTGCACAAGGACAACGTCCAAAAATCACTCAAGATGATTTTGAGAAAAAAATATAAGGAGCAATAAATGAGACATACTTTAAGATTTACTGGTGTTGGAGGACAAGGTGTTCTTCTTGCTGGTGAGATTATGGCTGCTTGTAAGATTAAAAATGGTGGTTACGGTTTAAAAACTGCAACATATACATCTCAAGTACGTGGCGGACCGACAGTTGTTGATATCACTCTTGATGATGAAGAGATCCGTTATCCATATGCGAATGAAGGTGAAATCGATTTTATGCTTTCTGTTGCAGATGTTTCTTTTCATCAATTTAAAAATGGTGTAAGACCGGGAAATAAAATAGTGGTTGACCCAAATCTTGTACATCCTACTGATGAAGATAGAAAAAATTGGGAAATCATTGAAATTCCTATTATTACAATCGCAAAAGAAGAGGTCGGTAATGTTATTACACAATCTGTTGTTGCGCTTGCGATCACAAACACGATGACAGGTGTGCTTCCAGAAGAATCTTTAATCGAAACCATGCTTTCAAAAGTTCCTAAAAAAGTACATGAAGCAAACAAAAAAGCATATGCTCTTGGTAAAGCATATGCATTGGATGCAATGGGAACCAAATAGTTCTTTTTAATTAAAAGGTAGTTCTGGAAGCAGGGCTGCCTTTTTTTAATTCTCAGCATTAATATTAATTAGTATTAAAAATTAATTAATATCAAATCTTAATACTTTCCCAAAAGAAATCTACATGCTTTTCAAACTGGGTTGATAGACTATTTGTTGATTGTGCATCAAATCTTAATAATGTAACCTGCATACGAATATAAAATAGGGTACTGATAAACTCATAAGAAATCAACATAGGATCAGAAGAACGAATTAAGGAGTTTTGCATCATCACAAAGAAACCTTCAGAGAGCAATTGAATGTTTTTATCGTGAAATTCACTCATAAATTGCTCTCTAAGGCTTTTATTTTGCATGAGCTCTATCATTAGTAGTCTAAACATATTTTCGTTACTTTTATCAAAAGTAAGCATTTTATACTGCATTGCATATTTTTGTAAAAAAGCTTTTCCACGTAAGGCCAACTCTTTTATTTCATCATGACTAAAAGAGAAAGGAGAGGAGAAAATGTTTCTTGCTACCTCTAAAAAGATCTCCTCTTTATTTTTGTAATGATTGTAGATAGCACTTTCTCTTATGCCAACTGTGGAGGCTATTTTTCTTATACTTGTTCCTTTGTATCCATATTGTGAGAAGAGGGCTGTTGCTGTTTTTAGTATTTTTTCTTTTGTGCCTGTTCTTCTTAAAACAACCTGTTCTTGGGACATTTGGACTCCTTTTATCTATATGAACAATTGTTAACTATCAATGTATTATATATGAACAAATGTTAATGTATTCTGAAGCAAAAAGAACACTTGTTCATATAATAAAAATACAATATGAACAGATGTTCATTAGGTCTATTGTCTACAATTGAGTATAATTTCACAGGCATAAGAGATAGTGACTTGAAAGATTTCAAGAGGAAAGTCCGAGCTGCTGTAAGACAGTGTTCCATTTAACGAATGGCCGTAGTAATACGAGGGAAAGTGCAACAGAGATTAGACTTCTACAATTTAAAAGTAGTAAAGGTGAAAAGGTGGTGTAAGAGACCACCGTCCTTATAGCAATATAAGGAGCTTGTAAACCCAACATGGCAGCAAGAAACAAATGGTTAGCGTCTTACAATGCTATTGTTTCGCTAGAGGCACAATGTGAGTTGTGCAGTAGATTAATGCTATCACACAAAACTCGGCTTATCTTATGCCTATTATCCAATGAGAGGGTTTAATATATTTTTAAAGAGAATTTACATTATGTTAACCAATATATATAATTTAAACAATATACGATATATCGTGCTTAGCATACTATTTGGCATTGGTTCTCTTCATGCAAATAGCTATAGAAAATACCCACATGTTAAAAAGTTTTATAAAGAGATTACACCTATAGCTTTGGAAGTGGCTCAAAAATATGAGCTGCCTGCAGCATCTATTTTAGCAATAGCAGGATTGGAATCTGGATATGGCAGAGGTTATGTATGTCAGATTACAGGTAATATCATGAGCTTGGGAGCTTTTAAGAGTGATCCGGAGCTGCCTGCACTTACATTGCCCTACTCTAAGTCACAAAAGAAGATACTCTTTGATGAAAATGAGATCGTAAAATTTTCAAAAAAAGACCTTATTTTCAAAAAAAGAAAAAAAAGCTTAAAAAAGGACTACAGGCCCACTCCTTTTGCTGGTACATGTAAAAATCTTACATTATTAAAATACAACAAACAACTAAAGCATAATGCACACAAAGCATGTTTAAATGACTTTGCGACAAAATGGATAAGTACAGAGTCTAATATAAAAACTTTTAGAGATGCAAAAATATGGTTGAAATCTCTAATTATGAAAAAAAACAATGACATATTATTTAGTATGAAGGTAAATAAGGCCTTTATTGAAAAAATTGGTGGTATAAAAAACTCATTTAATTACCGAAAATCCTGGCCAAAAAAAGTTAAGACCATTATGGTAAATGTAGGATTGATAGAACTAGTGAATGATATGCAAAATGGCAATATGAATTTTGAACAAGCATGGGAGCATCAATAATATGGAAAAAAAAGAGCAGTTGATACAAGATATTCAAAACTTATTAAATAGCTACAACGGAACACCCCCTACTTCAATAAATCCGGATTTATTGAATTTTATGGATGAAAAAACACTTGTTGATATTATAGATTCGTTATTGACCCAAAAAGAAAACAATGCAAAGGCAGATAAACAATGGTTGGAACAATTTAAAGAAATACATTGATATTGTTTTAAAATATTAATGTTATTTACTGTTTTTATGCTATAATCCAACAAATTAAAATATAAGGATATTTATGAGCAATATGGATTTAATTAAATTAACAGAACAGACTAAAAAACTTTCTGCAATGGTTGTCGAGGACGAAAAAGTTACAAATGAACTTTTGAGTTCAACATTTAAAAACTTTTTTTCAAAAGTTTACTCATGTTTTGATGGTGACTCTGCATTAAAAATATATGAACAAGAAAAACCGGATGTTATATTTGTAGATATAATTATGTCAGGCATGAACGGAATTGAACTTGCACGTAAAATAAGAGAGATAAACCCTAATCAAATTATTATTGTCATATCTGCTAGTAATGATATGGAAAAAATTTCAGAATCTATTGAAGTGGGTGTGAACAGCTTCATTCAAAAACCGATCGATACTAAAAAGATAATCGAACTTTTAGGCAGTGTTGTTTCTATGATAGCTAAAAAGAAAAAAGTAGAAACGAAAACTTTTTCGATCTCCCTTCCTTTGGATCTTTATGAAATAGTAAATGAAAATGCAAAAGCAGAAAGTATTTCAAAAAATGCAGTTATTATTCGCGCACTTAGAAGCTTTTACGAATAAAGCTCAAAATTATATATTTTAGCTTTATTTAAGGGTACTATATATATAATTTCGGCTCAACAAAAATGTTGAGCCTTCAAGTTTTAAAGTGGCCCCGTCGTCTAGCGGTTAGGATCCATGGTTTTCATCCATGTTACAGGAGTTCGATTCTCCTCGGGGTCACCAACTTTTCCTACAATCCCATAGCTTAAGCATTTTTACAAACACACTAAATATTTAAGAATAATAGACGCTAATTCTAAAAAATGGTTAATTAATAGTCAAATTATCATATTTTTAATAATTAACACACAAAATATTTGTGTATAATGTGCTTGAATAAATAGTCATACGTGCCCGCAAAGCGGGCACGTACAACGGAGAGGCTGAACACTGAACGTGCATCCTGTCAATTGTCGTATTTCGCTTCGCTAAATACGACAATTGACAGAAGAACACACATCAAGATATAATCCAGAAGACCCTTCAGGATTTTATGAATTATACATTACTGGTGTTCAGCCTCTCCGTTAGCTCACTAGTGAAAATGGAGAATCATGCAAGAACTTAACGATATTCTCATTGAAATACAAGATCATTTAGTACCAATTCTTGACTCATATGAACAGGCAATATATCACTATATTTTCCGGCATACATATTTGATTGACAAGCCTTCCACTATATACAGTACAAAATCAGCACAAATTGGATTTGGTATCCATACGGAAGGCACTCCTCCTAGTATGGCTACACGATCAAAAAAACTACGATTACTTGAAGCAAAAGGAGCTGTCAAAATAATTGAACGATCACATAAAGGTATTGAAGTCGCAATAATTCTTCCTAACGAAATTCCAAACCTAATTACAAGCCATGAAGTAGAAAGTATTGACCTTGAAACATTGGATTTTTACAAAGATAGAAAATTAATGCCTTCTATTTTAGAGCGAGAAGAATACCGTTGTTTTTATACTGGTAAAAAGATTTCCGAAGACAATTGCTATCTCGATCATGTAATTGCTCAATCAGCAGGTGGTGACAGTAGCTACCGCAATATTGTAGCAGCCAGTTATGACGCGAACACACTGAAAAATGATAAGCCGGTTGATGATTTCATGCGTGAATTATATAAAGATGATTTATTGTCACTTTCTGAGTTTAATAGCCTTAAACAAAAGATTGTTGATTTGCAAAGTGGAAAATTGATACCAAGTGAACGTACTGTTCAAGAGGCTATCAATAGCTAACAAATCAGTCGAGCCAATAAATTATCCTGCGGGCAATTTATTGGCTCATTTCAAACGTTATACTCAAATGGCAAAGATGAAAAATCAAGACAAAATATCTATAGTCAATATATTACAAAAGCAAATGATCCCACTCTCTTCAGAAAGGAAAAAAGAGTGGTGGGAAAAATATATGAGATATATCATAAAGTTTCGTGGAGTTGGCATACCAGAGATTAGAAAATTGCAAAAAAATTGGTACAAAGAAAACTTAGAAAATTTAACATATGAAGAACAAAGTGAGATAGCAGTTGAATTTTTTAGGCAAGAATTAGCGGAAGACAAGTTAGCTGGAATATTATTATTTCAAAACTATCTGTTTGACAAAGTTTCACTTGAACATATGGTAAAACAATACGATTTAATTTTTCAAGAAAAACTAATTTATGATTGGAATATATGTGATTGGTTCTGTGTTCGAGTATTAACTAATACTATTAAACAGTATGATATGGAAGCAGTAAAAATTATTTCATCTTGGAAAGATGAAAAGTATCTATGGAAAGCAAGAGCTTCTGTAGTTGCATTTATTGGCTTAACAAAAGACGATAAGTATTATCTTAATATATTTGAAAATTGTAGCATCTTAATAAAGAGAGAAGAAAGATTTGCAAAAACATCAGTAGGTTGGATATTGCATGATATTTATAAAGTAGATACAAAAGTTGTATTTGATTTTGTTAATGATAATTTGAAATATTTTGATAAAGAAAGTTTGAAAAATGCTTTAAAATATACCAGTAAAGAAGTACAAAAAAATTATTTAGATAGACTAAAAGAGTATAACAAAACCTTGGAGAGAAATAGTTGACCGTTATAAATACACTTGACAATTTATTTTATTTGCACTACAATTGTATATACAAATACATAGAAGGATTTTAATATTATGAAACAGGCAATAAATATTAGACTAGAAAAAGATGTTGTAAAATCTCTTGATGAATATGCACAGGAACTTGATAAAACAAGAACAAGTCTGGTTGAAAAAGCTATTGAATTATACTTTGATAAACTAGATGAGATGATTGCAGATAAAAGGATTGATGATCTAAAATCTGGAAAAACTACTCTCATTCCACTAGAGGAAGTTTTTAAGAAAGCTGGGATTAATGTATAAAGTAGCATTCGAAAAAGATGCTGAAAAAGAATTTTTAAAGTTAGATGCTCAAACCCAAAAGCTTGTATCAACAAAAATTTTGGATTTGCAAGATGGTAATTTTTCAAATGACAGACAGTTAAAAGGTAAACACAAAGGTAAATTTAGAAAAAGAGCAGGAAACTACAGAATAATATATTTGAAAGAAAATGACTACTTAGTTATATCTGTCATCAGAATTGCACATAGAAAAGAAGTTTACTAAACTTATAACAAAACTGAGTGTCCAAAAAATTACCTAGCGGAAATTTATCAGCTATCTTCATTAAATAGCATAGTAAAATTAATAATTTAGCAGAATTCAATAATCGACTTAGAAGAATACTTATTTTTAGTAGTTTAAGTATTCTTGTGTTTAGTGTTTTTCCTGGTTTATATGAACTTGGTATACTGCACTAATAAAACACAGGAGCACAGAACGTGCATCCTGCAAAATTGTCGTATTTTGCTTCGCTGCATAGGCTATTTTCGCATAAATGGGTTAAAAGCGAAACGAACCTTAAAGTTTGTCAAATTATCTAAAAAATCAAGAAAAATAGTTTTATATTTGACTTACAAGCTACTTTTTTGATTTTTTTGATGTTTTGTATAGAATAAATAAAACAAAGAACGTTCTTATTTTTTTACTAAACTGCATTCCCATCCATCATAATCTCCATCAAATTGGGTTGAAATGTCTATAAGATGCAGAGTGAGTTCATCAATATCATAATAAAAAGGGTTGTCTGTTCTATAAAAGATAATGCCGTAAATGATCGTATCATTAAATGGAACTGTTGTTTGTTTTTGTATTGTAAAACCTTCTTTTTTGATTGTTTGTTCGAATGAATGTCTTGCTTCTATCGTTTTGAAATATGCCTTATGCTCAATGGCCCTTGGAATATACAGATTGTCATTTTGCTCTTTTAGTTTGTTGCAAGTATGATGGTTGCTTATTATTTGCCATTGTTTTGCAGTAGGAAAAAGTAGTCGTTTATAAATTTCCCATTGAGCATCTGTTCGCGAACCAAATTCATAACTATAATTGCTAAAGTGTTGCATAGCATCCTTAACGGTGTTCTGCCATTCAAAATCAAGTTTGAGATAATAGATAAATGTCACATAACCGTCACTTATGATCCTTCCGATGTATTTTCCACTTCTGTATCTCAGTGACTCAAATTCTATTCTATCTTCTATAAAACTGATATCATCACCCTCCTCTTGAGTGATAAGTCCATTCTCTTTTGGTCTTTGAAGCTTAACCTTTACAAATGCGGCATACATATGTTCAAAATCCGGCGCATAATCCCCTGCACTTGCATTAAATGCAACTATTGCAGGTTTTTCATCTATGGGCTTCATATAGCTTTTCCAGTATTCTTGCATTTTTTACTCCATCTCTAAACTCATCAAAAACATATCTTCTCCGTCAATAACGTCAAGATTAATACTTTGACATTTTGGACAGCAATAATGTACCTTTTCTAATTCACTTTCTTTATTGCACTCTCGGCATAATACTTTTATGGGTTGAATATGCATTATAAATGATGCATCTTCACATATGGTCTTTTCCTTAAAAGTGTTAAAGGCGATTTCGAGTAAATGAGCTTCTATGCCACTCATCACGCCTATTTTAGTAACGATCTTTGTCACTTTTGTTGCATGGTTTTGTTGTGCTGTATTTTCAATTTGTTCAAGTAGTGCTTGGACTACGCTGTATTCATGCATAACACTCCTTTGCTTGTCATTTTGTATGTCAATGTGCTAACATATTCTCGGAAGCAGTTCACCAGTTGGGAAATCCAAAAATCTTTTTGTGCCGTGTGCACTTTTTAAAACCACTCTTTCATTATATGTATGCGTCACATCTGCTATAGCAGCCGCATTGAGTGAGTTTGTAAAACTATGTAAGATATTTAATGCTTTTGAAACATCTTCTTGTTTTACAGCTAGTAAAAACGTACCCTCATTTGCAAGATCAAGTGCTTCAAAACCAAGTAGTTCACATATACCGTGAACTTCCGGTGAGATCGGAATAGCACCCTCTTGCACTTCTATGCATATATGTGACTGTTGCGCCCACTCATTCAGTACGGCGCTTACACCGCCGCGTGTTGCATCACGCAATGCAGTTATTTCAATACCGGCTGCTATTAATGCTTGGACCTGGTCTGTCAAAGAGGCACAGTCACTCGTTAAATTCGAGCTTATCTCTATGCCCTCACGTGCTGCAAAGATAGCTGCTCCATGACATCCTATATCACGACTTATTAAAATTGTATCTTTTTCACTAATATTGTTCGATGAGATTCCCGCTTGAATAATTTCACCAATTCCGGTAGTATTGATAAAAATACCATCGATACTGCCATGAGGCACTACTTTTGTATCTCCGCTTACTATCATCGCACTGTTTTTGGCAAGTTCTGTTTTCATACTGGTAACAATTTGCTCAAGCTTAGGAATTGAAAATCCTTCTTCAATGATCACACTGCACGTTAGGTATTTAGGTCTTGCTCCCATCATTGCAAGATCATTACATGTGCCGCAAACAGCAAGTTTACCAATGTCACCTCCAGGGAAAAACAGTGGACTTACCGTAAAACTGTCTGTTGAAAAAGCCAAATCACCATTTTGAATGACCGCAGCATCCTCTGCTTTTTCAAGTACATCATTTTTAAAGGCTTTATAAAAAACCTTCTTTATCAATTCATTATTCTCTTGACCGCCGTTTCCCATGGCTAAGGTTACATTTTTATTCATTTAGCAGATTTCCGTATTTGTAGTATGCTGCACATGCCCCTTCACTACTGACCATACAGCTTCCAAGAGGGGTTGAAGGCTTACATGTAGTTCCAAAAACAGAGCATTGGTGTGGTTTTGCCATACCTCTGAGGATATCTCCGCAAATACATAGTTTATAATCTTCAATCTCTTCGAAAGGCAGTATGTCACGGTAGAGTTTTTCAGCATCTATATGAGCATATTCTTGACGTAACATATAACTGCTCGAAGGAACATCTCCAAGTCCTCTCCATTTAAACTGCAAAGCTTTTTCAAAATATTTTTCAATAAGGGCTTGTGCTTTTATATTGCCATGATGATTCACTGAGCGCTTATATTCTATTTCAAGCTCACATCTACTCTCATTGATTTGCTTAATAACCATAAGGATGGCTTCCATAATATCTACAGGTTCAAATCCGGCTACTACGACGGGGAGATTATACTTTTGCGGAAACCTTTCGTATATTTTACTCCCGGTAATCACACTGACATGGCTGGGACCCAAAAAAGCATCTATTCGATTATCGCAACTGTCATGATTCACTTCACCGCTATCTACAAGCTGTTCCATAACTTCAGGAACAGTTACATGATTAATATGAAAAAATATATTTTTAATGTTTCTTTGTAAAACAATATCGACAAGAGAGGCGGTCATAGGAGTAGTGGTTTCAAAACCAATGGCAAAAAAGATGATCTTTTTCTCAGGATTTTCTTCCGCGATCTTAAGAGTATCCAATGGAGAATAGACGAATCGGACATCAGCACCTTTTGAACGAGCATCCTGTAGACTTCCTTTGCTACCGGGAACTTTGATCATGTCTCCCAATGTCACAAGAATGACATTGTCTTGTAAAGCTAAGACATAAGCATGATCGATCCGTTCTTTTGGCATTATACAGACTGGACAACCAGGGCCATGAATGAAATTAATATTTTTTGGCAACAATTGAGGTAAACCGTATTTCATTACAGAATGTGTGTGTCCACCGCAAACTTCCATAATATTGATATGTTTAGAAAGCTTTTTCGCCTCTTTTTCAATTAGTTTGGAAAAACCTTTTATTACATTCGAATCACGAAAACCACTATAAAGATCTTCTAAATGGAGCTTTGACATTTATGGTGCCCTATTTTGACACTTGTCATCGTCTTTCATGACTTGTTGTCTCTCTTCTTCATCAAGCTTTTGTAAAATCTCATTATAAACCTTTAGTGATTCAACAGCATCGGCCTCGTCAATCTTATTCATTATAAAACCAATGTGTAAGAGTACATAATCGCCGATCTGTACTTCATTTTCCTGCATTAACTCCAATCCTGCTTCCCGGGTAACACCCATTGTGTCCACAACGGCAACATTTCTCTCTTTATCTATGTTAACGACCTTGCTTGGTATAGAGAGGCACATCTTAAGCCCTCATCTTTTGTTTAAATTCTATCCAGTCTATAACTCTTTGTATGGATTCTTTCTCTTTTATGTTAACCTCTAAAATATCTACTCCAGGTTTTATCTTTCTTGCCTCTTGTTTTTCATGCTCCAGATCATAATCAAAATATGGCAGCAGATCCGTTTTTGTAATCAAAATCAAATCAGCTTGGCGAAACATTACAGGATATTTTTCAATCTTGTCACTACCCTCTGGTATCGATACCAGTACTATATTTAAATGACTTCCAACATCATAAGAAGCAGGACAAACAAGATTTCCTACATTTTCTATAAAACAGACATCTATATTATCTAAAGGCATATCGTGCAAGCCCTTATGTACCATAAATGCATCCAAATGACATGCGGAGCCTGTTTGTATTTGATATGCAGGAATTCCTTTGGCTTTGATTCTGTCTGCATCTCTGGCCGTTTCCAAATCTCCTTCAATCACACCAAATTTAAACTCAGCCATATCAGCCATAGTCTCTAAAAGTGTTGTTTTTCCACTACCTGGACTACTCATAAGATTAATGCTCAAAACATTATGGTTGTCAAAATGAGCACGGTTATGTGCAGCTTCATGATTGTTTTTATCTAAAATTTTTGTAATTACATTAATGGTTTTTGTATCATTAAGCTGTGGGTTATGGTGTAATGTCTCATGTGCTGCCTGATGCTCATGAGAGTGGTCATGAGTATGTTCATGATGATGTTGGCCATCTCCTAAAGTTGTTCCTGTTATACTGCATCCGCAATCTGCACACATATATATTCCTTTTTATTTTATGCTAAAAGCATATCTGTTCCAACAGCAACAGATATCAACCCCGCTGCTGTAAACACTCGTCTTACATTTGTTTTGCTGGTTAAAAATTCTTTATTTATATAAAGGATAACACCGCCAAAACTGACAAATACGACACTTACTCCTGCAACAAAAGCAAGCACCATACTAAAATCTACCCTTTCACCATGAAGCATACCCAATGTAACAAGCATACCCCGTACGCCTCCCATACCCATCAAAGCACCCATAGTCCATGCTGAAGTTGACACAAGCTTTGTATGATCATGTACATGCTCTTTACCAAAATAAATATGAATATGTTCTTTACCTTCATGCTTGTGTTTATTTAGATGTATCTTATCCGTATACACCATATAAAGCAAGTACACACCCATACCAACTATAACCGTAGAAGAGATTATATCTCCGTAATCCGTTATATTTTGGGGTAAATGATATATTTCTAAAATTTTTGCAAAAACAAAAAGAGTCATTCCATGACCAAATGCAAAAGCAATAGTTATGAACATTGTCTTTTTCATTGACTTTCCAATTGAAAAATCGGTAATTGCTGTTAAATGATCCGGGCCGAATGCATGGAGGATTCCATACCAAAATATTATAAGAAAACCTAATTCCATAAAAATCCTTTTTAAAGAATAATGAATGTTTATTCACTTTTAAAAGATTTTATACTATATTATGTAAAAGAAAGATAAAATAGTGAAATTCTTATATGTTTTTTGGACTATTTAAAGAAAAATCTATAAAAAGGAAAAAGATGCAATGGCTTACGGAATGTCTTTTTTGTGGTAATTATGTCTATAGACTTAAAGATAACAGAGTCAAATGTTCACACTGTCATAAAAAAATTTCTTTGCAGAAAATAAATAAAATTATTTTTTTAATTGAATCTTTCATAAATAATGAAAATGCTTTGTATGTTAGTAAACGCATGAAAATGGCATACAGTTCAGTATATGCATATTATGAAGAGTTTCGTTTATTGTGTGCAAAAAAAACTGAAAGTGAATATGAATTACTCCGTGAAAAAAATTGCGAGTATGAAGAGTATTTTTATCTTGAAAAATCCAAAAAAAATAATCTTAAAGCTATCTTTGATGCAAAAAATTTTCTCACCTTTGATTATGAAGGACATATTTACACACTTTTAATGCCTTCATTACAACAATATAAACAACAGTTCATGCAAGACAATATACAAGATCCATATCTAGCTGAATTTAATAAGTTCAAACGGATCAGCAGAATTATCAAGGTCTCAAAACACTACAATAATATAGTCAGATTTTGGGAATATTTTGAACACGAAATCGTGAAATATAAAGGTATAAAGAGTGAATCATTTATTTACTTTTTAAAAGAGTGTGAGTTTAAGTTCAATCATGAAAAGTTCAAAGCAATAGAGCTTTTAACACAAGAGTATTTCAAGGGAAAATTATGAAAAAAATTGCAGTTTTAGGTGTTGGAAACATACTTCAATTCGATGATGGTGTTGCCATATATGCTACAAAGTATCTTCAAAAAAATTATAGTTTTGAACCATCAATAGATATCATTGACGGTGGTGTAGAAGGTATTAACCTTCTAAACCTTTTTATGAAATATGATTATATTCTTATACTTGATGCTATTGAAATAGACGATCAAGCTGGTTCAATATATCATATTCCTTCTCATGAATTAACCGGTTATGGGCTCAACTCTGGTGGTGCACATGAAATAGGTGTCTTGCAATGTTTTGATATTTTAGAACTTATGAATAAGGATATTCCAGAGTCAAGTGTGGTTGGGATAGTTCCTAATCTAATTGATGTTCATATTGGACTTAGTCAAACAATGCATAATTCCTTTAATGTTTATATTAACACAATACTTGGCATTCTGAATCATAACAATATCAAATACAAAAAAAACAGCAATATTATTGAACTAGAGAATATCATTAATATGTATAAGAATCCAACATCTTTACAAAATCTGTTTATACCATACTAAATGACTGTTTATACTATAAATATAAAACATTTTTTGTTATCATTCTAAAAAATGAATATGTATTCATATAAGGAGTTTAATGTGAAGTTTTCACAATCATGTCCAATCAGTTTTGAAAAAGTGGATGAAAATATTATACGGTTACAGGCTATGATGATCAGTATTTTGGGAATATTGTATTTATTTATGGCAAACCCATTATTGCTTAGCATACTTTTATACGACTTTTTTATCAGAATTATAGGCTATAAAAAAATAAGCCCAAGCCTGTTTGTTGCTAACTTTATTGCCAAACAATTTTCAATGACAAAAAAAACGGTTGATGAAGGACCCAAAAAATTTGCAGCTCAAATTGGTTTGTTTTTTATTATTGCAGCAAACTTATTTTATTATATCGACTATATTCAGTTGTCTTACTACACAATTGCTGTTCTTGTTTTTTGTGCAATTTTAGAATCTCTTTTGGGATTTTGTGTTGCATGTCAAGTGTACCCTTTGTATAGAAAACTTATATATAAGGAATAACTCCTTATATATAACTATACTTCTTTCATCGCACTTCTTCTTTAACTATTTTACAAACAAATTTATCAAAATATTTTAACTTTTTCTTCAAATTGTATCATGTTTTTATTTTATATCATAGTAAATCAGTATGGATACTATGATATAAAATAATTTTCTGCTACTATTGCAATATAAAATGAATATTCATTCAAATAAAGGATGCCACTATGAAAATAGCACAAAACATTACAGAATTAATTGGGAATACCCCTTTACTTAAATTAAAGTTCAACAGGAACGAAACAACTGTTTTAGGAAAATGTGAATTTATGAATCCTTCCGGCTCAGTCAAAGACAGAATTGGCAGCAATATGATTTTAGAGGCACTCAAACGTGGTGAAATAACAGAAGAAAGCATCATAATAGAGCCTACAAGTGGAAATACAGGGATTGCTCTTGCATCTGTTGCAGCAAGTCTTGGCATTAAATTAATTTTAACAATGCCAAGTTCTATGAGCCTTGAAAGAAGACAACTCTTAGGTGCACTTGGTGCACAGATAGTTTTAACCGAACCTGAAAAAGGAATGGGGGGAGCTGTTGCAAAAGCATTGGAACTTGCCCGAACAACACAGAATGGCATATTGCTACAGCAGTTTGACAACCAAGATAACCCTGATGCCCATAAAACAACTACGGCACATGAAATCTTGAGAGATACAACTGGAAAGATTGATATTTTAGTAGCATCGGTTGGAACAGGCGGAACAATTACAGGAATTGGTGAAGTTCTAAAAGAACACAATAATGACATTCAGATTATTGCAGTAGAGCCTGAAAATTCAGCTGTATTATCCGGAAAAGCACCAGGTGCTCATAAAATACAAGGGATTGGAGCCGGATTTATTCCAGGTGTGTTAAATACACATATATATGATGAAATAATTCAAATAAGCGATGACGAGGCTTTTGCAACAGCAAAGAATACAGCAAAAGAAGATGGAGTACTTGTTGGGATATCTTCAGGTGCAAACCTTGCAGCAGCATATAAAGTTGCAAAACGCCCAGAGAACAAGGGTAAAACAATAGTAACTATTTTATGTGATACCGGTGAAAGATATTTAACAACAAAATTATATGGCGACTTATCCAAATCTCTTGAGTAAGGAGCTAAAAATATGTATGAAAAACATTATAGAAGTATAGTCAAAACAATTTCATGGAGAACGGTTGGAACTTTAGACACTATGCTTATATCTTATGTAATAACAGGAAATTTCATTATGGCAATTTCCATAGGTTCCATTGAGGTTGTAACTAAAATGGTTTTATATTATTTTCATGAAAGAGCGTGGAATGCAAGTGATTTCGGCAGAATAAAACCAGCAGAAAGTGATTATACAATATAGGAGGAGAGTACAATGAAAGAAAATATAAGTAAGTTAAATGAACAATTCAGAACAAGTAGTATTCATGAAGTATTAGATTATTTTTTGTGTAATCATCGTGGAAAGATTGCACAGGCATCAAGTTTAGGCGCGGAAGACCAGGTTTTGACAGATTTAATTTTAAAAAAGGACAAAAACATCAAAGTATTTACGCTTGATACAGGAAGGCTTCATGAACAAACATACCAAGTGATGGATGAAACAAATAAGAAGTATCAAATTAAGATGGATGTTTATTATCCAGATTATAAAAACATTCAGCAACTTTACAAAGATCAGGGTATTAACGGATTTAAAGAAAGTGTTGAAAATAGAAAAACATGTTGCTATATGCGTAAGATAGAACCTCTCAAGCGAGCGTTACGTGATCTTGATGTCTGGATCACCGGCTTAAGAAGAAGTCAATCCCAAACCAGAGAAGAGATGCAGTTAGTCGAATGGGATGAAAGTAACAACTTGATTAAGATAAATCCCTTAATAGAGTGGAGTGAAGAAGAAATATGGGATTATATAGAAAAAAACAATGTTCCCTATAACCAACTTCACAAACAGGGCTATCCAAGTATAGGATGTCAACCTTGTACAAGAGCTATAAAAAAAGGTGAAGATATTAGAGCTGGAAGATGGTGGTGGGAAAACCCAGAACATAAAGAGTGTGGATTACACTTAAAAGGAGAAACATTATGAGTTATGCAATAAACATATTATGCACAGTATTAAGACAAATTTGTGGTGATGATTGCGCAGCAAAACGCAAGGAATTAGCTAAATGGGCTATGTTCGTATAAAAAATAAGGAGATATTATGACCCAAGAAACAATGACACACCTGAGAAAACTTGAAGCAGAATCGATTCATATAATGAGAGAAGTAATTGCAGAATTTGAAAATCCTGCAATGCTTTATTCTATAGGAAAAGATTCATCTGTAATGTTGCATTTGGCACTCAAAGCCTTTTACCCTGCAAAATTACCATTTCCACTTTTACATGTAGATACTACGTGGAAATTTAAAGAGATGATTGAATTTAGAGATAAGCGTATAAAAGAGCTAGGATTGACGCTGTTAGCACATCAAAATTCTGAGGGTATAGCCGAAAATGTCACACCATTTACACATGGCAGTTCTGTGTATACAGATATTATGAAGACACAGGGACTCAAACAGGCATTGAATCATTATAAGTTTGATGCTGTATTTGGGGGAGCCAGAAGAGATGAAGAAAAAAGTCGCGCAAAAGAGAGAATATACTCTTTTCGTGATAAAAATCACAGATGGGATCCTAAAAAACAGCGCCCGGAATTATGGAGCATTTATAACAGCAAGGTAAATAAAGGCGAAAGCATTAGAGTTTTTCCTTTATCAAATTGGACGGAATTGGATATTTGGCAATATATTTACCTTGAAAGCATTCCAATTGTTCCTCTATATTTTGCTGCAAAAAGACCTGTGGTTGAGAGAGATGGAATTAAAATCATGGTTGATGATGAAAGGTTCCCACTTGAGAAAGGAGAAGTCCCGAAAATGGAGAATGTTCGTTTTAGAACATTAGGCTGTTACCCATTAACTGGAGCTGTTGAGAGCACTGCTGATACTCTTCCTGAAATCATTCAGGAAATGCTCTTAACGAAAACAAGTGAAAGACAAGGTCGCCTGATTGATGCAGATCAAGCAGGCTCAATGGAAAAGAAAAAAATTGAAGGATATTTTTAATGGCTAATCAATCAAATTTAATAGAATCGGATATAAAAGCATATTTGCACCAGCAAGAGCATAAAGAGTTGTCCCGTTTCATAACATGTGGAAGTGTTGACGATGGTAAAAGTACTCTTATAGGAAGACTGTTGCATGATTCTAAAACAATCTTCGAAGATCATTTAGAATCTTTACAGGCAGACAGTAAAAAAATAGGAACAACGGGTGAAAAAATCGACTTGGCATTGCTGGTTGATGGTTTGCAAAGCGAACGCGAACAGGGTATCACTATCGATGTCGCATATCGCTATTTTTCAACCGAAAATAGAAAATTCATTATTGCAGATACTCCCGGTCACGAACAATATACCAGAAATATGGCGACAGGTGCATCAACTGCTGATTTGGCGATTATATTGATAGATGCCAGATATGGAATAGTAACACAAACTCGTCGCCATTCCTACATAGTACGTTTACTTGGTATTCGCAATGTAGTAGTTGCAGTCAATAAAATGGATTTAGTAGATTTTGACAGCAAAGTGTTTGAAAAAATTGATACAGAGTATCGGGAATTTGCTAAAGAATTGGGTATAGAAACTATATATTCAATTCCTCTGTCAGCACTTGATGGTGACAATGTAGTCAATAAAAGTAAAAGAACTCCATGGTATACAGGAACGACGCTACTTAATATTTTAGAGACAGTGCCTCTGGCAACACCACCGGCAGATGCACCATTTAGAATGGTTGTACAGTATGTCAACAGACCTAATCTTGATTTTAGAGGGTTTGCAGGTACAATTGCCGCAGGCACGATTAATGTTGGCGACAAAATAACCGTGTTACCATCTAACAAGCATGCAACAGTAAAAGAAATTGTTACCTATGATGGTAATCTTGAATCTGCTTTTACGCAGCAAGCTGTTACATTAACACTCAATGAAGAGATAGATATAAGCAGAGGAAATGTACTCATTAAATCCGGTTCCGTAATTGCCCAGTCAAATAGAATACAGGCAAATATAGTTTGGATGGATGAAACAAAATTAACACTTGGAAAAAATTATATTTTAAAAAGAGGTTCATCTGCAACGACTGCAACAGTAGATAATATTAACTATCGTGTTGATGTCAATACACAAGAGCATACAGAAGTAGATGAATTACAGCTCAATGATATAGCAAGTATTGATTTTCAATTAAGTGATTTAGTTGCTTTTGACACATATGAAGAAAATCGAGATATGGGAGGTTTTATTCTTATTGATAAAATTTCCAATAATACTGTTGCTGCAGGTATGATTACTAATAGTATAGAAAAGGAAACCCAAACACATGATGTGGCTGAAAGTTTTGAAGTAGAACTTAATGCTCTCATAAGACGACATTTCCCTCATTGGAATGCCGCAATTATAAAATAAGGGTTGAAAAATGGCTTTGCGATCAAAAGAAACAAAAGCCCAAAGGGTTGAGAGAATAAAAAAAGACAAAGACGGCTTAGATGTAATAACAGACATCTATAGATACGCTCAAACGGGAAAAGAAGTTGAGCCGGAAGATATTGATCGATTTAAATGGTATGGATTATATACTCAAAATAAAAATCTTCAGGGTGATGATACCAATACATACTATATGCTCAGGATTAAGATAGAACAATCTTACCTAAGCAGTGAACAATTATTGGAAATAGCAAATATTTCAAAAGAATTTGCCAAAGATACAGCTGATATTACCACACGACAGGATATACAGCTCCACTGGATAGATATAAAGAACTTGCCCGAAATTTTTTCCAGATTAAAAAAAATTGGGCTTACTACATTCTCATCAGGTGATTGTCCAAGAAACATTGTTTCTTGTCCTGTAAATGGTTTTGATAAAGATGAGATTGATGATGTAAGAGATATTGTACACGAACTCAATGATTTATACAGAGCAAATTACGAGTTTAGTAATTTGCCGCGAAAATTCAAAATTGGTGTAGGAGGATGTAATAAGCACTGCATTTCACATGAAGTACAGGACCTTTCATTTACAGCGGTTAAACAAGAGGATGGAAAGATCCTCTTTAGTGTGGCAGTTGGTGGAGGACAGGCAAGCAATAGACGTATTGCCTCACATATTGGTTATATTCAACGAAAAGATATTGTACCGTTTGCAAAAGCTGTTGTTACACTTTACAGCCAACATGGACGACGGGATAACAGGTCAAAAGCCAGATTGGGTCATTTAATTGAACAATGGGGAATAAAAAAATTTTTAGCACAATTAGCTCTTATATCTGATGTCAAATTGCGAGCTTTTGATAATATCAGCTTTATTCCATATGCAAAACGAACCCACTTTGGTGTTATAGCAACAAAAGAAGCAGGCTATGACAATATCGGATATGCATTAACCAGTGGTCAAATTGGTACAAAGCTTTATAAGCTTGCACATACATTGAAATTTTACAATGTTAAAGGTATCGCTTTTACTACTACACAAAATATTATAATAATTGGAGTCAAAAGAGAGCTCACTACTGCAGTTACACAAACTTTGGATGCGGCACTTGAACTTAATACAAAACCTTCTGTCTTTCAAGCCAAAACACTTGCGTGCACAGGGCTTAATTTTTGCAAACTGGCAATTAGTGAAACAAAAAATCTAGCAGTAGATGTTGTCAAATATCTCAATGAAAAATTTCCGGATTTTATTGAGCCAATCAGTATAAGCATAAATGGATGTCCCAACGCTTGTGCTCACCCACATATTGTTGACCTTGGTTTTATTGGTGCAATCGTAAAAAAAGGGGAAGAACGAATAAATGGTTTTACCTTGGTTATTGCGGGATATCTTAATGGTATAGAGAGTAAGTTCGCTCTAAAAACTCCTGTCAAAGTTACACCGAGTGAAGTTCCAATTTTAATTGAATCACTCATTCTGGAATATGAAAAAAGTTTACATGTAAACTTTCAAAATTTTATCGTGGAGAAATATTCAAATGAGTCAAATTTTTAGACCGTTATTAGATCAACATACAAATCTATATTCACAAGTCTTAGACAATATTATTGGTGTACATAAAAGTACATATTTTGATTATACGGCATCAGGTTTGGCATATAAAACGATAGAGGACAGAGTTCAAGAAGTATTGCAAACATATGCAAATACACACTCTAAAGATGCCCTCATGTCTGCTACTACAGATACTTATTATCGTCAAGCACGTGAACATTTAAAAACTCTTTTGGAGTTAGATGAGAACTTTGCAATCTTGCCAAGCGGATGTGGAGCTACTGCTTCACTCAAGCGCCTACAGGAAATACTTGGTGTCTACATTCCTCCTGCAACAAAAGACAGATATGAGTTGATTGATAAATCAAGTTTGCCTTTGGTAATTGTAGGACCATATGAACACCATTCCAATGAAGTTAGTTATAGAGAAGCACTATGCGATATTATCCGTATTAATATCAAAAAAGATGGTTTGATAGACTTAGACCATCTTCGGCAAGTTCTAAAAGCAAATAAAGAGAGAGAAATTATTGGTTCTTTTTGTATCGCATCAAATGTAACGGGAATTATAACTCCATATGAAGAAATCTCAAACCTTTTAAGAGAATATAATGCAATAGTTTGTTTCGATGCAGCAACTTCATCGCCATATATCAATATTGATTGTAATTTATATGATGCTATGGTATTCTCACCACACAAGCTCTTAGGCGGACCTGGATCTTGCGGGCTCCTCGCAATTAGAAAAAAACTGATCAACAATAATTTTCCACCAACCTTTGCCGGAGGAGGCACAGTAAGTTATGTAAGTCGAAAAAGTCATACTTTTGTATCAGAACTTGAAGATAGAGAAGATGCAGGAACTCCTGGAATATTACAACTTATTCGTGCTACATTGGCATATCAATTACGTAATGAATTAGGACTAGAATGGATTAAAAATAAAAAAACACAACTTTACAGCTATTTAAAACGAGAGCTTAGTTTTATACAAGAAATAAAGTGCTATGGATGCGATCATGTCAATAATATTGGAATTGTAGCTCTCAATATAAACAACGTTGATCCATATAAATTGTGTACATATTTATCTTATGAAAAAAACTTTCATACACGTGCAGGATGCTCTTGTGCAGGGCCATATGGGCATGACCTTCTTAATTTAGAAGATAATGAAGAAATTAATAAGAATGTGAAAAACAAGCCTGGATGGCTTCGTATAAGTTTACATTATTCACATAATATACAAACAATTGACACCTTGGTAGCATCAATAAAGCAATATTTAAAATCTGTCAATTAATTTTTCAATATATATTGTATGAAATATTGATACAATTATAATGAAATTTCTCAAAAGGTTACAAATATGGCATTTTTATCTTCGAAAGCAATTTATGGGCTAGCAGCAATGCATACCATTTCACAAGCCAGTAATGCACGGGCAATGCAGGTCAAAGAGATTGCGGCAATGACCCATATATCACATGGATATTTGGAACAATTACTTTCAAGTTTAAGAAAAAACAACCTTATCATTAGTATACGTGGTGCCCAAGGGGGGTATAAACTTGCTAAAAATGCAAATCAAATTTCTGTTTTAGAAATTTTAGAAGCTGTAGAAGGACCATTTTATAAAATAGACGGTAATGTAGGTTCAAGTGCAATTCTAGAATATTACTGGTCAGATATAGAAGAAAAAATGCGTACACTTTTTGACACAAAACTCTCAGAACTTTATCGAGCTTACCAACCATACTTTTATGAAATATAAAATTTTCTCAGAAGTAAAATAATTACTTTGAATCAAAGGAAGGTTGAAAAGATGTACACTATAAATACTATCTGAGAAAATAAGTCGCATTCATAAATCTTATAAATGAATGAACATTCATATATTAATAAAATTTATCTTATAACTTGTTTAAAATCCTCTGGAATATTCAATACTTGGGTTTGCAAAAATTTCCAATATTTCTTCTATACCAACATTTATATCTTTTTTTATTACTTGAATTCCAGAATTTTCAACTGCCTTGATTATTGTTTGTATATATAGTGGCCATACTTTTCTCAGAGCATGAGTTAAACCAACTTCAACTGCAATTATATCTTCAGGGACAATACTAATTACAGTGGTTTCAGCCATCTGCTCTGTCAAAGAACATATTTGAAGCATTTCAGCTATTTCAACTTCATTCGCTGTTTTTTTAATTAAATCTCCATCTAAAAACTCATCTGTTTTTTTTACAGTAATATGCCCTGTTTCTTTCGTATCATCTGAAGCAGTATTTATAATAATTACTTCATCATATTCCTGTACCAAAGGCATAAGTTTAAAACCCAGTGTACCGCCATCGACAATTTCTATAGCAGGTGAAAACTCATAATTTTCCTTAAGATACTTTGCTCCATACAGGCCTATACCCTCATCTTTAAAAAAGGCATTACCTGAACCTATAAGTGCTACTTTTTTTTCCATCTTCTTTTCCTTATTTCATATATAAAGCATGATATGCCTGTCCAAAAGATATTCCCCCGTCATTTATCGGTGTCTGGTGCTGTATATAATACTTTATATCATAATTATTAAAATTTTCAATAACTTTTTGCAATAAAACTTTATTTTGAAATACGCCACCGCTCAAAACAACCGGAAAATTTTTATATTCTAAACTTATATGAAGAATTATATGAGCAATCGTATTAATAAACTTTGCTGCTATAAGATGAACATCATCTTCTTTCATAATTTCTTCTAACATTGCTTTGTAATCAATAACATCTTTATTTATATTGTAAGTATATAAATCATCTGTGACTGCTTTTTCAGCGTAAGTTTCTAAAATCAAACCACTTTCCCCTTCATAAGAAAGTTTTTCTAAATTGCCACTTAAAGCATAAACAGCATCAAACAATCTTCCCATAGAGGTACTTTTAGGAGAATTTATACCTCTTTTTATCATTAAATAAAAAGTCTCTATCTCTTTTTTAGTAAAAGACCTTACAAGTTCACAATCCATATCAAGTATCTCTTTGAGTGTAAAACACTTAAACAGTAATGATAATGCTACTCGTTTCGGTTCTTTAATTGCTTTTTCCCCTCCAAGAAGAGAAAATTCTTTTAAATGCGCAATTCTTTTATAATGTGTCGGTGTCGCCAGTAACACTTCACTTCCCCATAAATTCCCATCATCACCATATCCGGTTCCATCAAAACAAAATGCTAAAACTTTTTCCTTTAAGTTATATTCTGCCATCACAGAAAGTGCATGTGCATAGTGATGTTGCACCTGAAGCAATTTTATATTTGTATGTTCTTTTACATACTCTTTTGCCCATTTTGAAGTTTCATATTTGGGATGCTTATCACAGACTATAATATCTGGCTCAAAATCATAAAATCTCTTGAAAGTTTCAACAGTCCGTAAAAAATACTCAAATGCTTCTAATGAGTTCAAATCCCCAATATGCGGCGAAACAATTATATTATTATCAAAAGCCAAAGCAATAGTGTTTTTCTGATTGGCACCTAGAGCAAGTATCCTTTTCTTACTTTTATTCTTTAAAAAAAAACTTTTTGGAGCATATCCTCGAGACAGTCTCAAAACAAGAGGTTCACCACAAACATCCATGACTACACTGTCATCACAGGCATTTACAATTTCTCTATCATGTGTCAAAGAAGTTTGCACTACTAAATGCAGCTTTTTAAAAAGCTCATCATCAGCTCTAATAATTGGTTCACCACTAAGGTTAGCACTTGTTGCAACAAGAGGTTTCTTTAGTTCTTTCAATAAGAGTTCATGTAAAGGAGTATAAGGCAAAAATACACCTATTCTATTTATATCCGGTGCTATAAATTTTGACAATAATGTACTTTTGTTTTTTTTAACAACAACAATAGGACGTTCTTTTGCAAGCACATATTTTTCTTCTTTTGCAGATAATTTTGCTACCTTTTTTATATACATTATATTGGGAAACATAACAGCAAGAGGTTTTTTAGGTCTATGTTTATGTAATCTCAATGCTAATACAGCAACATCATTTGTAGCATCACAAATAAGATGAAAGCCACCTAAACCTTTTAGAGCAACAGTCTTTCCATCTTTTATATACCCAGCTAAAGTTTGTATAAAATTTTTATCATCTACAAAATCATCTTCCATTAGATTCATAATCTTCAACTTTGGTCCACAATCATAACAACTGATCGGCTGTGCATGATATCGTCTGTTCTTTGGATCATTGTACTCCTGACTGCAAGTATCACACATCTCAAAATTCTTCATAGATGTATTGTGTCTGTCATATGGAAGAGTATTAATTATAGTATACCTTGGACCACAATTAGTACAGTTTATAAAAGGATATTTATATCTTCTGTTTTTTGGATCATTCATTTCATCTCTACATTCTTCACAAAGTGAGATATCAGGTGAAACCATAGTTTTTACTGATGTTTGGTTAGAATCTATAATAACAAATTCTTTATCATAAACAGGAGCAAGTGATTTCTTGTTCAACACATCTATACGCGATAATATAGGCGCATTGAGTTCCAAATCATTTAAAAATGCATCAATTTGCTCTTGTGAACCTTCTATCTCGATGACAACGCCTGCCCCATTATTAAAAACAAAACCTGTAAGTGTATATTTTGTTGCTATTTGATAGACAAAAGGCCGAAAGCCAACACCCTGTACTATACCAAAAACATTCAGGCCAAGCCTCTTTTTAGATATATACTCCGCCGACAACGGCATTCTCCTTACCTATAGGATAATTCTTACTCATATACGGAGGTGTTGCTTTTAAATTTCTTTGCATTCTTGAAAAAAGTGACTGGTTTGCAAAATGTGTACCGCATAAAATTGTTTCAGTCGCTTTTGTTTTTGATTTTAATTCTCCAATAATTTCAGAAAAATAATCTCCAAAACTTTCAAAAATGGAATATGCCAATATTGAAGTACTAACATCAGCAAGCTGATAAGAGACAATACTTGAAAGAAAAGCAATATGATCGAAACGATTGTCTTTTACATGAGTATCAATTTGTATTCCACCTTTGCCAACAAACTTCATCGACTCTTTTATAACTCCTCTCATTGATTCATCATCAAGCCCCAAAATAATTGCTGTTGCCTCAAATAACTTTACATTATCTCTCTTTTGCAACTCTTCAAGTTTTGTATAGATATGTGGCATTTTGGTTTTAAGGTTTTCAACAAGTCTGTCTGATCCATCACGCAGTTCTGCCATATTTTTTAAAAGATCTTTGCTACTGAAATTTTTAGGCGGTACAATTCGAAGAACATTTTTCGCATCATAATATAAAAAAGATGGTTCTTCATCAAAATATGCTCCGACACACTTTTTATCAAAAAGATTATGTTCAGCAATAACAGACATAAAAGAAGCTTCATCTTCGGCATAGTACTTTTGATTATCATGATATTTCTCCAATGTACCTTCTAAAACATTAGAACCCATTACCTCTACACTACTTAAATGTTCCATTTTATCAAAAAACATCATTTCACCTTGTGGTATACCAGCAAAATTACCTGCAACACTTACTATATTTTTTGCACGAAGATTATATGAGGGAAAAGAGACTCTTTCTCCTTCAGCAATAAATTGAATATCTTTATTAATAAAAAAACGCATATCTTCTTGAGCAGTTACATTTAAGTCGTAATCCATAAGCATATCTGCATCACAATTTTCATCTACATCTTCATATGCAATAAAATCAACGCCTAATTTTTGTAGTTCTGCTCCAAGTAAAATAGTAAACCCATCATCAGGATACTTTACATAACATGTATTGGCATTGCTCAGGGCTTTAAGTTCTTCATTTTTTAATGTTACATGTAAAATAGGCCTTTCAATACTTAGTAGTGCATTGAATTCTTCTGTAATCAAGGACAGATGATCTGTAATTTTAGATGCATTTATCATCAAGAAAATAGAATTATTATTTAGTTGCGTATGTTTGTAAAATAAACGATATCCAAAAGTAGTTTTCATCAACAGTTTTTTATTATCCAATATGGCTTTTGCGGCCACTTCAAACATTGTTCTAAAACTACCAGGATCATTAGCATATCTCTCTGTTGTTTTATTAACAAGACGAACAGGAATACCACATGAATGGCATGAATTGAGTACATGTGACTCTCTCAAACCAGTATGATTCATTTCTATTTCACATTCACTGCATGGTCGTAAAAATTTAAAAGATGTATTTTCTCTTGTGTAAGGATACTCATGTAAAAAGCTATAATTTCCGCCACAGCAATCACAAGAAATAAAAGGGTAGTAATATCTGCGCGAACTAACATCAAAGAGTTCTTTTTGACAAGTTGGACAAAGTCCTAAATTAAGAGGATATTTTAAATCCAATTCAGGTAATTTTTCAACTTTTTGATCATTTTCATCATAGGAAGAAGATTTCAAAAAAAGTGATGCAGGCAGCCTTTGTGCAAGTGAATCAAGACACTCTTGAAGTTTTTCATGTTCTGAGTCAAAGGCACATATAATTTTATCATTATTCATAGATATATCACTATGAATATTAAATTCTCTACATAATGCTGCAATGTAATTAGAACTATATTTTTGTTTTGTTGTAGTATGCAATTCGAGTATGAAAGCCATTCTTTACCTTTATTATTTTGCTAAAAAGAGCAAAAAGCCTAAGCTTTATCCTCTTTTACAAACTTACTACCGCCGACCACGATAGCAATGTCACCTTCTTTCCAAAAGATGGTACGCCATACTTGATAATAGATATGGAATACAACCCATGTAATAATAAGCCACATTGTTATGTGATGTACAATACGAACATCCATAATAGTTGCTGTCGGTCCACCACCTACCATCCACGCACTCACTGGTATAGTCCAATCTGTCACCATATGTAGCATTGCAGGCCACCAAGTTCCAATTGAACTTTCACCAGATTCTAAACCATGTACATAAAGTTGTAATCCTGTAAACAACATCCATGCTAAAAGTATATGAAAAATAGAAAAATATACTGTATTGAAACTATCACTATGTGAAGAGTCAAATTGTTTTCGACGATTCAATGTTACAAGATTTAAAAGGACCTCCCAAAACTCTTTTATGTTCTTAGCATTTGGCAACACTTTTTTATAGGGTTGCTCAAATCTTGAAAAGAAAAAAAGATAAGCCACAATAATAGAAGTCACATCAAAAATAATAGCAACTATAAAGTGCCCCCATCTGTTCCATGCCATCACATATTTATCTACTGCAGATTCTGCAATAAATGTTTGATAATATGGATCAGCAATGTATAGACCTGTAATTACAGCTACTACCATTGATATCACATTTACCCAATGGATTGTACGCATAGCACCTGTCATTCGTTTTACTTGTTTACGATCAGCTTTCATAAGAGCCTCCTTAGATACTACATTGAGTATCTATTTTATAGACACCTAGTTCCTTGCCTTTCGTATCTACAACATGTACTGCACATGCGATACAAGGGTCAAAACTATGAATTGTACGAATTATCTCTAAAGGTTGTTCTGGATCTGCGACTTTTGTTCCTATTAATGAAGCTTCATAGGCTCCCATACGTCCTTTATAATCACGAGGACCTGCATTCCATGTTGATGGTACAACAGCTTGATAGTTTTCAATTTTACCATTTTCAACTTTCACCCAGTGACCTAGAGAACCACGTGGTGCTTCCGCAAGACCCATACCTTTAGTCTTCACACTTACTTTGTCAAAATCAAATTCGGTCCATGTACTTAAATCGCCAGAAGCTGCATTTGCTGCCAACTCATCTACCCACTCATGCATTACATCAGCCATAAGCTCTGTTTCTATTGCTCGCCCTGCAGTTCTACCAACTGTACTAAAAAGTACACTAATAGGTAGGTTTCCTCTTTCAAGGAAATTTGTTACATATTTTGTAATTCTTTCATCTTTACGAGCCACACCAACAACCATACGAGCTAAAGGCCCAACTTCTACACGAGTATCATTATAGATAGGTGATTTAATCCATGAGTATTTTTCATCAGTTTTCAAATATGCTATACCATCTGCACGTTTATCTAAACCTGTGTATTGTGGAATAGTTTGTCCATCGTATGGGTGTAATGGTTTTTTCCCTTCATACCATGAGTGTGTAACATCTTCTGCAATTTTCTCTGGATCTACATCTTCAACTTTAGAAATATCACCTCCATAAACAATACCACTAGGGAAAAGCGTTTTTGCTTTATAAAATCCTGTATCATCTAAACGGAAATCACCATAACTCATATAGTTGAGTAGTCCACCACCGGTTCCACCTACACCTTTTCCTTGCATAAGTTCAGTAAAGGTTGCTTTAGAATCTGTGGCTTCATCCGCATACATAGTTCCAGCCATATACACATCAGGAAGATATGCTTCTTTAATAAACTTGGTACTGTCTCTTAAAAGAGATTTAAACAAAGCTATACGAGATGGGTTTTGAATATCTTGAACACAAGTTACCCCACCAACGACAATAGATTGAGGGTGTGGATTTTTACCGCCAAAAATGGCCTGCATCTTAGCCATATCTCTTTGAATATCAAGAGCTTGCAAGTAGTGGGCAACACCTATCAGGTTTTGTTCTGGAGTAAGTTTATAGTGCTTATTGCCCCAGTAACCGTTTCCAAAGATTCCTAAACGCCCCTGTTTAACAAATTTAGCAATTCTATCTTGAATCTCTTTAAATTGTCCCGCACCATCAATATAAGGATTTGTACCTGCTACTTTAGCCCATTTTTCTGCTTCTAAGGCGGTTTTTTTAGGATCTGCCGAAAGAGCTGAAACAACATCTACAAAATCAAGAGCATGTAGCTGATAAAAATGCACTAAATGATCATGTAAATATAAAGAACCTTGTATTAGGTTACGTACAATTCTTGCATTTTTAGGGATTGTTACTCCAAAAGAATCTTCAACAGCTTCAATTGAGCGTTGGTAATGTGTTCCTGTACAAACACCACAAATACGCATTGCTAATAATCCGGCATCTCTGGGGTCTCTTCCTTTAAGAATTGTTTCAATACCTCTAAAAAGGGTGGATGAACTATATGCATCAACTATTGTATTATTTTCATCAATAATTGCTTCTATTCTTAAATGTCCTTCAATCCTAGTTATAGGATCGATTACTATATGTTTCTTCGCCATTACGCTTCTCCTCCATCTTCTTTTTTACCTGCAAATGCACTTGCTGCTGCATGAATACCTATCCCGATACCTGCTGCAGTCAGTAATCCAAGACCAAATTCATCAACAGTTTTTTCAACACCGCCCGTTGGTGCTTTAATATGTGCATCTGCCATTGGTCTCTCATATGCATATTTATCCCAAAAATCCGGTTCAGAACAGCCAATACAACCACGTCCAACACCAATAGGCCAGTTTACACCTTCGTTATAACGAACTATTGAACAGTTATTAAAAGTCATAGGTCCTTTACAACCCATTTTATAAAGACAAAAATTATTTTTTGCTCCTTCATCACCCCATTCTTCAACATACTCACCTGCATCAAAATGCGCACGTCTTTCACAATTGTCATGAATTCTGTAGCCAAATGCAAATTTAGGGCGTAATAATGAATCAAGTTCTGGAACTTGACCTGTTAAAATATAATGAATAATCACTCCAACCATATTTGCAGGGTTTGCCGGACATGCAGGAATATTAATAAGTGGTTTACCTTTAATAACATCCATAACGCCTACTGCACCGGTAGGGTTTGGAGCTGCTGCAGGAATACCACCAAATGTTGCACATGAACCAACTGCAACAACAGCTGCAGAGTGTTTAGCAACACGAACTAAGTGATCGTGCATAGTTTCACCACTTGCACCGATTGTACCAAACTGTCCATCCATTCCAAGAGGAACTGCACCTTCAACAAAAAGTAAATACTTATCTTTAAAGTGCTCAATTGCATCTTCAAGTTGTTTTTCTGCCTGATGTCCTGATGCAGCTTGTAATGTTTCATGAAATTCCAAAGAAATGACATCCAATACGATTTCATCGATTTTTGGACCATCTGAACGAAGTAATGCTTCAGAGTTGCCTGCACAGTCAGAGAGTTCTAACCAAATTACAGGTGCTCTGTTCATAAGTAACGCTGCATCTGCAACTAAAGGAGTAAAAGAAGCCGGTAACATAAGCATACCAGTAACCGCGCTTGCCCATTTTAAAAAATCACGTCTTTCTATCCCCTGTGTTTCTAACACATCCTCAATATCCAATCGGTTATTGATTGGTTGCTGCGTTTTTAGTTCTTCAATACGTGCCTGACATGTTTGAAATAACTTGTCATAATAAGCATCCCCTCTATTCGTTTCAACACGTGCACTTTTAGATGTAAAAAGTTTTTTCACACCTTCTATTCTATCTGACATTGCCAACTCCTTCTACTAGGTTAATGAATCATCATTCACTATAGTACTTCATAATAACTTAAATAAATATTACATTTTTTAAATTAAGTTAAAAATGAATTTATCTTATATGATTTTTGGACTAAATAGAAAAATATAGTTAATGAGTAGTGCAGACCGAGCAAACATCAAAGGTTCTAAATATGAACTCCGCCTCTTTCTTTGAGAGGCCGGACATAGCTTTTTGCGCAGGAGAGAGTTTTGATCTTGGACCACTAGAAATATTCCATTGTGTTGGCGTGATAATCTTATAGTTCTCTATAATACCATCTTGTAAAACAATTTTATGTATCAAAGGGCCTCTAGGTGCTTCGACAACACCTATGCCGCGGGCAGTAACCTTATCTATTCCATTTAATGGTATTATAGACTTTTGTGTTACATCTATTGAAGAGACTAAGTTCAAAGCATGTTCTAGCAAATACCCGGTTTCATATATGCGGGCCATAACTCTGGTATATGCACTGTCCTTATAGCGTCTATGCATATTTTTTATAAATTTAATATTTTTGGACATTAAACGAGCCATAGGACCTGTTTCGTGAAATATATTTTTGTATAAAGCGTTCTCGGCATATGATCTTTCGTTCAATATAAATGGTTCTTCTGTGCTGACATGGTTGACATCAACCCCTGTGACTCGTGTCATTTTGATTTTGGCCTTTTTACTAAAGGCATGTTCTCCTAAAACTATAAATGTATCATAAGAGAAACCTTTTTGGTGCATATTCAACATTATTAGTTGTTCTTCAATTTTTGATATATCACTGAAAAGTTCATTGAGTTCTTTGCATGATTCAAAACGAAGAAAGTCTTTCAATGATATATTTAACGATTCCCGTTCAAAAAAAGCGATGAGCTTTTCAATAGAGGCTTTTGCCTGCATGATCTCTATATATGTGGGGTCGCAAGTAACCCCTCCAGGAACCATATATGAAGAGTGTGGCCATTGTCCGGATAAAACGGACATAGCCTTAGTAGCGAGAGAAGCTGCATATGCACCTTTAAGCGGTGTCTCTTGCAATGCGTTATTATTGAGACTATTGAGTTTTGGTATCAAAACCATATAGATCCATTTAAAATGATTTTGAATAATTTCCAATGTCAATGTCAATTCACGTATATTATGAGCTTTTTGTGTTAATTTTACTATTTGACCACTGTTGCCATATGCATCTTCGATCGCTCTTACTGCTGCCATTAAGTGAGAATGTCCACATATTCCGCAGACCCTTGGAGTAATAAGTAAAGCATCAAGGGCATTTTTACCTTGTAATATATTTTCCATTCCTCTAAAATGCGGAAAAACAATGTCGGCAAAATCAACTTTTCCGTCTTGCATATCAAAATAAATGGAAGCCTCTCCTTCTATTTGGTCAATTATCTCTTTTGTAATCAATTAATTTTCCTTCCAGGCGTTTTATATGAAATGTTTTTGCCATTCCAGCTACACTCAAATAGGCTCTTTTTGGAATATCAAGCGGGACATCCTGTGGAATGGACATATTGGTCTTTGTCACATAGTTATCATTTCGTGGAAACTCCGGTTCTGTGCAACCAAAACAAGGTGTACCAACTCTGGTTTTCGAACTGACACCATTCCATAGAATCTTATTACATGAAGCATGGGTCATAGGAGCACGACATCCTTGCTCATAGTAAAGACACCCCTCTTTCAAGCCAAAACCTTTAGCATCAACTTTCCATTCAAAATATTCATTTCTTGAGCACCCATGATGTGCAAGAGAGCTATATAGTTCTTGTGGTCTAAGCAGACTATCAAGAGGAATTGAATACCCGGAAAGTATCATATTTAAAATAGTACTTAACCATTCAGGATGAATAGGACAACCTGATAGATTGATTATTTTTTCTTTATAGGCCATTAAAGGCCCTTGTGTAATATTCTCATTAAAGACAAGTCCACTGTTCCTTTGTGGAGCAGACTGTTTGAATATCCCTCCAAAACTGGCACATGTTCCCGCGGCAATTATATAGTCTGCCTCTTTTGCATAATGAACAATAACATCTTTGATAAGAGTATCACCTCGTTTTAAAACAGGATCGTATGCACCTTCAAAGATCAAAATATCACATGAGTTTTTTAAACTTACTATTTCGTGAAGATTTTTTGTCGAAGGTAAGATCGGGTGATATAATATTTCAAATTTTTCTAATAACTGAGGCAGTGTTTCCAGATTTATAAAAGAGTGTGTATTGCCGTTACATGTAACACCCTGTAACCACAGAAGCTGTGGTTTAGCTTCTTGATTTGAGTGCATTATATATATTTTCGGTTATGTCTTTTTCATAAAAGCTTAAAGGTTCCGGTAAGATATCTTCACCAAAAAGAAAAACCATTCCTCCTAGATAGCCCATAAAAAGGCCAAATGCTGAAAAAAAATCTTGGTTATACAAATCCCCTCTACTAACGCTTTCATCAAAAAAAATCATCATTTCGGTAACGAAAGGAGAAACACAGATCATTCCTTTACACTCACTGCCAAAGACCTCACGGTTTGAGAGATATACCCGTAAAAAATACTCTATCATCTCCGGTTTTTCTTTTGCAACCCTAAAGTACATTGAGACTATTTCTTCAATCTTTTCTTTAGTCGTTATCTCTTTTTCATTTATCTCTCTAAGATTTTTTCCCAAATATTCAGATATGTAAAGAAGAAGCTCTTTTGCAAGTACGTCTTTAGAACCAAAATAATTATAAAAATTTCCGACGCTCATACCAACTTTTTGAGCTATATCAGGAATTGTCGTAATATAAAATCCCCGCTCCGAAAAAAGTTGTAAAGCAGCCGAAATTATTCCTTTTTTCCGCTCTTCTTTTGTGGTTCTTGCCATTTTTTATCCATTGTTTATATCATAAAACACGTATTATATCACTTTTAAGGTGGTATTAAACCCTAAGTTACTTTAATTTTTGTGCTACGAGTTCATTAACTACTTTCGGGTTTGCTTTTCCACCGGTAGCTTTGAGTACTTGTCCTACAAAAAAGCCCAACAGTTTGGTGTTCCCTTCTTTGAACTTAGTCACATTATCCGGATTTTTATTTATCACATCTTCAATGATCGGTAAAATCACAGTCGGGTCGCTAATCTGTACTAATCCTTTTTCTTCCACTATCTGTTTTGGATCAATCCCCTTTTTACTCATTTCTTCAAAAACATCTTTAGCTATTTTTGTAGATATGGTTGCGTCATCTATCATTTTGGCAAGATCAGCGATTTGTTTAGGAGTAAAAGGTAACTCTGTTAGTCCTTTGTGTTTTAACTCTCTTGCTACTTCATTACTGACGATGTTTGCTATCGTAACAGGGCTGTTGTATGCTCGTAGAGCATCTTCATAGAATGCAGAGAGCTTACTGTCCCGTGCGAGTGTATTTGCAACTTCTTTATTGAGTTGCAGCTGTGTTGTATACTTGTCATACAATGCTTGTTCCGATGCAGTCATCGGTGCTACTTCACCGTCAATTTGTACTTTTTTTGTTTGGGCTTTTTGTGCCGGTTTTTTCTCTTTACCTTTTTTGATCCATGAGTCTTTTAACCCGACTATTTTATTAAAGACCGGTTTGTTATCACTATAATCGATTGGCTCGGCATAAAAGTACCCTTGTCTTTCAAACTGAAACCTTTTATCTGGTTTTTGCGTGATAACGGCAGGTTCAATAAGAGCATTTTCTATGATTTTTAAAGAATCAGGATTGAGATCTTCAATTCCTTCCGGTGCTTCATTTTTAAAGAGTCTGTCATAAAGTCTGACCTCTATCTTCTTCGCATAGTTTTTACTTACCCACTGTATAGCACTTTTGACTTTTATTCCACTGGTATCGGCACCACTTTTAGAATCAGGATAGTATTGTGCTTTTATTTCTATAATATTTCCATTATCATCTTTGATGATCTTTTTACAACTGATAATATAGCCATGTCTTAATCTTACAGGTTGTTCAGGCGTTAGTCGGTAATAGCCTTTTGGAGGGTTCTCTTCAAAGTCCTCTCTTTCTATATAGATCTCTTTTGAAAAAGGTATTTTTCTTGTTCCCTCTTTCGGTATGTCATGAGGATAGTACGGTGCGTCTATCGCTTCGGAACCTTCATAGTTTTCTATAGTCACTTTGAGCGGGTCAAGAACACACAGTACACGAGGTACTTTTGTATTTAGGTCATCCCTTATACAAAATTCAAGCTGTGCAACATCAACAACGGAGTTTGCCTTTGCTATACCGATTTGGTCACAAAAGTTCAAAATAGATTCCGGTGTATAGCCTCGTCTTCTGTACCCTGCAATTGTTGGAAGACGCGGGTCATCCCAGCCATTGACATAATTACCGTTTACAAGTTCAAGAAGCTTTCTTTTGCTCATAACAGTATAGTTAATGTTAAGACGAGCAAATTCATACTGATAAGGACGAGGCGGTTCGAGTTCAAGTGTATCGATCACCCAGTCATAAATTTCACGGTTGTTTTCAAACTCAAGTGTACAAATTGAATGAGTAACTCCCTCTATATAATCAGATAAACAATGCGCAAAATCATACATAGGATAAATAGACCATGAATCCCCTGCTCTAAAGTGATGCACGTTTCTTATACGATAAAGCAAAGGGTCTCTCATCTTCATATTGGCTGCACCCATGTCTATCTTGGCTCTAAGGACATGCTTACCATCTTTAAATTCACCGTTTTTCATTCTCTCAAATAGATCAAGATTCTCTTCTATGCTTCTTTGAGCATATTTACTACGTTTTCCCGGTTCAGTTACAGTTCCACGGTACTCTCGAATCTCATCTTCTGTAAGACTGTCCACATAGGCTTTTTCGATTTTAATGAGCTGTACTGCGTAATCATAGATTTGAGAAAAGTAATCAGATGTGTAATATATTTCGCCCCGCCAGTCAAACCCAAGCCATCTGACAGCATCTTCAAGGGCCTCCACATATTTTGTATCTTCTTTGGTCGGATTTGTATCATCCATTCTTAAATTACAGTGGCCGTTATAATCACGCGCAATTCCAAAGTTTATAGAGATGGACTTTGCATGTCCAATATGTGGAAAACCATTTGGTTCGGGAGGAAACCTTGTCACCACTTCTTTGTATTTTCCTGATTTTAAATCATTTTCAACTATCGTACGTAAAAAATCTTTTTTCTTGCTCATTATTGTCAAACCTTATAGTGTAAGGTTCGTATTTTATCTAATTAGAGCTTATAATTAATCAAAACTTTGTTAGAATTATAAAAAAAATCGGATTGATAAAAGAAGTCCGCACAGGATTGTGAATGCTAAGATTTTCATGCAGCCCTACTGGTGATATGCATCTAAATGAGTTACGAATCGCTTTGTTTAACTATATTGTAGCAAAGCAAAGAAATGAAAATTTGATTGTTCGTATTGATGATATGGACAAAGAACAACATATAGAAGGAAAAGACCAGGAGATATTGGATATTTTGGGACTTTTTCAAGTTGAGCATGCTCAGGTTATCTATCAGAGTCAAAATATTCGTTTTCACTCAGCGATGGCTCTACAGCTCCTACACGAGAAAAAAGCCTTTTCCTGCTTTTGCTCTGATGGGTGGTTGGAAAAAAAACGTCAGGAAGCAAAAGAGACAAATTACACATACCATTATGACGATGCATGTAGAAACCTCCCCGCTGAGCTTGTCATAGACAATACTGCACCTTTTTCCGTTAGAATAGTACGCCCTGATAAACCAATTATCATTCAAGATAAGATTCAGGGTAAAACTAGTTTCGATCCTGATACCATTGACAGTTTCGTTATTATGAACCAAGATAAAACACCTACGCATGATTTTGCATCTGCTGTAGATGATATGCTCAATGATATCTCAATAATCATCAATGAAGTAACAGATATGGGCAACAGTGCGAAGCAGGAACATGTACGAAATCAGCTGAGCTATGAAAAAACACTGGAGTATGCACATATGACACCTATTATGGGTGGCAATACACATGTAAAACAACTTTTAGAAGAAGGTTACCTGCCAGAGGCTATTTCAAATTATTTAATATCAATCGGCAATACGACTCCTAAAGAGATCTTTACTTTCAAAGAAGCTGCTCAATGGTTTACCTTTGATACAGTTGATTGTGAGGCTGTTTCATTTGACATTGAAACACTCAAGCACATCAATAAAGAACATATGAGGCTGCTTGATCCAAAAGAGCTCTCACGCTATGTTGGATTTGCTGATGTAGAGATTGGGGAGCTTGCACGCCTCTTTTTAGCAGAAGTAAGCACAACAAGAGAACTTAAAGAAAGAATAATGTCTATTTTTTCATCACGAGACATTCCTGAAGAGTTTACTCATCAGACTGCACTGATAACAAAAACCATTCAAAATGCACCTTATTTTGAAATGTATGAAGATTTTAAAAACTATGTAATAGATAAGACAAAACTAAATGAAGATGATTTTTTAAGATCGTTACGGGTTTTGCTTATAAATAATGAAAAAGGACCGGATATTGCAGACATATACAAATATCTTAAAAATTACATTAAGGAGATCATTAAATGAATGCATTAGTTGAAATCATACAAGGGGTCGGTGGAATTTTCATAGGGCTGATAAATGTCTATATTTGGATCATAATTATTGCAGCATTGTTAAGCTTTGTGAACCCGGACCCTTACAATCCGGTCGTACAGTTTCTCTATAGAATAACGAACCCCGCATATGCCTTTGTTCGAAAATTTATGCGAACAGATCTCAACGGCCTAGATTTCGCACCGTTGATTATAATTATAGTTCTTCAAATAGCTATAGTTATCATACGATCTATTCTTTATTAACGGTAAGTTCTAAATGTTAAGGTTGTAGAGTCTTCATCTATATATACCTTTAGATGCAGATTCTCCTCTCCTTTTGCAAAGCCGACCAGATAGTATTTGTTCCATTTGGACGTAAATGATGTAAGCGTTGTGAACTCATTTATGTTTGAGAGCTCTTCTTGCAGTAGTGTCTGTTTGCCATCTAGTGAAAACTTGATCGTTGCAGTTTCGTTTTTTGCAAATAGATAGACATAAAAAAATTCGTATTGATGATTGTAGCGCTTAGGATCTATTTTATTAAGGTATACAGCAGTGACAACGCCTACTACTTCATTTTTATCATTGATGATTTTGTTGCTCTTCATATTATCTTCTGCAAGTTCCTGCGGTTTTGTCAGCTGAAATCTTTCAAAGGCACTTTTTTGTGCACAACCTGTAATAATCAACACAAACATTAACATTGTCAATAAATATTTCATTTTAAACCCTGTTTTTTTGAGGAATTATATCTTATTAAACTCTTCTTTTGTATAATGGCTTTAAATTTAAAAAAAAGTCATATAGTGAAAAAAAGATTAGCAGTTGCTTTTACAGGACCCTCCAACAGTGGGAAAACGACATTAATACTCAAAGTAGCAAGGAAACTGATACATCAGCATCATTTGGAAGTAGCGATCATCAAGCATGATCCAAAAGATAAAGCAAGGTTCGATGTCGAAGGAAAAGACAGCTATAAGTTCAGCGATACAGGTGCAGAGGTCATTGTGACCTCTCCGAATCGTACGACATACTTTTCTCATCGCCACAGTGAACTAGATGAGATGATACGCATGTTTCATAGTTTTGATGTTCTGCTCGTTGAAGGATTGAAGAATCTTCCTTTACCTCGTATAAGTATTTTTAGAAAGAGTATCGATGAAGAGTACTTTCCCTATATGAATGCTCTGGCAGTCGATGAAAGTGTTAATGTAAATGATTATTTACTGCCAAGTGATGTTGATATGCTTGATCTTAACAATACAGATGAAGTCATAGCCTGGATATTTCAGAACGCGAAAAAAGTTTAAAAGGAAAAAAATGAGAAATATATTTGAAGCGATCCAAAAAAGTGCAAAAAGAATAAAAGAAGCAATAGATGTCAAAGACATAGGATACTCACAACAAGAGAACAGCTCTGGCGAAACACAGCTTGAACTTGACATAAAATGTGACATGATTATAGAAGAAGAATTTTCAAAAGTTTCCTCGATCCATACCATTGCAAGTGAAGAAAAAGAACACGAAGAACTATTACATGAAGATGGAAAATACTTTATAGCTTACGACCCGCTTGATGGTTCATCTTTGATCGATGTAAATCTCAGTGTAGGTTCTATATTTGGGATCTATGAAGGTGGATTCGGCACAAAGAACATGGTTGCAGCATGTTATGTAGTTTATGGTCCTCGCGTTGAGATGGTCTTTTCTCAGAACAAAACGAAGCTTTATCTTTTGCAAGCCGGCGAATTTGAATTTGTCAAAGAGGTCATATTGGATGAAAAAGGCAAGCTTATGGCTCCTGGCGGTACACAACAAAACTGGGAAAAACATCATAAAGCGATGATAGACGGTTTTTTTGCTGAAGGGTATCGTTTACGATATTCTGGCGGTATGGTGCCTGACCTGCATCAAATACTCCTAAAAGGCGGTGGACTTTTCAGCTACCCTGCTACAAGTGATAAACCCCAAGGAAAACTCCGTCGCCTTTTTGAAGTATTTCCATTTGCTTTTGTTTATAAAACTTCAGGTGGAGAAGCAATTGACGGTAAACAAGATATCATGGAGCTCGGTCATGCACATATTCATGACACTTCCCCATGTTTCTTTGGCTCAAAGTATGAAATTGATCGAGTAAAAGAGGTTTATGCAAAAAATGCATGAAAAACCTAAAGACAAATTTGAACTGCATCTTGATGAGATGATAGTCAAAGTACAACAGTGTCAAGAGCAGAGAAATCATCTAAGCTGCAGTAAATGTGAACTCTATTTCGACTGTGAAACAAGAGATGAGTATGTCAAAGCTGTGTATAACAGTATGTCAAAAGGCGATACCGGTGGATTTGAGTTCTAAGCCTATTGGCAATAGATAACATTTTAGATAAAATACATTAAACATTTAACAGGAAGAAAAATTGAGTAAATATATAACAACACCTATATACTATGTAAATGGAGAAGCTCACATTGGGCATGCTTATACGACTTTTATAGCTGACACAATGGCAAGATATGAAAGATTAAAAGGTGAAGATACTTTCTTTTTAACCGGAACTGATGAACATGGACAGAAAATAGAAGAATCAGCAGCCAAAGTCGGTAAACCGACACAGCAGTTTGCAGATGAGATCAGTGCGACATTTAAAAACCTTTGGGATGAGTTTGAAATAAGTTACGACAAATTTATTCGTACTACAGATGAAGACCATATGAAAGGTGTTCAAAAAGCTTTTGAGGTTATGTATGACAAAGGTGATATATATAAAGACTTTTACGAAGGTCATTATTGTGTAAGCTGTGAAACATTCTTTCCTGAAACACAACTTGTAGATGGAGAGTTCTGTCCCGATTGCGGTAGAACTACAAGTGTTGTCAAAGAAGAAAGTTACTTTTTCAAGCTCTCAAAATATGAAGACAAACTGTTGGAACATTATGCTCAAAATCCTGATTTTATTATGCCAAGGTCACGTGCAAATGAGGTCGTTAACTTTGTCAAAGGCGGACTTCGTGACCTTTCTGTTACACGTACCTCTTTTAGCTGGGGGGTTAAAATGCCAAAGAGCATAGGTGATGACAAACATGTAATGTATGTCTGGTTGGATGCTCTTTTAAACTATATAACAGCACTTGGGTACGGTACAGATGAAAAATTAATGAACTATTGGCCTGCTGATGTGCATTTTGTCGGTAAAGATATTCTCCGTTTTCATGCTATTTACTGGCCTGCATTCTTAATGAGTCTTGAGCTACCCTTACCGAAACATATTGGTGCACATGGATGGTGGACACGCGATGGTGAAAAAATGAGTAAGTCAAAAGGTAATGTTGTTTCGCCAAAAGAAGTTGCAAATGCTTACGGTGCTGAAAATTTACGCTACTTTATGCTCAGAGAGGTACCATTTGGACAAGATGGCGATTTTTCACAAAGAGCCTTCATAGACAGGATCAACTCTGAACTCAGTAATGATCTTGGAAACCTTTTAAACCGCGTTATAGGCATGAGTGGAAAATATTCTGATTATGAGGTAGATAGCGTTGATGTTTTGAAATATCATCAAAGCGAGATAGATGACATGAATGCTATTTTGGATTCACTAGACCCTTTCTTGAAAAAATTACAACCTCATAGATACCTAGAAGAGCTATGGAGACTTTTTTCAATTGGAAATGGTGTTATACAGGAGTATGAGCCATGGGTTAAAATGAAAAATGGACAAAAAGACGAAGCACTTGCTACTGTTGCTTTGGTCGCAAATATTTTAGCAAAAGCGGCAGTTATGCTACACCCGGTAATGCCAAAAACAACGAACATCATTGCTGATGCGTTGAGCTTTTCCATTGATCCAAAAAGCTATAAAGACCTTGTAGTAAACAAAAAGTTATTGAAATTATTTAATATCAAAAAAGTTCCGCCTCTCTTCCCTCGCGTTGAAGAGCCACTGATGCAAGAAGCACCAAAAGCTGAACCAACTACTACGAAAGAGGAGCAAAAAGCGAATGCTTCCACAGACAAAAAGACAAAAGAAGATGATAATCTCATAGAGATCGGTCAGTTCTTTGAAACATCGTTAAAAGTCGGTACTGTCATTGAAGCAGAGGAAGTGCCAAAAAGTAAAAAGCTTTTAAAATTGCAAATAGATCTCGGTGAAGGTAACAACCGTCAGGTGGTTGCAGGAATAAAAGAGTTTTATTTACCAGAAGACCTTGTAAACACTCAGGTCTGTGTCGTTGCGAACTTAAAACCTGCAAAACTTATGGGTATGATGAGTGAAGGAATGCTTCTTGCTGCTAAAGATGAAGACGGACTCTGTTTGATCAGACCGGAAAAACCTAAAAAAGCAGGCACACCTATTGGATGAGACTTGAAAACACTTTAGCACTTATACATGGAGAGTTGATTAATACTCCTTTTGTAAATAGTTTTAACAATATTGTTTTTGATGCCAGGTCCGTCAAACGAGGTGACTTGTTTATGGCATACGATGTAGATAGTGTTGAAGATGCTATTGTAAATGGTGCTTACGGTATTGTATTTGACAAGCCGACACAAATAACAGACAGTGAGATCGCATGGGTCAAGGTCAATGACCTTGATGAAGCACTAAAGCGTTTACTCCGTTTCAAACTCATAGATAAAGAGATAACTGTCTATACATGTAATGAAATAATACTCAAACTTGCTTTGCAAATTGTCACAGGACCCAATTTTATTACTTTAAATGGTAATGTACAGTCTGTGTTTAAAGAACTGATCGGTATAGAAAACGGTTCTACCATACTATTTAACCCTGCTTTAACATCTTCAGATATATTTACTGATATTAAAGAGTTACCAAAAAGTACTGTACTCAATATAAATATTATTGAACAGACTCTTTTTGAGACATCATTTATATATGATAATGTATTTTATGAAAGACAACTGATATCACCTTTTTTCATGCCTTATTTAGAACGACTGCTTCAGCTGTTTAAAATTTTGAAAGTTGATTTTCGATTAAGGAAATTTACCCCTATTGATCATTTCAAAGCAGTTTTTACAAATAAAAAATTTGAAATAAAAGAGTTTGGTGCAAGCGATAAAGTACTTATATTTGAAAAAAGTACTTCTTTGATAGAAAAAGAGATAGAATTTTTACACAAACAAGCGACCTGGGCAAAAATTATTTATATAATTCCAGCTATCTGTCAAGACAAACTTCCAAATGAATTTGTTAAAAGTAAGAATTTACTAATTTATAAAAACAAAAATGAAATAAAAAATTTATTGAAAACAAATAATTTTCATTTTGCATTAATCATTGGAGTTGATGAATCCATACTTACAAAACCTCTCGTTCAAAACACACAAGCATCCTTATTCGACTTTAAATAGTTCCAACTGTTCATTTAAATTTTTAGCACTCTGTTGCACATTTATTGCTTTCTTGTATATATCATCCAGCGATGCTTTGTTTTCAACAGAAATTGTATCTACACTATTAATATGATCAATGATTTCTTGGCTGATCTTTGCGAGTTTAACAGAGACTTCTTCTGAATTTTTTGCTATAACTGCAGCTTCTTGTATATATTTGGAACTGTCTATGATCTTTTCTTCTACTTTTGTTGTATGGTCTGCAAGCTTAGAAATAGATTTTGCATTGCCATCAATCTGAGTACTTGAATCATGTATGGATTGAACTATGACGCTTACTGTTGCATTGATATCAGATAGACCGGATTGTGTTTTTTCCGCTAGCTTTCTTACTTCATCAGCAACAACGGCAAATCCTCTACCATGTTCTCCTGCGCGAGCAGCTTCTATGGCAGCATTCAAAGCTAATAAGTTTGTTTGATCGGCAATATCATCAATTATACCGAGAACAGATTTGATATTTTCTGCATCTTTTGTTAATTCAGCCAGTGACACGGCTATTTCATTTTCTTTATCAGAAACCATATTTACATTTTGAACTAATTTAATTATATCATTTTGTGCGACATCTAAGTTATCTACAGCTATTGAAACCTTTTGTGTGGTTTGCTTACTGTCTAGCACTGAATCTTGTAATACCTCTTGAACCTCAGAACCGATCAACGTTGCATCTTTAAGAGTACCCCGCTCTTGTTCCATTCTTTTATTAATATGGGTTAGGTTTTCTGTTATATCTTCAATATCGTTATATGTTTTACGCCCGGATACGATTATTCCTGTTACCATCTCTTGTACTTTTCTTATAAAGTTATTAAAATATTTTGATGTTTTACCAATTTCATCATTAGATTTTTCTTCCAATCTTTTGGTTAAATCACCTTTGCCTGTAGATATCTCTTTAGAAAGCTCTGATAGTTTATCCATAGGAGAAAGTATTAAAAATTTTATAATTACCAATAAAATCAATAAAATTATCAGACTAGACACAATGAAAATTATAATTAAAGAAATTAATGCTGAACTTGCATCTTCTGCTGTTGCTCTTACATCTGCAATTGGTTTGGCCAAAAGAATGATACCTACATTTTCTCCAGTAATATCTTTAATATTGCTGTATGTATAAAAATATGTTTTGTCAATGAGGTAACCATTCGATTTTAATTTTTCAAAATTCAGTACTGATACTTTCTTGATAAGGTTCTGGTCTACCTTGTCTTTACCATTATCAACATAATAAGAGCCAACGATTATAGGTTTTTTAATATATTTTGCGACCCCTAATTTTTTCTTGTCTACAAGTATGAGCATCTCTTTTTTATCAGTAGAATTGTTCTTTTTATACTCTAGGGCATTTAAACGTAAAATAAAATCAACACTTCCTACGTATTCTCTTTCTTCATCTTCAGTATATATTAGTGGCGCGACAGAAACCATCATAATACCACCTCTTGTAACTTCTACGCCTACTAATGGTTTTTGTTTTTTTTGTACCAACTTAACACTCTTTCTCATTCCAACATCAGCACCATATGCATCTTTATTCCAAGATTTTACGTATGATGTACTCATTAAGTCAACTATTTGTATCAATGGGTTTTTAAAAGAGTTATTTTCAACTAGATCTTTTCTCATTTTGAAAATTTCTTTGAATATAATGTTCCGATCTTCATCATACATGCCATTTATTATAGCGCTATCAGAAGATATCGTTATAACGATATCTTTTAATTGTTCTAGCTTGTTTTTTAGATCTTTTGACACACTCTCTTGCAAAGCAATTTTTTCTTTATTATAGATGTTGTTTTCTATTTTCTCTATTTTTGAGTACATAACAATAGAGATAATAATAAAAGATATAATTATTACCGGTATCAAAGCAATTAATAATTTACTGAGTAAAGTAAGATTTTTTGTATTCATATTTGTAATTTCTCCTTATATTTGTATAATAATAACTTATTAATATAAAATATATATAAACTAATAAAAAACTTTGAATTTTTAATAAATAATGATATATTACACCATCATCAAAAAAGGATAAAAAATGAAAAAAATGATCTTTCTTTTATTGTTAATAGCAGGTTCGGTTTCTGCACTTGAGATTAAAAGTGCAGCTGTAAAATTTACGGCCTTTAAGACATATGCAAAAAAAGGTGTCAGTGGAGTATTTGACCACGTTTCACTGACTACAAACAAAGGTAACGACATCGTAACAGTGTTAAAAAATACAACCGCGGTCATTGATACATCAAGTGTAAACAGTGGAAATAGAGGAAGAGATGCAAAACTTGTTTCAAAGTTCTTTGAAGTACAAGGTGTTAAGGCTATTGATGCCAAAATCATCAATGTAAAAAAAGACACACTTCTTGTAGCGATCTCCATGAACGATAAAACGCTTAACATTCCTATGAGTTACAGCGCACAGAATAATAGTGTTATCGCAAAAGGAACTATTGATCTGGCAGATTTTGCAATGTTGCCATCACTTAAATCAATAAATAAAGCGTGCTATACCCTTCATCAGGGAAAAACATGGCAAGATGTTGTTATTTACCTTACAGTGCAATACAAATAGATGGATCGTAGAGATTTTCTCAGCACTGTAACGGTTGCTTCTGCAGCGATTGGACTTCATGGATGCAATGAAGGCAATCATGTTGCCATAGACTACTCCCAGCATCCAAAAAAGCAAAATAATGCTCTAAAAGATGTTCATTTTAATAAAAACAAAAAAACGGTAATAAAATTGGCTACAAGCTGGCCTGCACATTTTCCCATCATGGGAACAGGAGTAGAAGAATTTGCAAAAAGAGTGCAAACCATTAGCAGCGGAAGTTTAGAGGTCAAAATATACCCTAAAAACGTACTCGTTCCAGCATTAGCTGTTTTTGATGCCTGTTCAAGTGGTCAAATTGATGCTTTTCATTCAGGGCCATATTATTGGAAAGGTAAAAACTCTGCTTTTTCTCTTTATAGTGGTATTCCTTTTGGTTTTACTGCTGAGGAGGTTAATTCATGGATGCTATACGGTGGAGGAATGGATCTGTGGCGTGAACAGTATGCAAAATACAATCTATACCCTTTCTTGGGCGGGAATACAAATATCCAAATGGGTGGATGGTTTAGAAAACCGATCAATTCTCTTGAAGATATGAAAGGGCTTAAAATGCGTATTCCCGGCCTTGGAGGTGAAGTGTTCTCCAAAATGGGCGTCAACCCCATCTTACTTCCTGCAGGAGAAATATACACTTCCCTTGAACGAGGTGTTATCGATGCAACGGAATGGGTAGGACCGGCTCTGGATATCAAGATGGGATTTTATAAAGTTGCACCTTATTACTATTCAGGATGGCATGAGCCTGGTTCCGTATTGGAACTTACCTTCAACAAACACTCATGGAGCAAACTTGCACATGAGCACCAAGCTATGATCGAAGTTGCGGCAAATGAATTAAACTCAAATATGACAACGAAATTTCATTATGAAAACATACATGCTTTACAAAAGCTCAAAGACTTGAATGTAAAACTTGCAAAATTCCCTGATGATGTGACCCAGGCCGGTAAAAAAGCCTTGCAAGAAGTCGTACAGGAGCTTAGTGCCAAGAACAGTGATTTTAAAAGAGTCTACTCATCAATACAAACACATTTAAAACTTTCTAAAGAGTGGAGTGATGCAAGTTTGGGTTATTTTTTAAATATTAGATAGTTTCTCATATAAACTTCTTTAAAAAAATTCCAGGGAACAATCTTCCTCTTCTTCTTCATTCAACTCTTCAGTTTTATCATTTTCAAGAAATATATTTTCTATTTCTAAACAGTTTTCCGCAAAAGAAGCATCAAGATAATGGATGTCATGCGTAGTTTGTTTTAAAAAAACATTTAATATCCATTGTTCCAAATCATCAACTAGACCATGAATCAGAGTAGCAAGAAGAGCCCTTTTTTCCTTATCTGAGAGTATTTCATCATCCAAAGTTCTTAAAAAATCCACAAAAATATTGAAAGAGCGAAAAATGACATTGAAAAGACCAATGTTTTGCACTATTTCATTAAATTTTTCAAATAGTCCTGCTATTAATAAAAGATTCTCTCTCGCTTTCATTTTTTCCTTCTTCAAAATCATATAACCTTAACCTTAGAGCTTCGATTTCTTCTTCAAAGTTTTCCAATTTATCTTCAATTGATGGATCTAACTCTTGTGCTAGTTCTTGGGCCGATACTTTTTCATGTGTTGTATATCGCAGATCAAGCTCTCTAGCTTCTTCTAATTCACTTTGTAGAAGTTCAATCGCATCAAAATCCTTATCTGTTGAGTTCGTCTTAATGAATCGTTGCTGATCAGTTTTTTCTTTGTTTTTAGACACTAAAAAAGTTATAAAGCTTTCATCATTTTCTATTAGGCTAATATCAACTTCATGAGATAATAAAAAATCATTAATTTTTTCATTACCTATTTGATTAATTCTCGATATAGTAATATAATAATTCTGCTCGTTTTCTTCAAGTATAATCTCATTAGATATGCTGTTTTTAACGATTAGCAATTCAAGGTTATAGATATTTTGTAAAACTGTTTGAATGTATTTGTTGTTTAACATTGAGTTTTGTTCTAAAAAGTATTCCCAGGCCTCTTCTATATCTTCAACGCGATCTATATCAAAAATCATTTTTCTTTTAAATATCTGTTTACTTATTAAGTTTATTGCCTTTCTATTATATAAGAAACCACTTTTTAAAAATAAGTTTACAAATGACTTTACCTGTGCTATAAATAACTGTTTATTTAAAGGCTTTACGACATAATTACTAACTCCACATTGAATAATTTCTTCAACATTTTTAGTTTCAGTAAGAGCAGTAAGTGCTAAGATGGGAACACTTTTATCAAATAATCTAATTTTTTTTACAGCTTCTTTACCATCCATTTTTGGCATATTAATGTCAGTAATTATGATATCTTGAGATTCCCCTTGTGCAATGGTCAATTCTTCTAATCCATTAGCTGCAAGTGAAATTTGTAACTGCAAAGAAGAGTAATATTTAGCGAACATCATTTCTATGGTATAGACTAAAAAACTTCTGAAGGATTCTTCGTCATCAGCAATTAACACTTTATACTTCATTGTAGTATTCCTTTTCCATAGTTTGAACTAGGCGGTTATCACACTTTATACAATTATTATACCTTTTATCGTTATTTATTGTAGTTGTTTAATTATTAAAAAAAACTTAAATATTTTATTTTGTTAAAAAACAACCATATGCCTTTTTCTTTTATAAAAATCTTTCATTTAGGCTCTTTTTATGCTTTATGATAGTAAAATCTCAAAAAATTACGAAAAGAGACTCTATTGAGAAAATTACTGTTTATACCGTTTTTGCTTACAACATTAACCTTTGCATCTTTTAAAGGTAAGCTTATAGATTCAAACACATCAAAACCTATAAATTCTGCAATTATAAGTGACTCTAATATTTTTACAAAAAGTGATGAAAATGGCTCGTTTTTCATCAAGTCTGAAGATAAACTATATCATATCAAGGCTTATGGATATAGACTTCATACTATTTCATCAGATTTAAATATAACTACAATCAAGCTAACACCTATTAAAGTAAAAGCACTTTATTTGACCTTTTGGGGTGCAAGCAACAACTCGAAAACTTTAAAGAATATACTAGAACTTATTGATGAAACAGAGGCTAATGCTATTGTTGTGGATGTTAAAAATGAGTATGGATCCACGCAATTTTGGACCAGTTTCAAAGAAGCGAACAGTTATGGTGCGTACAAAAATCGCACCAACAGAGATATTACAAAATTTATGAAGAGATTAAAAGAAAAAAATATTTATACAATTGCAAGGATCGTGACCTTTAAAGATGAGCTGCAGGCATCGAACAATATCGATTATGCAATTAAAAAAGATACAAATACAACCATTTGGAGAAACCATGACAATATGGCATGGGTCGATCCTTTTGACAAACGTGCACGCAACTATGCCATATCTATTGCCGAAGAAGCCGCAAAGGTCGGCTACGACGAAATCAATTTTGACTATATACGGTTTCCGGCAAAAAAAGGACTTCACTTTTCTAGACAATGTACCCAGCCAAACCGTATCAAGGCAATTGAGACCTTTCTTGACCTGGCACAAGCTAGACTACGAAAATATGGGGTTTTCATCTCTGTAGATACCTATGGAAACATATGCTGGGCAAAAGATGACAACGGTATAGGGCAGACTGTTTCTTCTCTTGCTGCACATGCTGATTATCTCTGTCCAATGCTTTATCCTTCAGGATTCTCAAGCGGCTCTTTTTATTTTAAATATCCGGCAAAGCATCCTTATGAAGTGATCTACAGAAGTGTGAAAAAGATACAAGATAGAGTCCCAAGTAACAGAGTCAGACCTTGGCTACAGTATTTTAAAGACTACACACACACGAAAATCGAATATAAAAGAGAAGAAATACAAGCACAGATAAAAGCTACTGAAGACATAGGTACAAATGGCTGGATGCTCTGGTCTCCATCAAGTAAATATAATAAAAGCTATCTACAAAGGTAAGTGGATGTTTTTAAGCTTTTTTCTACGAACTTTTGCATCAGGAAGATAGTTCTCTACCAACGCATGAAAATTTGCTGAATGATTCATATGGACCAAATGGGCCAACTCATGAACAACGACATAATCAATAAGCTCTTTTTGAAGCTTCATTAGCTGTGAATTAAGCGTAATTATTTTAGTTGAACTACAACTACCCCATCTACTTTTCATTTTTCTAAACTTTAAAGTTCCATATTCAAGACACATTATGTTGGCAAAATATTCTACTTTTTTTGTCAAATACTCCTTTGCCCTATATTTATAAAAATCATCATAAAGCGTAAGGACTTTGTTCTGATCATATATTTTTAGCTTATGAAGTTTATTTCTTAGGTAATAAGCTTCTTGACTGTCAATGCTGTAGATCTCACCAAAGAGAAGCACTTCATCTTCCAAATTTACCTCTGGTTGCTTGTGCTGAGAGTTCTTTAGGAGTTGTTTTCGTATCCAGGACTCTTTTTCTTGAAAAAAACCAATAGCATACTGTTCTTGTTTGTATGGTGTTTTTATTATAATGGTCGAATCATGCTTTACCTGTATATAACTGTGTTTGAGTTTTGGAGCATAAATCAGCTCTGCGCTAAGTTCTTTACATGTAATGATCTTATTCATAAGTAATAGGATCGCTTACGCCAGCAGTTTTAAAACCTTGAAGCCGCAGCCTACAGCTGTCACAAACGCCACAGGCCTTGTGCTCATTCTTATAACAACTCCAAGTTAGCTCCAAAGGGACATCTAATTGTAATGCTTCTTGGACGATCTGGGATTTTTTGAGATGGACCAAAGGCATTTTGATCTCTATATTCGTTTCATCTTTGGTTCCCAGGTCAATGGCTTTTTGCATAGCCTCAATATAGGCTTCTCGACAATCAGGATAACCGCTGCTGTCTTCTTCTACCACACCGATACTTATGACCTCTGCGCCTTCTTTTTCAGCGATAGCCGCTGCCATCGACAGAAAAATACCGTTTCTAAACGGAACATAGGTCACAGGAATCCCCTCTTCTATACCACCCGTTGGAACCTCTAAATTTTTATCTGTTAGTGCAGAAGCACCGAGCTGTTTAAAAAAGTCTATATCTAAAATATATTTTTCTTTTACATCTAAACTTGCACAGATGTTTTCAAAACATTCAAGCTCTTTTTGTTCTGTTCTTTGGTCATAATTAAAATGAACGGCTATGATCTCATAACCTTCTTTTTTCATCATATATGCACTTAAAGTTGAGTCCATTCCCCCACTCATGATACATACAGACCTTTTATTTATTTTCTTTTCATATTTCATGATAAAATTTTACCATAACTAAAGTTTTTTTTTAATTTTGATTAAAAGAATTAAATAATATACTTACCAATAACGAGATAATAAGGAGACATTATGGAAGTATCATCTTCAACTTCAGCGCAAAGTTCATCTGGACTTGGTCAAACGGATATTATTAAAACAGCACAAGATGTTCAAACCAAACAAATAGAAAAGATAATAGAAAGTGCACAGGAGCAATCAAAAGAAATTACTGCACAAAAAACCGGAGTTGGTGGAAATATCAATATCACAGGATAAATTCTTTCTTACCCTTTGCAGATGATATTTCATCTGCTATAATTCCACTCATGATAGAAATTGACAACAGAACCTCACTTATAATAAACAATACTCTTTTAGAAAAGATAGCTAATGATGCTACGAAAAAAGATATTGAGCTTATAATTACATCAAATGATGAAATTCGTCAAATAAATAAGGTCCACAGAAATATAGATAAGCCGACAGATGTGCTGAGTTTCCCATACGATGCTATACCTATGGGTCCTCTTGGTAGTATTATCATATCGAGTGATTTTGTTATACAAAAAGCACAAGAGTTAGGGCATACTAATCAAGAAGAATACACACTTCTTTTTATTCATGGACTGTTACACCTACTCGGATACGACCATGAAACCGATGATGGACAAATGAGACAAGAAGAAGAAAGATTGATTAATGAATTAGACCTTCCTAAAAGTTTAATAGTAAGAACGCAAGGATAATAATGGATTATATAATATTTTTGATTGCCATGGCTGCTTTGATATATGGAGCAGATTTCATTATTAAAGAATCTGAAAGAATTGCGCTACATTTTAACATTTCTCATTTTGTAATTGGAGCAACACTTATAGCATTTGGAACATCCTTACCAGAGATGGCAGCATCGATGGCAGCATCAGCCCATCATAAAAGTGATATGGCTGTTGCTAATGTTGTCGGAAGTGTTGTTTTTAATATAACATTAGTTTTAGGAATTGTATTTATGATTACAAAATCTATGAATCCCCATAGAGATCTTTTTTCAAAAGACAGCGCTTGGGTCATTGTCCCTTTGGTTATATTTTTCATCATGGCATTTGATGGAAAAATAAGCCGTATTGACGGTGCTTTGTTCTTATTAATGATGGTTTCATATCTTATGTTTTTATTTCATAGTAATAAAAAAGAACTTGAAGCAGAAATAGATGAAGAACTTGAAAAAGAAAAATTTAACTGGATACAGAGTATTGCTTTATTAGCAATAGGGTTTGTTTTCACGATAGGTGGTGCTAACTTTGTTGTAGAAAGTAGTACGAATATAGCAAGAAGTTTGCATGTCAGTGAATGGATAATAGGTCTGTTTCTGATATCACTGGGCACTTCACTACCGGAACTCATAGTCTCTTTAGTTGCCATAAAAAAAGGCAATTCAGAAATGAGCATTGGGAATATCATAGGCTCAAATGTAGCTAACTTTTCTATGGTTCTAGGTGGGGCCGCTCTTTTGAATCCTCTTAGTGTAAATTTTAATACTACAAAATTTGATATGATTATCCTGGCAGCAGCTTCTATAGTTCTTGTGTTTATTTTGGCAAATAGACTCTACAATAAAGCCGGTGGCATATTTCTTTTAACGATTTTGGCTCTTTTTATCCAGAATTCCTTTACGTAAGTATTATCTCTTATTTATATAACCAAGCTCTAAAAGTTTATTATATATATCTGAGACAATTGCACCGGCTGCATGCCCTCCATGCCCTCCATGCTCTACTATAACCGTTACAACATACTGCGGATGCTTATAGGGACCATAGGTTGTGAACCATGCATGTGATCTTTTATAGTATGCAAGTTCATGTTCTTGTTTCCTCTTTTTAATATCTTGTTTAATACCAATAACTTGTGCAGTACCAGTTTTTCCTGCTATAGTTACCTTTGAATGCAGATAATTTACAGCTGTCCCGTGCGGGGAATTACAGACCTGATACATTGCTTTTCGAATTATTGGCAGTTTTTTTATCTCTATTTCATTTAGTACCTTTTTGTAGACCGGTTCATGTTTTTTTGCACCTATCATCCGTGCGAAATGAGGAGTAGGCAGCTTTCCTATTGCAATAAGTGCCGTTTCACGAGCAATTTGAATAGGTGTTGTCAAAAAATTTCCTTGTCCAATTGCCATATTTGCTGTTTCACCGATACTCCAAATCTTTTGATACTTCCTTCGTTTCCATTCTCTAGAAGGGACAATACCTATAAATTCATTTGGAAGATCAACATCTGTTTTTTCTCCAAAACCATACCGCTTGAGACCTTCACTCATCTTTTTATTTCCCAGCACCAAACTGCCTTTGTAAAAATAATCATCACAACTTTCTCGTATAGCCTTTATTACACTTGTATGCCTATGTCCTTTTTTCTTCCAACATCTAAAGACCCGGCCTCCAAGTTTAAGGTTAGAACGGCAATCTACACTCCAGTATTCATTTAGATCACTACTGATATACAAAAGCCCTAATAAAGGTTTAATAGTAGAACCAGGTGGATATAAACCATGTGTAAGTTTGTTTGTAAAAGGATGATCCAAACTTGATGAAAGATCTTCATACATTTTAAACGACATCCCTGAGACGAAAATATTAAGATCATAATTTGGAAAACTGTCAGCAGCCAAAATAGACCCATCTGTTGCCATCACTATTACACTTCCCACCTTACCTTCAAAAAGTTTGGAAATATATTTTTGCAATTCCATATCAAGGTTTAATTGTAATTTACGATCTTCTTTAGGGTTAATATAACTTAGCTCTTCAACTTCTTGATTGTTTGCATTGACCTTGATCTCTTTTTTACCGGGAGAACCCTGTAAATAATCATTGTAATAATTTTCAAGCCCAGTTTTTCCGGTATAGCCTATCAATTCTGCAAGCGGATTGTTCTTTACATCTTTTTGATTGGCTCTTGCAACATAACCTATCATATGTGCTGCAATATTTTTATATGGATAATACCTCTTAGGAGCAGGAACAATTTTAATGTTTTGTCGTAAATTCAACATAGAGTACACAGGCATCATCTTTTGATATGGTATATAGTGCACAATATCTATAAAAGTATGATTATAAAAAGAGTCTTTCTTCTTATAGTTTTTAAGTATATCTTTTCTGTCCAAATAAGGAAATGCCTTAAGTATAAAATCAACTTCTTCATTAAATTTATACTTATTTTTTTTTGATAGTAAATGAGGGGCAAGTTCTATTTTAAACCCAAGGTTGTTAATAGCGATAGGCCTATTTTTAATATCTACAATCTCACCTCTGACCGGTGCTATCTTTTCACTTTTGATAGTATTCTTCTTTGAAAGTTGTGTGTAATAACTATTTGATTCTACTGCAAGATAAAAAATCCTTACTAAAATAGCTAACCAGATTGATATAAATACGAAAATTATAAACTTTATTTTCATAAAATACTCATTAAAAAAAACTCAATTATTATATAGTAAATTATATAGTAATTGAGTTGCGGCTGTGGTAATAAAAAAATATTTGAAAGCAAGGTCAAAAAAAGAAAAAAGCCTATATATACTAAAATTACGTTTATCATACGTATACATGTAACACAGCTAAAATTCTGTGTAATCTTTGGCATAATGATCTTATAAAGAATATAAAAGTATACAACAGAACTTAAAAAAATATAGCCATAATTCGCTTCAAAGATTATAAGACAAAATCCGATTATGAACACCGATACTATATCATCATTATCAAGTGCACGGCTAAACAATACATATAGTATAGTTAGCAAGGGAGGTAAAAAGGAGTAAATGCTTCCTAAGCTGTCATATAGCACAAACAGAATTACTAAAAAAATAGCAACTAGAGGTTTTTGATGAGTGATACTTCGTTGCATATCGGAAAGTGTTTACATTTAATACAATCTGCCCAAATCTTATGTTCAGGAAGTGACTCTTTGGCTATCTCTACAAAACCTAATCTTTCAAAGAAAGCTTGTTTGTAGGTTAGGCTCAATACCTTTTGAAGACCTAATGAACTACCCTCATCAAGAGCATATTTTACTAATGTTTCACCTATTTTTTCTCCTCTAAAACCTTCTTTTACAATAAGAGAACGTATTTCCCCAAGGTATCTTGTATGTATATGCAGCGCAGTGAATCCAACTAGTTGATTGCTCAAAAAAGCAAGTGTATATGAACGAATATTTGTAGCAATTTCATCTTCGCTTCTTTCCAAAATAACCCCACTTTCAACTTCTGGACGTACTAATTCTCTCATTTTTTCAATATCAGAGAGCTTGGCTTTTACATAACTAATCTTCATGAATATTCTCTTGAAGGATATCATAAACAACCTGTACTATTTTTTTGATACCTCTTTTTTTTGCACTCGAGACCATAAGCGCATTTGGAAATTCTTTTCGCAGTGCACTTTGCTCTTTTTGGTTGAGCTTGTCTATTTTTGTAAAAATTTGAATGATATACTGACTTTCTCTTGCATTGCGAAATAAAAAATCACTTACCGAAGTGTCTATCTCAAGATGTGGATGACGACAGTCGATAAGATGGATAAATATCTTTATCTCTTCTCTGTTGGCTATATAATCGGTCAGATTCTTTTCCCAGTCATGCTTTACGGATTTTGAAACCTTTGCATAACCAAATCCAGGTAAATCCACAAATTTTGCAAGTAATTTTTGTGAATTTTCACGATTTAAAAAAGTCACATCAAAATAATTTATTAGCTTTGTCTTTCCCGGAGTTGAAGACACCTTAGCAAGTCCCTTATGATTTGTAAGCGCATTTAAGAGTGAGCTCTTCCCAACATTTGATCTAGCCATAAAGATGACTTCATTATGCGCCTCAGCTTCAGGTGCCGCACTTACATTTGGAGCAGAAGTTATAAACTTTGCATCAACAATATCTATCATTTTTGCTTCTTTTCATCTTTGATGTCAAATATCATTATAACAGGCTCTTTTTCAATGCCTTTGGCATAAGCCTTACCGTTGCTGCTTTGCAAAATCACCTTATCGCCAAAAATCTCTTTTTTCTCACCTGTCTGTCTTAAGTGAACACTACCAAAAAAATGATACTCTTGTTTAATGGGTAAATATATGACTTTTTGTGCAACACCTCGATACTCTGCATCCTTTTTTGTTTTTATTATAAATGAGACATCTCCTTGCGCAACATATTTTACAGGTTTATTCTTTTTATCTGTATATATAGTTACCTTTGATGCATTAAGCTCGTCATTGACTTTTTTTATTCTTACGTTACCGGTAAAAACAGAAAAACCTTTACTTTGATCTGCTTGAAACTCATCTGCTTTAATCTTAAGTTCTTGCGAGAAAAGTATCATCTGTAGTATAACTATGAATATTAATAGGAATTTCATCTATTATCCTCTTTTAATTGATAAATTGCACGAACATTCTTAGAATAGATTTTTCTGGAAATACTATTGTACTTTATATAACTTCCAGTAATTACATTGTCATTTAAATAGGCAATATAATTTGTATCACTTATAATGTCTGCTGTTTTTTTATTATAAAATGCTTTTTCACTTTTAAATGTTAACCCATCTTCACGCACATAGGTAACATGTCCTCTTAACTTGACGGTCTCATTTTCATAGACGCCAAAGTCAGAAATCATATTTGCAATATTTTTTTTTGAGTTATCTGTATAATCAATATCTTTTATTGTATATTTGTTTGTATATCTAATCCCGATACTTCCCAATAAAATGGTATTCAGGCCATTAGAAGTCAACTCATACATTGTAAAATCATGCATCTCGAACAATGGCACATTTTTAACATGCTGTACTTTAATATCCATCGGTTTAAAGATAAAGAAAATCATCAATAAAGTGGTGATTATAAAAGCTAAGAAAAGATTGATACCAATAACTTACTCCTTACACCAAATAGATAAAAATTTCTCTTTTTGATCATTTTCTTCTACTAATATATCTATCATCTCACGCACGGCTCCTTCCCCGCCATTTTTTGATAAAACCGTATTGACAATTTTTTTTATCTCATTATGTCCGTTACCGGGAGTAAAGCTTCTACCGGCAATTGAAAGCATATTATAGTCATTTAGATCATCCCCAATTACAGCAACTTCATAAAATTGCAAATCAAGTAAGGCCACGATCTCTTTCAAGACGCCCTCTTTGTCCTGTACACCTTGATAAAGATGCTTTACACCTAGCTCTTTTGCTCTTCTTTTCACTATTTCAGAATTTCTTCCGGTTATAATAGCAACTTCATTTCCTATTTTTACCCATGTAGTTATACCCAATCCGTCTTTAACACTGAAGTTCTTGCTCTCAGAACCGTCTGTCGAATATATTATTTTACCATCTGTTAAACAACCGTCAACATCTAATACTATGAGTTTAATCATAATACATCTTTTGTACTTGGTATACCGATTTTTTCATTCTTTACGGTAGCACGTCTTATAGCTACAGCAACTGATTTGAATGCTGCTTCTATTATGTGATGCTTGTTTTTACCTCGACACTCAATAATATGCATACTAATTCTTGCATTTAAAGCGAAAGCACGAAAGAATTCCTCGACAAGTTCCGTATCGAACTGCCCTACTTTCCCACTAACATTAAGTTCATATACCAAAAAAGGACGATTGCTTAGATCTAAATCACAAGAGACGCACGCTTCATCCATCACGATGTTTGCACTGCCGAAACGTTCCATATTTTTAACAGGGTAGATTGCCTCGGCAAGTAATGAACCTAAAACAATTCCAACATCTTCAACACTGTGATGATCATCAATATATGTATCACCTTTACATGTAATGTCCATATCTATTAATGAGTGCTTGGAAAAGCTCTCAAGCATATGGTCTAAAAAACCGACACCGGTCTTTATATTGCTTTTGCCAGTTCCATTTATGTTTAATGCTATTGTGATATCCGTCTCTTTTGTTGTTCTTGTTTTTGTAATCATTTTTAATCCTCTCTTACAATGAATGCATCTTTAAATATACCATTTGCCTTATAGTCTCTTGCCTCTTGTTCACTTTTAAAGCCTTTAAGTAAGACTTTGAACATTCGTCCGTTCGACCCTTCCATATCTTTAATAACCGTAGCATAACCGTCTTTATTGTTGTACTTTTCTTGTGTTTTAATGGCGCCGTCAATATTTGAAAAAGATGCGATCTGCAGTGCAAATCCACTTATAGCCATGCTTTTTGGCGATTTTTTCAACTGTCGACTACTTGGAATTTTGCCTTTTTTAGTCCCCTTACTCGCAAATCCAAGCACTTCAAGTGTAACGGGGGCGGTCCCTGTACCTATCATATTGATCTTTGATGCAGCGGCTTTTGAGAGGTCTATGATCCTTGTAGAAACAAAAGGACCTCTATCGTTAATACGCACCACTGTGCTTTTACCATTTCTTCTGTTTATTACTTTAACGATAGTGTTCATCGGTAGTGTTTTATGAGCTGCCGTCATATCCCACATATTGTACCGCTCACCGTTTGATGTAAGCTTTCCGTGAAAATCAGGTCCATACCAACTTGCATTACCTCGAAATCTGTCGCCGACACTTACTATTGTTGGGTAGTAACGTTTACCGTGCACCACATAAGGGCGCATTGTTGGATGAGAATATTTTCTTTTATCATATGAAGAACTGTACTCATCCTTATCATCACTATAATAAGTTGGTTCAGCATATTTATAGTGTTTATAACTGCTTGGTCCTCTTGAACTGCAACCACTTATAAAAATAATGGTGATAAACAGTAGAACTATTTTACTCATACAGCTTTAACCTCTCACCGACTCTAATTAAAGAGCCTTTGATGTTATTTTGCGCACGCAGATTTTTCACACTGATTCTATGGGACTTTGCTATGGACTCTAAAGAGTCCCCTTTTTTGACCATATAGTAGTGCCTGCTTTTAAACTTTTGATACTTGCTGTTTTTTGCTATAGGAATGATTAGTTTTTGTCTGATCTTCAAACGATTCGTTCGTAATTTATTGAAATCTTTAATAACTTTATATGAAACACCATACTTTTTACCGATACGTAAAAGGTTGTCACCACTTCTTACTACGTGTATCTTGTAAAAATTCTGCATAGGTTCTTTGTAATATTTTTGCTTATACTCTGAAAGTTTAATATACGGTATATATACATCATACCCTCCAGCATAAGGTGGAACAAAATCATATTTTAAATGTCTGTTGAGTTTTTTCAAATCTTTTAACGGAATGTGTATGAGTTTCGAAAGCCTTGTCAGCGATTCCCCTCTTGGAAGCCTCACAGTTGCTATAGAGTAAGCATTTGCACGATTTAAAAGATACTCATATTCACTGTGAAGCATGTACTGCTCGTCAGTCCCTATGAGTGCCAGCGCAACAATTTTACGTATATAGTAACGGCTCTCTCTTGGAATGTAATGCTTTTTTCTATTAAGCAAGACGGAAAGTTCATCTGTTTTTGCTCTTTTTATTGCCTTACTCAATGCACCGCCGCCGCAGTTATATGCAATAGCAGCCAAGTACCATTTACCGAATCTTTTATGTAGTGCCGAAAGATACTTTGCTGCCGCTTCGGTTGATTTGATCAGATCACGTCTTTCATCTACATATTCGTCTATTTTTAAGTTAAAAAGTTTTCCAGTTGCCGGCATAAACTGCCATAACCCTGCTGCTCTTTTATTCGAATAGGCTTTTGTGTGAAAGTTGGACTCCGCCATAGCAAGATATAAAAATTCTTGAGGAACATTGTATTTTGAAAGCATGCTTTTAATAGCTGGAATAAACAAGTATGCTTCTTCCATCGCTCGGAAGAAATGCTTGTCCTTTGCCAATGTTTTTCTTTTCATCTTGTTCATTATAGGGTCATATAAAAAGGATGGTTCTATATTAAACGAGTCTAACAATGCCAACTCTTTATTATAATTTGACTCATAAGTCAAATTTGCCACAAGCAACAACGGGAAACATAAAGTAAGTAAATATTTTATCATAAGCAACTTTTTAATTTTAATTTATGCTATTTTATCCAAAAATCTATTAAAAAAAGTTGTAGCCAGTCTAATATTAAGAAATATGAAAGAGTTTGAGCGTGTTTTCGGTCGTTGTTTTTTCTATTTCTTCTCTTGATATTTCTAATATTTCTGACATCTTTTGTGCAACGAAAGTCGTATAAAGAGGCTCATTTCTCTTGCCTCTGTGTGGCGTCGGAGTCAAATAAGGTCCGTCTGTTTCTATGATAAGTTTCTCTTTTGGTATGCGTGGCAGTATATTTACAAGCTTTTTGGCATTTTTAAAGGTCAAAACACCGCCAATGCCGAAGTAAAAGTTCTCATTCGCAAGACTCAACAGTTCATCATCCGCATTAAAACAATGCAAAACACCACCGACATTACCAGCATTATGGTCTAAAAGTATCATTTTTGCATCATGAGAAGCATTTCGAATATGGACTATCAAAGGCTTTTTATGTTTTTTGGCAAACTCTATCTGCGCTGCAAAGACCTTTGCCTGCGTCTCTTTTTCTTTTTGCTTCTCCTCATCACTGCCTTCAAGACGGAAGTAATCCATACCGCACTCGCCGATAGCAACACACTTTTTGTGCCCGACATACTTTTCAAAGTACGAAAGATCAAAACCTTCGATGTCATAAGGATGCACACCTATAGCAAAATAGACATCCTCATATCGTTCAGCAATACCTATGGCTTTTTCTAAAGTGCTCAAGTCCGCTCCAGGAATGATGAAACGCTTCACTCCCCCTTCTCTAGCACGATTTAGCACTTCATCCAAATCCTCATCATATCTCTCATCATCCAAATGTATATGTGTGTCTATTATCATCTATTTGCTAGCCTCCAAAAGCTCTTTTGCAAACTTCTTCGCTTCTTCTGAAATGCTTTCACCACTTATGATTCTGGCTATTTCGTCTACCCGCTCATCTGCACTTAATTCTTTTGTTTTCGATATTTTACCATCTTTATAGACCAAAAAGTGCTGATCGCCCATAGAGGTCAGCTGCGGTTGATGCGAAATGACAAAAATCTGAAAATGCTTAGAGAGCTGTTTGAGTACACGTGCAACACTCATAGACTCCTCACCGCTCAAGTTTGCATCTATCTCATCAAGCATCAATACACCGCCGTTACTGCTCATAAACTCCGACTTTAAAGCTAAAACAGCCAAACGAAGTCTGTTAAATTCACCCGTACTTATTTTGGAAAGCTCAGTCCCGTTAAGTTCGATCTCCAGCTTATCCTGCCCATGCAGATCACAATCTACCCTGCTCATGTGGATTTTTGCATCTCTTAAGTACAGACTGTTCAAGTAACTGTTCAAGTCTTTAACAAATCCGATCAAGGCCTTTTCACGCAGTCCACTCAGCTCATCTGCAAGCTCTTTGACCTGCACAGAAAGCTTTTCATACCTTACATGTAAGTCGTTTTTCGCTACTTCTATGTTTTCGTATTTTTCCAGTTCCAGCTCTTTTTGTTTTTTGTACTCCAAAGCTTCTTCTATGCTTCCGTATCTGCGTTTTAGCCCGCTAAGCTCTTCTATGCGGTTAAGCACTTCTTCCACATCGACATCATCAAGCGCGCTAAATCGCTCCTGTGCACCCTCTAAAATGCCGCGAAGTTCATTCATGGCATCGTCAAAAAAGCTGCTTTGCTCATCCAATGATTCCAAAGCAGATGAGACCAAATGCTCATAATTGAAAATCTCACTTGCCGATTCTATATTGCCTAAGACCTTCTCTTTTTTAGAGAGCTCTTTTTTTATCTGTAAAAGCTCTTCATCTTCGCCGACACTTGGATTGATGTCTTGTATCTTTTTGATCTCATAAGCCGCAAACTCTTTAAGCTCGACTATCTTTCTCTCTTCTTCGGCTATTACATGTAACTCTTTTTTGACCTCTTGATACTCTAAAAAGCTCTTTTGATAGCTCTCTTTTAACTTTGAGAGCTTTTGAGACTTCGCCCCTGCTCTCTCGTCTAAAATGTCAAGCAGATTTTCATTTTCAAAATCGCTGAAGTCTTTCAAGCTCAAATGCCTCAAATAATTTGACGTAACAGAAGAGATGGACTTTTTAGAAAGGCTTTGGTTGTTTATAAAGTAACGGGATTTCTCTTTTTTAATGTGCTTAAATACATTGACATCGTCATTTTCAATGCCGGTACTATCTTCATCAATACCCCAAGAAACACAAGACTCACACAAAGCAGCCTCACAAGAAGCCCCGCCAACAGAAGCTAAAATAGACTCCATAAGTATAGACTTCCCGCTCCCGCTCGGCCCTGTAAAAACAACCAATCCGTTTTGCAGATCCAGCTCTGTCTCTTTAAAACTCAAGTAATCTTTTAAGTAAAATCTTTCTATCATTTTTTTGCCTTTTAAAAGTCTATAGTTTCAACAAATTTATGCCCTAAAAAAGCATATTTCAAATAATTAGGATATTTATTATTTTAGAAGAGTAATCAAAAAATTAAAAAAACTGTATTTTTATTGCAATTTGTCATATATTTAGCAATTAAAGAACATTTTTATTGTTCCATTATCCATGATATAATGTGTTTTTATGATATACTATTCCTTGAATAATGACACTATGTGGATTAAATTAACATTAAAAAGTGAGTTGCTATGAAAGAACATATACACAATGACCGATCGACAAACTATAAAAAAAATAGTATGTCACTGATTGGTGCAGTATCTATGGGTACCGGCGTTATGGTCGGCGCTGGCATTCTGGCCTTAACAGGTCAAATTGCAGAGCTTGCAGGTTCGCTTTTTCCTTTGGCTTTTCTGGCGGCTGCTATTGTTACTGCCTTTAGTGCTTATTCATATGTAAAATTGTCAAATGCGTATCCTTCAGCAGGTGGCATTGGTATGTTTCTTCAAAAAGCTTATGGGAGAGGAATTACTACAGCAGTAGGTGCATTACTAATGTACTTCTCTATGGTTATCAATGAAAGCTTGGTAGCACGCACTTTCGGGACATATAGTGTACAGCTTTTCAATCTCGAACCAGGTAGCTGGATCGTGACCGCCTTGGCTGTCGCTGTACTTATTTTTGCTTTTTTATTGAATATATCGGGAAACCGAATGATTGGCCTGTTTTCATTAATCATGGCATTTATAAAAATTGGTGGTATTGTTGTATTTGCTGTAGGTGGGCTCTGGTTTTCTGGCATCTCATTCGAAAATATAACAGGTCATACTTCAGATTCCTCTATTACTGGCTTCATCGCTGCGATGGCATTAGCGATACTGTCCTATAAGGGTTTTACGACAATCACAAATAGCGGTTCAGAAATTGTTGACCCGCATCGAAATGTTGGGCGCGCTATCATTATATCTATTATTGTTTGTGTCGTCATATATTTTCTGGTTGCAATAGCTGTTGCAAGTAATTTAAGTATTTCTGAGATAATTGCATCTAAAGATTATGCCTTAGCGCAAGCAGCAAAGCCTGCGTTTGGTAACTACGGCTTATGGTTCACTGTAGCGATTGCCATCATCGCTACAATTTCTGGTCTTATAGCTAGTGTATTCGCTGTTTCCAGAATGCTTGCGATGCTGACAGAAATGAAGCTTGTACCACACAGCCATTTCGGAATGCCGGGAGATATACAGAAACATACACTGGTATATACCGTTGTCATCGCTATATTTTTAACAATTTTCTTTGATCTAAGCCGAATAGCGTCATTAGGTGCGATATTTTACATAATTATGGATATTACAATTCATTGGGGTGTATTCCGCCAT
>Ga0316207_10000317_pt1 | contig 86854 bp, 75 predicted proteins | sample 6weekpyrite_MG_FD_204943 | JGI IMG/M metagenome (GOLD analysis project Ga0316207, IMG submission 204943) | Microbial mat bacterial communities from mineral coupon in-situ incubated in ocean water Damariscotta River, Maine, United States -... | ecosystem: Environmental > Aquatic > Marine >...
CATGGCCCTTTGGCATCCGGGCGGCCAGTTCCTCGGCCAGATGCGCCGGGGTGGGGTGGTGAAACATCGTCGTGCAATGGGTCAGATCCTGCGCCTGCGCCATCGCTGCGGCCACCACGCGCGGATGGGAATGGCCGACCGAGATGCAGACATTCATGCCCAGAAGATCGGTATATTTGCGCCCGGCATTGTCCCACAGATATTGCCCCCGCCCCTTTTGAAACACGATAGGTTCGGCAAAGGGGACGAATTTGGCCTGCGAGGCGGCGTAATAGGTGTCACGGCGGCGGGCGGTTCCCTCAAGGGACCAATCGGTGGGCGGGATCTCTGACATGGCGGGCCTCCGGTTCAGGATTTCAGGCGGGCATTGCTGGGGTCATAGGGCGGTTTGGCAAGGATCTCGGCGGGCCGGTCCTGGCCCAGAATGGACAGGCTGAGGCCGGTGCGCGCCGTGGGCTCACGCAGATAGGCCAGCGCCAGCGCTTGCCCCGTGCGATGCCCGAACGCGCCCGAGGTGACGATGCCGACAGGGGTGCCCGCTTGCATCACGGGATGGGCATAGAAGGGGTCGATCTCGCCGGGCGCGAGGCTCAGCAGTACCAGTTCCCACGGGGTCGCTTTGGCCAGCATGGCCGCCTTGCCGCAAAAATCGCGCCCCTGCGTTTGCACCAGATGTGCCAATCTGGCCTCCAGCGGGTTGCGCTCTGTCGTCAGGTCGCTGCCCCAGGCGGCATAGCCCTTTTCCAGCCGCATCGCGTTCATCGCGTGGGCCCCGTATAGCCCGACGCCCAGATCCTGCCCGGCCTCTTCCAGCGCCTCGAAAAGCGTCACCGCATCGGCGGCGGGCACGTGCAGTTCCCATCCCAGCTCACCGATATAAGAAACCCGCAAAGCGCGCGCGCGCAGGCCCGCAATGTCGATATCGCGCACCGACAACCAGGGGAAACCGGCGCGCAGATCAGCACCCGTCAGGCGTGCCAGCAGGTCGCGGGATCGTGGCCCCATCACACCGATCACGGCCAGCGTCTCGGTGACGTTTTTCAAAGCAACATCCGCCCCTTGCGTGGCGGCGTTCAGGTGATCGAAATCACGCTCTTCCGCCGCTGCCGCGCTGGTCAGATAGGCGTGATCATGGGCCAGCCGGGCGACAGTGAACTCGGACGCCACGCCACCCGAGGGGGTCAACGCGTGGATGAGCCCGACGCGCCCCGGCGCGGGCGCGGCATTGGCACCGAGCCGGTCCAGAACCGCGCCGGTGCCCGGGCCGCTGATCTCGAACTTGGAAAAAACCGACAGATCCGCCAGCGCCACGTGGGTAGAGGCCTGAGCGCATTCGCGGCCAACGGGCAGAAACCAGTTGGCGCGGCGAAAGCTTTCTTCCGCCGCCACGCCGGGGCCGTCGGCAAACCAGTTTGGGCGTTCCCAGCCATGCGCCGCCCCCATCACCGCGCCGCGCGCGATCATCACATCATGCAGCGGCGAGCGGCGTTTGCCGCGCGCGGCGGGGCGTTCCTCGCCGGGGTAATGCACGCCGAATTGCAGGCCGAAACACTCTTTGGCCTTTTCCACCCGGTAGGCGCGGTCGGCCCAGGCCCCGAACCGGCGCGGATCAACGGCCAGCGCATCCATCGGCGGCGCGCCATGGGTCATCCAATGGGCCAGGAACCAACCCGCGCCGCCGCCTTCCATCACGCCCATCGACGACCCGGTCAAAAGCCAGGCTCCGGGCAGGTCAAAGGCAGGCCCTATCAATGGGTTGGCGTCCGGCGTGAAGGTGATCGGGCCGTTGATCACCGATTTCACACCGCCGGTTTCCAGCGCCGGAATGCGGGCCATCGCAGCCTCGATGATCGGTTCAACCCGGTCCAGATCGGGGGGCATCAGATCGGCCCCAAACTCCGGCGGGCAGCCATCGACCGACCAGACCTGCGCGTCCTTTTCATAGGGCCCCAGGATCAGCCCGTCGCGTTCCTGACGGACATACCAGCTTTCCTCCGGGTCGCGGATAATCGGCAGCTCGGGCATGCCCGCTGCGATGCGGGCGGCCACATCGGCCACGGTATCGGTCACGATATACTGGTGCAGCACGGGGACGGAAGGGATATTCAACCCCATCATCGCGCCGACCTCCCAACCCCAGGTGCCCGCCGCGTTGACGATATGGCGGCTCAGGATCGGGCCCCTGGCGGTCTCGACAAGCCAGCCTTCACCCTGCCGCGCGATGCCCAGAACCGGCGTCTGGCGCAGGATGGTGCCGCCTGCCCGCACCGCCACCTCTGCCATCGCGTTGGTGGCAAGGCTTGGGTCGACATGACCGTCATCGGGCTCAAAAATGCCGCCGATCAGCCCATCGACGCGGGCCAGCGGGTGCAGCTCGGCGATGCGATCAGGGCTCAGCAATTCCAGCGGATAGCCGGTAAACCCCGACAGCCCCGCGACATGGGCAAATTCATCCATCCGGTCGGGGTTGCGGGTGATCCGCATCGCGCCGGTGGCGTGAAATCCGCAATCCTGCCCGGTTTCTTGCGGCAGGATATCACGATAGAGCCGCACCGACCGGGCGCGCAATTCCTGGATCGTCGGGTTATGCGCGAAATGCGTACAAAGCCCCGCCGCATGCCAGGTCGAGCCATGGGTCAGATCGTTTTTCTCAACCAACACAATATCCTGCCAGCCGTTCTTCATCAGATGATAGAGCAGCGAAACCCCCATCGCACCGCCGCCGATGATCACCACCTGCGCATTCATCATGCCCGCATCCTTTCGCCCGTCGGATCAAATGGCGGCCGCGCCAAGGGTGTTGCCGCGTATCGCCGGCCCGCAACCTCGACCTCAAAAGCGCGCGCGCAGGTCTGGGTCAGCGGTTCACCGGGGGCGACATCGACCATGCCAAAGGCAAGCGACAACCCGGTGCGCACGCCCCTGGCCCCCGACGTGGTGAGGCCGACGCAGATGCCTGCCTCGAATATCGCCTCATCCTGCAGCAGCAAGGGATCGCCCGCGACCTGCATCAGGATCAACCGGCGTGTCAGCCCGTCCTGCCGTTGCCGATCGAGCGCGGCCTTGCCGATGAAATCCTTGTCGCCGCTGACGGCAAATCCCAGTCCAGCCTCGAGCGGCGTGACCTCTGGCCCGACCTCATGGCCCCAATGGACGAACCCCTTTTCGATGCGGGCTGCATCAACCGCGTAATGCCCCATGGGCCGCACCCTTTCGCCGATCAGCGCATCGAATACGGCCGCCGCGCCGGGGCCTGCGGGGATCCAAAGCTCCCACCCCAATTCGCCGACAAAGCTGAGCCGCTTGGCCAGCAGATCGACCCCCGCCACCCGCACGGGCCGGGCGGCACCAAACGGAAAATCGGCCCAATTGTCGCCCGACAGACGCGCCAGAACATCGCGCGCCGCGGCCCCCATGACGCCGATCACGGCAAAATCCTCGGTCCGGTCAGCGACCTCCAGACCCGGCAGATGCCGCCGCAAATAGGCCAGATCGCGCCAGCGCGTCGCGGCTCCGGTGGCGATGCGCAGATGGTTGTCCGAGAGCACGCTCACGGTGGCGTCCATCTCGATGCCGCCGCGCGGGTTCAGGAAGGGCGCATAGAAACACCGCCCCACCCCGGCCCGCAGATTGCGGCAGGTCAGGCCATCAACCGCCGCCAGCGCATCGGGGCCGATGATGTCGATCTTGGTCAGGGGCGACAGATCCAGCATCACCGTACCGCTGGCCATATGCGCAGCCTCGCGCTCTGCAATCACCTGCCAGGGTTGCGCGCCGATGCTGTAGGGCAGATCCCGCTCATCCGCCGAACGTGCATACCAAAGGCCGCGTTCCCACCCTGCCGTCAGGCCAAATACCGCGCCCTGCCCGGCCCATTTTTCATGCAAGAAAGATTTGCGCAGCCCGCGCCCGGCGCGCGGCTGTTTGTAGGGCCAATGCAGCGCGAAAAGATCGGCCACCGCCTCGGTCATTCGGGCGGCCATATGGGCGGGGGTCGCGGTCAGGGGATCGGCCCGGGCCACGTCAACCTCCCACAGATCAGCGGGCGGGTGGCCATCGCTGATCCAATCGGCCAGGCCCGCGCCGATCCCGGCCGAGGACATGATGCCGACCGAGTTCATCCCCGCCGCCACAAAGAGCCCCGCGCGGCCCGGCACTTCGCCCACCAGGGGCCGGGTATCGGCGGTGAAGCTTTCCGGCCCGTTCATGAAATGCTGAATGCCCGTCTCTGCCAGCCCCGGCATCAGATCGAGCGCGGCCTGCATGAAAGGCGCGAACTGGTCCCAATCCTCGGGCAATTCCAGAAACGGGCGGTCGCCTTCGGGGCCGTAAGGGTTCCAGCATTTGGCGTCGGGTTCGAATCCGCCGATCACCAGTTTTCCGGCGTCACCCTTGATGTAGATGCCGGTATCGAGGTCGCGGATCACGGGAAAGGGCCGTGGCAGACCGAGCATCGGCGCGGTGACCACATACATATGCTGAACCGCCTGCAAGGGCAGTGCGACGCCGGCGCGGCCCGCCAATTCGCGTGACCATGCCCCGGTGCACATCACCACGCGGTCGGCGGCCATCGGCCCCTCTGGCAGTATAACGCCGGTGACGCGGCTCGCGTCGATCAGCAGATCGTCAACAGGCGTATTTTCCCGAATATCAACACCTTGCGCACGCGCCGCCGCCGCATAGGCCATGCATAGATCAACCGGATTGACGGTGGCATCCTCGGGCACGTAAAGCGCCCCGGCATGGCCGCTGAGATCAAGCCCCGGCACATCTACCGCGCCCGTCTCGATCATCCGCGGGGCCAGCCCCTGAACCCGGCCAACGGCGGCGATGCGGTGCAATTCATCCAGGCGCGCCGGGTCACGGGCCAGCCAATAGCCGCCGGTGCGCATATAGCCCGTTGAGAGGCCGGTTTCCGCCTCCAGCCGTGGGAACAGCTCCAGCGCATGGGCCGCCAGCCGGGTCATATTGGGCGTCGCGCGCAGCGGCCCGACAATGCCCGCCGCATGCCAGCTGGTGCCCGAGGTCAGGCTGTGGCGTTCCAGCAGCACCACATCGCGCATGCCCCGCCGGGCCAGATGATAGGCCACGGACAGGCCGATCACACCGCCGCCGATGATGAGGGTCCGGTTGCTCATCGTGGCCCCGATTGACGCGCGCGGGCGGCCTGCCTAGCGTCGGGGGCATGACGATACACGCGCTTTGGTGCCACCCCCGATCCGTCTCGACCGCGTTCGAGCGCGTGATGCGTGAACGTGGCGATCTGAACGTGCTGCACGAGCCGTTCATGTATGAGTATTACCTCAATCAAGGCTCCAGGGTATTTGCTGATTTCACGCCCGAGCCGGGCCATCCGACGCGCTATGCCGATATCCGCGACATGATCATGGCGGCCGCGCGAAAGGGGCCGGTTTTCTTCAAGGACATGGCCTATTACGTGAGCGAAACCCTGCCCGGCGACGCCAAATTTCGCGACGGGGTCCAGCACGCGTTCCTGCTGCGCCATCCGGGCGAAAGCATCCTGTCCTACGCCAAGCGCGACCCCGAATTTTCCTGCGAGGAGGTCGGGATCGAGGCGGAATGGGCGCTTTATCAATCGCTTGAAGCGGCGGGCCATGATCCGGTGGTGATCCTCAGCGATGATCTGCGCGCCGATCCGGCCGCAACGATGCGCCGCTACTGGGCGCGCGCAGGGCTGGTCGATTGCCCCGATGCTCTGGCCTGGGACGCGGCCGTGCCGCGAGGCTGGGAAAGCGTGCAGAAATGGCATGGCGATGTGCTGGCCTCGGGCGCGATCCGACCGCCCGAAGAGCCGCGCGACACGAGCGCCGAGGTGGCCGCATTGGGCGCGCCATATGCCGGCTATCTGGCCCATCACCTGCCGTTTTACGAGAAATTGCGTGCCGTGGCTTTGCATCAGAAATAATCCCTGTCCGGCGTCTCGGCCTTGCGCATCGCGATATAGTCCTGCAATTCCAGATCGATAGCGGTGTCCAGCCCGGGGTCGACATAACCCTCAAGCTGCGCCTTCCACAGCCGGTTTGCACGGGTGGCGGTATCCTCGGATCCGGCCGCCTGCCATTGCTCGAACGCGGTGTCGTCGGGCGTCAGCGGACGAAAGAGGGCCTGCATGAAATTGGCCTGGGTATGGTCGGAGCCAAGGAAATGCTGCCCCGGCCCGGTCATCGCGATCGCGGCCATGGCCTGGGCGTTTTCGCTCAGGTCGATGCCGTCGAAGAACCGCGCCACCTTGCCGCAAAGATCATGGTCGATCATGGTTTTCTCGAACGACGTGACCAGCCCGCCCTCCAACCAGCCGGTCGCGTGGTTGACGACATTGGCCCCTGCAAACATCGCCATGATCAGGCCCCAGGCGGCCTCTTGCTGGCTTTGCGCATCGGGGATTTTCGAGGATGAGAGCGTGCCGACCGTATGCAAAGGCACGCCCAGACGCCGCGCCAATTGCCCGGCGGCCAGCACCAGCAGACCGGCCTCGGGCGTGCCGAATGTCGGGGCCCCGGAGCGCATCGACAGGGTCGAGGCAAAGCTGCCCATCAGGCAGGGCGCGCCGGGATTGATCAGCTGCACCAGCGCGAGGCTTGCCAGGGCCTCGGCCAGGACCTGCGCCAGGGTTCCGGCGACGGTGCAGGGGCTCATGGCACCGGTCAGAACCCAAGGGGTGCAGGCGACGGGTTGGCCCGCTTTCGCGTAGGTTTTCAAGGCACCGGACATATGCGCATCCATCACCAAAGGCGCGTTGGTGTTCGAGACGCAATAGAGCACCGGGTTTTTGGCCACGAAATCGGCCCCAAAAAGAATGCGCGCCATATCGAGCGCATGGCCCGCGCGTTCGGCCCCGATAAAGGCCCCCATAAAGGCCCGGTCGGAATGCCGGATATGGCCGTAAAGCATATCGAGATGGCGTTTATTTGCGGGTAAATCAACGGGTTCGCACACCACGCCGCCGGAATGATGCAGCCAGGGCAGGCTGTGATGCAGCTTGATCAGATCGATGAAATCGGCGTGGCTGGCATAGCGGCGGCCGCGATCCAGATCCTGCACGAAAGGCGGGCCCCAGGACGGGCAGAGCACCGTCGCATCGCCGCCGATTTTCACGGAATTATCCATGTTTCGCGCGTGTTGCGTAAACTCGCGCGGGGCGTTTTGCGATATGATCCGGCGGCAAAACCCCGGCGCGAACCGGACCCGGGTGCCATCGACATCGCAGCCCGCATCGGCAAATATCTCCAAAACCTCCGGGTCGTCGTGAAACTCCATCCCGGTCTCGGCCAGAATCTCATCGGCATTGGCCTCGATCAGGCTCAGCCCCTCCTCTCCCAACACGTTGAACGTATTGAGCTTTCGCAAGATGTAGGGCGCGCGGGCGGGCGGCGCGGCGGCGCGCGTTCTCTTGCGGCGTCTGGTGTGATGGGCGGGTGCCATTTGCGCATCTCCTCTGCCCCGGGATGCTGACAGTGGTGAGGTCTTGGAGCAATCGCCGCAATGGAGTATCAGAAACTCTAATACACCCGATCCCCGAGGCCCCGCATGCCAGCCCCCCGCACGTTCAACCCCGGTCTCATCCGATCGCTGGAAGTGTTTGTCGCCGTCGCGGAGGCGGGCCAGATGCGGGCGGGTGCGCGGCTCCTTGGTCTTACGCAGCCCGCCGCCTCACAGCATATCGCGGCGCTGGAGAACGCCTATAGCCTGACGCTGCTGGACCGCTCCACGCGCCCGACCCGGTTGACCAGATCGGGTGTTCTGTTGCAACGGCAGGCGGTAAAGATCCTCAATGCGCTCTCCGATCTCGAATCCGAAATGCGCCATGTCGGGCCGCATCCCATCAGCGTGCTGCGGGTTGGCATCCAGGCCTCGATTGCCACCACCCTGACCCCGGGTCTTGTGGCTCTGGCAAAGGAGCAGTTCGGGGTCGAGGATATGACGCTGAATGCCGGCCAGAGCGGCGATCACGAACGCCTGTTGCGCACCAAGAACGCCGATCTCGCGCTGACATCCGATCCGTTTTACGATCTCGATGGGCTGGAACGTCACCCGATCCTGCAAGAGGCCTTTCTGCTGGTTCTGCCCGAGGCCTTTGATGGCCCGACCGACAGCCTGGAGGCGGTGCAGGCCAGTTTGCCGCTGGTCCGGTTTTCCGACAGCACCGAGGTGGGCCGCCAGACGATGCAGCATCTCAGGCGCTTGCGGTTTGTTCCGGAACGCGTCGTTCAGGCGGATCGTTCCAGCATGGTCACCGCCTGCATTTCGGACGGCATGGGGTTCAGCCTGCTGACGCCGACCTTACTGATTGACGGGTTTGTCGAACATATGCGGTTGCGGGTGATGCCGCTGCCGGTGGCGGGATTGTCGCGCACCCTGACCGTGGTGGCGCGCGACGCAGAGCTACAATCGCTGCCGGCCGAAGTTGCAGACCTGGCGCGGGGCAAACTGACGGAGGAGGTCGGCCGCCTGATGGGCGATACCGGCCTTGCCTCGCTGCGCGCGACCTAGGCCCAGGGCCCGTGCTGCCCGGTTTTCCCATCATCGAGCCGCACGAAACCATGCAGGCCAAAGAAATCACGCTGGCCCTGGATCATGTTGGCGGTGCCGCGCGCGGTGCGCATGCTGTCGAAATAGGCCAGCCCCGCGCCAAGGGCGGGCACCGCGACGCCATGACGGGCGGCGGTGGCGACCAGTTGGCGCAGGGGGCCGTGGGTCCGGGTCAGGAGATCGGCAAAGAAGGGCGCGACCATCAGGTCGCGGTCGGGATCTTCGGCCAGTGCCGCAGCCATGTCATCGAGCATCGCCGAGCGGATGATACAGCCCGCACGCCAGACCTTCGCAACCTCCGGCAGCGCCAGATCCCAGCCAAACTCGCGCGCTGCCGCCGCCAGCATGCCAAAGCCCTGCGCATAGCAGAGCACCTTGCCGCAAATGAGCGCCGCCTCGAGCAGATCATCGGGCAGATCCGCAGGATCAACCGGTGTGGGCCGCGCGCCAAAGAGCGCCTCGGCCGCCTGCCGGTCCTTGCGCCGGGCCGATATGTTGCGCGCGGCGACCGCCGCCTCGATCACCGGGATCGGCGCGCCCAGATGCTGCGCCTCGATCGCGGTCCAGCGCCCGGTGCCCTTTTGCCCCGCCGCATCGACGATCACATCCAAAAGCGGCCCGCCGGTTGCGGCATCTCTAGTGGCGGCCACCTGCCCCGAGATCTCGATGAGATAGGAGGCCAGGGGCCCGCCATTCCAGCGCGTGAACAGGGCCCCGATATCGGCGGCCGGGCGGCCAAGCCCGTCGCGCATCAGCCCGTAGATTTCCGCGATCATCTGCATATCGGCATATTCGATGCCGTTATGAACCGCCTTGACGAAATGGCCCGCGCCCTCGGGGCCCAGAAGCGTGGCGCAGGGGGTGCCCTGATACTCGGCGGCGATGGCGGTCAGAATGGGGGACACGCGGTCCCAATGGGCCCGGTCGCCGCCGCCCATGATCGAGGGGCCGTGGCGCGCGCCCTCTTCGCCGCCCGACACGCCGATGCCCAAAAAGGCCCCGGGCTCGGCCATGCGGCATCCTGTATCGCGGAAATTGGCGTTGCCCGCATCGATGATCAGATCATCCACCTGCAAAAGCGGGCGCAGCGCGGCGATCTGTTGATCCACCGCATCGCCTGCGGGCACCATCAGGATGATAGCGCGGGGCGGCTTCAGCGCCGCAACAAGAGCCTCAAGGCTGTGGGTCGGCGTGATCCGGGCGGCCAGATCGCCCGCATCCGCAATAAACGCATCGGTCACCGCCCCGGTGCGGTTCCAGACCGCGATGTCAAAGCCCTTTTCTGCAATGTTGAGCGCCAGCGCCGCCCCCATCGTGCCCAGACCCACCAGCCCGATATCGCACTCTGCCATCCCTGCCCCCTTTTCTGGTTTCACCCCATCATATAGCGCGGCGGAGGGCGCGCGCGAAGGGCGGCTGCGGAAAAGATTGGATCGGGGCGCGCGGTTCAGTAAAACCTGCAAGAAGGGGCCGGTTTTTCAGGGGAATTGAAGCCATGGCGATCAAGATCGAGATGCTGCGCGCCTTTGCCATCGTGGCGCAGACCGGAAATCTGGCCGAGGCGGCAACGCGGCTTGGGCGGACGCCCTCGGCGGTCTCGATGACGCTGAAATCGCTGGAGGATCATCTGGGCCAGCGCCTTTTTGAGACCGACCGCAAGAACCGGCTGACGCCGTTGGGCGATTATGTGCTGGAACAGGCGCAGGCCGAGCTGCGCCAGTTTGACGGCACGCTGCGCGCGATCGAGGCCTATGCCTCCTCGCCCAAGGGGTTGTTGCGGGTGGCGGCGGTGCCTTCTGTCGCGGGGGTGGTGTTCGCGCCGGTGCTGGAGGCGTTCACGGCGCGCCATCCCGGCGTGTCGGTCGAGATCCGGGATATGGATTCTCTCAGCATTCTGGATGCGCTGACCCGGGGCCAGATCGACATTGGCATTGCCGCCAGCGGCGGGCCGATGCGCGGGGTGGCCAGCGAGCCGCTCTTTTCCGATGCGTTCGGGGTGATCTGCGGGCGCGGGCATCCCTTGGCGGATGCGCCGGGCCCCCTGCATCTGGCCGATCTGGCGGGGCAGCGGATCCTGGGCAATGATCTGGCGGCGCGCATCGCGCATCCGGCGCTGCAGGCGGCAATGGCTGGGCGGCGGGTGTCGGCGCAGAACACGCTGTCGCTGATATCCATGATGCGCGGCGGGCCTTGGGTGACGGTGCTGCCCCGCTCGGTGGCCCGGATGGATCCTGACCATCTGGTGTTTCGCGCGCTTGCCGATCTGGAGGAACACCGCCAGGTCGAACTGCTGATCCGCGAGGACCGGATGGCGCAGACCATCGTGGCCGATTTCGCCGAGGCGCTGCGGCGGTTCAACTGGCAGATTTAGCGCTGCGCGGCGAGCGCGCGCAGCATCAGGGGCGTCAGATACATCGGCACCTGATAGCTGCCGATGAAGGGTAGCAGCGTGGCGATGGTCTCGGGCGGCAGGGCAATGAGAAAAAGTGCGATATTGCGGTTGCCTGCAATGATGCCAAAAGCGGCGCGCTCGGGTGGCGGTATGCGCCCCCGCGTGAGCGCAAAGCCCGCCGCCTGCAGCCCGAAATTTGCGACAATCGCCAGTGTCAGCCACCCGGCGAGCGCCCAAAGATCGTTCTGCAACAGCGGCCCGATCCCCGCCATCAGGCCGACGACAATGACCGCCAGCGCAATCACGCCGAGCCCGTCGAGCGCTTTGATCTGCACCGGCGTCGGGCGCGGCAGGGTCACGGCACGGGCGGCAAAGCCCAGACCCACCGCCCCCATCACCTTGAGCATGAGCCAGCCCGCCGCCGGCACCCCGCCGCCCACCGTCGGCAGCAGCGCGAACGCCACCAGCGCGGTGGCGGGAAAGGCGGCTGTGCCCAGGATCAAAAGCCGCATCGCGGGGGCCGGGTTTTCGCCTGCAAGGATGGTGAAATTGGGCGCGCCGGTGATGGGCGGCGCGGCCAGCATCAGAACGAGCGCGACGGCAGGCAGGCTACCGGCCAGACCTGCCGCGTAGAACAGCCCAAAGGCCAGCACGGGCATCGCCAGTTGCAAAACGAAAAGCGCCCCCAGGCTGCGGCCGATCCCGCGCAATTGGCCAAGCGTTTCGCGCGGGCCGATGCGAAAGGCCGACAGGAACAGGAGCACCGCAACCATCCATGGCAGATGCGGGGCCATGGATTGCGCCACGACGGGCAGCAACACGCCGCCCGCCAGCCCCGCCACCAGCACCAGCCGCCCGTTCAGAGCGACCCGCCCAAGCGCGGTGGCGATGGCCGCGATCATCCCCCGGCGGGACCACCGCGCAGGTTTTCGGGCAGCCAGAGCGCGATGTCGGGGAACCAGATCAGCACGAACACCATCAGCACCATGATCATGAACATCGGCAGGCTGGCCTTGGAGATATAGCTCATCTCGTGATCGGTCATGCCTTGTAACACGAAGAGGTTGAAGCCGATCGGCGGCGTGATCTGGGCCATCTCGACCACCACCACGACAAAAATGCCGAACCAGACCAGATCGATGCCCGCCTCGCGCACCATCGGCTCGACCACCGCCATGGTCAGCACCACCGACGAGATGCCATCAAGGAACATGCCAAGGATGATGTAAAACACCAAAAGCGCCATCAGAAGCTGGAACCGGCTGAGCTCCATCGCGGCGATCATATCGGCCAGCGCACGCGGCAGGCCGGTGAACCCCATCGACAGTTTCAAGAACGCCGCCCCGGCAAGGATAAGCGCGATCATGGCGCTGGTGCGGGTGGCCCCCATCAGGCTTTCACGAAAGCTCTCCCAATTCAGCGATCTTTGGCTGGCGGCCAGCACCAGGCTGCCGATCACGCCAAAGGCGGCGGCCTCGGTCGCGGTGGCATAGCCCAGATACATCGAGCCGATCACCACCAGGATGAGGCAGATAACGGGCAACAGGAAACGCGAGTTCTTGATCTTTTCGACAAAGGTCATCGCGCCGTCATGCGTCGGCTGCCAGGATTTGGAAAAGATCGAATAAAGCGCCACATAGCCCATGAACATGAAGGCCAGAACCAGCCCCGGAAAGACGCCGGCAAAGAAAAGCTGCGTGATCGATTCATTGACCGTGACGCCATAGACAATGAGCGCCAGCGAGGGCGGGATCATCAGCCCCAGGGTGGCGGCCCCCGCCAGCGTGCCGATGATCATCGTCTCGGGGTAATTGCGGGCGCGCAGTTCGGGGATCGACATCTTGCCCACCGTGGTCAGCGTCGCGGCAGATGATCCTGATACGGCGGCAAAGACGGTGCAGCCCACAATATTGGTATGAACCAGCCCGCCGGGCAGCCGCGCCAGCCAGGGCGAGAGGCCGCGAAACATATCCTCGGATAATCGCGTTCGATAAAGGATCTCGCCCATCCAGATAAAAAGCGGCAGCGCCGTCAGGGTCCAGGACGAGGACGAGGCCCACATCGTGGTGATCATGGTGTCGCCGACGGGGCGGGTGGTGAACAGCTCCATCCCCACCCAGGCCACGCCCATCAGCGCGATGCCGACCCAGACGCCGGTGCCCAGAAGGAAAAAGAGAACGAAGAGGAAAATCGCGATGGCTAGAAGTTCGGTCATGGCCTCATTCCCCAAAACTCTGGTCGACAAGGTCGCGGGTGATCCGGTGATCGCCGCGGAAGATGACGTGGACCAGGTGATCGACCAGCGCGATGCCCAGAATGCCGCCGCCGATCACCATCACCGATTGCGGGATCCAGAGCGGGCTGGCGTCCTGCGCCTGGCTGACCTCGTTGAATTTCCACGACCAGAAGGTGAACCAATAGGCGTAATAGACGAAATACCAGACGATCACCGAGGCCAGGCCAAAGCACCAGACCTCAAGCGCCCATTTGGCCTTGGGCGGCACGGCGTTCAGAAGGATCGAGACCCTGATATGGGCCCCGCGATTAAGCGCGCTGGCAAAGGCCAGAAACGAGGCAGCGGCCATGAAATAGCCGGCGTAATTGGGTGCGCCGGGAAAGATCTCACCGGTCCAGCGGGCTACCATCTGGGCCACGATCAGGGCCAGGATGGCAATCAGGCAAAGCGCTGCCAGCACGCCCGAGACCTTGTAAAGACCGTCAAGAATTGTTCGGAGCAAGCCGGATAATCGTGCCATGGGTCTGACCCTTTGCGCGTTTGTGTGTCGAAATAAGATGTCCGGGGGGCGCGGCGGCAATGGGAGGCCACCGCCACCGCGCCCCTCGGACAGGACGGGGCGGTTTACTGCGCCGCCGCCGCCATTTCGCGATAGGCATCCACGATCGCCTGACCCTCGGGGCCCGCGGCCTCAAGCCATTCGGCGGTCATGATCTCACCAATGGCGCGCAACTCGGCCATCAGTTCGTCGCCCGCGGGTTCGACCGTCATGCCACCGGCGCGCAGACCGGCCAGCGTAAAGCCGGTATATTCGCGTGCCCGCCATGTGCCGGCGTACTCGGCCAAGTTTGCGCAGGCATTGATGATGTTCTGGTTGGCCTCGGAGGTGTCATTCCAGACATCGGCATTGACCATGATGTAGTTGCGCGGCAGCCAGGCATCGACCTCGTAGAAATTGCTGAGGCTTTCCCAGACGCGGCGGTCATAGCCGGTGGCCCCCGACGACACCATGGACGAGGCCACACCGGTGGCGAAGGCCTGGCTGATCTCTGCCGCCTCGATGGTGACGGGCAACATGCCGGTCAGCTCGGCCAGACGGTTGGTGGCGTTGTTATAGGAGCGGAAGCGGATGCCCTCCATATCGGCGACAGAGTTGATCTCCTGGTTGAAATAGAGGCCCTGCGGCGGCCACGGCACCGAATAGAGCAGATGCAGGTTCTGGCTTTCCAGAAGCTCGGTGATGGTGGGCTCGGCTGCTTCCCACAGCAACGCGTGTTCTTCGAACGAGCCGACGAGGAAGGGGATCGAGTCAAAGCCAAAGAGCGCATCCTCGTTCTGGTGGCCCGACAGCAGGCGTTCGCCGATCGGCACCTGGCCGGTTTGCACGGCGCGCTTGATATCGGCCCCGGCAAAGAGCGAGCCGCCCGGATGCGTCACGATCTCGATATCGCCGCCGGTGCCGGTGGTGACGCATTGCGCAAACTCGGAGCCGGTGACGGAGTGAAAATTGGTGGCGGAATAGGCCATCGGCATATCCCAGACGACCTGGGCCAGCGACGGCGTGGCGATGGCCATGATGGCAACGCTCAGCGTGAAGGTTTTCATTGTCTTGTCTCTCCTTGTTGGTTGGTTTGCTGGTCTTGTTATTGGCGTTTTGTCAGCGCGCGAACCTCTGCGGGTCGTAGGGGCGCATATCCATATTCGGGGTTTGCCCCGTTATCATCTGTGCAATCAGTCGGCCCGTTTTGGGGCCGCCGGTCAAGCCTATGTGGTGATGGCCAAAGCCGGCATAGACGCCGCTGCCGCCCACCTGACCGATCAGGGGCAGGCTGTCGGCGGGGGCCGGGCGGTGGCCTTGCCATTCCTCTTCGCGGGTCGCCGTAAGGGACGGAAACGCCTGTGCAACCTGGCGTCTGAGAAGCGCGAAGGGACCCCGCGAGGGCCCGGCATCAAGCCCGCCAAACTCGACAACGCCAGCGCAGCGCAGGCCATCCTGCATCGGCGTCGCCACAAATTTGCCCGCGGCCACCATGAACGGGTTGGACGGCCCGTTTTCGGCCCCCTCATAGACGATGTGATAGCCGCGTTCCGATTCGAGCGGCACTTTGAGACCCAGTTTCGCCATCAACGGCTTGGACCAGACGCCGGTGGCCAGAACGACGTCAGAGCAGGGCAGCGTTTCGCGGTCGGTCACCACCGCGCTGACGCGGCCATCGATCAGGGTGAAGTCGCGGACCTCGGCCTGATGCCAGGTGCCGCCCAGTTTCTGAAATTCCTCGGCCAGTGCCGCAACATAGGCGCGGGGGTCGCGGATCCAGCCATGATCGCGCATCACCGCCAGGCAGCTGACGGCAGGGCCAAAGGCGGGCTCGAACGCCTGCACCTCCGGGCCCTCGATGATCTCCGGGGTAAAGCCGTGGTCGCGGCGCAGGCCAAAGCTATAGGCATCGGCCTCGAACGCGGCGCGGTCCTTGTAGGCAAAGCTGTAGGGGCCATCCGACATCCAGGCGGCGCTGTCGGTGCCGCGCGTCAGGGCTTTGTGCTGATCGACGGCATCGCCCACGATGGGGGCCAGCCCGGCAGCGATGCGGCGGGTATCGGCATCATTGGCATGGCTGAGATAACGCAGCAGCCAGGGCACCAGTTTCGGCAGGTAGGACCAGCGCAGAAAAAGCGGGAAGTCCCGGTTGAGCAGGTATCCCGGCCCCTTGTGGATCAGCCCGGGTGCCGTCACCGGCACCATCGCGCAGGCGGCCAGAACGCCGCCATTGCCATAAGAGGTGCCCATGCCCGGTTCGCCGCGATCAACCAGCGTGACCTCCCGCCCGGCGCGTATCAGCCAGATGGCGGTGGATACGCCGACAATGCCCGCGCCGATGACAATGACAGGTTTCGCCGCGTTCATGCCGCGTTCCCCCGCGCCTGGTGCCGCGAATATTTCGCCAGCATGTCGAGGTTTACCGATGCGCCAAGCCCCGGGCCTTCGGGCACGATGACATCGCCATTTTCGATGCGGAATGGCGATGTCAGAATGTCTTCTACAAGGAAATACCGGGCCTGGTAGAACTCGCAGCCAAGCGTGATCTCGGGCGTGGCGGCGATCATGTGGGTGCCGGCAAGATGGGCCAGCCCGGCCTCGAACATATCGCCGCCATAGGCCGACATGCCCACCGATCCGGCCATGCGCGCGACGCTTTGGGCGCGGGTCAGACCGCCCGATTTCATGATCTTGACCGAGACGCCATCGGCCAGCCCCATCCGGGCCGCGGCCATCATGTCCTCGGGGCCAAAAATGCTTTCATCGGCCAGAAGCGGCACGTCGATGGCATCGCGGATGCGCGCCATCAGATCGCGCAGATGCGCCTTGACCGGTTGTTCGATGAAATCGGGCCGGAAGCTTGCCACATCGCGCAGACAGGCCAGCGCGGTATCGTGATGCAGGCCCTGATTGTAATCGACCCGGATCGAAAATTCGGGAAAATCGGCGCGGATCCGTTCCAGCCGCACGATGTCGAACCGGTGCGATTTGAACCCGGTCTTCAGCTTGATGATGCGCACGCCATCGGATTTGAGCCGCGCCATCAGGTCCAGGTCACGGTCGAAATCAGGATCGGCGATGGAACAGGAAAGCGGGATCCGGCCCCGCGCGCGCCCGCCCAGAAGCGCCCAGACCGGCACCCCCAACACCCGGCCCGTCAGATCCAGTAGCGCGGTGTCCAGCGCGGCCTTGGCCTCGGAACAATGGGCGACGGCCGATTGCGCATCGGCCATGATCGCGGCGCGGTCGGCCAGCTTACGACCCACCACAAGCGGGCGCAGGTAACGATCGAGCGCGGCAAAGCTGGCCTCGGGCGATCCGGTGAACACCACCCAGGGGCTGGCCTCGCCCCAGCCCTGGCTGCCATCCTCAGCCGTCAGCCGCAGCACCACGATATCGACGGCATGCTCGACCGAGCCGATGCCATGATCGCGCCGAGCATTGACCGGCAGCGCCAGGTGCCACAGATCCATGGCGATGATTTTCTGGTCCAGTGACACGCCGTCCCCCCGGGTAACGTAGGGTCAGCCTGCCCGGCGAGGATCATCATTTCAAATACTAAAATATATGGAAGGCATCAAGAAAAGTGATACCATCGCGCCATGTCGCTCAGATTTCGCCAACTTCAGGCCTTTCACGCCATTTTCGACACCGGCACCGTCACCGGGGCGGCGCGGCAATTGGGCATTTCACAGCCCGGCATCTCGAACCTTCTGGCACAGCTTGAGCGCCAGACCGGGTTCAAGCTCTTTGAACGGGTCAAGGGGCGGCTGGTGGCGACACCCGAGGCGGGCGTGCTGTTTCAGGAGGTCGATACCGTGGTGCGCGGCCTCGACCATGTCACCCAGGCGATGGTCGATTTGCAGAACAAGCAGGCCGGGCAATTGCAGGTCGCCTCGCAGCATTCGATTTCCTTTGGCTTCATGCCGCGCCTCATTGCGCAATTCGCCCGCGACCGGCCGGATATGTCGATCTCGTTCCAGTCGCAATATTCGGTCAAGATCCAGGAATGGGTGGTTGCGGGCCTCTTCGAGATCGGGGTCTGCGAATTGCCGCTGTTGCAGGACGGGCTGCGCGCGCATCTGGTTCCGGTGGAGCTGATGCTGGCCCTGCCCGAGGGCAACCCGTTGGCGCGTCACGCCGTTTTGACGCCCGAGCTGTTGGCCGGCGAGCCCTTTATCGTGATGGGCCCCGAACATGTCACGCATCGCCGCCTGCGCGAGGCCTTTGACAGCGCCGGCGTGACCCTGCGCACCCGCGTGCATTCGCATCTGTTCAAGAACCTCCTTGGCTTCGTGCAGGAGGGGATGGGCTGTGCGCTGCTGGATCCCTTTGCGCTGGATTTCGACAGCGGCGGCGGGTCGGTCATTCGCAAATTTCGCCCCCGCCTGTTGATGGACATGGCCGTGGTCACGTCACAGGGCCGCCCGCTATCGACCCTGGGGCAGGAATTTCTGGACCTGCTGATCGGCGCGCTGGAGCCTTACCGGGCGCGGTAGGTGTTGGGGGGGTGTGGGCTGCGCCCGTTCGGCGCTGGTTGGCGGAGCGCTTGAGGCAACGCCGTCCGGGGCTCCGCCCGTTCGCGCCTGAAACGCTCCGCCGGAGCGTTTCCGGGACGGCGCTCACCCCATCCACCGCCGCACCGGGGCTGCCGCCTCCTCCAACGGCTGGGTCATCACATCAACCAATGTCGGGCCGTCATGGGTAATCGCCGCGGCAAGGGTTTTCTCAAGTTCAGCCGGATCGGAAACCGTGAAAGATGTCACCCCATAAGCGGCGGCCACCGCGGCATGATCGACGCGGGAAAAATCAACATTGTGATAGCGCGCGCCCTTGTCAGCCATCTGGCTGGCCTTGATCCACCCGAAATTTGCATTGGAGAACACGATATACGTGATCGGCGCGCGGTGGCGGGCGACGGTTTCCAGCTCGCCCGCCGTAAACCCGAACGAGCCATCGCCCATCAGCGCCACCGTCTTGGACCCGGGACGCCCATACCACGCCCCAAGGGCCGCCGAGAGCGCATAGCCAAGCGCGCCATGCGCCCGGTTGGTGATGAAAAACCGCCCGGGTTCGGCCTGCTGGTAATAGGCCGACATATAGGGGCAGCTGGTGCCGGGGTCTGATACGACAGTGGCATCGGCTGGCAGCACCCGGTTCAGCGTGGCGATCAGGCGTTCGGGACGGATCGGCGCGGCATCGCTGGCCGCCAGTGCGGTGAACCTGGCAAACTTGCGCGCCTTGCGCTCGGCCACCGCCGCCGCCCCGCCGAATGTGGCCGCGCCCTGCCCGATACCGTCCAGCACCGCGTTGACCCGGGCCAGCGACAGGCGCAGATCGCCGACCACGCCCACCTCGGTCGGATAGTTGGCCCCGATGACCATCGGATCGCTATCGAAATGGACGATCCGGGTGCCGGGCCTGGGGGCCTCCCATCTTGCCGTGGTGGTCGATCCGGCGCGCAGCCCCATGAAGATCACCAGATCGGCGGCCTCCATCGCCTCCCAGGTTTCATCGGTGCCGCCGTTGGAGCCCACAACGCCCAGCATCTGCGGGTGGCTGTCGGCCAGCGACCCCTGCCCCGAAATCGATGTGGCAACCGCAATGTCGAGCCGCGTGGCCAGCCGCGCCAGCTCCTCCCAGGCACCGGCAATCACCACGCCGCCGCCACAGACGATAAGCGGCGATTTGGCCGACAGGATCGCATCGGCCGCCGCCTCGGCCGCGCCCGGTTCGGGGGCCTGCCGATAAGCGGGAAAACGTGCATGCGCGGGATCGGCCCAGATATCGGCCGGGTCCACGTCGTCATACTGGATGTCATAGGGCAGGCCCAGATGCGCCGCCCCCGGCCGCCCGGTGGTCATGGAGCGGAACGCCATGCGCACCATGCGCGGGATATGCGCGGCCTGTTTGATCACCGTGTTCCATTTCGTCAGCGGACGCATCAGCGCCTCCTGATCGACCTCGGTCAGCGGGTATTTGCCATAGCTGCCCACCGAAATATCCGAGGTGATCCCAAGCACGGGGATGGAGCTTTCCGAGGCTTCAATCAGCCCGGGCAGGATATAGGTGGCCCCGCCGCCCGAAGGCCCCTCGGCCACGCCGGGGCGACCCGTCACCCGGGCATAGGCATCGGCCATATAGGTGGCTGATCGTTCATCGCGCGTCAGCACATGGGTCATCGGGTGATCGAGCCCGCGCATGGCATCGTAAAACGGCAGGCTGGTATCGCCGCAAAGGCCAAAGATATGGCGCACGCCATGCGCCTCAAGGCTGCGCACCAGCGCCTCGGCCCCGTTCATCCGGTTCGACATCTCTGCCCCCTTTTTCGCGATTCGCATCACCTGAATGACGTGCTGTATACAGGCAAAAATATCTTGCGTCATGCAAATAAAAATATCAGGATGCCGGGCAGATCGCCGGAGACCCCCCAAAGATGACCGACACGCCCCAAAGCAATGTAGACCGCATCACCGACCGGCTGCGCCAGATGGCCGCCGAATTTGTCATCAAGCCCGAGGAACGCATCCGCGAGGGCGAGATGGCGCGCGCCTTGTCGGTCAGCCGCACGCCGCTGCGCGAGGCGCTTAACCGGCTGGTCTCCGAGGGATTTCTGACCTTTACCGGCGGGCAGGGGTTTTTCTGCCGGTCGCTGACGCCGGAAAAGATCCTTGATCTCTACGAGGCCCGCGCGGCGGTGGAATGCGAGGCGTTGCGCCTGTCGCTGGAACGCGCAGGCGATGAGGCGATTGCAGAGGTCGGGCGGGCTCTGGACGCCGCCGAGCCGCTATATGCCACCACCGGCGACCATATCCGCCTGCTGGAAATGGATGAGGCGTTTCACATGGCTCTGGTCAGGCTGTCGGGCAATGCGGAACTGGTGCGGATGCTGGACAATATCAACGGGCGCATTCGCTATGTGCGGATGATGGGCCTGTCGATGCTGCGCGCCGATCAGGACGGGCATCGCCGGATGGCGGCCCATCGTGAGGTCTTGCAGGCGCTGGCCGCCCGCGACGAGAGCCGCGCCCTTACTGTGCTGCGCGGCCATATCGGGATGCGCCGCGAAGATGCCATTCAGGCGGTGCGCAACGCGTTTTCCCATATCTATGTGCAGGCGGGGTAGGTCGGATATGGCCATGACACAGGGCGGCAAGACGGTTTATGGGGCCAGTGTCGGCATCTTGATGCTCGAGACGCGATTTCCCCGCATCCCCGGCGATATCGGCAATGCGATGACCTGGCCGTTTCCGGTGCAGTATCGGGTGGTGCGCGGGGCCACGCCCGACAATGTGGTGCGCGGGGCACCGATGGACCGTCTGGCCGATTTCATCGCTGCCGGGCGCGATCTGGTGGCGATGGGCTGTGACGGGATCACCACGAATTGCGGCTTTCTGGGTGTGTTGCAGGGCGAAATGGCCGAGGCGCTCAACGTTCCGGTCGCCACCTCATCGCTGATGCAGGTGCCTATGGTCGAGGCGCTGTTGCCGCCGGGCAAACGAGTGGGCATCCTGACGATCTCGGCCGCGACGCTGAGCCCCGAATTGCGCGCCGCGACGGGCGTCGCCGCCGATACGCCAGTTGTCGGCACCGATGGCGGGCGCGGCTTTACCCGTGACATTCTGGGCGACGCGCCCCGGATCGATTTTGACGCCTGCCGCCTGGATCTGCTGGAGGCGGCGGACCGCTTGCTGCGCGGCCATCCTGAGGTCGGCGCGATCGTGCTGGAATGCACCAACATGGTGCCCTTTGCCGCCGATATCCGCCGCGCCACGGGGCTGCCGGTCTATTCGATCTATACGCTGGTCAGCTGGTTTCAGGCCGGGCTGATGCCGCGCCGGTTCGCCCGCGATCTGGATGACCCGCGCGGGCGCGTTTGACGGATCTATTTTTGGAAAAAGCGCTTGGTCGAATGGGTTGGATATCGACAATCCAAGCGGCGCGGCAAAACTAGAAAGCCGGGGCCAGATGGGACAGCAACCATCAAAGCGCAGGAGGCACGGCTATGGGGCGGTTTTCAAACATGGTTTCCATCGCAAAAACCCCGGTAACGGTCTCGAATTCCAGATCTTTCGTTAGCGCCTGATACACCCTGTCATATCCACCCATGCCGGTTGTCACGACCTTCAACAGGTAGTCCCATTCGCCGCCGACCCGATGCAACTCGATGATTTCGGGGATCGATTCGGCACGCCGTCTGAACCTGTTGGACCAGTCGGAGGTATGGTTTCGCGTGCGCACCAGCATGAACACCGTCAAATCCAGCCCCACGGCGGCGGTATCAACGCGCGCGCTTGTTCCCTTGAGGATGCCGGATGCGTTCAGTTTTTGAACCCGGCGATGGCATGCGTTTTGCGACAGGCCCACGCGCTCGGCCAGCGCACGCTGAGACAAGCCGCCATCGGCCTGCAGCTCGGCAATCAACCTGGTGTCGATTCTGTCTAATTTTGAGATATTTTGGGTCATATGATAGAATATAGGCCAGAAACACCGTGATTTTGAAGTGTTATTTACACAAAACACCGGTCAAAGTTGAGTCACACGCATGAAACGAGGCTCAGATGACCAATCCCGAACGATTTTTTAGTGATTTCCGCGCCGGTTTGGAACAGGGCGACGCATTGGCAGGCATCCGTGCGGGTATCATCGGCAAGGACATCGTGATTGACGGCCCGGACGGCCCCAAGCCCATGCTCTATGCCGATTACGTTGCCTCCGGCCGCGCCCTGCGCCAGATCGAGGATGCGGTCATGGGTGGTGTCCTGCCCTATTACGCCAACAGCCACACCGAAGATTCCTATTGCGGCGCCTATATCACGGGCCTTCGCAACGCCGCCCGGGCGATTGTCGCCGATCTTTGCGGGGCTGACGACGATCATTCGGTGATCTTCACCGGCTCCGGGGCGACGGCCGGATTGAACCGGCTGGTTCACCTGCTCGGCGTCCGTGACGCCATTGCCCAGGGGCGCGGTGCAACAATCATCATCGGCCCCTATGAGCATCACTCCAATATCCTGCCCTGGCGCGAAAGCGGTGCGCGGGTGATTGAAATCCCCGAGGCCGCTGGCGGCGGTCCGGATCTCGACGCCCTGAAATCGGCCTTGTCGGCCGCGCAAGGTCTGGTCATCGGCTCCTTTTCGGCCGCGTCAAACGTCACCGGTATTGTGACCGATGTTGTCGCGGTTACCCGGATGCTGAAATCCGCAGGCGCACTGGCAGTTTGGGATTATGCCGGCGGCGGCCCCTATATGGCGATGTCCATGCAACCGGCGGCGGGTGCCGAAATTGACGCAATTGTCATTTCGCCCCACAAATTCATCGGCGGCCCCGCGGCGTCGGGCCTGCTGATCCTGCGCAAAGATACCGTCGCCACCCAAGTTCCGACATTTCCGGGCGGCGGGACGGTGCTTTACGTTTCGTCGACGGGCCATGACTATGTGGACGACCTCGCGGAACGGGAAGAGGCCGGCACGCCAAATACGATCGGTGATATCCGCGCCGCTCTGGTGATGATCGTCAAGGACGTTATCGGCCAGAACCGGATCGACCGGATCAATGCCGATTTTGCACGGCGCATGCTGCGCGACCTGGCCGAGATTCCGGGGATCCGCGTGTTGGGCAACACCCGATGCGCACGATTGCCGATCTTTTCGTTTCTGGTCGAGCGTGCCGATGGATCATTCATCGAACCGGGCGAAGTGGCCCGTCTGCTCAGCGATCGCTTTGGCATCCAGACCAGAGGCGGCTGCGCCTGTGCCGGGCCCTACGGCCATCATCTGCTTTCGATCCCCGAAAAGACATCGGACTATCTCCGCGAACGGATCCTGAACGGCGATCTGTCGGAAAAGCCCGGGTTTGTTCGGTTCAACCTCAGCTATCTTTTCACTCAGCAGGATTATGCCACGCTGTTGAGCGCATTGCAGCAGCTGCCCGGCCTGATCGGTGACCGCCACGGGTCGCCGAGGCACGAGGCTTCGGCGCAGGCGGCATCCGCGCATCTGAAGAGATCGGCATAGATCCACGGATCGGGCGGCTGCGCGCTTTTTTGCGGCTCTTACTGACCCGGGGGCGGGGGCGGCCCGATGCCGGTCAGGTGGCCGGGCCTTGAAAGCGCAGGAACATGTTGCCCATAGCCGCGGCATCGGTCAGCGTCGCGCCCCGATCATTGGTGCGCCAGCTGAGGCCGCTTTGCCCGACCCACTCCAGCGCCGTATCGAAATCACCCACGCGGATATCCATGGCGACGATGCCGGGCTCGTTCTGCGCGACCAGATCGGGCGGCAGCGGACCGAAAACCTCCGCTATCGCGGCCCCTGTCAGCACCGTGATATCGCCGTTTGCGGTGCTCAGGGCAAAGCCGCCGGTCAGATCGCGGGGCGGGCCATAGAGCGGGGCAAAAAGGGCGCGCAGCGCGGGGTGATCACCCGCCTCGGCCCGGATCGTGACACCGCCAATGCCCCGCGCGGTGTTGGGATGGTCGAGCCAATCGGCAACATAGATCAGATCGGGGCGATGCTGCTGGCACAAAAAGAGCGATAGGCGCGGAAACGCCCGGTTGGGCAATAGCGCCAGCGAGGTCTTGGTCCGGCCCGCGCGGCCATCCGGCAGGGTCACGTCGCGGCCAAACTCCAGATGGCCCGCGACGCTGAGCCCGGCGCGCTCTGCTCTCGCGGCATCGGTCTGGGCGTCGGTGCTGTGCAGCGCGGTCAGCGCCACGCCCTCGCGCGCCTGCAAATGGCGGTGGACATGGGCCCCAAAACGGAAATCGCCAGCCGGGTTTTCATCCAGCAGGCTGTCATCATAGATGCCCATGATCTCGATCAGGCAGCCCTGGAACATGGCCAGGCTGGTCGATGTGCCCCAGGGGTGGCGGCCCACGGGCGTCATGGTAAAGCCAAGCGATATCAGCTGGTTGCGCAGGGCGTCGATGTCACGGGTCGCAATCAGGGGATGATCAATGCCAAAGGATCCGGTCATGATCTGCCGGGCGCAAAGCTGACCCGGGCGGGCCCCCGGACCGCGCCGCGCGGGCCTGCGACGGTCATCGCGTCAGGCACATCGGCCAGCACCACGGCCCCCGCCCCGATATTGGCCCCGACCCCGATCTTGATATTGCCCAAAATGGTCGCGCCCGCACCGATCACCGCCCCCGCCCCGATGCGCGGATGACGGGTGGGGCCGCTGTCGTTCAACGTGGAGCCGAGCGTGACATTGTGCCAGATCGAGACATTCTCGCCGATCACCGCCGTTTCCCCGATCACACAGCCAAGCCCGTGATCCAGCCACAGACCCCGCCCGATCACAGCACCGGGGTGGATATCGGTGCCAAGCGCCCGCGACAGGGCCGAATGCACGGCGAGCGCGCGCATCGCATCGCCCCCGGTCCAGATCCGGTGCGCGGCGCGATGGGCCATCACCGCATGAACCCCACGCGAAAAAAGCAGCGCCGCGACCGGGCCGCCGGGCTCGAAATTGCGCCTCGCGCTCTCGGTTATGTCATAGGCCGAGATCCCGGCCAGCGCCGGGTCACCATAAGCTGCACGGACCGCCTCACCGATGGCCGGCCTGCCCGCGACATGACCCAGAAGCGCCCCCGCCAGATCCGCGAAACCGGCGCAATCGGTGCCGCTGAGCCCGGTCAGCGCCGCCAGATCGGGGCGCTCGGTCAAAAGCGTTCTGCAATCGTCGATCAGGGTTCCGGGCATCTCAGGAGACATAGCCGAACGCTATGCGCGGAATGGGGGCGCTGTCGAGCCAGATGGCCTTGGGCGCGGTATATTCCATCAGCGCGTCGGTGCCGCTGGAGCGGCCAAAGCCGGAATTGAGCGAGCCGCCGAACGGGGCCGAGACATGGATTGCCTTGTAGCTGTTGATCCAGAACGTGCCCGCGCGCACCGCCGCAGCAACCCGGTGGGCCCGCCCGACATCGGTGGTCCAGACAGCGCCGGCAAGGCCGAAATCGGTGTCATTGGCCAGGCGCACGGCCTCCGCCTCATCCTCAAAGGGGATAGCGGTGACCACGGGGCCAAAGATCTCGGTGCGCGCCGGTGTGGCGGCGTTGCCCAGCCCCGCCAGAACGGTGGGGGCCACGAAAAACCCGCGTTCGGGCAGGGTGGCGCGGGTCAACACGCGCCCACCCTCGGCCTCGGCCCCGGCCACCATGCCCCTGATATGGGCCAGTTGGCGGGCATTGCTGATCGGCCCCACTTCGGTCGTTTCATCCAGCGGATCGCCAAGCGTGATCGCGTTCATGCCCTCGGTCAGCAGCTCAAGCAGCTCTGCTTGCGCGGCACGCTCGACCAAAAGCCGCGAACCGGCCACGCAGCTTTGCCCCGCACCCGAAAAGATCGCCGCCTGCGCACCCAGACAGGCCCCTTTCAGATCGGCATCGGCAAAGACGATATTGGCCGATTTGCCGCCCAGTTCCAGCACCACGGGGCTCAGCGCCTCTGCCGCCGCCACCGCAACCCGGCGTCCGGTCTCGGGCGAGCCCACGAAAACCACCTTGCGCGTGGCGGGATGTGCGATGGCCGCCTGCCCCGCCGTGGGCCCCAGCCCCGCCAGCACATTGACCAGACCCTGGGGCAGCCCGGCGGCTTCGGCCAGTTTGACCAGCGCCACGGTGGTGACGGGCGTCAGTTCCGATGGTTTGATGACCACGCCATTGCCGGTGGCGATGGCCGGTGCGATCTGCCAGCCGCCGGTAAAAACAGGCGCGTTCCATGGCGTGATCTGAAAAACCACGCCGAGCGGTTCGCGCAAAGTGTAGGTCAGGTGACCCGATGGCACCGGGATGACCTCACCATGCAGCTTGTCGGCCCAACCGGCGTAATAGGCGAACATCTCGGCCACCTTGGCGACCTCGACCCGGGCATCGCGGATCGGCTTGCCCGCGACCAGCGCCTCAAGCCGGGCCAGCGGCTCGGCATGGGCGGAAACGGCGCGCGCGATATCCTGCATGACCAGACCACGCGCGGCAGGGGTAAAGCCCTGCGCCCAGTCCGTTTGCGCGCGGGCAGCAGCCTCGCAGGCGCGGATGGCAAGCTCTGTCCCGGCATCGGCATAGCTGGTCAGCGCCTCTTCGGTATAGGGATCGATCAGGGTGATGGTATCGCCCTGGCCGTCCTGCAGGCGGCCGCCGATCAGGCTCTGCACCCGATCGCTGAGGCCAAGCGCTGCCATGGTTTCGGCGAAGATATCGCTGCGTGTCATTGGCTTGCCTCGCCCTGCTGAAACTCTGCGATACGGTTGAAATCCTCGGCGTCTTGCAAGATGCCCGCGCTATCGGCCCAGATCCGGGCCACCGCCGCAAAGCCCGGCATATCGACGCCCGCACCCGCCGCCAGATCGCGCGCAAGCGCCACATCCTTGCGCATCAGACCCATGGTAAAGCCGCTGTCGAAAGCCGCATCCAGCACCCATTTGGGGTAATTCACCTCGCTGACGCCGCTGCGCCCCGAGCCTGCGTTGATGCCCTCCAGCAGGGCCTCCGCCTCAACGCCCGCGCCCGCGCCCAGGCGCATCGCCTCGGCCACCAGCACCAGATTGGCGGCGCAGAGCATGTTGTTGACGATCTTGGCGGCATGGCCCGCCCCCGCCGCGCCGACATGCACTGTTTTGGCGGTCAAGAGGTCAATGAGCGGGCGGATCACGGCAATTGCAGCCGCATCGCCGCCCAACAGCATCGTCATGGTCCCGGCGCGTGCCGCGATCGGCCCGCCGCTGACCGGACCATCGATGAAGTGAAACCCCTTTGCCTGCCCCTGCGCATAGAGCGCGCGCGAAGTTTCGGGATCGGAGGTGGAGGTATCGAGCAGCGTCGCACCGGGGCGCAGATGGCCGGCGATCTCGGCCATCACCGCGCGCACGATGGCGGCATTGGGCAGCGACAGCACGAGCGTATCGACACGCGCGGCAAGCCCTGCGGCACTGTCGGCAATCTCGGCCCCGGCCTCGAACATCGCGGCGCGCGTGGCCGGATCCGGGTCATAGCAGACCAGCCCTTGCCCGGCCCCCAACAGATGCCGCGCCATGGCCCCGCCCATATTGCCGCATCCGATAATGCCTATTTCCATGGGCCTGATCCCCTCCTGCTTGCACCGGTCTTTGGGGCCAGACTGGCACATCCACGAAGCCCTAAACAGTGCAACGGAAAGAGTTTATCGTTGCACAATTTGCAACAATCAAGTGTCGGAATAGGCTGCCATATGCCGCGAAAGATGGCCTGCCAGCGCCTGTGCGGCACGCGGCAATGCGCGCCCCTGACGGGCGATGAGCGCGGCCTTGCTGGCGTCAAAGGCGGGCTCATGGATATCATGGGCGATCAGCCGGCCCTCGGTGATATCGGCCATCGCGGCAAAGCGCGGCAGGATGGTCACACCGAGCCCGGCGCGCGCAAAGGCCAGAAGAACCGCGATCGAGCCCGACTGGACCACGGCCCAAAAACGCTGGCCGCTGCGCGCCTCGGCCCGCGCCAAAAGCCCCCCGATGCCGGTGTCGCCCGCCGCCACCGCCGCCGGAACCTGCGCCAGCGCCGCCATATCAAGCGGGCCCTCTGGAACTGCAAATCGACCCTCGGGGCGGGCCAGCATCACCAGGGGCTGCGCGCCCAGGGCCAGGGTCTTGATGCGCTGATCAGACGGCACATCATAGGCCAGGCCGATATGGGCCTGATCGGTGGTCACCTGATGCATCACCGCCTCGGTTGACCCCACGTTCATGGTATAACTGATGCCGGGATGGGCCGCGACGAACCCGGGCAGCGCACCGCCCATCAGATCACCGGCAAAACCTTCGCCCACCGCCAGCGCGACGGTGCCGCGCGCCATGCCCTTGAGCGCGTCGAACTGCGATTGCAGCGCGTCGAACTCTCCGGCATGGCGGCGCAGCAGATCCTGCATCAGCGCGCCCGCTTCGGTCAGTTGAACGCCGCGCCGCCCACGTTCAATCAGCGTGGTGGCCAGTTGGCGTTCCAGCCCGGCAATGGCGCGGCTGACGGTCGAAGGCTCGACCCCCAGAACCTCAGCCGCGCCGCGCACCGTTCCGGCCTGAACCGCAGCCAGAAAGGCACGGGTCTGTTTCGGATCGAGGCTGTGCATCACATTCCTCCTGCGCAACGAATATGGCGACAACCCCACGCCGCGCGCAACACCTTGTCAGTAGTCGCGCTCAAAGAAGATCCCCAGCCCGCCCTGCCCGTCCGAGCCGACACTGCCACGCGCGGTCAGGTTGGGCGTGAGATCGAGATTGATCGACAGATCCGCCGCCCCATCCGAGCCGACGCCGATATCGGTATAGGCGTTTTCGCCGATATAGCGGCCAAGGCGCAGCTCGGCATTGCCCGCCGCATCGGTGGAAATATCCAGATCGTCGATGCCAAGCGTTTCGCGGATACCGCCAATGATGCTGCCCGATCCCGCCAGCCGCGACACGCCATCGACCAGTTGCAGCGCCTGCACCGGCGACAGGCTGGCAGTGCCACGACCAAAGAGGAGCCGCGACAGGATCTCATCCTCGGGCAGGTCGGGTTGCGAGCTGAGCGTCAATTCGGGCGCGCGGGCCGGGCCCTCAAGCGTGAGGAACACGACCGTATCCCCGGCCCGGGTCTGGCCCACGACGCGCAGAAACGGATCGAAACTGCCCGAAAGTGTGACCGACGCCTCAACCAGGTCAAAGCGTTGCCCCAAGAGCGACAGGCGGCCCCGAATGAGATCGAACCGGCCCGAGGGGATGACATTGGCGCTGCTGCCTCCAATGCGAATGGCACCGCCAAGCTCGGCATCCAGACCCGAGCCGCGCAGGAAAATCCGGTTGGCGGCGGTGACGGTCAGATCGAGAGGCAGGGCCGGGCCCGACGCCCCGGCGCGATCCAGCAGCCCGGCATTGGCGCGGGTGGCATATTGGCCCGCGCTTTCGCCGATATGGCGGATCTCGGGGATCGGCTCAGCGCTGCCAAACGTGGTGGGCTCGATCACGATATCGGTCTGGCCTAGCGTGATCTGACCGCTGAGCACGGGGCCTGCCGTCATCTGCCCGGCCAGCCGGATATCGCCGCGCTCGACCACGGTCTGAAAGAGGTCGCCCTGCGACAACCGGGCATTGGCAAGGCCGATCTCGAGGTCTCCCGGCAGACCCGGCGCGCCCAAATCGAGCCGGCCCGAAAGCGTGACGTCGCCGCCCGAGGCAAGGCTGCCTTCACCGGTCAAATCAGCGCGCCCCCCGGCCAGCGCGATGCTGGCCCGGGCATCCTCGATCGCCAGACCGGCGGTTGGGGCAGCGATCCGCACGCCGCCCGCCTCAATGCTGCCGCCAAGCGCCGAGAAGCCGGGCGGACCGGAGAGTGTGAGGTTCAGATCGGCGCGCCCCTGCACCGAACGCGGCGCAATGAACGGGTTGACCAGAGCCAGAGCGGCGGTGCCCGACAGCGCCAGATCGACCGCGCCACCCGGCAGCCCCACCTGCCCTTCGGCGACGATCGCCACCGCATCTTGCAGCCGGGCCTCTGCCGACAGATCCCAGGGCTGGCCGGCACCGGCGCGCATGAGACCGGCCTCGGCGTTGAGCGGGCCCGAAAGCGATGCGCTGAGCAGTCCCGCATCGCGCAATCGCGCCGATATCTGCAGGCGGCTGGCGGAGGAGGAGAGGCGTGCGCTTCCCTCGGCCTCGACCTGCGTTCCCGCGATGTCGAACGCCTCCAGCCGCAGCCCCTCCGCATCGCGCACCGCGCGCGCCCTCATCCGGGTCTGGCCCGCCAACAGGCCCGCCGGTTCGCCAACCCCGAGCGACAGCCCTTGGGCATCGGCGGCAAGATCCAGATCGAACGCACCTGAGAGCATCTCGACCTCACCCGCGATCTCTGCCGTCACCGCACCGCGCAAGTCCGAGCCCGCAAGCCCCGCAAAGGCCGCAAGATCGGGGGCCGTGGCCTGCAATTCGGTGGTCAGGATCAGCGCGTTTTCCACCGCCGCGATCTGGCCTGTGCCCCGAAGTTGGGCGTTTTCTGCCGTCAGCGTCAGGGCCGCGATCTCAAGCGGCGCACCCGCCTGCCACGCTGCTGTGAATTCGGCCTGTCCGGCGCGGCCCACCGCCGCCTGCATCGCGGCATCGGGCAGCGTGAGACCCTGAAACGCGGCCCTAACCTGCGCCGTGACGCTGGTAAGAACGTTTTCGGGGGCCGCGATGGTGCCCGAAAGATCCAGCTCGGCCTGATCAAGGTTTATATCATCGACGCGAAACCCCCGCAGATCGGCCTGACCGGCCCAGCTATCGCCTGCGGCGCGATCATATTCGAGCATCAGATCGCCCGCGGCCGCCGTGACCACCTGCCCCGGCACCGGCAGGCGCACCGCATCGGCCCCCTCCGGGCGCAGCGCGGCGTTCAGGCGAAAGCGTTCGGGAACGCCGCCGGGGTCGAGCGCGCCGACACCGTTCACCGATAGCGAGGCGGTCGAGAGGTCAAAGCCTTCCAGCACCATGGCCCCGTCCGCAGCCCACACGGCTTGCGCGGTCAGCGCCACCGCGCTGCCGAAAAAGGGCTGGTATTCAGGCAACAGGAACCGGGCCACATCACCGCCCAGATCGACCGCCAACCGCTGATCGCCGGTTTCCGTCTGCGCCAGCGTCACCTCGCCCGCGATGCGCGGCACGCCGTCGGTGGCCAGTGCAATAGTGCTGGTGAAATCCTCAACCGGGCCGCTGCCCGCGATGGACAAATCAACAGCAGGCGCATCGGCGATGCCCAAAACCGTCACCGCGATACCGTCGGGATCTTCGCTGAGCTCGATATCCAGCTCCAATTGCCGCGTGTCATTGGCATAGGACGCGGCAAGCGCAAAGACCCCCTCGGGGCCATCGCGGCGGATCAGGTCAAAGGCGGCGCTGCCCTGCCCGCCCGCGAGGGTCAAAGACCCGGAGACACTTGCCGCCACCTCGAACCCCAGCAAAGGCGCGCCCAGCTCAATCCGGGTGGCCGCAAGATCGGCGATGCGGATGGAAACCGGCAGATCGGGCAGAGCAAAAGGCGTAGCCTCAGGTGTGGCGGAGCTTTCTTCGGTGACCGGCAAGCGCGCCAACACGATGCGGTCGGCAGCCAGACGGGTGATATCAACCTCGCCCGAAAGCAGCCCGGCGCGCCGCCAGGTCAGCTCCGCCCCCTCAAGCGTCAGCCAGACGCCGCCTGCATCGGCGATGCTCAGACGCTCCAGCGTGGCGGTGGAGCTGAGCGCACCGGCAAAACCTTCGATCCGCACCTGCCGCGCCGCGCCGTCCGACAGCGCATCCTCCAGAAACCGGATCAGCCGCGAGCGGTCATCTTCCTGCGCCCTTGCAGGGGCGATGGCGGTCAGAAAAACCAGGAACAGGGTCATCAGGAGCCGGGTCAAAAGCTTTGTCCTATGCCGAGATAGAAAAACAGCGACTGCCCCGCCGCCCCGCCCGAAACCGGCGTTGCCACATCCAGCCGGATCGGGCCAATGGGCGTGTCATAGCGCAGGCCAAACCCCGCGCCGGATTGCCAATCGCTGGCCCCCGCGCCCCAGGCATCCGTCGAGATCAGCCCGAAATCGGCAAAGGCCGCGACCCCGAAATTGCCCGCCAGATCCTGGCGCAGCTCCAGCGACGCACCCAGGTAGCTGCGCCCGCCAGTGGCAACACCGCCCTGCAACGCGCCGAGCGATTGATATTCCTGACCGCGCACGGTGCCCGCGCCGCCGGAATAGAACAGCCAGTCGGGCGGCATCGCGGTGATATCACCGCCATCGACGCTGCCCAGTTGCAGCCGCGCCGCGATCCGGGTGCGATCATCGGCCCCAAAGCCGCGATAGCCGCGCAGATCGGCGGTCAGGCGGACGCCGCTGCCATCCTCGAACAGGGTAAAGGGCGTCAGCGCGGCTTCGCCATACCAGCCGCGCGCGGCATCGAATGCGGCATCGCGGCTGTCCCAGACCAACCTGACGGGCAGCGCCAGCATGTTGACCCGGCGGTCGGAAAACGCATCCGCGATGTCCCAAACCTGCGCCATGACGGCCAGATCGCCGGTCAGATTGTCGGAAAACCGATGCGTGAGGCCCAGTTCGGCCTCGACGCTATCGGCGATATAGGAAACCTCGTTGAGATGCTCAATCTGCAGGCCAAAGCCCAGGGTGGTGTCGGGGGTCAGATCGGCAGGCCGCGTAAACCGCATGCCCAGAAGCGCGTCAAACCCGCCATCTTCCCCGCCCAGCCCCGATACCTCGGCGTCAAAGCGCAGCCGCTCGGCCCCGCCCCAAAGGTTGCGATGCAGCCAATACCCGCTGAGCGACAGGCCATCTTCCGAGGCGATCTCGGCCCCAAAGCCAAGGCGGCGCAGCGGGGCCTCGACCAGATCGGCCTGGATGTCGAGGGCGGTGGTGCCCGGGCGCGGCAGCTCGCTCAGCCCGACCGAGGTGAAAACGTCCGTCTCGCGCAGGCGGTCGGCCACCCGCGCCAGCGTTTCGGGATCGAACTGCGCGCCCCGGGGCAGCCCCGCGATCCGCGCGATGCGATCCGCGCGCATCCGGGCCTGGCCTTGCGGGATCAGGTCGCCGAACTGGTAGACCGGGCCGGGGGCGAGGGCGATATCGACATCGAGCATGGCCTCCGGCTGGCGGGCGGTGATCTGCTGGCCTGACACCGAAGCGGTGGCATGGCCCGCGCCGCGCCAGGCGTCGATGCCCGCCTCGGCGGCCTGACGCAGCACCGGGGTCCCGGCCGGCCGCCCGGGGCCAAAGCCCGGCGGCAGCGCGGTGCCCGGGGCCAGCGGCGCGATCTCGGCGCGGCCAAGGCGAAAGGCGCGGCCTGGATCGACGATGATGGCCAGCGATTGCACCGAAGTGACCGGCTGAAAAGGCGACAGGCCGGCAACCTCGCGCCCGTTCACGGTGATCGAGATCTCCGGCCCGAAATAGCCAAATTCATAGAGCACCGCCAAAAGCCGCGCGTAATCGGACCGGGCCGCGGCCACGATATCCTGTGCCGGGGTGCCGGGGGTGGCGCTGATCGCCTGCGCGCGCGAGGCCGCTTGCAGTGCGGCGCGTAGATCATCGGGCGCGTTGCCCGCATCGAGGCGCAGATTGGCCTCGGCCAGGGCCGGGCCCGCCATCAGGCAGAGGGCACCACCAATGGCGATCAGACGGCGAAAGGGTCGGGTCCGGGGCAGCATCGCCGCAAAGGTAGGCGAGCCGAGCCGCCAGTGCCACCGGCAAAACCGCATATCGCGCCACATGATGCCCCGGCGCGGGCCCGGGGGCGCGCGACCGGCAGGTTTTCGCCACCCGCGCCGCGCAGGCCGGGGTCAGACCGAGCGGGTGATGCCGCCATCGACGCGCAGGTTCTGCCCGGTGATATAGCCCGCCCCGTCCGAGGCCAGAAACGCCACGGTCTTGCCGATCTCCTCCAACGATTTGCCATAACGGCCCATCGGCACCCGGGCGCGGAACTCCTCCTTTTCCGGCAGGCTGTCGATAAAGCCGGGCAGGACGTTGTTCATGCGGATGTTATCGGCGGCGTATTTATCGGCAAAAAGCTTGGTAAAGGCCGCAAGGCCCGCGCGGAACACGCCCGAAGTCGGAAAGACCGGGTCGGGTTCAAAGGCCGCAAAGGTCGAGATATTGATGATCGCGCCGCCGCCCCCGGCCTGCAGGATCGGGGTGACCAGCCGGGTCGGGCGCACCACATTGAGGAAATAGACATCCATGCCGGTATGCCAATCCTCATCCGTCAGCTCCAGCACCGGCGCGCGGGGGCCGTGGCCTGCGGAATTGACCAGCACGTCGATGCGGCCCCAATGGGCCATCGCGGCATCGACCAGCGCCTGCAAATCGGCGTTGGACTGGTTCGATCCCGTCACCCCGACACCGCCCAGGTCACGGGCCAGCGCCTCGCCTTTACCCGAGGAAGACAGGATCGCGACATTGAAGCCATCGGCTGCCAATGCCCGGGCGGCATCCGCCCCCATGCCGCTGCCGCCCGCCGTGATAAGGGCTACTTTCTGATCGGTCATATCGGTCTGCCTTTCAGGTGGTTTTCTTGTCATCGACGATATTCATGCCCGCGACACCGCTATTGCCCAGCTCGACCGAGGCAAAGGGCCCGCCATGGCACATATGGCCGGGATCGGCGGGGTCCATCGGCGCGGCTTCGGCCAGAACCTCGGCCGCGAATTCCTCGGCATTGTCCTTTGGCCGGTAGCCAAGAAACGCGGCATTGGCGTTATCGACCGGCGCGCGGTCATTGTTGGACACGCCGTAGATCACGGCAAAGCCTGTCACCGGCGTGTCGATGGCGCGGGTCACCAGCTGGATGAGGTCATCATAGCTGAGCCAGGAACCAAGCGACCGCGGATTATTGACCTGTGCCGCGCTCAGGATGCGCAAATGCACGCTTTCCAGGCCGCGTTTGTCCCAATACATGCTGCCCAGATCCTCGGCGAAGCACTTGGCCAGCCCATAGAACGTGTCGGGGCGGTGGGGCGCGTCGGTGCCGATGAAATCGGTCTTGGGGTGCATTCCCACGGCGTGGATCGAGCTGGCATAGACCACCCGGCGCACCCCGTTGCGATAGGCCGCTTCCCAGACATTATAGGCCCCGATGAAATTCGGCCCCAGCAGTTTCTCGAACGGCCCCTCGTCGCAATAGGCCCCGAAATGGATCACCATATCGGCCCCCTCCAGCACTGCGACCATGGCATCCAGATCGGCCAGATCGGCGCGGATATAGCTTTCGCCGGGGTAAAGCCGGCCGATATCCTCGACAATATCGGTCGAAACCAGTGTGTCGCACATCGCGGCCAGCGGTTCGCGCAGATAAGACCCCAGACGGCCCGCGGCCCCGGTCAGAACGAGTTTCTTCATTTCATGCATTCCCTTATTCCAAACGGCCCTTAACATCGGCCAACACCCCGTCGGCGGCCCGCGCCAAAAGCCCTGTATCCAGCCCGCAGGCCACGAAGGTAAAGCCCTCGGCCAGCAGATCGGCGGCAAAACCGGGATCCGAGATCAGCGTGCCCACCGGCATGCCCCGCGCGATCAGCTTTCGCGCCACCGGGCGGATCAGCGCCCAGACCTCGGGATCCATCGGGCGGCCCAGCTTGCCGATATCGGCGGCGATATCGGCGGGGCCGAAAAAGATGCCATCGACGCCGTCAACTGCGGCGATGGCCTCGGCCCGCTCCAGTGCCGCCGCCGTTTCCAGCTGCAACAGCACCGCTGTCTCGGCCTCGACCCGCTCAAGGTAATCGCGCGCGCGGCCAAATCTGGTGGCGCGCGTGGTGCCCGAGACGCCGCGCGTGCCGCCGGGCGGATAGCGGGTGGCAGCGACGGCCCTTTCGGCCTCTTCCACGCTCTGTATCATCGGGAAAAGCAGGCCTTGCGCGCCCAGATCCAGCAACCGCTTGACCGCCACGCTGTCATTCCATTCGACCCGCACCAGCGCTGTGGTGTCGCTGCCGGCAAAGACCTGCAATTGCCCCAGAACCGACAGGTAATCATTTGGCGCGTGCTCCATATCGATCAGCGCCCAGTCAAATCCGGAATGCGCCGTCACCTCGGCGGCGATATTGCTGCACAGGCTGATCCAGAGGCCGATCTGCTTGTCGCCTGCGGCCAGCGCATGGGCAAAGGGGTTGGGCGGCAGGTTCATATCACGGCCCTTTCGATGATGGGTCTGTTGCTGATGATCCGATCGTAATTGAACGGGCTGAGATCGAGGCTGCGATATTCGCCATGAGTCAGCAATTCCGCCGTGCCGCGCCCCATTGCGGGCGATTGTTGCAGTCCGTGGCCGGAAAACCCGTTCAGGAAATAGAAATTTTCGACCTCCGGATGCGCCCCGGTGATCGCGTTGTGGTCAAAGCTGTTCCAGGCGTAATGCCCGGCCCATTCGGCCGTCACGCGGATGGCTTCAAAGGCCGGAATGCGGGTCGCCAGCACCGGCCAGACATGATCGGACCAGAGCGCGTGATCCATCGTGAAATCGTCAAACTCGACCGCCGGATCATGCGCGGCATGGCCCCCGGCCTGATAGTAGCTGCTGCCTTCCTGGCGGACATGCACGCCCGAGGGATCGATGGTCAGCGGCAAGGGCCGGTCGAGCGGCTTTTCGGCCTGAAACACCCAAGTATAGCGTTTGCGCGGCTCGACCGGGACCGTGATCCCGGCCATCGCGGCGGTGCGCGCGGCGCGCGGGCCCGAGGCGTTCACGACCTTGTCGCAGGCAATAACCGCGCCCGATTTCAACGTCACGCTCTGCACGCGGGTGCCCGCCGCGTTCAGGCTCATGGCGACAACCTCGTCCGAGACAAATTCAACGCCGCGCCGTTTGGCCGAACGCCGCCACCAGTCAAACACCGTGCTGCCGTCGAAATAGCCCTCGTTGAGGGTGTTGTGACTGCCAAGAATAATGTCATCGAGCTGGTAGAACGGGTAAGCCGCCGCGATCTGATCCGGCGTCATCAACCGGGTGCCTGCGCCGCAGGCCACTTGCACGGCATGGTTGTCGCGCAGCACATCGGCGAACCCCTCGGATGCGGCCAGATACATGTAGCCGAAATTCTGGATCTTCAGCGCCGGGGCCTCCGGCTCGTTCATCTGGCCCGCCAGATCGGTCACGAACGCGGCGGCAAATTGCGAGATCTGCACATTCAGCGGGGCCGAAAACTGCTGCCGCATGCAGCTGTTGGTATGGGCGGTGGAGCATTGCGAATAGCTGGGGTCCATTTCGACCACCAGAACCCGGCCATCAAAATCGGCATCATCAGACAGGAACCACGCGGTCGAGGCCCCCATCATCGCGCCGCCGATAATGACAATGTCATAGCTGGAATGGGCGGGCCCGCCGGTCATGTCACGTCCTCTCCCTTTGCCACGATGGCCTCGACCTCGGCGATATCGGCCACGCTCAGCCCGTAATCGCGCGCCGCGACCTCGGCCGAAATATAGCCGCGCGCCAGATCGCGGCGCACGGCGCGGCCATCGCGCGCGCCCGGATCACCGTAACCGGCCCCGCCGGGAAAGGCCAAGACCACGCGCGCGCCATGCGGCACAAACTGTTTGCCCTTGCCCGACATCGCGGCCCCGTCATCGCGCGCGATGGTGGTCGGGGCCCCCGCCGCCCCGCCGCGCCGCCCGCGCGCGGGGTGATCGACACGGTCGAACATGGCGGAGAAATCAAATTCGTGGCCCGCCCGCGCGCCGACCTGCATATATTGCCCCAGCCCGCCGCGATGCTGCCCGGCCCCGCCTGAATCGGGGCGCAGCTCCTTTTGCCAGATGATCACCGGCCCGGCATGTTCGGTGGCCTCAACCGGCATCGTCATCACGCCCGAGGGAAAGGCCGTGGCGTTGAGCCCGTCAACCCCGGGCCGGGCCCCCGAACCGCCAGAATTGAAGGTCAGCACCTCGGAACGCACCGCACCCGGCGGCGCGGGCGCAGCGCTGCGCGGGCGCAGCGACATCTGGAAATTGCACAGACACCCTGCGCCTTCGGCGGGCACCACGCCGGGCAGGATCTGATCCAGAGCGCCGAACACCACATCGGGCACGAAATGGCCGATGATATGGCGCAGCGCCACGGGTGCGGGATGCGGCGCATGGACGATGCTGTTTTCGGGGGCCGTGATCTGGAACGGGGCCAATGAGGCGGCGTTATTGGGGATCTCGGGCGCGATGGCGCATTTCAGGGCGTAGCAGGCATAGGCCTTGGTATAAACCAGCGGGCAATTGATGCCCTTCTTGTCCACGCCCGAGGTGCCCGCGAAATCCGTCAGGATGCGATCGGCCTCGATGCTCAGGCGCAGCTTCAGCGTGATCGGGCTGTCGAACCCGTCAATGGTCATCTCGCCCTCGGCTGCCTCGCGGGGCAGCGCCGCGATACGCTCCAACGTGGCACGGCGCGAGTTTTCCATGATGAACCCCCCAATGCCCGCCAGATCATCAAGGCCGAACTCCGCCATCATATCGACCAGCCGCCGATGCCCGATCTCGTTGCAGGTGGCCAGCGCATACATGTCGCCGACCAGCTGATCGGGCTCGCGCACATTGCCGCGCACGATCTGCAAGAGCGCGCCATCAACCACGCCGCGCTCGGCGAATTTCATGATCGGCAGATAGAGCCCTTCTTCATAGACACTGGCCGCATCCGCGCCAAAACCGCGCCCGCCAATATCGACGACATGCGCGGTGCAGGCGAAAAATCCCACCAGCGCGCCCTTGTGAAACGAGGGGCTGACCATGGTGATGTCATGCAGATGGCCGGTGCCTTCCCAGGGGTCATTGGTGATATAGACATCGCCCTCGAATATGTTCTGACGCCCGATCCGGCGGATGAAATGGGCCACAGCATCGGCCATCGCATTGACATGACCCGGCGTGCCGGTGACCGCCTGCGCCAGCATCTGGCCGCCCGCATCATAAACGCCCGCCGACAGATCGCCCGCCTCGCGCACCGAGGTTGAGAACGCCGTGCGCACCAGCGCCTGCGCCTGTTCCTCGACCACCGAGATCAGCCGGTTCCACATAACCTGATAGGCGACGGTTGAATGGGTCTTGGACATGGGATCAGCCTTTCACGGTGATGTCGATGCAGCCATCGGGTTGGCAGATGGCGGCGCGGCTGGCGGGCAGGATGATGGTGGTTTCATCCTCGGTGATCGCGGCGGGGCCTGTGGCGGTGCTGCCCGGGGCCATCGCATCCCGCGCCACCAGATCGGCATCTGCAAAGCGGCCAAGCGCTGCGTCGAAAATGGGCCGGGTGGCGGCGACCGGGGCCGGTTCGCTGGCGGTGGCCTCGGCGATACGCGCGACCGGATCGGGCGGCGTGGTGGCGTTTACCGACCAGACGGTGATCTCGATATCCATCCCGGCCACGGTGCGGGCAAAAAGCTTGGCATAATCTTCCTCGAAAAGCCGCGTGAATGTGGCGGCATCTGGGGCCATCGCCTGGGCTTCGGACAGGACAATCGGGATCTCCCAGCCCTGCCCGGTATAGCGCATATAGACCTTGAATTCACAATCGATCCGCGCTGCCGCGTCGCAGGAGCGCACGAACCCCTCCGCCTCATCCTTGAGCGCTGCCAGCAGATCGGTGATCCGCGCCGGATCGAAATCCGACAGCTTCATATAGACCGAGCGGTTGGCCTCGAAACTGAAGGGCGCGCGCAGAAACCCGATGGCCGAGCCCACGCCCGCGCCCGGCGGCACCAGGAGCCGGTCGACCCCCAGTTTTTCGCAAAGCCGCCCGGCATGCAGCGGGGCCGCGCCGCCAAAGGCGATCATGGTGTAATCGCTGAGATCCTCGCCGTTTTCCACCGCATGCACCCGCGCCGCATTGGCCATGTTTTCATCAACCACTTCGGACAGGCCAAAGCCGGATGTTGCCGCGTCCATATCAAGCACATCGCCCAGAACGCGCCTCAGCGCCGCCGCCGAACGATCCGCATGCAGCGGGATCGAGCCACCGGCGAAATTGTCGGGGTCGAGCCTGCCCAACACCAGATCGGCATCGGTAACGGCGGGGTTTTCGCCGCCGCGCCCATAGCAGGCGGGCCCGGGTTCCGAGCCCGCGCTTTCGGGGCCCACCCGGATCTGGCGCATCGCATCGACATGCGCCAGGCTGCCGCCGCCGGCCCCGATCTCGACCATGTCGATCACCGGGATCGAGATCGGCATGCCCGAGCCTTTCTTGAACCGGTAGGTGCGCGCAACCTCGAATACGCGGGCGGTTTTGGGGGTCTGGTTCTTGATCAGGCAGATCTTGGCGGTGGTCCCGCCCATGTCAAAGCTCAGCACCTTTTCCAGCCCGTAGCGCGCCGCGATATTGGCGGCAAAGACCGCACCACCGGCGGGGCCGCTTTCAACCAGGCGGACGGGAAATTCGGCGGCACTTTCCAGCGAAATGATGCCGCCGCCCGAATGCATCAGAAAGATGGTGCAGGCCACGCCTTCGCCGCGCAGCCGCCCCTCAAGCCGCGACAGGTAGGATTTCATCAGGGGCTTGATATAGGCATTGGCGACCACGGTGTTGAAGCGCTCGTATTCGCGCATCTGCGGGCTGACCTCGGAGGAAAGCGAGACCATCACCCCCGGCAGCCGCTCAGACAGCACCTCGCGGATCAGGCGTTCATGCCCGTCATTCAGATAGGAATGGATCAGCCCCACCGCGACGCTGTCATAGCCTGCCGCCGCGATCCGGTCGGCCAGCGCCTCGACCTCGGCCCGGTCGAGCGGCACCAGCACCTCGCCCCCGGCATCGACCCGTTCGCAGACGGTATAACGGCGCTGGCGCGGCAGCAGGGGCTCGGGCAATTCAACGTTCAGATCATATTGCTCGAACCGGGATTCCGTCCGCATTTCAATGACATCGCGGAAGCCCTGCGTCGTGATCAGTGCCGTTTTCGCGCCGCGCCGTTCGATCAGCGCATTGGTGGCAAGGGTCGTGCCATGGATGATCTGACCAATCTCCGAGGCGGCGATACCCGCCTTGGCGCAGACCTGCCCCATACCGTCGATGATGGCGTTTTCGGGGGCGGCATAGGTGGTCAGAACCTTGGTGGAGTAGCTTTCGGAGCCGACCTCCAGCACCACATCGGTGAAGGTGCCGCCGATATCGACGCCAAGCCGGATGGATGGTGATGCCATGATATGCCCCCTGATGCTGACCGGCGCAGAATAGGAGCGCGCTATATATAAACGCAAATTATTAGAATATATCGCCGTGAAAGATTTCAGTGATCCTCAGACCGCGCCACCTCGACCGCCAACTCCGCCGCCTGATGCACGAAACCGGCGGCACGATCGGCGTGAAACCGGGCCGCAAAGCGCAGGGGCTGCGGATGCCAGCCCATCGCCAGCGCCACCAGAGCGCCATCCGCCAATTGCGGGGCCACCATCGCGCGCGGCACCACCGCCAGCCCCATGCCATCGACCGCCATATGGATCGTGGAGGTCAGGCTGCTTGACGGCACAAAACGCGCGGCGGCACCGGCCCGGCCCTCGAGATGGGTGGCAAGCTCCTGATAGGCCTGGGTGTGGCGGGCATGCGTCAGGATCGGCACCGTTACTGCCGCCACACCCGCAGACACATTGATTTCATGTGATATTTCTGGGGCGGCGACCCAGACATAATCATAGGATCCCAGCGCTAATTCGCCCGAAACAGCCGTCGCAAAGGGCGCGTTCTGCAAGGCCAGATCCAGCCGGTTGCCCGCCAGTTCGGCATCCAGATTGCGCGACAAATCGACATTCATCTCGACCGAGATGCGCGGATAGACCTGTTTCAGCCGCCGCAGAAAGGCCCGCGCCCAGGTGCAGGCAATGAGCTCGGTCACACCAAGGCGCAGGCGATCCTCGATCAAATCGGGGCGCGCGGCGATATCGACCAGACCTTCAGCCGCGCGCAGGGTGGCGCGGGCCTGGGCCAGGATCTCAACGCCTTTGGGCGTCAGCTCGATCGAGCCTGCATCGCGCCGCATCAGGGGCGTGCCAAGCGTCGCCTCCAGCCCCGCGATCCGGGTGGAGATATTGGGCTGCGTGGTATTGAGATGCGCCGCCGCCTTGCGAAAACTGCCGAGATCCGCGACCCAGATGAGCGCTTCGAGCTGTTTGAGGGTGAGGCTGCGGCTGATCATGGGCCCCTTTGTGCACTCCCGGCGTAGGCGCGGGCAAGGGTTAAGCGGCGCGCGCGCCGGTCACTCGGGCAGGTCGCGGCTTTCTGGGCCATCATAGTGCCAGCGATACCCGGGCGGGGTTGGCCCCTTGTTGCGCCCACCCTGGCGGCGCTGTTCATCGGCATGAGCCAGAATGCCGACCGACCGCGACAGGCAGAAAAGCCCGCGTTGCAGGCCGGGATCAAAGCCCAGTTCGGTAAAGATCACCGCCGTGGCCCCGTCGATATTCATCGGGATGGGGCGCGATTTTTCGGCCTTCAGATGCGCTTCGATCTGCATCGCGATGGCGCGGAACCGGCCACTGACGGTCCCCGCCGTGACAGCCTCGGCCACCAGCGCCATCAGCCGCGGCGCGCGCGGGTCGACGGGGTGAAACCGGTGGCCAAAGCCCGGAATATAGCGGCCCGATGCGGCGCGAAACCGCGCCAGCCCCGCCGCCACGGCATCGCCCAGCGGGCTATCGGCATCGGAGGCAATATCGTGATAGAGGCGTGCCGCTGCCTCGCCCGCGCCACCATGGATATCGCCCAGCGCATTCACCGCCGAGCCCATCGCATTATTGATGCCCACACCGCAGGTCATCGCCATACGCGCTATGGCGATCGAAGGGGCCTGCGGCCCATGATCGACAGCGGCCACCAGCGCCGCCTCAAAAAGCGCCGCCTGTTCGGATGTTGGCAGATCGCCACGCAGCATCAGCCAGATCATCTGAGCAAAACTGAGCCGCCCGATCAGATCCTGGATCTCATAGCCGCGGATCGCGATGCGGCCCGGTTCCATGTCGATGACCTCGGTTCGCCACCATTGATTGACCTCTTGCCAATCCTTGCCCTCTTTGTCGCTCATATCACCTTGTCCCGTTCCAGCGCCGCAATGGCCGCATCATCATATCCCAGATCGCGCAAGATGGCGGCGCTGTCTTGCCCCAATGCGGGCGGCGGGCGGTCCACATCGGGGGCCGCACCATCCAGATGATAGCCTGCGCGGGCATTGCGCACCGGTTTCGCCACGTCTGCATCGGGAAAGTCGCGCAGGAAATCGCGGGTCTGCACCTGTTCGAGCGCCAGAGCCTCCGGCACGCTCAGGATCGGCCCCGCCGGAATGCCCGCCGTGTTGAGCCGCGCGACCCAGGTTTCGGCATCGGCATCGGCAAATCCCGCCTCGATCTCGGCCGTCAGCGCGGCGCGATGATCCAGCCGCGCGGCCCGGGTGGCAAAACGCGGATCGGTTTTCAGATCGGCGCGGTTCAGGAGATCGCACAGCGCCTCGAACTGTTCCTGCTTGTTGGCAGCCAGATTGATGGGCGCGGTGGCGGTGGCGAAACTGCCGGATGGTGCGGCGGTGAAATTGGCGTTGCCCATCGGCTGCGGCACCTGCCCCGCGATCAGGTAATTCGACACCACCCAGCCCATGGTGGCCAGCGTCGCCTCCAGCATCGAGACATCGATGAACGTGCCTTGCGCCTTGCGCCCGGCCAGGGCTGCGTTGATCGCCATGGCCGCCGTGAGCCCGCCAATGGTATCGGCCAAGGGGTATCCCACCCTTTGCGGCGCGGTCTGGGCGTCGCCGGTGATGCTCATCACCCCGGAAGTCCCCTGGATGATCTGATCATAAGCCGGCAGGTCGCGCATCGGCCCGGTCTGGCCAAAGCCCGATATGGCGCAATAGATCAGGCCGGGATTGTCGGCCTTGAGCACCCCATAACCCAGCCCCAGCCGATCCATCACGCCGGGGCGGAAATTTTCCACCAGCACATCCGCCCCCTTCGCCAGCGCCCGCAGGATCGCCTTGCCGCGCGCATCCTTGAGGTTCAGCGTCAGGGACCGTTTGCCAGCGTTCTGCGCCAGAAAAGAGGTGCCCATTTGGGCAGCATTAAGATCGGGATCGGCCCCCAGTTGTCGGGCCAGATCGCCGCGCCCGGGCACCTCAACCTTGATCACCTCGGCCCCCAGATAGGCCAGCTGCGCACAGCAAAACGGACCCGACAACACATTGGTCAGATCGAGCACCTTGATACCAGAGAGGGGGGAACGCATGGGCCGGGCCTTGTCTTTGCGCTGCACCCTAAGGGGTAAACCTGTCGCAAACCTGTCGCAATTGGCCGCTTGATCAACCGGTGCGACGGCTACAGATACCCAACGACGACAGCGCGGCAACAGATGAGGGCGTGATGGGCTATCTGCTTGGGGTCGATACCGGCGGCACCTATACCGATGCGGTGATCATAGATGGCGCGGCCGAGACGGTGCTGGGGTCGGCCAAGGCGTTGACGACGCGGGCGGATCTGGCGCTTGGCATCGGGGCCGCGGTCGATGACGCGCTGGCCTCGGCGGGCGTAGCCCCGGGCGCGGTGGCGCTGGTATCGCTCTCGACCACGCTGGCCACCAACGCGCTGGTCGAGGGCCAGGGCGGGCGCGTGGCGCTGATTGCCATCGGATTTTCGGCCAAAGATCTGGCGCGCGGCGGCCTGCCAGAGGCGTTGGGCCCCGATCCGCAGATCATCCTGGATGGTGGCCACGGCCATGCCGGCGCAGAGGCGGCCCCGCTTGATGAGGCCGGGCTGCAGCGAGAGCTCGCGGGTATCGCCGGGACCGTGGCGGGCTTTGCCGTGGTTTCCCGCTTTGCCACACGCAACCCCGCCCATGAGATCCGCGCCCGCGATATCATTCGCGCCGCCACCGGATTGCCGGTGACCTGCAGCCACGAGCTTTCGGCGCGCCTCAACGGCCCGAAACGCGCGCTGACGGCGGTTCTGAACGCGCGCCTCATCGGACAGATCGCAACGCTGGTCGCGGCCTGTCAGGGGCATCTGGCCGCGGCGGGGATCGACGTGCCGCTGATGGTGGTGCGCGGCGACGGGGCGCTTATCTCGGCCGACATGGCGCGCGAACACCCGATCGAGACCATCCTGTCGGGCCCTGCCGCCTCGATCGTCGGGGCGCATTGGCTGACCGGCGAACGCGACGCGCTGGTTTCCGATATCGGCGGCACCACCACCGATGTGGCGCTGTTGCAGGGCGGGCTGCCGATGATCGACGCCGAGGGGGCCCGTGTCGGCGGCCACCGCACCATGGTCGAGGCGGTGGCGATGCGCACCACCGGGCTCGGCGGCGATAGTGAACTGCATCTGGCAAGCGCAGGCGCGACAGGCGGCCTTCGCCTGGGCCCGCGCCGATTGATGCCGGTCTCGCTCATCGCGGCCAAACATCCCGACATGGTGCATACCGCGCTTGATCGGGCGCTGGCCGCCGAGGTCGGTGGCGATCATGACGGGCGTTTCGTGCTGCCGATGGCGGGTGATCCGGGCGGGCTCGCACCGCGCGACGCGGGCCTTCTGGCGCGGATCACCGGGCCGATGCCCGTCGCCGCCCTTCTCAAATCGCGGATGGAGGCCCCGGCGCTTGACCGGCTGGTGGCGCGCGGGTTGGTGATGCTGGCGGGCGTCACGCCCTCGGATGCCGCCCATGTCTTGGGCGATCTTCAAGCCTGGGATGCCAGTGCCGCCCGGAAGGCGATCGAGATCCAGCGCCGCAAACGGGCCTCAAACGGCGCGCTGCGGGCCGAAAATGCCCAAGCCTTCGCAGAGGCCATCATCGAACAGCTCACCTCGCAGACGACGCTTTGCCTGTTGGAGGCCGCCTTTGCCGAGGATCCGGCCTTCGAAGGCAAAGCCGCCGGCGATCTGGCCCAGCACACGCTCACCCAGACAGGTCTCGGGCACCATCGTGGCATCATCGACACTCGGACGCGGATCGGCGTGTCAGTGATCGGCCTCGGAGCGTCGGCACCAAACTATTACCGCGCCGTAGGCGACCGGCTGGGCTGCGCCATGATACTGCCGGCCCATGCCGGCGTCGCGAATGCCATCGGGGCGGTGGTGGGCCAGATCACCGAACGCGTCAGCGGCACGGTCAGCAGCCAGGGTGCGGGCCGTTTCACCGCCCACCTGAACACCGGCCCGGCCCATTTCGCAGATCGCGATAGCGCGCTGGCCGCCCTTGAGGTTGCCCTGACCATCGAGGCCCGCGCCCATGCCGACCGCGCTGGCGCGGGCCATCTCTCACTCAGCAAGACCTGCGATATCCGCGAGGCAGAGATCGAAGGCAGCCCGGTCTTCATCGAGGCCACAATGACCATCACCGCCGCAGGCCGCCCCGCCATCTCCCAGGGCACGTAGCCCCTTCGCCCGCATCTTCTTCTTTGCGAAAAATACTCAAAGGCGCGACCAAAGCCACGGCCATAACGCCCGCCATGGCACGACACCCGAAAATCATCGAGCAAACCCGCAGGGTTTTCAATTTGGTCAGGGCGTCTTACGGCGAGGCCCGGACATGCGCGCACCGGGATTGGCAGCCCCTGTGCGGGCCTTGTTCTTCTTGGACCCGGGCTTGCCCTTGGGCGGCGGCGGGCCTTTCGGCTTGCCCCCTGCCCCCTGCGGGCGCGCCTTGTGCGGTTTGTGCCGGGTGACCGCGCCATCGGGGCGCTCATCTGCACGGGCCTTGTCCTTGTTGCGCGGCTTTCGGGGCTTGTCGGGACCGGCACCGGCCTTCGGCTTTTTCGTGCGCGGTGCGGGCTCATCGTTCCAGTCCACCGGTTTTGTCGTGCCGTCGGCGCGTGGCTTGCGCGGTGTCGGCGCAGGGCGTTCCGCACGCTCAGGGCGCGGGCCCCTCTCGGGGCGTTCCCCGCGTTCAGGAGCTTTGTCCTGACGGGTCAGCCCCGCCCCTTCAACCTTCATCGCGGCCCCGACGCGGGCCTCAAAGCCCGCAACAGCCGCCTCGCGGATCTCGATGAACGAGGCCTCGTGATGCACCCGGATCGCGCCAATATCCTCTTTCGAAATACCGCCCGCCTTGCACAGCATCGGCAACAGGCGGCGCGGTTCGGCCCCGGCCGCCTGACCACCTTCCAACGCATACCAGACCGACGGCCCAAAGGCCGCGCGCGGGGCTGGCTTGGCATCAGCCGGGCCCAGCTCCTCAGGCGCGGAATGGCGCGCCTGATAAAGCCGCAGATAGGCGGCCGCGATCTGTTCGGGGCTGAAGTTTTCGATCAACCGGGCCACCGGGGCGGCCTCGCTTTCGGTCATAGCTTCGGACCAGACCGGGTCGGCCAGCATCCGCACCTCGTCGCGCGCCATCACCGCCTCGGCCCCCGGGGCCACATCCCAGGTTGCCTTGAGCTTGGCAAACTTCAGGATCCGCTCGGCCTTTTTGCGGGCCGCGGGTGGCACGATCAAAGCGCTGACACCCTTGCGCCCGGCACGCCCCGTGCGGCCCGACCGGTGCAGCAGGGTTTCATGGTTCGACGGCAGCTCTGCATGGACCACCAGATCGAGATTTGGCAGGTCGATGCCACGCGCGGCCACATCGGTCGCCACACAAACCCGCGCCCGGCCATCGCGCATGGCCTGCAACGCATGGGTGCGCTCCGACTGGCTCAACTCGCCTGACAGCGCCACCACCGGAAAGCCCCGGTTCGACAAACGCGTGGTCAGCCGGTTCACCATCGCCCGCGTATTGGCAAAGACAATCGCATTCGGGGCCTCGTAGAACCGCAACACGTTGATGATGGCGTTTTCGGCGTCGCGGGCCGATACGTTGAGGGCACGGTAATCAATATCGGCGTGCTGCTGTTTTTCCGATGCCGTGGAAATGCGGGTGGCATCGCGCTGGTAGCTCTGCGCGAGCTTGGCGATGGCATTCGGCACGGTTGCCGAAAACAAGAGCGTCTGACGTTCCGCCGGAGCCGCGCCAAGGATGAACTCCAGATCCTCGCGGAACCCGAGATCGAGCATCTCGTCGGCCTCATCCAGCACCACCGCGCGAATGGCCGATAGGTCAATCGCGCCGCGCGTGATGTGGTCGCGCAGCCGCCCCGGTGTCGCCACCACGATATGGGCCCCGCGCGCCAGCGCCCGACGCTCATCACGCATATCCATGCCACCAACGCAGGAGGCCAGCTGCGCCCCGGCCTGCGCATAAAGCCAGCCCAGTTCGCGTTTGACCTGCAAGGCCAGTTCGCGCGTCGGCGCAATGATCAGGCCCAGCGGTGCCCCTGCCGCGTCAAAGGCCTCTGCATCCCCCAGCAGCGTGGGCGCAATGGCCAGGCCAAAGCCCAGCGTCTTGCCCGATCCGGTCTGGGCAGAGACCAGCATATCGGCCCCGCTGAGGCCCGGCGCGGTGACCGCCTCCTGGACAGGGGTCAGAGTGTCGTAGCCGCGAGCGGCGATGGCATCTAAAAGAGCTTGTTTCACGGGGATCAGCGCGCCGTTTTCTGGTCAGGGATGAAGTAAACGGCGCACCTACCCTGTCCGGGCGCGCTTGTATAGGCGGTTTCTTGGTTTTCGGGTTCGTGCGGCAAACCATTTCGGGCGGCTTGCCTCGCCCAAAGACCCCAACATCGGTGGCGGCGACGTGCGCTAGCTGAACCTTGGTCAGCTGGGCTTGGGTCGCGCACGATCACCACGGCCACAGGCGGCCGGCAGGAGCTGAGGAGCCTTTGCCCGTTTGGTGAGATCGGCTATCAGCTCGGATCCACCAGCCCGCAGGAAACCCTCGGCTTCATCGGCGAACGCTATGACGCGGATGCGGGCCTGCAGTATTTGAACGCGCGGTATTACGATCCCGCATTGGGGATCTTCATTCAGCCGGATTGGTTTGAGGTGACGATGCCCGGGGTGGGAACCAATCGATACAGCTACAGCTTCAATGATCCGGCAAATTTGAGAGATCCGGGCGGGAATGCACCTGACTACGGATATGGAGTACCGGATAGCTACGAGGAAGGAAATCGCGGCTACTATACAAGCCAGGCCGAGTCGAGATCCGATTATGCCGAATCAATCCAAGAGTTTGCAGACCTCACTTACGACGATCCGACATACGATGGATTAACGTACACTGACCGATTAGCGTTGGGTGCTGATCTCGACTACCACACAAGAACGATGTCAACTATTTATCAGAATGCAATACCGGCGGGGCCAAACGCTCAAAGATCACCGTTTATGCAGGGGTTTCGATCATACAACACAGGGTTGGCACGATGTGTTGACTATTGTGACGACGGATACCAAGCCATTGCCGAGATTAGCCAAATTTTGGCCACAAATGCGCAAGCGAGGAACTATGCGGTCGAGGCATTGTCACGAAACAAAGCCAGAGTTGCGGGGCGCTTGTTGAACGGTATGGGCCAAGGCGCTGCTGCGTCTGTTATAACGAGCCCGGTGGTTGGTACGGCTATCGGAATTGGGGCTTCCCTAAATGCAACCGCAGGAGATTTGGGCTATTATGTTGATCTCGCAAGGTCAGCTGGCGTATCTCTTTCTACTCAACAAGTATTGGATATATTAGCGAATGGTAACATCGAATTCCTGCCCTAATTGTGGAAAATACATATTTTCACGATTAACACTAATGTCTATGTCCCTGTTTCGCAGGCAGTGCCTAAATTGTCATATGCTGGTTCGACTTGAGCGCACAAGAATTGCTAAGATCGCGCTAATTCTCTTCGTGCCGCTTTTCATGGTTTTAATCGCGTTTACTTCAATGGGGGTATGGGGAGTCGGCCTGTTCTTCTTTCTCTATTTTATTCTTGGGACTCTACTGCACACGTACACGGACGAGTTGATTTGCTTCCCTTCAACGGGTAGAACGTCAAAATAGAATCGAGAATTCAGCTTCGATCAGTGTCGATGGTTCGCGCCTCATTCTGGGGGCAGGCACATGTATTATTTGAATCAAAGGTACTATACGAAGGAAACATCCCATGGTCGGCATTTGAAGAAATGTATTTTGTGCCGGGTTATGGTCAATAAAAAAGCAGTAGTGACAATACTGGCGATTGTCACCTTCGGAATAGGCGGAGGCGAAGTCATGTCGAAGGAGAGCTACGATAATGAGGAAAACCAGCTGGTGCCACCAGAGATGCCGGAGAGGTGGAGAGAGATGTTGGAGACACAAAGGTTTAGTTTTCAACAAGTTATCAGAGCCTGGGAAAGTCGCCCACTGTCGCCCCCATGGGTCATGTTTCCGGAGATCCCGAGATCCAGCATCGGATGGAGAATGGGAGGTGGAGAGACTTATCTAGCCTACTTCGGCGATAGGTATCGTGCTATGCCTAGCATGGAAAGACTGGAGTATCGAGCCACGTATCCGGAGCCAGAAGAGTGGCAGGGGTTCTATCAAATCACCGAGGACCAAGGTAGTCGCTAGATGGCAGCCGGTTGTTGCGGACGGAGCCGAACGGAGACATCGTGGCCACTTTCGGCCCGGTCGAGATCCGAGATCTTTGGCGGGCCGTCTGAGGAGGTCCTGACCTATCCGCATCCCAACATCCGCCTGCGCAACGGCGGCGAGGTGCGGTATCTGCACCGCGATCAATTCGGGTCTGTGCGCACGATCACCACGGCGGCGGGGGGGGGCAGGCAGGAGCTGCGGACGTATCGACCGTTTGGTGAGATTGGCTACCAGCTCGGCACCGCCAGCCCGCAGGAAACCATCGGCTTCATCGGTGAGCGCTATGACAGCGATGCGGGCCTGCAATATCTGAACGCCCGCTATTACGACCCCGCTCTGGGGATCTTCATTCAGCCGGATTGGTTTGAGGTGACACAGTCGGGGGTGGGGACGAACAGGTATGCGTATAGCCTCAATGATCCCATAAACGCGATGGACCCGGGCGGGAATGAAATCATATTCAATCCATATGGCCTTACTGGCGGCAACCGATGTGGCTGCCTTTCCCCGCGTGGAACCCCTGGAAGAATGCAGATCAGGGCGTTACCCACTTGGGCCGCGATACAAGCTGTTCGAGAATTCATTCTCGGTAGTGGGGCAGTTATTTTTCCGACGGAGCAAGATCCCGAAACCAGCGGAGGCATCGAGGCGGAAGCGGGCTCAGAAGACCGAAGACCTCATTCAGGCCCATGGTTCAATCGGGAAAGCGGTGAAATTCTTGTCGAAGACGAAGATGGAAATCTTACTGGTGTTGACTATGATTTGAAGGATCTGTCCGCTGGAACACAAACCCCAGACGAGATGTATAACCTCGTTGAAGGGGGCGGAGGCGACCCCGGCGGGCAAGGTCCAAACGATGGTCGCTCGGGGTTTTGGGGAAATGTCTCAAATCTGCTTGAGGCCCCTGCGGAGGCAATGCGTGGGACTGATATATAGAATGAGGGTTGATACATGATAAGCTTTTTTGGCCGCGCGATGCGCATGTACAACGCAAAAAGAATTCGGGGCCTCTGCCATGAAAATCGATTCGATAAGGCTTTGAAGATCAGTAGAGCCAGCCTGAAAGACAATCCAAATAGTGTGGCATTTAATATTCTGAACGGTGACGTTTTGCTGTTCAGACACGATTTTTCTGGTGCTTTGGCAAGCTATCTTAATGCTATGGAGTTGCTCGACAAGAATAAGAAACTCTCAAAACGGGATCGCATATTCTTGAGCGGTTATTTGAACTTCCGGCGTCTCGCGATTGACCACAAGACTGGCAAACAAGAATTTAGGCATTGGAACAATATATCGAAACAAATCAATCAGTTGCCTGCCAGTGAACACTTGAAAACGCTATTCACGTTGCCGGAGGGTTAATGGTATCAGCATAGCCTCCAGATGTGCGTCAATCTCGTCAAGTGACGCTTCGGGCAATATGCGGTCAAACTCGCGGGTTGGGGCTTATGATTACATCAATCCCGCCAACGTCAACTGGCCCGCCCACGCGCCGCGTCGGGTCAATGGCGGATAGGTGAACTACGACGCCAACGGCAACATGACGAGCAGCCCGTCGCTGATCCCCGGGTTCTCGGATCGGGTGATGAGCTACGATGCTGAAAACCGCCCGCTGTCGGTCACGCATCAAGGCGACACCACGACCTATACCTATGGCGCGGATGGCAGCCGGTTGCTGCGCACCGAACCGAACGGAGACATCGTGGCCACCTTCGGCCCGGCCCGGATCCGCGATTTGGTGGGCCGAATGAGGAGGTTCTGACCTATCTGCACCCCAATATCCGCCTGCGCAACGGCGGCGATGTGCGGTATCTGCATCGCGATCAGTTCGGGTCTGTGCGCACGATCACCACGGCGGCGGGGGGGGGGGCAGGCAGGAGCTGCGGACGTATCGACCGTTTGGTGAGATTGGCTACCAGCTCGGCACCGCCTCCCCCGAGGAAACCATCGGCTTCATCGGTGAGCGCTATGACACCGACGCGGGCCTGCAATACCTCAACGCGCGGTACTACGATCCGGCATTGGGGATATTCATCCAGCCGGATTGGTTTGAGGTGACGATGCCCGGGGTCGGGACGAACAGGTATGCGTATAGCTTGAACGATCCGGTAAACCTGAGTGATCCAGGGGGGAACGATCTTTCGAATGCACCGGGTGATGTCGACTTTGATGAGGAGCAAGCGACAAGGGAAGAGGTTGCCCGCATTACACGAGAGTATGAAATAGCTATCGGACGAGATCCGGACGGTCTTCCATTCGAAGATATCGGCTACATTTCCTACGGTCCTTCAATGATCAGTGCCGAAGATGCCCAGGCCGATTTTGACTTGCGAGCCAGCGGAGAGCTCGGATCCGGTGACGACATCTTGATTGAACCTGCTATGTTGATGACGGGGGCAGCGGTCGGTTACCGTGTGGGGCGTTGGACGTTTAGTGGAATTCGCAATAGCCTGAACCCACGCAGAGTATTTTGGACAGGACGGAGTAGCACAACTGGACGTAGTGCTGGAACTGTAGCCCAGGATTTAGCTCAAGCGACCGGGGCTACTACTTTGGAGATGACGTTGGAGGGAAGAGTTCTCGATGCAATAACAACAAGAGCGACTTATCCGAGGCTCGAACGGTTCTGGGAAAGCGCGTCGCGTCGGCTCGCGAATCGTGCAAATTCTGCAACTGTTGTTCGCGGTTCTAACAATCGCGGAGCGCTGAGCGTTTGGGAGCGGCTTGAACGTCCAATACTAGAGAACCGTAATATTCCGATCACGGTAAGGAACCTTCAATGATTGGTACAAATTTTTTTCGCCTACTGAGCAGGAAGCCATTCAAGATCCGCATAAAAAAGCTTCGTCTCCTTTCGTACACGGAGCAGGGAAAGGTCATCTTGCTTGACGGTGAAAGGCTGGCGAGTGGTGCTCCGCACCAGCTTTGGTATTGGTTTCGCCCCAACCATAGATGGGAACCGCCCAACGCTACCGTGATAAGTGAAACAGAAAAATTCAGGGTAAAGAAAAATATAGAAGAGCACTTTGAGGAAAAAGGTGTGAGCATAGTTGTAGAGATCATGAAAGAAAAAAACTGACAGACTCGTCCTTCCTCGACTTTGCAATTGACACTGGCGCTGAGCAAGATCCTTGGCGCGAAGGCAACGAACCGGGCCGAGAGCAATTGCAACACGGGCCAGCGCTCCGGCGCCCCCGGTTGGCGCATGCATCACGGCAAAGAGCTGCTCGCCTCGTAACCGCCTCTAACCTAACAATATCCGCCCGCGCAGCGGCGGCGACGTGCGCAATTTTCCTCACAATCTCCTCGGCTCGGCCTCGGCCCGCAATAACCGCTTATACCGCGCGCACCCGCGCGCCCTGGTCATCAAAGAGATAAGCCGCATCGTCGGAGAAATCGAAGGCGATGGCGCTGTCGGCGGCGATGGAATGCTGTCCAAAGAGGCGCACGGTGATGTCCTGATCGGGGCCGGTCGCGGCCAGAACATTGGTGTCGCCGCCCAGGTTTTCGACATGGGTGACCGTGGCCGATATGCGGCCCGTATCCGAGAGGCGCAGGTGTTCCGGGCGGATGCCGAGCGTCAAGCCTTCCGGGCCGCCCACCGCCTCGGCGGGCAGGAAGTTCATCGACGGGGCCCCCAGGAACCCGGCCACGAACTGGTTGGCGGGGTTGTTGTAAAGCTCCATCGGGCTGCCCAGCTGTTCGACCCGGCCATCGCGCAGGACCACGATCTTGTCGGCCAGTGTCATCGCTTCGGTCTGGTCATGCGTCACATAGATCATCGAAGCAGCAAGCGTGCGGTGCAGCCGCGCGATCTCGACCCGTGTGTTCATCCGCAAGGCGGCATCGAGATTTGAGAGCGGTTCGTCAAAGAGGAAAAGCTTGGGCTGGCGCACCACGGCGCGGCCGATGGCGACGCGCTGGCGCTGACCACCCGACAATTCCGAGGGGCGGCGGTCGAGGTAATCCTCCAGCGACAGCATCCGGGCGGCCTCGGCCACGCGGGCGGCGATCACGTCCTTGGGCTGGCGCTCCTGTTTCAGACCAAGCGACATGTTATCGCGCGCGCTGAGATGCGGGTAGAGCGCGTAGCTTTGAAACACCATCGCGATGCCGCGTTTGGCGGGGGGCACGGTATTGACCGGCTGGCCGCCGATCTCGACGCTGCCCGAGGTGGCATCCTCCAGCCCCGCGATGACGCGCAGAAGGGTGGATTTGCCGCAACCCGACGGACCGACAAAGACGACAAATTCGCCATCGTCGACCTCAAGGCTGATATCCTTCAGCACCTGCACATTGCCAAAGCTCTTATGGACGTTTTTCAGGGAAAGCGCGGTCATGTCAGGATGTCCTTGAGGTCAATGGGCTGGCCGGTGCGGATGCTTTCATCGGCGGCCAGGCAAATGGCGAGGGACCCGACGGCGTCGGTCATGTGGCGGGTCAGGTCGATGTCTTCGGAAATGGCGCGCAGCATATAGGCCTGTTCCGCGGCGCAGAGCGCGTCATGGCCGGGCTCATCCGGCGGGTCTATCAGGGTGTCGCCCTCGGGGCGGTGAACAAGGATGGAGCCCACTTTGGTATGGCCATCCACGTCTGCCGAGGCACCCTTGTTGCCCTCGGTAATGGACACCGCGCCATTGGGGCTGACGATATCCTTCACGAAAAACGCGGTTTCGGACATCATCGGGCCCCACCCGGCCTCGTACCAGCCGCAGGATCCATCATCGAAGAGAACCTGGAACTGGCCGTAATTATACATGGTTTCGGGAATTTCATCGCTGAGCCGCAGGCCCATTCCGTGCACGCGAAGCGGGGCGGCATCGGTGATCTGGCACATGACATCAACGTAATGCACGCCGCAATCGACGATCGGGCTGGTGGTCTGCATCAGGGCCTTGTGGGTCTCCCACTCGGCCCCTTTGGATTGCTGATTGAGGTTGAGGCGAAAGACGTAAGGCCCGCCCAGCCCGCGCGCCTCGGCGATCAGGCGTTGCCAGCTGGGATGATGGCGCAGGATATAGCCGACTACCAGCTTCCTGTCTGTCTCGCGCGCCCTGGCGGTCACCCGGGCGGCATCGGCTACGGTCATCGCCAGCGGTTTTTCGACGAAGACATGGGCACCCTGGTCCATCGCCGCGATGGCGAAATCGGCATGCGTGTCGGTATAGGTGGCAATCACGGCAAGATCGGGTTGCGTCTCGGCCAGAGCGTCGTGGAAATCGGTAAAGACCGGGTAGGCGGCCAGATCGGGATGAGCGATGCGCCCGGAGCGGTTGACCAGCCCGACAATCTGGGCACGCTCGTGATGGTGATGGGCCAGAGCGTGGGCAAGCCCCATATTGCCCAGACCGGCGATCAGGACACGGGTCATTTCACTGCCCCCGACGTGATGCCGCGGATCAGTTGGCGCGAGAAGATGACATAGAGGATCATCACCGGCAGGATCGCCATCGAGAGCGCCGACAGCACCGCGTTCCAATCGGTCACGAACTGCCCGATGAACACCTGTGAGCCAAGCGTCAGCGTCTTGGTGGCCTCGGCCGGGGCTAGAATGAGCGGAAACCACAGGTCGTTCCAAATCGGGATCATGTTGAAGACGGCGACCGTCGCCATGGCAGGCCGCACCAACGGCAGCACCAGCCGGAAAAAGATGGTGTATTCCGACAGCCCGTCGATGCGGCCCGCGTTTTTCAGATCATCCGAAACCTGGCGCATGAATTCGCTGAGGATGAACACCGCCAGCGGCAGGCCTTGCGCGGTATAGACAAGGATGAGCGCCCAGAGTGTGTTGACGAGGCCGGTGTTTACCATCAGCTCCAAAATCGCCACGGTGCCGATGCGAATGGGGATCATGATGCCAAGCGCCAGGTAAAGCCCCATCAGTGTGTTGCCCTTGAAGCGATATTCGCTGAGCGCGAAGGCCGCCATCGCCCCGAAAAGCAGCACGAAGAACAGCGAGGCGACCGTGACGATCATCGAGTTCTGGAAATAGCCAAAGAAATCGCCCTGGTTGAACACCGTCTGGTAGCCGACCGTGGAAAAGCTCTCGCCATCGGGCAGCGCCAGCGGATCGCGGAAAATGGCGCGGCGCGATTTGAAGCTGTTGATCAGGATCACCACGACCGGGAAAAGCGCAATGATGGTATAGGCGATCAGGATGCCATGCGCGGCAATCAGGTTTGCGGGATTTCTGCGTGCTTTGTTCATGACAGCCCCCTTAGAACTGATACCGGCGCATCCGGGTCTGGATACCGAAAAGGTAGATACAGACCCCGATCAGGATGATTGCGAACATGGCGCTTGCGATGGCCGAGCCCATATACGGATCGCCCAGTTGCAGCTGGAAGCCAAAGAAGGTGCGATACATGAAGGTGCCCAGGATATCGGTCGAGAAATTCGGCCCCGCCAGCGCGCCCTGCGCCGCATAAATCAGGTCGAACGCATTGAAATTGCCGACAAATGTCAGGATCGAAATAATCCCGATCGAGGGCAGGATAAGCGGCAGCTTGATTTTCCAGAACGCCGCCAACCCGGTCACGCCGTCGCATTCGCCGGCCTCCAATATCTCGTCGGGAATGGTCAAAAGCGCGGCATAGATCAGCATCATCGGGATGCCGACGAATTGCCAGACCGAGATCAGCGCCAGCGTGGTGAGCGAGGTTTCCTCCAACCCCAGCCAGGGCTGATAAAGGCTTCCCAGCCCCACCGCGTCCATCATGTCGGGCGCGATGCCCCAGATGGGTGACAGGATCAGCTTCCAGGCAAAACCCACGATGACAAAGCTCAGGATGGTCGGAATGAAAATCGCGGTGCGGTAGACGGCGGCAAAGCGCAGGCTCGGATGGCTGAGAATCGCGGCCAGAAGGATGCCGATGGGGTTTTGCACCAGCATATGGATGATGAAGAACCAGAAATTATTACCCAGCGCATTCCAGAAACTGGCCGACCAGCGTTCATCGCCAAAAAGCGTGCGGAAGTTCTGCAGGCCGACATAGATCCGTTCCTGATCAACCTCGGTAAAGAGCGACAGCCGCAGCGTGTTGAAAAGCGGGATGATCATGATCGCGGTGTAGACCAGCACGGCAGGGGCCAGAAACACGATGATATGCCATTTGATGCGGGAATTGCCCATCGAAGGCCTCCGAAGCGTTGGGGTGGGTCCGGGCGCAGTGCGCGCCCGGACCGGTCAGGCAGTAAAGGGAGGGGTTACTGCTGAGGTTCGTACCAGCTGGCCAGGCCCTCTTGCAGGCGGGCACCGGCATCTTCGGGGGTCTCGGCCCCGCGGATCACCTGGGCGGATGCGTTCCAGGTGTCGTTTTCCAGGTTCGGCGTGCCGCGCGACAGGATCTGGTAGGTGGACCGGATCGAGCTTTCGCACTCCCCCCGCCAGGACACAAACTCCTGCGCCAGCGGATCTTCCATCGGCACGTCAAAGCTGGAGAGCGAGAAGAAGCCCGGCAGCGCGTTGGCGTAGATGGTGGCAAATTCCTCGGATCCGACCCATTCCAGGAAAATCCGCGCTTCTTCCGCGTTTTCCGTGGCCGCGTTCATGCCGATGGCAATATCGGTGTGATCGGAGATAAAGCAATCATCGCCCGCGTTTTGAACCGGCGGGCGGAAGGCCCCCATTTCAAATTCGGCCAGCCCGTTGAAGCCGGTGATCTCCCAGCTGCCCGCCGGATAGATCGCGGCCCGGCCGAGCGTAAAGAGGTTCTGGCTGTCGGGATAGGTCTGCGCCTCGAACCCGCGGCCCATATAGGCCCCCCAGCGCGCCAGTTGCCGGTAAGGAGCAACCCATGCCTCATCGGTCAGCGATTGCTCGCCCGCGATCAGGGCCAGTCGGCCTTCTTCACCGCGCCAGTAGTTTGGCCCGATATTGTTGTAGCCCATGGTGGCCGCTTCCCATTGGTCATTGGTGCCCATGGCCAGCGGGATATATCCGCCATCCTCTTCGAACGCGTCCAGCACGGCAAAAAATTCATCGACCGTGGTAGGCACCTCGACGCCGACCTCTTCGAACGCATCGGCGTTGTAGATAAAGCCGTGGATAACGGAGGCCATCGGCACGCAGAAGGTGGCGCTGCCATCATCTGTCTGCCAGGCCGATTGCGCAACGGATGAGAAATTCTCCATCGCGTCGAGATCGCTGAGATCGGCCAGGTTGCCCGAGTCATAGAGCGCCAGCGAAGCATCGAAGGGCCGGCAGGTGATCAGATCGCCGGCCGAGCCCGCATCGAGCTTGGAGTTCAGCACGGCATTGTATTCAGCCGGGGCCGAAGGGGTAAATTCGATATTGATACCGGGGTTTTCGGCCTCGAATGCGGGGATGATCACATCCTGCCACAAGAGCAGGTCGTCATTGCGCCAGCTTTCGATGGTCAGCGTGACCTCCTGCGCCGATGCGGCCCCTGTCAGAATGGTTGTGGCCAGCAATGTGGCACCGAGTTTCTTGATGGACATGTGGTTCCTCCCTTTTGTCCGGGTCAGTGTCGCGCCCGTGTCAGGCGCGCGGTTTCAATGCCGCAAGCGCGGCGCGAATATGGCCGCCCGACGCTGCCAGCAGCGCCTCGGCCTGATCGAGATTTTCGGCACCGGCGGCCAGCAGGATGGCGGGCTTGACCGCCCCCCCGGCGGTGGCCAGATGGGTCTGCGGCGCGGGCGTGCCGGTGATGCGCGCGATCATGGTCGCGGCGCGGTTTTCCAGCTTGGCGTTATCGGCGCAGAGGTTGACCATCATGCCGTCATGGATATGGCCAAGCGCCACCCCCATGATCGTCGACATCATGTTGAGCGCGGCCTTTTGCGCCGTGCCTGCCCCCATCCGGGTCGAGCCTGCGATCAGCTCGGGCGGGGTGGGCAGGCAGATTGCTACGGTTGCGCCGTCAAAGAGCGGCGCGCCCGGGTTGTTGGCAATCGCGATGATGGCCGCCCCCCGGGCCTGCGCGATGCGGGCAATTTCCAGCGCATAGGGCGTGGTGCCGGAGGCCGAAAGGACGATAACCGCGTCTTGGCCCGTGATGATGCGAGCCGCGCGCGCGGCCTCTTGCCGGTCATCTTCGGTGCCGCCGGGCATGGCGGCATCCCGCGGCAGCCCGCCCGCCATCAGGATCGTGATGCGCGCCGGATCGATGCCGTAGGTGCCCGCCAGTTCGCAGGCATCGGCCATCGCCATCAGGCCCGACGATCCGGCAGCCGCATAGATCAACCGCCCGCCATTGGTGAGGGTTTCGGCCATGATCTGACCGCCCTGCGCAATCTCGGGCAAGGCATTAGAAACAGCAACCAGCGCCTGCGTTTGACCCGCCAAGAGATGGCCCGCAATGACTTCGGGCGGGCAATCATCCAGGCCCGGCGCAAGATCATGCAAACGCTCTGTCATCGGCTCGGCCACGTGATTCCCCCCTTTTCTCAACCAGAACAATACCTTTCTAATACCTATTTGCCAAGAGGTTTTATATTGGACCAATAAATACCAATATTTGCCCCGTTTTCGCTGGCCATGTGCCTATAGGTATTGTATTGGTATTCCATGAGCGGTCAAAGCACAGAGATTCTGATTGGTGTTGATGGCGGCGGCACGGCCTGCCGCTTTGCCGTGATCCATGCCGGGCGGCGCGTTGATCACAGTGCCGGGCCTGCCAATGTCTATAGCGATTTTCAGGCGGCACTGACGACCCTGACGGGCGGGCTGGATGCGTTGGCGGCCAAGGCGGGGCTGCCTGATCTGATGAATGCGCGGCTCTATCTGGGATTGGCGGGCGTGACCGGGCCGAGGGCGGCCGCAAAGGTCGCCGCCGCCCTGCCCTATCGCAACATGACCGTGGCCGATGATCGGCTTTCGGCGGTGACCGGCGCGCTGGCAGGCCGCGATGGGGCAGTTATTGGGATCGGCACCGGATCGTTTCTGGCCCGTAAGACGGGTGGCCGGGTGGTGCTGATGGGCGGTTGGGGGTTTGCTCTGGGTGATGAAGCCTCGGGCGCGTGGCTGGGCCGTCGCCTGCTTCAGCACGTGCTGCATGTCGCCGACGGGCTGGCCCCGGAAACGGCGCTGACAGTGGCCGCATTGCAGCAGTTTGGCGGCACGCCTGCCGGGGTGGTGGAATTTGCCCGCGAGGCCAGCCCGGCGCGGTTTGCGGCCCATGCGCCTGAGATTGTGGGCGCCGCAACGGCCGGTGACGCCGCGGCGCGGATGATCATGGATGCGGGCGCGGCCTATATCCTGCGCGGGTTGGAAAATCTGGGCTGGTATCCCGGCGAGGCGCTCTGCCCCTTAGGCGGGCTGGCACCCCATTATGCGGCATTTCTGCCCGCCGACGTGGCGGCATCCTTTACAACACCCGAGGGCAGCGCGCTGGATGGCGCTCTGGCGCTGGCGGCGGACGTCGGTCAATGAGCATTTCCGAACACCTGCGCGAGATGGCGGGCCGGGATGCGGCATCCGGTCCGCGGTATGTGCAATTGCGCGCCCGGATCGAGGCGGCGATCGAGGCGGGCCTGTTGCCCCCCGGGGGTGCCCTGCCCTCTGAGCGCGACATTGCGGCGCTGACGGGGCTGAGCCGGGTCACCGTGCGCAAGGCCATTCAGGCGCTGGTCGATGATGGCGCGGTGGTGCAGCGGCAGGGGTCAGGCTCTTTCGTGACCGACCGCAGCGCCCGGGTCGAGCAATCGCTGTCGCATCTGACCTCGTTTTCCGAAGACATGACCCGGCGCGGCATGACGCCTACCGTGCGCTGGCTGGAACGCTCGATCTGCCTGCCCTCGCCCGAGGAAACCGTGGCGCTGGCGCTGGCCGCCAATGCCTCCGTGTCGCGGATCGCGCGGCTCAGGCTGGCCGATGACCGGCCCATGGCGATTGAAAAGGCCGCCCTGCCGGTCGATATCCTGCCCAATCCCATTGCAGTCACCTCCTCGCTCTATGATGTGCTGGAGCAGGATGGCAACCGGCCCGTGCGCGCCATCCAGAAGATCTCGGCGATCAATCTGTCGGCCGGTGATGCGGCGCTGCTTGGTGTTGAAGAAGGCGCTGCCGGTTTGCGGATCGAGCGTGTCTCTTACCTGCCTTCGGGGCGGGTCGTTGAATTTACCAAATCCATCTATCGCGGCGATGCCTATGATTTCGTTGCAGAATTGAGGCTTTGACCGGAAAGGCCACTACCCATGACCACCCAGATGCGGCGCGAGATACTGGAAATACCCGATGCGGCGGAGCGGCTCTTGACCCGGGGCGCGCCCGGGATCGCGCCCATTGCGAGGGCGGCGCGCGAGGCCGATCCGGCCTATGCCGTCACCGTCGCGCGCGGATCGTCCGACCATGCCTGCACGTTTCTGAAATACGCGTTCGAGCTGGAGCTTGGCCTGCCGGTCGCCTCGGTCGGGCCCTCGGTGGCGTCGATCTATGGCGCGCGGTTGCGGCTGGCGCGGTCGATCTGCCTGTCGGTCAGCCAATCGGGCCAGAGCCCCGACATTGTGGCAATGGCGAAATCGGCGGGCGATGGCGGCGCGATGACGGTGGCGGTGACGAATGACGCGGCCTCTCCTTTGGCCGGTGTCGCGGACCACACCATCGACATTCATGCCGGCCCAGAACGCAGCGTCGCGGCCACCAAGACCTTTGTCAATTCCGCGCTGGCCGGGCTGATGCTGCTGGCGGAATGGAAAGACGATGACGCCCTGCGGCAGGGATTGCGGAGCGCGCCCGAGGCCTTTGCCAAGGCGGCCGAGATGACCTGGCCTGAACTGCGCGCCGCCATTGCGGCCAAGCAGTCGCTTTTCACCCTGGGGCGCGGGCCGTCCTGGGCGATCTCGAACGAGGCGGCGCTGAAATTCAAGGAAACCTGCCAGATCCACGCCGAAAGCTATTCGGCGGCAGAAGTGCTGCACGGGCCGGTCTCGATCGTCGATGAGGGCTTTCCGGTGCTCTGTTTTGCCACCAATGACGCGGCCAAACCGGCGGTTCTGGGCGTGGCCGATCAAATGGCGGGCAAAGGCGCGCGGGTGTTCGTGACTTCCGATCAGCCCTGCGGGGCAGAGAGCCTGTCTTTTGTGCGCACCGATCACGCGCTGACCGATGCGCTGGCTCTGATGGTGTCGTTTTATTCCATGGTCGAACAGGTCGCCGCCGACCGGGGCATCAACCCGGACGCGCCGCGGCATCTGAAAAAAGTGACGGAGACGGTATGACCGAAGCCCACGCCTATCTGGGGGCGGATATTTTCGACGGCGCGGCGCGGCTGCGCGGCCATGCGATGCTGCTCGAGGGTGGGCGCGTTTCGGCGATAATGGCCGAGGATGCGATACCCGATGCGGCCAAGGTAACACGGCTCGATGGTGGGCTGATCGTGCCGGGGTTTGTCGATCTGCAGGTCAATGGCGGCGGCGGCGTGATGTTCAACGATGATCCGTCGGTTGATGTTCTGCGGGTGATGGCGCGGGCCCATGCCGGGCTTGGCGCGACCGCGATTCTGCCGACGCTGATCACCGATACGGCCCGCCATACGCGCGCCGCCATCGCGGCGGTGGACGCGGCGCGGGCCGCTGGCGTGGCGGGCATATTGGGCCTGCATCTGGAGGGGCCGCATCTGTCGGTGGCCCGCAAGGGGGCGCATGATGCGGGCCTGATCCGCGAGATGGGGGCCGATGATCTGGCGCTCATTTGCGAGGCAGCGACCCGGCTGCCGGTGCTGAAAGTGACACTGGCCCCCGAAAGCGTGACGCCCGATCAGATCGCCACGATGGTGGCGGCGGGCGTGATTGTCTCGCTCGGCCATAGCGATGCCGGGTTCGAGACCTGCATGAAAGCAGCAGAGGCCGGGGCCACCTGCGTCACGCATCTATTCAACGCCATGAGCCAGCTGGGCAATCGTGAACCGGGGCTGGTCGGGGCGGCGCTGACATGCGGCGCGCTTTCGGCGGGTCTGATTGCCGATGGCATCCATGTGCACCCCGCGACCATCCGCGCGGCACTGGCCGCCAAAGCGGGACCGGGCCGGGTGTTTCTGGTCAGCGACGCGATGTCGGTCGCGGGATCAAAGCAGCGCGAATTTACCCTCAATGGCCGCCTGATCCGGCGCGAAGGCGGGCGGCTGACGCTGGAGGATGGCACGCTGGCGGGGGCCGATCTGGATCAGCTGACGGCCATTCGCAATCTGGTGGGCTGGGACATCACGAGCGAGACCGAGGCGCTGGCCATGGCCACATCGATCCCCGCCGATGTGATCGGGGTGGCGGGGCATGGCCGTTTGATACCCGGCGGACCGGCCGATTTTCTGCATCTCGATGGCACCGGGCGCGCGCGGGTCTGGCAGGCGGGCGTGCCGTTGCCTCCCGCTCTCTGACCACAGCCGCTTACTCGCCCTGGCTATCGGGCACGTAGCGCGCCGCCGCCGGGCCACGATATTTCTCGGTCAGATCCTCGGGCACTTCGGATCCGTCAACCAGAAAGGGCAGGATACCACGCCGGGCCGAGCCGCCGCGCTTGGACGCGATCTCTGCGTCCGAGATGGTGACCCGCTGGCTCATCCGCCGCGCCCAGGCGTTCAGATGATCGGTGAGCCGGGCAATCACCCCGGCCTGATCCGCATCCGCACCCAGATCGTGAAACTCATCCGGATCGGTTTGCAGATCGAACAGCATAGGCCGCAGCCCGCCTTCGAAATGCAGCAGCTTGTGCCGCCCGTCAAAGACCATGAACATGCGCGCATCGCGCGGGGCAAGACCCAGCTCCGCCGCCGTGGGGCGCACCGAATAGTCATATTCGCTGATTACATAATCGCGCCAGTTTGGGTTTTCGCCGCGAAGCCATGGCATCAACGAGCGGCCCTCGATGATATGGCCGGGAACAGCCCCGCCCGCGGCCTCGACAAAGGTCGCGGCCAGATCGATGGCTTCGACCAGCGCCGAACAGCTGCTGCCGCGCGTGGCATCGGCATGGGCGCGCGGATCGGCGATGATCATCGGGATTTTTACCGATGCCTCGTGGAACATATCCTTTTCACCCAGCCAATGATCACCCAGGTAATCGCCGTGATCCGAGGTCAGCACGATCATGGTGTCGTCCATCTGGCCGGTGGCCTCCAGATGATCCAACAGGCGGCCAAGCTGATCGTCGCATTGTTTGATCAGACCCATATAGGCGGGAATGACCTTTTGGCGCACCTCTTCACGCTGAAACGCGGCGGCGACCCGGCTCTTCTGGAACGATTTCAGAACCGGGTGCGGATCCCGCCGCTCGACGGCATGCCGCGTGGCGGCGGGCACATGACCCGGGCCGAACATGTCATGATAGGGGGCGGGCACAATATAGGGCCAATGCGGTTTGATATAGCTGACATGCGCCATCCAGGGGCCGCGCGCCTGGTCGATGAAATCCATGGCGCGTGAGGTCAGCCAGGGGGTTTCGCTGTCTTCCTCGCGGATATTGGCCGGCTTGTCGGCATTCATGAGCATCCAGCCCGAGGCGATCTGGTCGTCGTCCAGCCCGGCATTGGCGAAATCGGCCCAGGGGTTGGTGCCGGGATAACCCTTCGCCTTGAGATACTCGTTATAGGGCGAGCGTTTTTCATCATAGAGCCCGTCGGGCCCCTCGGCCCAGAGCCCATCATCGCGGATCCAGACATCAAAGCCGCAATCGGCCTGACGCGCGCCGATCACGCTGTCAGGCTCCAGCCCCAGCCGCGCCATGCCCTTGGCGTCGGCCTTCATATGGGTCTTGCCGATCAGCCAGGCATCCATGCCCAGGGCACGCAGATGGTCCCCCATCGTGTGTTCGCCGACACGCAAGGGATAGCCGTTCCATTGCGCGCCATGGCTGGAGGTGTAGCGCCCGGTATAAAAGCTCATCCTTGAGGGGCCGCAGATCGGCGATTGCACATAGGCGTTGGAAAACCGCACGCCGCGCGCGGCCACGCGGTCAAAATTGGGCGTGTGCAGATGCGGGTGCCCGGCGCAGCTGAGGTAATCGAACCGCAGCTGATCATACATGATGAACAGGATATTCACTGGCCCCTCCCGACCCAAGATCAACCAAGCATAGACCGCGCCCGTGAAAACCGCAGGCCCCTATTTCAACACCTCGGGCCCCGCGCAGCTGCAAAATGGGGCCACAGACCGGCTTGCAACCGCGGCGATCTGCGGCGAACCTGCGCCTTGGGGGGAGAGAACATCACCATGACCGATAGGGCGACCGCATTCGATCTTGTCATTCGGGGAGGCCGGATCGTGACACCGGGCGGCATCGTCGCGGGCGATCTCGCGGTCCTGGACGGGCGCATCGCCGGGCTTGGCGGACGCATCGGGGCGGCAGAGGTCGAGGTTGATGCGCGGGGCCATTGGGTGATGCCCGGCGGCGTCGATCCGCATGCCCATATCGAGCAGATGTCAGGGATGGGCGTGATGAATGCCGATACGTTCGAAACGGCCACCCGATCGGCGGCGATGGGCGGTACGACAACGGTGATTTCGTTTGCGGCGCAGGCCCCGGGGCAGGCCCTGACCGAGACGGTGGCCGATTACGCAGCCCGCGCAGCACGCGGCGCGATGATCGATCACGCCTTTCATATCACAATCACCGATACATCCGTGCCCGGATTTGAGGCCGATCTGGCCACGCTGATCGCAAGGGGGCATCGGTCGGTCAAGCTGTTCACAACCTACGACATCCGCCTCGGCGACGCCGAGATCCTGGCGGTGATGGAAGCGGCGCGCGACCATGGTGCGCTGGTCTGCGTGCATGCCGAAAACGATGCCATCATCGCGCGGGCCCGGGCGGCGCTGCTTGCGGCGGGCAAGACGGCCCCGCGCCACCACGCCGCCGCGCGCCCGCCCATCGCCGAGATCGAGGCGGTGGACCGCATCTGCCGTTTTGCCGAGCATCTGAGCTGCCCCGTGATGCTGTTTCATATCTCGACAGGCGAGGCCGCCGATGCGGTGCGCCGGGCGCAGGCACGCGGCGCGCCTGTCCGCGCCGAGACCTGCCCGCATTACCTGCTGATGACCGCCGATATTCTGGACAAACCGGGGCTGGAGGGGGCGAAATGGATGTGCTCGCCGCCACAACGCACGGCCGGCGATCAGGCCGCGCTTTGGGCGGCGCTGGCCGATGGCACGCTAGCGCTGATATCCTCCGATCATGCGCCCTACCGGATGGACGCGACCGGCAAACTGTCGGCGGGGCCAGGCGCGCGGTTCGATCAGATTGCCAATGGTCTGCCGGGTCTGGAAACCCGGGCCCCGCTGATCTTCGACGCGATGATGCGGCCCGGCGGCGCGGGCCCCGAGGCTTTTGCCGACGCCATCGCCACCGCCCCGGCCCGGCTTTATGGTTTGCCCGGAAAAGGCGCGATCGCCGAAGGCATGGATGCCGATCTGGTGATCTGGGACCCTGAGAAAACCGTGACCTACGGGGCCGATGATCTGCATGACAATACCGGCTATAACCCGTGGCAGGGCAGCGCCATAACCGGCTGGCCTGAGCATGTTTTCCTGCGCGGCCAGACCCTGGCAAAAGGCGGCCGGTTTTTCGGCACGCCCGGACAGGGGGCCTGGATCGACCGGCCCGATCCGCCGCGAAACCGGAGCGTGCCATGAAAAAAAGCCTGATTGTCATCAACCCGAATTCATCGCCGGGCGTGACCCAGGGCATCGATGCGGCCATCGATCCGCTGCGCCGCTTTGGGATCCCGATCCGCTGTCTGACCCTGGCCCTTGGGCCGCCCGGCATCGAAAGCCAGCTCCAGGCCGATCTGACCATCGCGCCGATGCTGCGGCTGGCGGCGGCACAAACCGATGCGGCGGGCTATGTCATTGCCTGTTTCGGAGATCCCGGCCTCTTTGCGCTGCGCGATCAGACCGCTCTGCCGGTTCTGGGCATTCAGGAGGCCGCGGTGATGACCGCCCTGACCCTGGGCCAGCGCTTTGGCGTCATCGCGATCCTGCCCGCCTCGATCCCGCGCCACCGGCGCGCCTTTGCGGCGATGGGCGTGGGGGATCGGCTGGCCGGGGATCGGGCATTGGGGCTGCATGTCAGCGATCTGGCCGATACCGATCGCTGCCTGGCCGCGATGATCGCGACGGGGTGCGCCTTGCGCGACCAGGATGGGGCCGATGTGCTGATCATGGGATGTGCCGGCATGGCCAGCTATCGCGCCGCGCTGGAGGCAGCCACCGGCCTGCCCGTGGTCGAGCCGACCCAGGCCGCCGCCGCCATGGCACTTGGCCGGATCGCGCTCAGGCTCAGCCATCACCGAAAGGACCAAGACGATGCTGGATGAAACCGCCAAGGGCGTCTTTACCATCGCAGCCACCCCGTTTCTGCCGGATGGAGCGATTGATTTCGACAGCATCGACCGGATGGTCGACAGCTATCAGCAGATGGGCGCCAACGGTCTGACGATCCTTGGCATGATGGGCGAGGCGGGCAAGCTCTCGGCAGCCGAGGCGGCGGCCGTGGCAACACGTGTGATCCGCCGGGCAGCGGTGCCCGTTATTGTCGGCGTCTCGGCCCCGGGATTTGCCGCCATGCAGGCGCTGGCCGAGGCGGCGATGGCCGCCGGTGCCGCGGGCGTGATGGTGGCCCCGCCAATGGGGCTGCGGACCGATGACCAGATCCTGGGCTATTTCCGCAACGCCGCCCGCACGCTTGGCCCGATCCCGTTCGTGTTGCAGGATTTCCCGCTGGCCACCGATGTGCAGATCGCGCCTTCGGTGATCCTGAGCATTGTCGCGGACTGCCCTACCTGCGTGATGCTCAAACATGAGGATTGGCCGGGGCTCGAAAAGATCAGCGCCCTGCGGCACGCCTCAGATGCGGGCGCGCGGCGGATCTCGATCCTGTGCGGCAATGGCGGCATGTTCCTGCCCGAAGAGCTTGGCCGCGGGGCCGATGGCGCGATGACCGGCTTTGGCTATCCCCGCATGATGGCCCAGATCATAACGGCCCATGACGCCGGCGATGCCGACGGCGCGCGCGATATTCTCGATGCCTATCTGCCGATGATGCGCTATGAGGCCCAGCCCGGGCTGGGCCTGGCGATCCGCAAGTATTCTCTGGCGAAACAGGGGATCATTGCCCACCCGACGCTGCGCCAACCGGGCCCGGCACTATCAACCGCGGCGGTGTCAGAGATCGATGTTCTGGCTGAACGCCAGGCCCGAAAGCTCGGCAATCTGGGGCTGTAGCAGCGATCTTTTGGGCGGGCTGCGGCCAAAAGAAACCCTCGCGATGTTCGCGCCACATCGATCCTTCAACTCGACCTCACCGCCAAGAGCATAGCGCTTGAACGCAGGCAGGAGCTGTCGGGCATTCCGGCAACCCATGCGCCCGCCGCCCGGGCAGGATTTGAGTATTTGGACAAAGAAGAAGGCATAATTTTAGTCAAATTTTCGGCCTCTTCTTTGTATAAATACTCACGGCGCGACGTCGGCCAGGCGGCACCCGACCTCGGCCTCGGCGTTGATTTTGTATCAACAGATCGAGACCGGTTTGCCCGATCCTGTTCGTTCGAGGGCCGCTCTGGCACCGATGCGCGCTCGTGCGGCGATTTGGCGAAACGCGCCCTCATCAGCGCGGGCCGACACCAGCGGTTTCAACGCGTTAGGCAACATGCCAGGTGTCGGGCATTCCGAGACGGGCTCTATCGCATCACGAACGGGTTTGCCATCGGCGCGGTCGCGGTGCTGATCCAGACGGTCTTGGTGCGCATGTAATCCAGGATCGCCTCCTGACCGGCCTCGCGTCCATAGCCCGATTGGTTGAACCCGCCAAAAGGCGCAATGGGCGAGATCGCGCGATAGGTATTGACCCAGGTGATCCCCGCCCGGATCCGCCGCGACACGCGATGCGCGCGCGCCAGGTTTTGCGTGAACAGCCCCGACCCGAGGCCGAAATCGCTGTCATTGGCGAGGGCGATGGCTTCATCCTCGGTGTCGAAGGGCAGAAGCGTCATGACCGGGCCGAACATCTCGGTTTTGAGCGTCACGGTTTCGGGGGTATCGGTCAGCACCAGCGTAGGCTGGAAATAATGATCGCTGCCCGCATCCGCGCGCGCGCCGCCAAAGGCGATGCGCGCGCCTTGCGCGCGGGCGGCGGCCAGCGTGTCCTCGATTTTCGTGACCTGCGCCATGGTGCAAAGCGGCCCGATCTGGGTGGCGGGATCCTGCGGATCGCCCAACGCAAGGCCGGCGCATTTCTCGGTGATGCGGCCCACCAGATCGTCATATATTCCGCGCTGGACCAAGCCGCGGCTGCCAGCCACGCAGGATTGCCCCGATGCCCCGAAATTGCCCGCGATAAGGCCATTGGCGGCGGCGTCCAGATCGGCATCGTCAAACACCAGGATCGGGGATTTGCCGCCCAGCTCCAGCGTGGTCACGGCAAAATTTTCAGCCGAATTGCGCACCACGTGGCGCGCCGCATCCGGGCCCCCGGTAAAGGCGATGCGGTCGATACCCGGGTGGCGTGTCAACGGGATGGCGCAGTTTTCGGCATCCCCGGTCAGGACCGAGACAACGCCCGGCGGAAAGCCCGCCGCCTCGATCAGGCGGGCAAATTCCAGCATCGGGGCGGGCGCGATCTCAGAGGCTTTCAGGATCACCGCACAGCCCGCCGCCAACGCCGGGGCCAGCTTGGTCGCGGCCAGAAACATCTGCGCGTTCCAGGGCACGATCGCGGCCACCACGCCAATCGGCATCGGCTGCGTGTAGACATGCATATCGGGTTTGTCGATCGGCAGAACGGCCCCTTCGATCTTGTCGGCGAGCCCGGCGTAATAGCGATAGTAATCCGCGACATAGCCCGTCTGCGCCATCGTCTCGACCGCCAGCTTGCCGCTATCGGTAGTCTCAACCCGGCCCAGGCTTTCGGCATTCTCAGCCACCAGATCGGCCAGCCGGTAGAGCAGCTTTGCGCGCGCCGTTTGGGTCATGTCGCGCCAATCGGGCCGGTCCAGTGCGGCCTGCGCCGCGCGCACCGCGCGATCCACATCCTCAGAGGCGGCGCAATCGAAACTGGCCCAGGGCTGCCCGGTCGCGGGGTTGAGGCTTGTCATCACCTGCCCCCCGGCCCCCGGCCCCCACGCGCCCGCGATGAACAGATTGTAATGCGGCAGATCGGTCATGGTTTTCTCCTTATCCGCGGCTCAGCCAAAGGCCGGCATCACATCGTCGATGAACCGCGCCAGCGAGGCGCGCTTGCGTTCGGCGCTCATGCCGCTGTCGATCCAGAAGGAATATTCGTCATAGCCCAGATCTTCATAACGTTTGATCCGGTCTATCACATCCTGCGCCGTGCCGATGGTCAGATCGCGGGCCATGTTTTCGGGGGCCATCATGGCATTGGCGGCCATTTCCGCATCGCTCAGCTCCGCGATCAGACCCTGCCGGATCGGGCGCTTGTTCTGAAACCACGCGCCGAAATAATTGTAGAACCGGCTCAGCTCCCGCGCGGCGCGGGCCACATCCTCGCTGTCGGAGCCGACATAGGTGTGATGCAGCAGCATGATCTTGCGGCGCGGCCCGTCATGGGCGGCGCTGGCGGCCTGAAACCGGGCCATCAGGCTTTCGATCTCGGCCATGCCTTGCCAGAGCGGCGTCACCTGCACGTGAAACCCGTTCTGGACGGCAAATTCATGGCTGTTGGGGTCGCGCGCCGCCACCCAGATGGGCGGGCCGCCCGCCTGCACCGGCCGCGGTGCCGACGTGGTGGCGGGAAAGCTGTGATATGTGCCCTCATGGGCGCAATCACCGGCCCAGAGCGGGCGCAACAGCGGCAGCGTCTCGCGCATCCTCTGCCCCGCATCCCAGGCATCCAGCCCTGGCATCAGGCGCTCGTATTCATAGCTATAGGCGCCGCGCGCGGCCCCGATCTCGATCCGGCCGCCGGTGATCAGATCGGCCATCGCCGCCTCGCCCGCCAGCCGGATCGGATGCCAGAAGGGCACGATCACCGTGCCGGTACCTAGGCGCACATTCTGCGTGTGATGGCTGAGGTCGACCAACGTGGTGAAGGGGTTCGGCGTGATGGTGAAATCCATGGCGTGATGTTCGCCGGTCCAGATCGCGCGCATGCCGCCCTGATCGGCCATTTTGCAGAGCTCTATGAAATCGGCATAGAGCGCCGGGTGCGACTGCCCGGCATCCATCCGGTCCATATGGGCAAATAACGAAAACTCCATGTCACCCTCTCCTTTTATCCGGCACGACATCGCCGCGCTCTGCATTGCCTATGTAGAACCCGAAATCCTGCAGCTCGTGTTCCTGCGCGAACCGCGCCAACAGGGATTTGAGCGCCGGATCGGGCACCGGGTGCGCCCCAGCCCCTGCAATCGGCCATGCGGTCAGGCCCGGCGGGGGCGCATCGACATGGCCGCGAAACACAATCCGGCGGCCCGGCCCGGCATCGTCATAAACGGCATAAACGCCTGACAGATCGGCCCGGATGCCGCGCGCCGCCAGCCCCGCCACCAGCGCGTTCAGGGGCGTGTTGGTTGACGGCGCGGCGATTGTGGGCAGGTCCAGATCGCCCGTCAGATAAAGGCGCGCGCCATCTTCCAGCAGGGCGCTGACACGCGTCGGGCCAGGCCGCTCGGGCCCGCCTGCGCGATCCTGCGCCCGGGTGAAATACCCGCCCGCCCCATAGCCAAGCCCGGGCCGCCCGGCATCGTCAAATTCCCGAACCCGGCCCATCAGAACGATATGATCGCCCGCCTCGATCACCTGATGGGTGTCGCAGACAAACCCGGCGCTGCGCCCGGAAATCAGCGGGATGCCGCCCGCCGCCGCCTCCCAATCGCAGCCCGAGAAACGATCGCCCTGGCCTGATGCAAAGAGGTTCGAGACGCTTTCCTGCCCTTCCGCCAGCACGCTGATGCCAAAGCCGGGGGCCGCCCGGAACGCCTCGAAACTGCTCAGATGCTTGCCGGGACAGACCAATACCAGCGGCGGATCGAGCGATACGGAAGTAAAGGAATTGGCGGTGAACCCGACAGGATCGCCAGCCGCATCGCGCGTGGTCACGACGGTCACACCGGTCAGAAAACGGCCAAAGGCGCGGCGCAGGTCGGATGGTTTCAGCGTCATGGTGCGGCCCCCGGGCTGGCGAATGCGGCGATCAGCGCTGCCGCGATCGATGGCGCATGCGTCATCGGCATCATGTGACCGGCATCCGCGATAACCGTGGCGCGGCCCTTGGCGGCCAATGCCGCCATGGCGCGCGACATATCGGGCGTTGAATTGCGGTCGCGGCCCCCGGTCATGAAAAGCGCAGGGCTGGACAGCGCGGTCAGCGCCGCATCCTTGGGGCCATCGGCATTGGCAAAGACGCGATAGGCGGCGGCGTAACCTGCCGGATCGGCCCCGCGCAGCCAGGTTTCACAAGCATCGGCGGCCTCGGCATCCGCGCCTGACGGGGCGGCCCCGAACCAGCGCGCCAGCGTGGCCCCGGGATCGGCGGTGCCTTGGCCATCGAGTGCAGCGGCCCGGGCGCGTACGGCATGTGCCGCCGCCGCGTCACGCCGGTAGATTGCATTCAGCGCGGCTACGCCCGCGATCCGGCCCGGCATCCGCGCCGCCAGATCGAGCGCGATCATCGCCCCCATCGAATGGCCCGCCACCACCACCGGCCCGTCAAGCGCATCGATCAGGGCCGCCACCGAACGGGTATAATCGGCCAGCGCCACGGTCGCGCCTTGCGCCGTTTCGCCATGGCCCGGCATATCGACGGCATGCACCGTAAAATGCGGGGCCAGGGCCGGTGCGACCCCGGCCCAGGCCTCGGCCCTGAGGCCCACACCATGGATCAGCACCAGCGCCGGGCCAGCGCCCGATTGCCAGAGCGCCAGCCCGCCCGGGCCGTCAGAGCGCGGCCGGGTTGTCCAGATCATGGCCCAAATCCTTGAGGTCCTGATAACGGTCACCGATCCGGTGATGCGGTCGCCCGCCGCTGGCGGCCCCAAAAGCCACCACGATCTCATCGGCGCGCGGCGCATCGGGGATGGCAAATTGCAGCGTCAGGTAATGCGAGCGCCGGCCGGCATCGTTCTTGTCCATCAGCGGGATCTGCAGCGCCGCATTGGCCCCGGCGCGAATATTGGTAAAGGCCAGATAGGAGGTCGCGCCCACCGCCTCGCGCAGGAAATTGCCGAACCGCAAGGTATGGATCAGGCCCGAGGCATGCTCGATCTCGCCATCAAGCCCCACGATCGCGCCCTTGCCGATGGCCTCCAGCCCTGCGCCGTCACCCGCCATCGCCACGATCCGGTCGGCCAGCAATTGGCCCAGCACCGGGCCATAGGCGCGGATCTCGGGCGACAGATCCTCGACATAGCGCCCGGCCCAGGGGTTTTTGACCACCGCCGCCGCCGCGAACATCCGCCAGGGCGTTTGGGCGGGGCGGTGGCCCTCGATCAGGATATCCTCCTGATAGGTTACGATCTTGCGGATTTCGGGTGTCACGTCGCGCGGTCCTGCAATTGGGTTCGGCAAAACCTAGCGAAACCGGCCCCTCACGACAAACGATAGAAAATGATATGACTGCATAAGTATATCTAATCCAAAGGCCACCCCATGCCCAAATCGCTGCCGCCGCTGACCTGGTTTCGCGCCTTCGAGGCCGCCGCGCGGCATCTCAGCTTCACCCTTGCGGCAGAGGAGCTTGGCTTTACCCAATCGGCCATCAGTCAGCACGTCCGCGCGTTGGAGGAGCGGTTGGAAAGCCAGCTCTTCCTGCGTCGCCACCGGGCGCTGCAACTAACCGATGCCGGGCGGCTTCTGGTGCCCGATGTGGCGGCCGCCATGGCCCGGCTGGAGGCCGCCACGCAGCGGTTTCAGCCCGCGACGACGCGTCCAAAGCTGACCATCGCCACCAGCGCCAGCATCGCGCATCGGGTGCTGGCCCCGCATTTATCCGGGTTTCACGCCGCCCATCCCGAGATTGCCTTGCAGATCACCACAACGGTCTGGCCCGATGATTTTACCGCCACAAATGCCGATATCGAGATCCGGTTCGGGGCCGAGGCCATGGTGGGCCAACGGGCTGAACTGATCGAGCCCTCGTTTCTGCATGCGGTCGCGTCACCCGCCCTGCTGGCCCGCCTGCCCGATCCGTTGACCTGGACCGATCTGCCGGGGGCGGCTCTGATCCAGCCGGTGGGCCTGTCGACCGGCTGGCCCGATCTGGGCCCGCTCAGCCCGCCGCTCGAGGCGCTGATCTATGTCGACACGCACGGGCTGGCGGCCGATATGGCAACAAGCGGGGCGGGCATCGCGCTTTGCCATTGTCAGATCACCCGGCAGGCGATCGATAGCGGCCAGTTGGTGGCGCTCGATCTGGTTCATACCCGCGCCGAAGAGGGCTATTACCTGGCGCTCAAACCCAGCAGCCTGCCGCATGAGCAGGCCGCGTTTGCCGCCTGGTTCCGGTCGCTGCCGCGCCGCCCGGCATCAGCGCTGTTTTAGCGCCGCGATCAGATGGGTGCTGCGGCGCAGGCCGGTAAGGGCGGTCCCCGCTGCGATCAGCCACAGAGCCATGGACAGCGTCGGCACGCCCGCCAGTTCCGGCAGGATTATCGCCAACAGCGCCGCACCGGTCGCCACGGCCATGCGCTGCGGCTTGGCCATTGGGCCGCGAAAATCGCCAGGCAATCCCTGCGCGCTGCCCAATTCACGGATATAGGCGGTCAGAACGGCAAGTGCTGCGGCGGCCCAGCCGAGCGCAGGCGCTCCGGCCCCGTATCCCATGCCCGCCAGGATCACGATATCGGCCACCCGGTCGGGGGCCTCATTCCAGAACGGGCCGTCAGCGGCCCCGCGCCTGCCCTCGACCGCGACCATGCCGTCAAAGAGGTTGCACAACAGCCGCAGCTGACAACCCAAAGCGGCAAGGATCAGCAATGCGCCAAAAAGCAGCCCCGAGGCCGCGCCCGACGCCCAGAACGCCGCGCCCGCCAGCGCAGCGAATATCATCGAGGCCTGCGAGATGCGGTTTGGCGATACGCCGCGATCCGCAAGCGCCCGGGCGATGCGGGCGGCAAGCCGGGTGTCGCGGCTGGCGATGGGGCGGCGGTCAGGTGGCATGGCGATCCAGTGTCAGCGTGTAGAGAAGGGCATAGAGCGTCGAAACGCCAAGCGGCACCGATATTGTGGCCGCAAGCGCGGGGGTGCGGGCCAGGCTGTGCAGGATAACGAGCAGCGTCAGCGACACGGTGAAGGCGGCCAGCGGCGGCAGCGCGATCCGCCGCCAGCCGGTGAAGCGGGCAAAGATCGCCTCGATCACCGATTTCAGAAACAGCGTGATGGTGGCGGTGATCGCGCCCTGCACCAGCCCCGCCAGCAACGGCGCGGGCATCGGCGTGGCGCGATTGGCAAAGCCGGCCCAAAGCCCCATCAACAGAAACCCGCCCGCCCCGTGCAGGGCCTTGCTGTGCAGCAGGCTCATACCGAGGACCAGAAATAGCGTACGATGTGAAAGAAAATCGGGGCCGAGAAAACCACCGAATCCAGCCGGTCGATGAACCCGCCATGCCCGGCAATCAGGTGCCCCCAATCCTTGACCCCCTTGTCGCGCTTGATCGCCGACATCACCAGACCGCCGAAGAACCCCATGATGGCAATCACGCCCGAGATCACGAAGGCCTGCCAGATGGCAAAGGGCGTCATCCACCAAAGTGCTGCTCCCAGAAGGCTGGCCGAGAACACGCCGCCCAGAAATCCCTCCCAGGTTTTGGAGGGCGACAGAAGCGGCGCGATCTTGTGGCGGCCAAAGAGCTTGCCAAAGACATATTGCAGCACATCCGAGGATTGCACGACCACCACCAGAAAGGCGATCAGCAGGATGGATTTATCCTCATATCCCGGGATCTGCAGCGTCAAGAGCGCGGGCACATGGCTGGCGGCAAAGACGCAGATCATCAGCCCCCACTGGGTTTCCGATACGCGGGTCAAAAAGCCCTGGGTATCGCTGCGCAGGGCCGAAATGATTGGTAGAAACAGGAAGGCATAGACCGGGATAAAGATCGAATAGAGCCCATACCAGTCGATCCAGATCAGGTAATACTGCATCGGCAGGACGATAAAGAACGCCGTCGCCAGCGCATGATGATCGGCGCGCGATTTGGCGGTCAGGGTCAGAAATTCGCGCATCGCCGCGAATGAGAGCAAGCCGAAGAGCGTCACCACACCGGCCCGGCCAAAGAGCATCGCAATCGCCAAGAGCGCCGCCATCGCCCACCAGGCCTTGATCCGCGCCACTAGGTTTTCGATCACCGGATCGGTGCCGCCGGGATCGACCCGCGCCCGCAATAGTGCCGCAACACCCGATGCCAGCACCAGCACGCCAAGAACGCCCAGCATCAGCAGGGCAAATTCAACAGGTGCGGTCATGGCGCGGCCTCCCTCTCATCCAACGCCAGCAGGGCGGCATGGCTGCGGGCGAGAAAGGCATCCTTGGCCTCATCCGCCGCGATCCTGAGGGGTGCCCCAAAGCGCACCGTGCAGATCAGCGGGATGGGAATGACCTCGCCCTTGGGCATGACCCGATTGAGGTTTTCTATCCAGACCGGCACCAGGTCAATATCAGGGCGCGCGCGCGCCAGATGAAAGAGCCCCGATTTGAATGGCAAAAGCGGTGTGTCGCCGGTATTGCGGGTGCCTTCGGGAAACAGGATCAGCGATTGCCCCTCATCCAGTGCAACCGCCATCTGAGTCACCGGGTCGTCGGTGCGCGTCTCGGGGTTCCGGTCGATCAGGACGGCGTTGAACACCGCGCGCCCGATAAAGGCGCGCAGTTTCGAAGTCAGCCAGTAATCGGCGGCGGCCACAGGCCGGGTGCGCTTGCGCAGATGCGGCGGCAGCACGGTCCAGATCAGGACGAAATCGCCATTGCTGGTGTGATTGGCGAAATAGACCCGTTTTTCGGGCACGGGTTCGATCCCGTCCCAGACACCGCGCACGGCCGTGATCAGCCTTGCAGTCAGCTCGATCGCCATGGCCATGAGGCCGGCCAGAAAGGGGCGCGCGTTCATTCCGGTCCTTGCAGTTGTCCGGCCCCGACTGTGCCAAATTCGGGCCCGCGCGCAAAGGCAGGAATACCTGAAGGTCAGGCGGCGGCCTATCCCGGCAGGGCGGCGCTGATGGCGCGGGTCAGTTTGGTTACCAATTCGTCGATCTGATCATCCGAAATGATGAAGGGCGGGGCCAGCAGGATATGATCGCCAGAGCGGCCATCGACGGTGCCCCCGGCGGGGTAACACATCAGCCCCTCGGCCATCGCGGCGGATTTGACCTTGCTGTGGATCTTCAGGCCCGGATCGAACGGGGCCTTGGTTTCACGATCGGCCACCAGTTCGACACCGCGAAACAGCCCCCTGCCCCGCAGATCGCCGACATGGGCGTGCTGGCCCAATGCCGCGCGCAGCGCCCGGTCCAGATCCGCGCCCTTGGTCGCGGCGCGGGCCACCAGATCCCTGTCCAGAAGACCCTGCAACACCGCCCGCCCGGCGGCTGCCGCCATGGGATGGCCGTGATAGGTGTGACCATGCAGAAAACTGCCCGATCCCCCGGCAATCGCATCATGGATCGCGCCGCTGCACAGCATCGCGCCGATCGGCGCATAGCCCGCGCCCAAGCCTTTGGCGATGGTCAGGATGTCGGGGGCGATGCCTTCGGCCTCGCAGGCAAAGAGATACCCGGTCCGGCCCATGCCGCACATGATTTCATCCAGGATCAGCAGCACGCCATATTGGTCGCAGATCTCGCGGATGCGGGCGAAATACCCGGCGACCGCAGGCACTGCGCCCGCAGTGGCACCGACCACCGGCTCGGCGATAAAGGCCATTACCGTCTCGGGGCCCAGGCGCAGGATCTCGGCCTCAAGCTCATTGGCGACGCGCAGGCCGTAATCCTCGGCGCTCTCATCCGCGGCGCGGCCGCGATATTCGAAACAGGGCGCGATATGGTGGGTCTCTACCAAAAGCGGCTGGTATTTCTCGCGCCGCCAGGCATTGCCGCCAGCCGCCAACGCGCCCAGGGTGTTGCCATGATAGCTTTGGCGGCGTGCAATCAGGCGGTGGCGCTCGGGCTGCCCGATCTCAACATAATACTGCCGGGCGAGCTTGATCGCTGCCTCGACGGCCTCGGACCCGCCCGAAAGCTGATAGACCCGGTCGATGCCCGCGGGCGCATGGGCCACCAGCAGATCGGCCAGCTCCTCGGCCACATCCGAGGTGAAAAACCCGGTATGAGCATAGGCGATCTGATCAAGCTGCGCGATCATCGCGGCGCGCACATCAGGGTCGGAATGGCCCAGACACGATACCGCCGCCCCGCCGCACGCATCGAGATAGCTCTTGCCGTCAGCGTCGTGAATGTAACAGCCGTCGCCGCGCACGGCCACGGGCAACGCCGCGCTGGAGCGGCCAAAAACATGTCCTGCCATAGCCTCAGCTTCCCCGCACAACAAAGACGGATTGCGTGGCGTGGCGCACGACGCGCGCCGCATTGGGCCCCAGCAGGTAATCGGTCAGTTCGGGCCGGTGCGAGGCCATCACGATAACATCAGCCGACACCGAATTGGCGGCCTCGAGGATCTGTTCATAAACCCGACCCAGCAAAACATGCGGATGGATTTCGATATCTGCGGTGATATTTTCCGTGACCCATTCCCGCAACCGTTCACCCAGATCATGCAAGGCGCGATCCTCAAAGCCCGATTCAAAGAACGTGCCGACAATGGACATGCCGAAATCGGGCATCACGGTCACCACATGCAGCGGTGCATTGTTGGTTTCGGCCATCGCAACCGCAATGGGCAGCGATTTGGTCCAGGTGCTTTCGGCGGACAGGTCGACGGCCAGCAAAACAGTGTTGAACATATCGGATCTCCCTTAGAAGGCCGGTTTGGTTTGGCGGCGGCGCTGCATCACGATGACGAGCCCCAATAGCAACAGCGCGGGTATGTAGAAAACCTGCTCGGGCAGCCGCTGTTGCGCGGTCTGCACGGCGGCCAGGCGCACCGGCTCATCGGCGTAAAAGTCGAAATCAGCCAGCGTTTCGGCGGTGTCCGTGCCGAACATCGGTTCATCCAGCCGCACGGTATCACCCTCGGGGATCAGCAGAATCCCAGAAGCATCGATCCGCTCGGCGGCGCTGCCCGCGCCCTCGATGGCCATCACCAGCGTGGTCGAGGCCAATGCGCCGGTGTTGAAATCCGGGCCCTCGATCAACAGGCGCAGAGTGTCGCCATCGGTGGCATCGGCCACGGCCTGCTCAAAACCCGACGGTGCCACATCGCGGAACGGGCTTTGCACCATATCCAGCCAGACATTCGGCACAAAGAGCGTGAAGGCCACCAATAGCAACGCGGCACTTTCGTGAATGCGCGATTTGGCCAGGAAATATCCCTGCGTCGCGGCAGCGAATAGCAGCATCGCGAAGGTGGCCACGATAAAGACGAACACCGCCTGAAAGAGCCCCGACCACGTGGCCAGATCAACGCCGTAAAGGATGAGCGTCGGGTTGAAGATGAAGAGAAACGGCAGGGCCACGGTGCGCAGGCTATAGAAAAACGCGGTGAAGCCAGTCTTGATCGGATCGCCCCCCGACACGGCCGCCGCCGCGAAAGAGGCCAGCCCGACGGGCGGCGTCACATCGGCCATGATGCCGAAATAAAACACGAAAAGATGCGCCGCGATCAGGGGCACGATCAACCCCTCCTGCGCGCCCAGCGACACCACGACCGAGGCCATCAGCGACGAGACCACGATATAATTGGCCGTGGTCGGCAGCCCCATGCCCAGAACCAGCGAGAAAAGCCCGACAAAGATCAGCATCAGCACCAGGTTGCCGCCGGACAGCAATTCGACCAGGCCGGCCAGCTCGGTGCCGATCGGCGTCTTGGTCACAATGGCCACGATAATGCCTGCCGCCGCCGTCGCCACACCGATACCGATCATGTTGCGCGCGCCCGCGATCAGACCCTCGATGAGGTCCGCAATTCCGCCCCAGAATTCAGATATGAATTGCCCGAGCAAATTTCTTAGTGGACCCAGCATCGCCACAAGGCATCCTGCGAACAGAAGGCCAAACAAAGCTGTGCCTCCGAGAGCCCATAAACCGAGTGTGTTGGGGTCTCCTAAGAAAAGGACTACGGACAACAGGAGAAAACGAAGGAATGCAACGGCAAACCCTATGGTCGCTGTCAGGAGCAAAAGAACAAGAACTGGCAACAGTGGGCTGTTCCCTCGCTCTAGCGACCAACGAAACAAAGCCTTGAGCGGGCGTTGCGTAACGATGATAAAAAGCATCAGCGAGGCGGCATAAAACGCCGATTTCGCGGGGCTTTGGCGTTCGACCATCAGGAACCAGACCAGAACCACGATGGGCAGCACGAAATGCAGCCCGGTGGCATAGACCTCGGCCACGGTCGGCAGCTTGATCTCTTCGGAATTGGGATCGTCAACCTCCAGATCGGGACGCCGCGCCGCGATGGCCACCAGCCAGAGATAAAGCGCCGCCAGCACCGCCATCATCACCGGCCCGGCAAGACCGGGGGCCGCCGATTTCAACGCGCCGACCGCATAGATCAGCCCGGTGAACCCCGCGCCCGCAACCGCAAAACCGATGAAGAACTTGACGATCATTCCGGAAAAGCTCTTGGCCTCGCCCAAGGCGGGCATGTCCTTTTTCAGGGCCTCCAGATGCACGATATAGACCAGCGCGATGTAGGAAATCACCGCCGGGATAAAGGCGTGTTTGATCACCGCGATATAGGGGATGCCGATAAATTCGACCATCAAGAAGGCCGCCGCCCCCATCACCGGCGGCATGATCTGACCATTGACCGAGGATGCGACCTCGACCGATCCGGCCTGTTCGGGGGTAAAGCCCACCCGTTTCATCAGCGGAATGGTAAAGGTGCCGGTGGTCACCACATTGGCAATCGAGGACCCCGAGATCAGCCCCGTCATGGCCGATCCCACGACCGCCGCCTTGGCCGGTCCGCCGCGCAGATGGCCGAGGCCGGCAAAGGCCAGTTTGATGAAATAATTCCCGGCCCCCGCCTTATCCAGAAGCGAGCCGAAAAGGACGAACAGGAACACGAAGGCCGTCGAGACGCCCAGAGGGATGCCAAAGACGCCCGCCGTATCCAGCCACAGCCCGTTCATCAGCGAGGCAAAGGAAATCCCGTCATGTTCAATCAAATCGGGGATCAGCAGGCCCTGCCCCATATAGCCGTAAAGCGCAAAGAGCAGCCCGACGATGGTCAGCGCGGGGCCAAGCGCGCGGCGGCTGGCCTCCAGGAGCAGAACCAGGCCGATGGCCCCGATGATCACCTGCGTCTGCGTCGGCAGGCCCGAGCGCGCGGTCAGCGCCAGCGTTTCGGAAAACCAGAACACATAAAATGCCGTGCCGCCCGCGACCAGCGCCAACAGCCAGTCCAGGATCGGAATATGGGTGCGCGGCGATGATTTGAGCGCCGGATAGGCCAGAAAGGCCAGCACAACGGCGAATGTCAGGTGAATGGGCCGGGTCTGGGATGAATTGAGCACCGGCAGATATTGCCCGAACCAAAGCTGCGGCTGCGCGATCCAGAGCTGAAAGAGCGACCACAACAGCGCCAGCCCGGAAATCAGCAATGCGACCGTTCGGCTGGAGGGATCGCGCGCACCGCTATCGGTGCTGGCGACCAGATCCTGAAGTTCCTCGTCACTGAATTGACGTCCCTCGGTCGGATCAGACATGCCGTCGCCCTCCTGCTGCTGGTTTTGGTGCAGTTTGGTGGGCCGGGGCGCAATTTGCGCGCGCCCCGGCCAAAGTCTCGGTCACTGTTGGTCGATCATTCGATCAGACCGGCCTCGCGATAGTAACGCTCGGCACCGGGGTGCAGCGGCGCGCTGAGGCCGTCATTGGCCATCTGTGCCGGGTCGAGATTGGCGAAGGCCGGGTGCAGGCCGCGGAACTGGTCGATGTTTTCCATCACCGCACGCACGATCTCGTAGACAACATCATCCGAAACCTGAGCAGAGGTCACGAAGGTCGCGCCGACGCCAAAGGTCTGCACATCTTCGTCATTGCCGCGATACATGCCGCCGGGAATGGTGGCGGTGCGGTAGAACGGATTATCGGCGACCAGTTGATCGACCACCGGCCCGGTGACATTCACCAGAACCGAGTCGCAGGCCGTGGTGGCCTCCTGAATCGAGCCCGACGGGTGGCCAACGGTATAGATCATCGCGTCGATATTGTTGTCACACAGCGCCTGGCTCTGCTCGGCGGCCTGCAGCTCGGATGCGATGGCGAAATCGTCCATGGTCCAGCCCATGGCCTCCATCAGCACCTCCATCGTGCCGCGCTGGCCCGATCCGGGGTTACCGACATTCACGCGCATACCTTGCAGGTCCTCAAAGCTCTCGATGCCGCTATCGGCGCGGGCGACCACGGTAAAGGGCTCGGGGTGGACCGAAAACACCGCCCGCAGATCTTCGAACGGGCCCTGCTCTTCGAAGCGCGAGGTGCCGTTATAGGCGTGATACTGCCAATCGGACTGTGCCACGCCGAACTCAAGCTCGCCGGCGCGAATGGCGTTGATGTTGAAGACGGAGCCGCCGGTCGATTCCACACCGCAGCGGATGCCGGTCTCGGCCCGGTTGCGATTGACCAGACGGCAGATGGCCCCGCCGGTGGGGTAATAGACGCCCGTCACACCGCCGGTACCGATGGTGACAAAGGTCTGCTCCTGGGCCGAAACGGCGCTTGCGCCAAAGGCCGTTGCGGCCGCGACCAGCGCGCCAACCAGATGTTTGTTCATGAATTCTCTCCCTGTAGAACCGTAAGAAACACGGATAATCAAGAATGAAACGATTCATTCATTTTCGTCAAGATAAGGATTAGGCTGTTTGAAATGACCCTGACCGCGCCCAACACTGACCGAACGCTGGATGATCTGAGCCGAGCTCTGGCCGATCTGGTTCACACCGCATCGCCTGCGATCGGCAAGCTGGCGCAATGGGTGCTGGAACATCCCCATGAGATCGCCTTTCATTCCGTGCGCGCCCTTGCAAAAAAGGCCGAAGTGAACGCCAACACCGTTTTTCGGCTGTCGGTGGCTTTGGGCTATTCCGGGTTCGAACCCTGCCGCGAGGCGTTTCAGGCCGCGCTCAGGCATGAGGATAGCATCTACCGATCCCGGGCCCGCCGGATGCGCGCAGAGGGCGGCAAAACGCTGGCCACGCAGATCCGCGATTCGGCGCGCGACAATCTTGAGGAGCTGTTCTCGCCCCAAACCCTGCCCCGAATCGAGGCTGCCGCCACGGTGATGCTGGCGGCGCGCCGGATCTACTGCATCGGGGTGCGCAGCTGTTTTTCGCTGTCCCATTATCTGGCCTATACCGGGCATATGGCGTTTGGGAATTTCGCACCGCCCCTGGCCGAACCTGGCGCGATCGCCGATGCCGTCACCGGCTGCGGCCCCGAGGATGTGGTCATCGTGATGAGCTTTTCACGCTATTCCAGCGAGGTGATCCGCGCCTATGAAACCGCCAGCGCCCGCGGGGCCCGGATTATCGCCATCACCGACAGCTACGCCGCCCCGATCACGCAGCACGCCGATATCGTGTTCAAGATGCCGATGGATGGGCCACAGATCCTGCCCTCACAGGGCGCCGCTTTTGCGCTGACCGAGGCGCTGGTTGGCGAGATGATCCTGGCCAGCGCGACGGCCTCGGGCCGGATCGAGGATTATGAACGCCGTCTGTTGGAACACGGAGTCTATCTGTGATCGGGCGGTCGATGATTGCCCGATCGGGGCACCTGGGGCTCACGACATAAGCGTCGGTAGCCTTCACACGCACTTTTCCATGGGCCTGTGCCGGGCCCAGGCCGAGGCTGCGCAGGTCAATCGCCCCCCGGTGAAATCGACGAGGCGATCCATGTGCTGGCCGAACTTGCCAAGGGGCCATCGGGCAAAATCCAGCGGATGACGCTGCCCACAATGAGTGTCGCGCAATAGCCCCGCGAGCCGCCGGGCAGATACGTGACACAGACTGCATTTCAACCCGCAGCGTTGGCTGGTCATCAAGCGCCGGCCAGATTAGGTTCGAGGCTGAGCGCAATAGCGGAATACGCCGCTGGCCGCGCCAATTTAACTCGCCGGCTGGAGGCCTCATGACCGACGCAACGCGCGACCGTCTTCGCTTTTCTCTCGGCACGAGGCCTGCAGCGCTCGGCACCCATGACCGGTGCGTCGCCGCGCCTGCCCGGTCACAAAAGGCGGACCTCTACCTGTCGGCCGCTTCGCAGCGCGCCCATACCGGCGTTCACGATCTGCAGCGCGCGCTATACGGGCTGCGTGGCGCGATAAACGCCCGCCACAGCTGGCACCGCCCGCCGCTGCCGATCGGAGATATGGGGCCGGGCTTGCACCGGTTGTGGGCGCTGATGTCTGCCGATCGGTGGCCGCCACGACAAGACACCAAGCCCGCCTGAACCGAGAGCAAGGACCATATGACGCGAGTAACAACACCCTGCCAACCATTCGACGGGCAAAAACCCGGCACCTCGGGGCTGCGCAAAAAAACCCGCGTGTTCATGCAGCCGGGCTATCTGGAATGCTTCGTCCAATCCACCTTAAACGCCATTGGCGGCGTCGCGGGCAAGGTGCTGGTGATCGGCGGCGATGGCCGTTTCTTCAATGCCGAGGCGATCCAGACCATCCTGCGCATGGCTGCCGCCGGCGGGGCCGCATCCGCCATCGTCGGGCAGAACGGGCTGCTTTCGACGCCCGCCGCGTCCAACCTGATCCGGCAAAACAAGGCCGATGGCGGGCTGATCCTGTCGGCCAGCCATAATCCCGGCGGCATCGACGCCGATTTCGGCCTGAAATACAACATCGCCAATGGCGGCCCCGCGCCTGAGGCCGTGACCGACGCGATCTTCGCCGAAACCTCCGCGATCACCGAATACCACAGCCTCGACACCCCCGATCTGGACCTCTCGGCCATCGGCAAGGTGACGCTTGGCGCGATGCAGGTCCGCATCGTCGATCCGGTGGCCGATTATGCCGACCTGATGCAGAGCCTCTTTGATTTCGACGCCATCCGCGCATTGATCTCCAGCGGTTTCAGCCTCAGCTTTGACGCCATGCACGCGGTCACCGGCCCCTATGCTACCGCCATTCTAGAGGGGCTGTTGGGCGCGCCGCGCGGCAGTGTGATGAATGGGGTGCCATCGGTCGATTTCGGCAAGGGCCACCCCGACCCCAACCCGATCTGGGCCAAGCCGCTGGTCGATCTGGTGATGTCCGATACCGGCCCCGATTTCGCCGCCGCCTCGGATGGCGATGGCGATCGCAACATGATCCTTGGGCGCGGCATCTATGTCACGCCGTCTGACAGCCTGGCAGTGCTGGCGGCCAATGCCCATCTTGTGCCGGGATATGCCCGCGGCCTTGCCGGTGTCGCGCGCTCGATGCCCACCAGCCAAGCCGCCGATCGCGTGGCCCGCGCCCTTGGCATCGCAAGCTACGAAACCCCGACCGGCTGGAAATTTTTCGGCAACCTGCTGGATGCGGGCCGCGTCACGCTTTGCGGTGAGGAGAGCGCCGGCACCGGCAGCGACCATGTGCGCGAAAAGGACGGGCTTTGGGCGGTGCTGCTCTGGCTCAATATCCTGGCGGTGCGACAGATCCCGGTCGCGGCGATCCTGCACGATCACTGGGCGCGGTTCGGGCGGGATTACTACTCTCGCCACGATTATCAGGCGATCGAACCTGACCGCGCCAACGCCCTGATGGCAGCGCTGGTGGCCCGCCTGCCCGATCTGCCGGGCCAGGGCATCGGCCCCGCCCGCATCACCGCCGCCGATCAGTTTTCCTATCACGACCCGGTCGATGGCTCGGTCAGCCACAATCAGGGCCTGCGCATTCTGTTCGAGGGCGGCGGGCGCGCGGTGCTGCGCCTGTCGGGCACCGGCACCGAGGGCGCGACCCTGCGGATCTATCTGGAACGCTATGTCGGCCCCGATGGCGATCTGGGAATCGAGACGCAAACCGCCCTCAGCGATCTCAACATGGCGGTCAAATCGCTGATCGGGCTTGAGGATCTGACCGGGCGCAGCGACCCCGACGTGATGACCTGACGGGGTAGGCGCTTCACTTCATATTTTCTGAAATCAAATTCATTTCTTTGAATTTGACTGATGTGTCTGCACGGCCCATCCTGCGCGGGACTCTTGCCCCCCAAAG
>Ga0316207_10000318_pt1 | contig 86810 bp, 60 predicted proteins | sample 6weekpyrite_MG_FD_204943 | JGI IMG/M metagenome (GOLD analysis project Ga0316207, IMG submission 204943) | Microbial mat bacterial communities from mineral coupon in-situ incubated in ocean water Damariscotta River, Maine, United States -... | ecosystem: Environmental > Aquatic > Marine >...
GACGGGCTTGGAGATAAGCTGGTTGAGCAATTAGTTGATGAGGGATGTATCGATCACATGGATGATCTGTATTCACTCACGCCTGAAAAATTAATCGGGCTTGAACGTATGGCTGAGAAATCCGCAACGAATCTTATTGATGCATTGCAGAAATCAAAATACACCAGTCTTAACCGATTTATTTATGCTTTGGGTATTCGTGAGGTAGGTGAAGCCACCGCACGAACATTAGCGCAATACTTTACAACACTCGATGCGATTAAAGCTGCAAATGAGGAAAGTTTACAGAAAGTGGCGGATGTGGGCCCTGTCGTCGCAGCACATATCGTTCGCTTCTTTAAGCAACCCCACAATATTGAAGTAATTGAAAAACTAATTGCAGCGGGTATTCATTGGGATGCGATTGAAGCGATGAACGTCGAAGAGCAGACACTGGAAGGGAAAACCTTTGTGCTCACGGGTACGTTAACTGGAATGACCCGTGATGATGCTAAAAAAGCGCTACAGGCCAGAGGTGCGAAAGTAACGGGTAGCGTATCTAAAAAAACAAGTTATGTTGTGGTGGGTGATAATGCAGGCTCTAAAGCTACCAAAGCAGAACAGTTAGGTGTTGAAATGCTTGATGAGGCCGAACTGGTTAAGTTGTTAGAATAAGGTACAAACTCAGATTGTAATATTTCAAATCCTGTGAGTTTAGTTGCCAGTAGTAGACAGCTTAACTTGTTCCAGAGCCAGTCGGCCAAGATTTTTTCAAATAACCTCTCCTTTGTAAAATAACGCCTACCGGCGGGCAGAGGGGTTCCTGTTTGGGAAAATCTTTCTTTCAAATATGCTGAAATTTGGTATCTTATCTAATCGGTTAGTAACATTGAATTTCTGGTGTGTCGTTAAATTTAGTTAGAATGAAAAAGTTAGTATGGCATATTTTGATCCTGAATTTAGTAGTCACACAAGTGGTACGAGTTTTTACGCATAACCCATTGAATTTAATGGAATAAAATTTAATGGTGGGTGTTTTAAATGTTAAATTTGTTGGTGGAGTAGGTGATGTCCGATAGAGCATACAGGGCGATGATGGGTTTGAGCCTTTTAATTGTACTGTATTTTGATCTTGTTTATGTTATGTACGGCATAATTGGGTTGTTATTTTTAGAAGGGATAACTAATTTACGTTTACCAATCCTTATTGGCCTGGTAAGAAAACATGCGTTTAATCAAAATTATGTTTATGTTGATCGAGCTCTTGTAGCTAATTCAACGTTTAATCTTGACTCAGAACGTATCTGGCGACTGGTGGTAGGGTCGTTTTTGTTTATTGGTTACGTACTATTTGATTTGCTCTGGTTTTTCCCCTGGTTTATGGGTTTTACCATATTTGGAGCGGGCTTAAGTGGTGTCTGTCCTATGTTACTTGTAGTGCGTTGGCTTGGATTTAAATGAGTCAAAAACAGAAAAAATATAAGCAAAACAAACCGGTTAGTATGTCCTTGTCTGCCAAGGTTACGGGCATTGTATTTTGGGGGATGGTTTTAGTTGGCTTACTGGCTGCTACTTATATTCTTAACCAGAGAGAGTCGCAGTTAATAAATGAATACAATAATAATATTCATCTCATTGAGCATGAAATAGAAAATCTTTACGTAAGTCAGCGTGAAAATATTTTTAATCATGAATACATGTTGATTGAGGTTAATAAGCTTTTTCAGTCACTGGTAAAACAATACCCCATTGAATTCATGCATTATGACTTTGCAGGTCATCCATATCAGTTTGGTAAGTTACATGATGGGCAGGTGCAAATAAAAGGACAGTTATTAGTAAAAACGCACTCTAATACCGATATTATAGTGGTTAACCTGGATGTGTTCATGCGCAGTTTTGAACAGACAATCACTGAGTCCAGAAAGAGGATGTTGTTAATTATTGGTAGCCTGGTATTTTTATTTGGCATGATTTTGCAACAAATACTGCAAAAAGTTCTGTCTCAGCCACTACTGAATATGGTTACTCAGGCACAAAAATTTACCAGAGAAGATCAAACAGCCCGTTTTAATGAAAACCGAAATGATGAATTTGGTTATTTGGCCAAGTTTATTAATCAGGCTCTGGATTTGATGACTTCACATCGGTGTGAGCTAGAAGTATCACAGAAAGCCCTGTTTGAAGAAAAAGTTCAGGCAGAAGTGACCTTGCATTCAATCATGGACGGGGTCATTACCACAAATTCGAATAATATTATCCAGTATTTAAACCCGGTGGCTGAGAGACTGGTGGGGTTAAGTCTAAACCAGTTCAAAGATATGAATCTGAATGATGCTATTAAGCTTGTTCATGAGGATTCGGGGGAGCATGTAACCAGCCCTACTGTTGCCTGTTTAAAAAAACGCCAGGTTGAGGTACTGGAAAATCACTCTGCTTTAATCAGGAATGATGGTAAGGCTATTCCAATTGAAGCCACGGCTGCGCCCATGCGTGATGATAAAGATAAGGTCATTGGAGCGGTGATGGTTTTTCAGGATGTTAGTCATGAAAGAAAGTTAAGTCGCCAGTTATCCTATCAGGCCAGTCATGATATGTTGACAGGTTTATATAATCGACGCATGTTTGAAGAGCAGCTGGAAGCCGTTCTATTAAATGTTGGAGCAGAAGACCGCCACCACGCAATGTGTTATATCGATCTTGACCAGTTCAAAATTGTGAATGATACCTGTGGACATGTAGCAGGTGATGAAATGCTGCGCCAACTCAGTGAGGTGTTTAAATCCTGTATGCGTGAGGGTGATACACTGGCTCGCTTAGGTGGTGATGAATTTGGGTTATTGCTCGAAAACTGTTCCCTGAAACAAGCGACTCAAGTGGCTGATAAACTACGCCAGTCGGTAAAAGAGTTTCGTTTTGCCTGGCAGGATAGAAGTTTTGAAATTGGTGCCAGTGTTGGTGTGGTGGCGATAAATGCAGACAATATGGAGCTGGCTACTATCCTCGCATCGGCTGATATGGCGTGCTATGCCGCTAAGGATATGGGACGAAACCGGATACATGTATATGAACCTTCTGATGCCATGTTATCTGAGCGGCATGGGCAGATGCATTGGGCAGGTCGTATAACTAAAGCGCTGGAAGAACACAGGATGGTGTTATTTCAGCAACCGATCGTTGGTATTAAAGAACGCGAGCTACCTATAAAGCACTGTGAAATCCTGATTCGTATGCGTGATGAAGAAGGCATTATAGTTCGGCCGGATACGTTCATACCCGCAGCTGAGCGTTATAATATTATGCCCACTGTTGATCGTTGGGTCATTAGCCAGGTGTTTGAATATATGGCCTCTACCGCTTGTGTAGGTATGGATAATGTAGTGGCAATTAACCTGTCAGGCACCTCATTAGCGGATGATGATTTGCTGGATTATATTTTGGGGATGGCAGAAAAGCATCAGACCGATCTTAAACGGGTTTGTTTCGAAATAACCGAAACCGCAGCAATAAGTAATTTAGCCAAGGCAACTCAGTTTATCAGGTCCCTGAAGTCAAAGGGGTGCTGGTTTTCACTGGATGACTTTGGCAGTGGACTCAGTTCTTTTGCCTATCTTAAAAATCTGCCTATAGACTATATAAAAATTGATGGTTCATTTGTAGTGGATATGATTAATGAGCCGATAGACAGGGCCATGGTCGACGCTATTGTTCGTGTAGGGCACGTTATGAAAGTGCAGGTTATTGCTGAGTGGGTTGAAAATGATGAGACACTCAAGCTGTTAAAAGAAATGGGAGTGGATTATTTACAGGGATATCATCTTGGTGTGCCTAAAGAGGTTCAATTGGGGTAAGTCGACAGGCATGTAAAGTTCTGGCTGGGTCGTGCTGGTATTTTGATCTATCTAATTCTGATAAATTACCGGAAGAGTGTCACAGAAAAGTAATACAATTCGTTTATAAAACTATTAATCCGAGCTTAGTGAAATATTCAAGCTGTAGAAGGGTAGAATAGGTTAAAATCTTTGCATCAAGCACTTAGATTGCCTATTATGTGCAGTATTTAAATGGAACTATATTAGCGGTTATTAATGAATAAAGTTATTAAAATGATATTTCAGACTGTAATTTTCACTTTATGCCGGGGGATAACGGTATTATTTTTATCTAGTGCAATTGCTATTGCAGCGCCTGATGAAGCTAAAACAACGGGAGTAATGCCAACTTATAAGATTGGCCCGGGTGATGTCCTGATTATTTCTGTATGGAAAGAAGAGGGATTGTTACAGGAAGTTTTAATAAGACCTGATGGTGGTATGAGTTTCCCATTAGCAGGTGACCTTCAGGCAGGTGGTAAAAGTGTAGTTGAATTACAAAAAATCATTACCAATAAAATTAAACAGTATATTCCTGATCCTGTCGTTACTGTCTCTGTTCGTCAGATTCAAAACAATAAAATATTTGTAGTTGGTAAAGTTAATCGCCCGGGTGAATTTGTGGCTTCATCTTATGTAGATGTCATGCAAGCATTAGCAATGGCTGGTGGTTTAAATGCCTATGCTAGTTCTAACAATATTAAAATTTTGCGACGTATAGACGGTAATATTATAAGTATGCCTTTTGAGTATGATGAAGTTGCTAATGGGTATAAATTAAAGCAAGACATTATTCTGCAAAGTGGTGATGTGGTCGTTGTTCCTTAAAGCTTTTATATTCTGTGATTATGAGTTTTAAGCTTAAGTTATTTAACAGTTGTTTCGCGATAGCCAGTGCAAACATTTTATTAATAGCAACGGTAAATGCTGTCGAATGGAAGACTGAACCAACTATAAGCATGGATATGCAATATAACGACAATGTAAGAATGCGTGTTGATAATGATAACCCTGAAGGCTCAACTGGTTTTATATTTGAGCCTAGAGTCAAATTGGCAGGCATAGAACAACATGTTTGGGATGTATCGATTGATGCCCTGGGTAGAATTATCCGATTTCAGGACATCGAAGATAGTGACAGTGAAAATGTGTTTTTTGTATTTAATGGTGGTAGGCAGACGGAACGAACAGACTGGCGATTAAATACCAGTTTTGAGCGTAATTCAAATTTTGATACTGACTTCGATTTTCAAAATCCTGATGCTGGTTTGCTTGATGATCATACAGAACGTAAAACGAAATCTATTTCACCATCTGTTAGTTGGAGCATAAGTGAAACATCGCAAATGAGTTTTAGTTTAAATAGTACTGCTGTTTCATATGATGAAGTAACCAACCTTAACTTAACTGATTATGATTATGATAGTGCTCAGTTTGTTGCTTCGTGGCAGATAACTGAAAATCAACGTCTGGGTTTTACTTCTTCATATGCTGAGTATGAAAGCCCTGAAACTAATTTTTCTTATGATCAGGTCGTTTTTCAGGTAGATTATAGTTTCGCGTTAAACCAGTTATCTAAAGTTAGTCTGTCAGTGGGTGGGCGCAGGTTGGATTCGCTTAGAACAGATGTTACAACAGGTTGTGAGGTTTTTGGGGAAATTGCACCAATTGAAGATTTTCCTGGTGGTATTTGTCCTACTTCACCTTTTTTCGTAATAACGCCTGTTGTGGAGGATATAGTAACTGAAGAAGATGGGACTGTTGTGAATGTCTCATACAACAGTAATTCTGAAAGGGTTAACCAGTATTTTGCTGCAGGTAGAACGGTGTCACCTTCTAGTTTTGGGGGGGCTCAGGAGGTGTTAAATGCAACCTATCGATTTAAGATTAATAATACAGAGCGATTTTCAACAAATATATTATTAAATGCATCAGAAACCGAAACCATTAGTGGTATTAATTCATCTAATGATAGAACTCGTTATCGTGTTGAACCTTCAGTAGTTTACAGGTTAAGTAAAAACTGGAATCTAAGTTTCATCTATCGATATATTGATCAAACCATTAGTAGTAGTGATGAAGAAAGCACTTCAAATGCTGTCTTTATTAATTTATTTTTACATTGGCCAAAACTGGCTACAACATATTAGTAAATAAAAATGGAAGAGCAGGGAAAAAGTATTCAAGATTATCTGGCAATTGTTAGTCGAAGAAAGGCCTCAATTGTATCTACAGCATTGTTGGTGTTTTTGTTCGGGCTGGTAACAGCACTTGTATGGCCGCCAACATATCGTTCATCAGCCACGATTCTTATTAAAGAGCAAGAAATTCCATCAGAGCTGGTTCGTTCAACGGTAACTTCATTTGCTGCGCAACGTATTAAAACTATTAGTCAACGTGTTATGACGCGACCTAATTTAATGGAGATAATAGATAAATATAGTCTTTATGTAAAAGAAAGAAAACGTAAAACCACAGGAGAAGTACTGGAAAAAATGCGTGATGATATTGGTCTGGATATGATTAGTGCTGATGTTATGGATCCACGCACGGGCCGTCCTGGTGTGGCTACGATTGCTTTTACATTGTCATTTGAGGGTAGTAACCCTGCTTCAGTACAGAAAGTCGTAGGTGAATTAACAACTTTGTATTTGGCTGAAAACCTTAAAACACGAAAAGATAAAGCTGCTGAAACTTATTCTTTTTTAACTGATGAAACGGAAAAACTAGAGCAAAGAATCGCTGAATCAAGTAAAAAATTAGCTGAATTTAAAGAAAAATACTCTAAAAGTTTACCGGACATGTCAGTAATGAATGTTTCTATGTTAAATCGCACTGAGTCAGAATTAGAGTCTGTTGATGCTGAACTTAGAGCTCTAAGGGAACGACAGTTTTATTTGCAGAGTCAACTGACACAAATTAATCCATTATTAAATATGCGCTCTGCTTCCGGTGAATCAATATTAGACCCTGTTTCAAGATTAAAAGCGTTGGAGTCTGAATATGCGAGTTTGTCAGCAAAGTATTCAGATATGCACCCTGATATTATTAAAATAAAAAGAGAAATTACGGGACTCCGCCAACAAACTGGGATGAGTATTTCTACACAGGAGCAGGCAAAGGCACTGACTGAAAAACGTAGCGAATATGCTTCAGTTAAGGATAAATATTCAGCAAGTCACCCTGATGTAATACGACTTAAATCAGAAATTGACTCTCTGGAGAAGTCAATTGCTGCCAATCCAGTACAGTTTGAAAAACAGGTAATGACGCAGCAACCAGAGAATCCCGCTTATATTGCTATTCAAACCCAGCTTAAAACAATAGAAACTGAAATCAAATCAAACAGCTCTAGAAAAAAACGACTTAATATGAAAATATTAGAACTGGATGAGGTGATTTCTAAAAGTCCCCAGGTCGAAAAAGAATTCATGTCGTTAACTCGTGAGCAAAAAAGTGTATTAAACCGTTATCACGATATAAAGTCTCGGCAAATGGAAGCTGAAATAGGTCAGGAGCTAGAGAAAGAAAGTAAAGGGGAGTCTTTTGTTTTGATAGATCCAGCACAATACCCTGAAAAGCCAGTCAAACCCAATCGAACAGTCATTGTATTTTTATCATTAATATTATCAGTTGCAGCAGGTTTGGGTGTGGCTATATTAAAAGAAACAATGGATGGATCTATCCGAGGTGTAGCTAGCATCAATAAAATGCTGACCTCAGCCCCATTAGCTGTTATTCCAATAATTTACACCACATATGATTTACATCGTAAACAACGTATAAGTCGATTAGTCATTGGTTCTGTGATAGGCAGTATAATTACAGTGGTGTTGTTAATTCATTTTTTCTTTACACCATTAGATGTGCTCTGGTTTAGGGGGTTACGTAAAGCTGAAAATGTTATAGGTGTTTAAAGAGAGAAATGTAATGGAACGTATTAAACAAGCATTAGAATTAGCACGTCAGGAACGCATTAAAAATGGCGGAAAGGTTACTGGCGCATCAAAAAATATAACTGAAGACAAACTGAGTGTTGAAGAGCAGGATATTAAATATACTAACACTCGTACTGTGCCTATGCCTGTTGACGAGTTGAGAGAAAAGCGAATTATAACTGAGCAACAGAATAGCATCTCAGATGCCTATAGAGTTTTACGAACCCAGGTATTACAGAGACTTAACGTAAATAACTGGAATACACTGGCTATTACTAGCCCTGGTAGTGGTGCGGGTAAGTCACTAACAGCAATAAACCTTGCAATGAGTCTTGCACGTGAAGTGGATAACACAGTATTGTTGATAGATGCAAACTTACGATCACCTAAACTGGATAAGTACTTTGATTTACATACCGAATATGGTTTGAGTGATTATCTATTGGACGATAAACCTCTGGATGAAATGTTGGTTAACCCAAAAGGTGTTTCTCGATTTGTTATTTTACCTGCGGGACGTGCTATTGAAAATTCATCTGAAATGTTAAGTTCACCGAAAATGCAGCGACTAGTAGAAGAAGTAAAATACAGATACCCTTCACGTATTGTTATTTTTGATCTGCCTCCTTTATTAGAAAGCTCTGACACTTTAGCCTTTATACCTAATGTAGATGCAACACTTGTGGTTATAGAAGAAGGTAAAACACAAAAGTCCGAGTTGATACAGGCATTCGAATTAATGCAGGATTATGAGGTTATCGGCACAGTACTTAATAAAGCCTACTCAACAGACAAGGACTATGTGGGTCTGGATATGAAGCCCGGTTTGATATCAAAGCTTTTGTCGATGTTAGTTAAGGGATCTGCATCGACAAAAATTAGAGTTTAATTAATCGGATATCTGGTTATTTGCTAGCCTTGAAATTAATAGGAAATCAATACGAAACATAAATTTAAATATTTTGTTTGGTTAATAACAATTACATTATTGTTTGTAGAGCCTATACAGGCTGATATAAATAACCAGACACTGGCAGTGTTGGTTAATAGTAATGACATGGAAAGCCTGGAAATTGCCAGGCACTATCAAAAAGCAAGACTGATACCTGATAGTAATATTATCTATTTAAGTTTTAATCCGAATATTGAGAAGTTAACAGAAGCCGAGTTTAAAAAGCTTGAAATACAACTTAAAGAAAAGGTAAAAGATAAAGTACAGGCCTATGTACTTGCTTGGCGAAAACCCTGGAGAGTTGATTGTATGTCAATAACTTCAGCATTCTCTCTAGGCTATAGTAAAAACTATTGTGCAAAGGCATGCAAACCAACACAATCGGTTGCCTATTTTAATAGTCAAAGTAAGCAGCCATATGTGGATTATAAAATAAGACCATCTATGATGCTGTCTGCAAGCAGTGTGGAAGGTGTTAAGAGGTTAATTGACAAAGGGGTTTTAGCCGATTATAGCAGGCCACTAGGAAGAGCGTACCTTCTGGATACCGGCGATAAACAGCGAAATGTGCGTTCGATATATTACCCGAAAATAAAAAACATGCTTGGAAATTTATTGAGTATCTACACTGTAAAAGCGGATGCAATAAGAAATAAAAGTGATGTCATGTTTTACTTTACAGGTTCTAAAAAGGTGGAGTGGTTGTATGAAAATATTTTTTTACCTGGTGCAATAGCTGATCACTTAACGTCTACTGGAGGACGTTTATTTATGGGTGGGCAAATGAGTGTACTTAAATGGATTGATGCAGGCGTAACGGGTACATATGGAACAGTAGTGGAGCCTTGTAATTTTTTGCAGAAATTTCCTAATCCGGTAATTGCTATGCAAAAATACTTATCAGGGAGTAGCCTAATTGAGGCATATTGGAAAAGTGTGCAAATGCCGGGGCAGGGTTTATTCGTTGGTGAGCCGCTTGCAGTGCCATATAAAGGTTGTAAAGTAAGATTAAACAGGCAAGGTGTGTTTCAATATTTTGCCAATACCATTGATAATTTTGTTGAAAGAAAGTCACGAAATTGTTATTAAATTTTTTATTGTTAATGTATATAAAGCAAGGCTATTAATATGAATGTTGTAATGATTGGCTCTGGATACGTGGGTTTAGTGTCTGGGGCCTGCTTCGCAGAGTTTGGTGCAAATGTAATTTGTGTTGATAAAGATGAATCAAAGATAAATTCGTTGTTAGAGGGCGGGATTCCTATCTATGAACCAGGTCTTGATGATTTGGTCAGGCGTAATGTTGATTCTGGTCGCTTGAATTTTTCTTTAGAATTAGAAAATGCGGTATCTAATGCGGATTTAGTTTTTATAGCAGTAGGCACACCTACTCGCAGGGGTGATGGCCATGCTGATTTAAAATATGTTTATGCGGCAGCTGAAGAAATTGCTGGTTATTTACAGGGCTACACTGTCATCGTTGATAAATCAACAGTGCCGGTTGGAACTGCGCGTGAAGTGCATCGAATTATTAAAAAGACCAATCCATCAGCAGATTTTGATGTGGCTTCAAATCCTGAGTTTTTAAGGGAAGGTTCTGCCATTGGCGATTTTATGCGTCCTGATCGCGTTGTATTAGGCGTTGAATCTGAAAGAGCAGAAAAGTTATTACGTGAGCTATATCGACCATTAAATTTAATTGAGGCACCGATTCATGTTACAAATCTGGAAAGTGCTGAAATTATTAAATATGCTTCAAATGCATTTCTGGCAACTAAAATTAGTTTTATTAATGAAATATCTCAGTTATGTGAAAAAGTAGGTGCGGATGTTCATTCCGTATCAAAAGGCATGGGCTTAGATGGACGAATCGGCAAAAAATTTCTACATGCAGGTCCCGGTTATGGTGGTTCATGTTTTCCTAAAGATACATTGGCTTTAATTCGTATTGCACAGGAGCATGGAGTATCCAGTCGTATAGTAGAGTCTGTTGTTGAAGTGAATGCTTCACAGAAAGCCAGAATGGTTTCTAAGATTCGTGATGCACTTGGTGGAGTAGAGGCAGATAAAACCATTGCTGTTTTAGGTTTAACGTTTAAACCGGAAACAGATGATATGCGTGATTCGCCCTCATTGGCAATCTTGCCAGCTCTGGTAGATAAGGGAGCGGTAATTAAAGCACATGATCCTGAAGGTGTTAAAGAGGCGCGAGAAATACTCCCTGAATCAATTCAGTATATGGATAGTATTGAAGATGCAATAAAAGATGCAGATGCTATTGTTTTGATGACTGAATGGAATCAATATAGAGGTCTCGATTTAGGAAAAGTAAAAGCGATGATGAAAGGAAATGTATTTGTAGATCTGAGAAATGTCTATGAAAAAGAGTTAATGGAACAGCACGGTTTAAAATATACCTGTGTAGGCAGATAAGAATATTATGTAGGGTGGATCAAGTGAAGTAGATCAGCGAAGCGGATTCACCAACTTAATTAAAGAGTTAATATAAGGTAAAAACATGAAAATCTTAGTAACAGGTTCAGCCGGTTTCATTGGTATGCACTTATCAAAACGTCTTCTTGAAAGGGGTGACGAAGTAGTTGGAATAGATAACTTGAATGACTACTACGAAGTGCAGTTAAAACATGACCGGTTGAAACTGCTTGAAGATTTTGAAAAATTTACTTTTATTAAAATGGATATGGCAGATCGCGAAGGTATAGCAAAGCTGTTTAAGGAGCAACAGTTTAACAGGGTAATGAATTTGGCTGCACAGGCAGGTGTGCGTTATTCATTAGAAAATCCTTTAGCTTATGTGGACAGTAACCTTGTTGGTTTTGCCAATATATTAGAAGGCTGTAGGCATAATAAAGTAGAACATTTAGTTTATGCCAGTAGTTCAAGTGTTTATGGCTCAAACACCGATATGCCTTTTAGTGTGCATGATAATGTTGACCATCCGGTTAGTTTATATGCGGCCACTAAAAAATCAGGTGAATTAATGGCGCACACCTATAGCCATTTATATGACTTGCCCACCACAGGTTTACGTTTTTTTACTGTTTATGGACCATGGGGGCGGCCCGATATGTCGCCCTCGTTATTTGCAGGAGCCATTCTGCGCGACCAACCAATAAATGTTTTTAACGAAGGTAAAATGCAACGGGATTTTACCTACATTGATGACATAGTAGAAGGTGTTGTTCGTGTAATTGATAAAGTTGCAGAACCCAATGAAGAATATGATAAGTCGTCTCCTGATCCTGCTACAAGTTATGCACCCTATCGGGTTTATAATATAGGAAACAACGAGCCAGTAGAGTTAATGGCATTTATAGAAACTATAGAAAATGCAGTAGGTAAAAAGGCCGATAAAAATATGATGGGTATGCAAGATGGTGATGTAGTCGCCACCTATGCGAATATAGATGCATTAATAGACGCGGTTGGTTTTAAACCAGCAACTCCATTAAAAGAAGGTATTCACAAATTTGTCGACTGGTATAAGGAATACCATATTAAAAGCGTTTAATCTAATTCGTTACGAGTTGAGGCTCGCTTCAGCTTTGAGTGTTTTTTAATTTCAGGGAATGGGAGGGATTAATTTAAGCTGATGACGGATTGCTAAAATAATTACCTTGTAATGTATTTCTGAAACTATAATTAGACATGCTATGAAGCGAGACAGAAAATTTTAATTAAGAAAAAATAATTATGATTTACTACGGAAAGAAAAAGCAAATTAAGTTACTTTCAATAGAGGAAGGTGATCAGCTTAAAAAAGAAATTCCGGTTAATTGCTCAGTTACATTAACTCAGCGCCAATTATGTGATCTAGAAATGATTATGAATGGTGCTATGAATCCATTGAGTGGATTTATGAATGAAACAGATTACACATCGGTTTTGGAAAACATGACGTTAGATAATTCATTATTGTGGTCATTACCGATAACACTGGATATTACAAAGCAACAGCTTGATGCTTTTAATGGCGCGATGCAGATCGGCTTATGTGATTCAGAAGGTTTTATGCTCGCTGTAATGAATATTCAAACAATCTGGAAGCCAAATAAAAAAACAGAAGCAGAAAAAATATATGCAACTAATAATTTAAATCACCCAGGTGTGAACTACCTGATAAATGAAGTAAAGGAATATTATGTGGGTGGCGAAGTAGTAGGTATACAGCTTCCGACGCACTATGATTTTGAGTCAATTAGACACACTCCTGAAGTTTTACGCAAAGAGTTCGAAGTATCTGGCTGGGATAAAGTTGTAGCTTTTCATATCAGTAAACCTATGCATAGAGTACATTATGAAATAACTACCAATGCTGCAAAATCAATTGGAGCTAACCTGTTGATTCAGCCACTTTCAGGTGTTGGTAAACCGGGTGATATGGCATATTACAGTCGAGTACATTGCTATCAGGCGATCATGAAGTATTACCCCAAATATTTGACTATGCTATCTCTCATACCACAGGCCATGCGAATGGCTGGTCCAAGAGAAGCATTACACAATATGATTATCAGGCAGAACTATGGTTGCTCACATTTTATTATTGGGCCTGAGCATGCTTCTCCACCGGGAGTTAGATCAGGTGGTCAGAGATTTTTTGAACGTTATTCGGCCCAGAAATTAGTCGAGGAATTTCAGAGTAAGCTGGATATAAAAATGTTACCTGTCGAGGAAATGACTTATTCAGAAAAAAAAGGTAACTATATTAGTTGTAGAATTGCGCAGGCTGAAAATATCGAAACTCAGAGTTTTACAGAAAATGATTTTAATCATGCACTTGAACATGGTCAATCTATACCGGACTGGTATTCATACCCTGAAGTAATAGCTGAACTAGGTCGAGTTAGATTGACGCGTAAGCAAAAAGGTCTTACTTTATTTTTTACGGGTTTGTCAGGTTCTGGTAAATCGACTTTAGCCAAACTGGTTTATGCAAAATTTATTGAGCAGGGTGAAAGGCCTGTTACTTTACTTGATGGTGATGTGGTGAGAACAAATCTTTCAAGTGAGTTGACTTTCTCAAAAGACCATAGAGATATTAACGTCAAACGTATTGGTTATGTGGCTAGTGAAATAACAAAAAATAGGGGCGTTGCTATTTGTGCACCTATTGCACCCTATGAAAGCTCAAGAGAATCTGTAAGAAATTCAATTGAAGAGTATGGTGCTTTTATAGAAATATTTGTTTCTACACCATTAGAAATCTGTGAGGGTCGTGACAGAAAAGGTATGTATGCTAAAGCTCGAAGAGGTCTTATTAAAAATTTTACTGGTATTAGCGATCCTTATGAAGTGCCTGTTAATCCAGAAATACAAATCGATACGACTGCAACAAGCCCTGTAGAGGGTGCACAAAAAATCATGCTCTATTTATTTAAAGAAGGGTATATTGGATGAAAATAGTGGTTAACTGTAAGGTTAGAATAGTGGTTAACTGTAAGGTTAGAATAATGAATAACAGGGTGGATCAATCGAAGCAGATCCAACATAATATAAGATAATAGTTTATGTATATGAACATTTTAAGAACAATGAACAAGGATAAGTAATGATTATTCCTGTAATACTTTCAGGCGGCTCAGGTACAAGATTATGGCCCTTATCAAGAGCATTGAGACCTAAGCAATTACTCAGCATGGTGTCTAATCACACCATGATTCAGGATACTGTTACCCGTCTAACCGGAATAACGGATATTGCTGATCCTATAATAGTCTGTAATGAAGAACATCGCTTTACCATTGCAGAACAAATGAGAGAAATAGATATAAGTCCTTCAGCTATTATACTTGAGCCGTTTGGAAAAAATACAGCACCAGCAGTTGCAATATCAGCATTTCAATCTCAAAGGTCAGAAAAAGATCCTGTGTTATTAGTTTTACCAGCTGATCATGTTATTGGTAATAAAACAGCATTTCATTCAGCGGTACAAACTGGTTACCAGGCTGCATTAAATAATAAACTGGTTACCTTTGGAATTGTGCCTAATGCGCCTGAAACAGGGTATGGATATATTAAAGCGGGCTCAAAACTAGATAATGAGCAGGTCTTTAGTGTAGAGAAGTTTGTTGAGAAACCTGACTTCGAAACAGCTCAGGCTTATTTGAGTGAAGGTAATTATTTTTGGAATAGTGGTATGTTTATGTTTAAAGCATCAGTCTATTTGAAGGAATTAGAATCTCATAACATAGAAATGTATAATTTTTCAAAAGAGTCATTAAACTCAGCTGAGATTGATATGGATTTTATTCGACTGAATAGTGAGACTTTTGAAAAATGTCCATCAGACTCCATTGACTATGCGGTAATGGAAAAAACAACTTCGGCCGCAGTAATACCAGTTAATATGGAGTGGAATGACATAGGCTCCTGGTCAGCTTTATGGGATGTGGGAATCTCAGATGATAAAGGCAATGTAACACATGGCGATGTTGTGCTAGAAGATAGTAATAACTCTTATGTTCATGCTGAGAACAGGCTTGTGACAACTGTAGGATTAAACGACCATGTTGTTGTTGAAACCGCTGATGCAGTATTAGTTGCTCATAGAGATAAGGCTCAAAATGTAAAAGATATCGTTTCCCAATTAAAAGCGGCGAATAGAGACGAGGCGATTATTCATCATAAGGCATATCGACCCTGGGGCACGTATGAGTGTATTGATCATGATTCACGCTTTCAGGTAAAACGGATAACAGTTAATGTTGGCGCCAGCCTCTCACTTCAACTCCATCATCATAGGTCAGAACACTGGATAGTGGTACAGGGAACAGCTCGAGTTACCTGTGGAGATAAGGTATTTCTAATGGCTGAAAACGAGTCTACTTATATACCATTAGGCGAAAAACACAGGCTTGAAAATTCTGGTAAAATCCCACTGGAATTAATTGAAGTGCAAACGGGAAGTTATCTCGGGGAAGATGATATAGTCAGGTTTGATGACGTTTACGGAAGAGAAGATAAAAAATAACTTAATTGCAATTGCGATGTTTTTTCATCGGAGCTCAGTAACTTTAACTGAGGGAAAATTGTCATGGAAATATTAAGTCTCGAATGTTTGTTAAAAATTTAAATTAAATACAGGTGCTTCACTGAGGCATATGTAATTGAGTAAGGTAATTAGAATGGTAAAAAAAGCGTTAATAACCGGCATTACAGGACAAGATGGTGCCTATTTAGCTGAGTTTCTTTTAAATAAGGGTTATGAAGTTCACGGTATAAAGCGAAGAGCATCATCATTTAATACAGACAGAATTGATCATTTATACCAGGATCCTCACGAGCAGAAGCAGAGATTTATTCTTCATTATGGAGATTTAAATGATTCTATGAACCTGGTAAGAATCATCCAGCAAATAGAGCCGGATGAGATTTATAATCTCGGCGCACAAAGTCATGTAGCCGTTTCTTTTGAAAGTCCTGAGTATACCGCCGATACTGTGGGTCTTGGTGCGCTAAGAATATTGGATGCTATTCGTATATCTGGTCTTGAAAAAAAAACGCGTTACTACCAGGCATCTACATCTGAATTATACGGTGAAGTACTGGAAACTCCACAAACAGAGAAAACGCCTTTTTATCCGCGTTCACCCTATGCGGCAGCAAAGCTATATGCCTACTGGATTACTGTAAACTATAGAGAAGCTTATGGTTTATATGCCTGTAATGGTATTTTATTTAACCATGAATCACCTATTCGTGGAGAAACCTTTGTAACCAGAAAAATCACTCGTGCTTTTGCAAGAATTAAACTTGAGTTACAGGATAGATTATTTTTAGGTAACTTAAGTGCAAAACGTGACTGGGGTCATGCAAAAGACTACGTTGAAATGCAGTGGCTTATGTTACAACAAGATCAAGCTGAAGATTTTGTTATTGCGACCGGCGTTCAATACTCAGTAAGAGACTTTGTAAACAAAGCTGCAATTGCTGTAGGTATTGAAATGGAATGGAAAGGTGAAGGTGTTAATGAAAAAGGGTATAACAAGGCCACAGGTAAATGTCTGGTTGAAGTTGATTCAAGATATTTCAGGCCTACAGAGGTAGAGACTCTTTTAGGCGATCCGAAAAAAGCAAAAGAGAAACTCGGCTGGGTACCAAAAATTACACTGGATGAAATGGTTACAGAAATGGTAGAGCATGATTTGATGATTGCAAAGCGTGATGCACTCTGTGAAAAAGAAGGCTATAAAACGAATCGCTACTATGAATAATGAAGATAAAATATATATTGCAGGACATCGTGGGCTTGTTGGTAGTGCAATAGTTAGAAACCTTAAAAAAAATGGTTATAACAACTTTATATTTCGAACAAGTAAAGAGCTCAATTTAACAAATCAGGGTGAGGTGAATAAGTTTTTTGAATCTGAAAAGCCTGATTATGTTTTTCTTGCAGCTGCAAAAGTTGGTGGTATTCATGCAAATGATATATACCCTGCTGATTTCATTCGAGAAAATCTACAAATTCAAACTAATGTAATTGATGCGGCTTACAGAAATAACTCGAAAAAATTGTTGTTTTTAGGTTCATCCTGTATTTATCCCAAGTTTGCTCCGCAACCAATGAAAGAAGAGTATCTTCTTACTGGTGAACTGGAACCAACAAATGAGTGGTATGCGATAGCTAAAATTGCAGGTATCAAGATGTGTCAGGCATATAAAAAACAATATGGATTTAATGCGATATCAATTATGCCAACGAATTTGTACGGACCAGGTGATAATTTTAATCTTGAAAATTCACATGTGATGCCAGCTTTGATACGAAAGTTTCATGACGCAAAAATTAATAATTATAAAGAAGTAGAAGTATGGGGCTCAGGGACACCGAAAAGAGAATTTCTACATGTTGATGATATGGCTGATGCATCGGTTTTTCTAATGAAAAATTACGATGGGAATGACTTTGTTAATGTCGGTGTAGGAGAAGATATTAGTATTAGAGAACTAGCAGAAAAGATAAAAGAAGTTGTTGGTTTTGAAGGGGAGCTAAAGTTTAATTCATCAAAGCCAGATGGGACACCGAGAAAATTGCTTGATGTTTCAATGCTAAAACAGATAGGCTGGAGTGCCGGAATAAATTTTCATGATGGAGTTGAAGATACATATTCGTGGTTTTTGGAGAATATAGATAGTTATAGGGATTAAGTGGTTCCTGGCTTTTATAAGGATGAATCTAGTTATGTAAATTTGCTATGTCGGTGTTATTTATATGAATGAAGTGTTTGTTCTTAAAAAATTATAGTAGTAGTGAATTTATGTCGAAGCGGTAAAAATCTGGTCTAGTAAATATAATATAATTGTGAATGATGTGTTGCTTTTATTAGATATGTTATTTGTACAGGTTGGGATATTTCAAATAAAATAATAGTAGCTAATAGAAAATATCAATGTGTGTAAATGTAAGGGAATTTTAGGGGAGCTAGATGTCAGACATATCTGTACAAATACTTACTCATAACGAAGAAAAAAATATAGAAAAATGCATTCAATCAGTATTACCATTGACTAGCAAAATTTATGTTGTTGATTCCGGTAGCACGGATAGAACAGTCGAAATTTGTGAGAGTAATAATGTAATAGTTAAATACAGAAAGTGGACTAATTATGCAGAGCAGCTGAATTGGGGGCTTGATAATTTTGGCTTTGATACAACCTGGGTAATGAGACTGGATGCTGACGAAGAATTAATGCCTGAATTAGTTGAGGCAATAAATAAATTTTTAGAAAATCCACCTGATGATATTTCAGGCGTATATGTTAGACGCCGTGTTTATTTTATGGGTCGCTGGATAAAATATGGAGGATATTATCCAACATGGTTACTTCGAGTTTTCAAACAAGGTATTGGTCGTTGCGAAAATTTATGGATGGATGAACATATTGTCCTTTCCGAAGGCGATACATGTAAGCTTCATTATGATTTAATTGATAAAAATAATAAGGATCTTACGTTTTGGACAGATAAGCATAACAAGTATTCAAATCGGGAGGTTCTCGATATGATAAATAAAATTGAAAATCTGAAGAATAGTGAGCTGTCAGTATCCTTGTCCGACGGACAGGCAAGTTTGAGACGATGGGTGAAAGATAAGATATATTTGAAGTTTCCATTATTCGTTAGGCCTTTCCTTTATTTCATTTACAGGTATTTTATCAAGCTTGGATTCCTGGATGGTAAAGAGGGCCTGATTTTTCATTTTCTTCAAGGATTCTGGTACCGATTTCTTGTTGACGCGAAATTTTATGAATATAAGAGATCCCAGAAGTCAGAAGTCTAGATTATGGATTTAAGTAAATATGATAACAGTGAGTATGATCCAGGTGCGGGTAGAATAAAAAGATCTACATGGTATCTTATCAATGCGTTGATATTTCATTCATGGTTGTTTCCCCACTCAGGTTTAAAATGCTATCTATTGAAAATATTTGGTGCAAAATTAGGAGTTGGTGTTGTTATAAAGCCAAGAGTAAATATAAAGTATCCATGGAATCTACAAATCGGTAATTATACATGGATAGGTGAAGGTTGCTGGATCGACTCGCTCATCAAAGTCGTAATTGGTTCTAATGTGTGTATTTCCCAGGACGCATACCTGTTAACGGGGAATCATGATTATAAAGACCCTTGTTTTGGGTTAATTACGAGTGAAATTATAATTGAGGATGGTGTATGGGTGGGGGCAAAGTGTATAGTCTGCCCCGGTACTGTAATGAGAACAAAATCCATATTATCCGTAGGCAGTGTTTTATCTGGAACGTCTGAAGAAAATGGTATATATCAGGGCAATCCCGCAAAGCTGGTACGTCATAGAAAGATGAATACCTGATATGTCTTCCATTGTTTTTATTAACAGGTATTTTTATCCGGATCATTCCGCTACAAGTCAGCTTTTGTCTGACCTTGTATTCCATCTTGCAGATTGTGGACAGAATGTTAAGGTAATTACCAGCAGACAGTTATATGAAGATACACACAGCGATTTACCGGGTATAGAAAAAATCGGTGCCGTATCTGTTACCAGAATATGGGCCACTCATTTTGGAAGAGGAAATTTATTTGGTAGGGCTTTAGATTATTTATCATTTTACATCAGTGCCTTTTTTGTTTTATTCAGGATGATTAATAAAGACGATTATGTTGTAGCTAAGACAGATCCTCCGATGATTTCTGTTATTGCATCATTTATTACACGCCTTAAATCAGCAAAACTAATTAACTGGACTCAGGACCTCTTTCCAGAAGTTGGAACAGAGCTGGGGGTCAAAATTTTAGAATATGCTAAACCTGTTTTGCTTAATTTGCGTAACTCGGCCCTTAAGAATGCCTGGATGAATGTTGTCATAGGTGAAACAATGAAAGATAAGCTAGTGGCATCAGGAGTAGATAATAGTAAAATAATGATTATCCCAAACTGGTCAAATGGCGAAATGGTATACCCAGTTCCAGCGTCTGAAAATCCTTTAAGAAAAGAATGGGGTTTGATGGACAAGTTTGTAATTGGTTATTCAGGTAATATGGGCAGAGCACATGAATTTGAAACAATACTGGGTATTGCTGAATCATTTAAGAATGATCAGGAATTTCTATTTCTGTTTATAGGTGGTGGTGCTAAAAAGCAATGGATAGAGAATGAAGCGCAGAATCGGGGGCTGAAAAATATCGTTTTTAAGCCATATCAGAATAGAGATATATTACACTTAAGTTTAAGTCTACCAGATATTCATTTCATTTCCTTATTGCCTAATCTTGAAGGCTTGATTGTTCCTAGTAAATATTTTGGTGTTGCAGCAGCTGGAAGACCCTGTCTTTTTATTGGTGATTCTGGCGGAGAAATTTCGAAAATATTGAAGCATAGCAATTGCGGATATACGATTTGCCCTGGTGATGTAAAGAAAGGTGAGGATTTTATTAGAAGTTTAAAATCTAATAATAAAATTTATACAGATATGTGTAATAGCGCAAGAAACATGTATTGTGAAATATATGATGTTCGTATAGCTTTAAAACACTGGACTAAATTATTCGCTGAAGCCGGTCTATTATCTATAGAAAAGAACGTTCATGAAAACTGTGAATAAGAGATAAATTATGAATTTAAATAATAATACCAACTCATTTATAAGCATGAACAATCGGTCATTAGTCGCAATTACTGTAGCATTGCTTCTTATGGTGGGTTTGTTTCATTCAAGTTTAACTACTATGGTTCTTTATTGGTATGACAATGAGGAATTTGGTCATGCATTCCTGTTGCCTGCTATATCATTTTATTTTATATGGCAAAAACGTTATGAGTTTCTTGAAGTATCGGTTACCAAAACCTGGGTTGGTATAGCGATTGTGTTTGCAGGTGTTCTTTTGTATCTACTTGGAGTATTAAGTGCAATTTACACCATACAACAGAACGCTATGGTACTTGTAATTATAGGATTGTTTGTTTCATTGTTGGGTACTGAAATATCAAAAAAAGTAACTATACCTTTATTGTTACTATTTTTCATGGTGCCATTACCTGGATTCCTTTATAACACGCTATCCAATAACCTTCAGTTGTTATCATCACAAATCGGTGTGTTCGTAATTCGCCTGTTTGATATTAGTGTTTATCTTGAGGGTAATGTCATTGATCTTGGTGTTTATAAGCTTCAGGTAGTTGAAGCCTGCAGTGGATTACGATATTTGTTTCCGTTGATGACGCTTGGTTTGATTGCATCATATATTTATAAGTCATCTATACTGAAAAAAGCTATTATTTTTCTATCTACTATCCCGATTACAGTTCTGATGAATAGCTTTCGTATAGGTATGATTGGTGTTCTTGTTGAGTACTACGGTATTGAAATGGCCGAAGGTTTTCTTCATGATTTCGAAGGCTGGATTATTTTCATGGCCTGCATGTTCATTCTTATTCTTGAGATGTGGTTGCTGAGTAAGTTTTCCAGGATTAAATTACCTTTTACTGAATTGTTCAATATCGATACATATCAACCAGAGAATAAGGGTACTAGTGACCTGCCAGTTAAAAAGTTGTCAACAACGATTGTTTATACTGTTCCACTACTAATTATTGGGCTGATATTCTCTCAGCTAATAGGAAAGAGAATTGATGATGTGCCAGAACGCTTGTCATTTTCTGTTTTTCCCACACAGGTCTCAGAATACACAGGTAAGAAGGAAATATTTGAATCTAATATTATTGATGCGCTTAATTTTGATGATTATCTGATTGCGAATTATACTCATCAATCTGATCAGGTACCGATTAATATTTACGTTGGTTATTATAATACACAAAGAGCAGATAAAGTTCCTCATTCACCAAAAGCCTGCTTGCCTGGAGGTGGCTGGATAATTACAAAATCTGATGTAATTTCTTTCGATTTGGAAGGGGGAGAGGGGGACTTATCTGTTAATCGAGTCGTGATACATAAGGCGGGCACTAAACAGTTAGTTTATTACTGGTTTAAACAACGCGATAGAAATATTACGAGTGAATATTTCGTAAAATGGTACATGCTTATTGACTCCATATTTAAAAATAGAACAGATGGAGCATTGGTGCGGTATGTTACCGTCGTGAAGAAGGGGGAGAGTTTGACTGATGCTGAGTTAAGAATTCAAGCTTTTATAAAAGAGACAAATCCCTTAATGTCTAAATATATTCCGGATTAATCTGTTTTTTATATAGTATCTTTTTATCACTGCTGTCCTGTTAAAAGAAATGAATTTATTCTTAAACTACACTGTGCCGAGTTTAAAGATTAATTCACTTCATCGAGACATGAATTGGGAGTACCTGTCGTCATATAATCACTGGGCACGCCGTAAATCTTCCCAGGTGGTTCGGCAACCGCTTCTATGCGGGTGACGGACTTAGACAGGTACCCCCAGCTTATGTCTCTAGTGGTTAACGGGACAGCAGTGTCTTTTTATTTTCTTTAGTATTTATTGTGATAAGTTGAACTTAATTAATAATGTCCAGCATTTGTTTGAGCCGATGTTCGTAGGTATGCTCCTCATGGGCACGCTTTCTACCTGCCTCAGCAATTGCTTGGCGTTCATCATCATGCGCAAGATAGTAGTTGATTTTATCTTTTAATTCCTCAAGATCAAAAAAGGTTTCAATTTCCTTACCTGGTATAAAGTGTTTCGATATGGCATCTGAATGTGAGATAAGCTGAAATCCACCACATCCGGCAATTTCAAATGCGCGTGCATTCAGACCACCGAACTCCATCGGAAAGAGTGTGTTTATAACAATTTTTGAAGAATTGAAACAGGCTGATTTTTCACGCATGTAAACAGATTGACCTGTAGAAAATTTGTGTAATGGGCCACTATAAAACTTAGGAATGGGTCCCCAGATTCGCATATTGTATTCGGTGAGTGTTTCCAGGATTTCAGCACGATAATAATAAAGTGTAGCAGCGGTGGTGACATCACATCCATATTTATCTAAGTCTTTTTGGTTTGTTTTAACAGGAGTATGCACCTGGGGATTACATGCTTCTGCTAGATAATGAACTTCCGGGATGTTTGTGTAACGTCGAAAAAGATCTACCATGAATTGATCTTTGGCGAATACATAATCGAACTTTGAGCTAATGATATATTGCCTGCCCATGGTTCCCATATGATCCTGACACCAACATGCTACGGGTGCTCCTGTAGCTTCTCGTACACTATTAATAATGGATGGCGTTGTATAGTTACCCAAAAGAACCAGTATGAGATCTGGATTGGATGCTTTAGCTGCTTTACACAGTGACCGTTCAAGTGGTGTTGAATGTAGTAAGCCATAATCTGTTGAGGCAATTTCAAGATATCGGTTAATTCGGTCAGGTATACCGCCATGAAAAATTGGGAAGTAGGTAGTTTCAATATTGAGTATATTTAGTGCGCTGACAATGTGGGCTTCCATGGTGTCATTATCTATGCTGCTAAGAGAAGCGCCTCCAATAAAAAAGATCTTCTTTATCATATCACTGTTACTTTGATGAGTTTTGTAATAATTATTAATTAAGAATTCGAAAGTTTTATGTTGTTAGTTTGTCTGTTTTATTTTTGGAATAATAGCATTCATTATTAGAAGCAGAACGGACAGACGAAGCCACACAGTATATGTTAATGCAAATGGCGTTTCAAACCTGAGAACAAGTATATATATTGTCATCAGGAGTAGAAGATATCGTGGTAATGTTGGATTTTTATCAAGGCGTAGTAATGATGAAACCATAGCCATGATAGCACCAATAAGTGTCATGCCTATCACTGCGCCTGTCCAGCCATAGTTCCAGTAAAGCTCACCGAGATGTCCAAAAGAGATATAAGTATTTCTAGAAGCAGATATCTTAAATTCCCTATTAAATAGCAGGCCTGCTTCTCCGCTATCTTGCTTGTCTGGCAGGATGAAGCGTGGGATAAATGCAAATAGCAGGGGTGAGAGAGTATACCCATCCAGGTATGCAATATCTTTTCCTGTTCTATAAGCTATCAATTCAGTATTATGTTTTAACGAAATGCGCTCACTAAAATATTGAAGGCCATTTGAGAGTCTGTCAGAAAGGCTTAACTTCTGATTATTAATAGAATCTAACTCCTTAGATATATTTTTTACTGCATCACTTCTACTTGTGTGGCTTGAGTGTACGGAAAGCCTGTATGCGGCAAATATGTTAAATGAAATACCTGCAATAATGGCAAATATTATAATTCCAGAAACTGGAATTCGATTACGTAAAATAAAATAGCTGAATATGTAAAGTAGCGGGCCACGTACAGCGATTTCTTTAGAATCACCGATAAAACCAAGTACAAAATCAGCAGCGAGAGTCATTATTAGAATCAGTAAAGTGCTTTTGTTCTTTGTAGTCAAATAGAGGTAAATTAGCAACAGTGTGCCCAGTGGTTGAAAATTGCCAAGTAGTGCAATGAATCCGCCTAAGTCTGTATTTATCGATGTACCAGAATATCGGTCAGTAACGCCAAATTGCAAGCTGAATGTGATATAAAAGCCAATGAGCCAGAAGGTTATGCCGAGAATGGATATAGTTTTCGGGTGCCAGTCCTTAGTTAAAATTCCTTTGTTATGTTCCGATGAAAAAGTTGTAACCGTAATGTAACCAATTATGAAACAAATAGCACCTAGTAATATAAGTAGCTCTCCTTGAGATAAAAAGCCACTGGAAAATTGACGTAACATTGGCTCAAATGAAATAAGGAGATAAATATCATTTAAACCAAACGCGCCAAAGTAAAAGGCTAAAAACATTAACATCAGGGCTTCTTTGCTGCGATAGGATTGAATATAAATCAATGGGAGGGTACAAATAATGAATAAAAGTATTACATAAATTCCAGTGGCGATTTCAGCTTTGCTATTAATACCAAGAATTGCGGTAATGAATAATATGCACAAAACATTCAGAGAAATAAAAAGCTTATGCTTTTTCAGTGACTGGACTGTAGATGTTTCATTACTCTCTGAGTCAGCTTGACCGGTATTTTTTTCTGCAGGATAAGTTCTTAATTTTACTGACATATAAGGCGCAATATTAATATTTGGTGAATAACAGACATTCTATTTATGTTGATGAAATATAATAACAACAGACAAAATCATTTTACTCTAAAAAGATAAGGCCTGACATATCAATATTTGAATTTTTTAGCTAATTGATAATTAGATGGTAAATTCAAGTAATATGAAATTTACTAATACTCTCACTGCTATTATAAGTAACTGAATATATAAAGATTAATTTTTATAAGATATTATTAGTGGTGATTTACATTAATGACATGATGGTTATCGACTGGTTTGGTTATTGCAAAAAGATGTGCTTTATTGCGTAATATGGCCTAAATGGGGTTAATGGCTTTTGGTGTAGTCTATAATATTCTATGTTCCCCGAAGATCTTAAACGAATAGAGTTAACATTTTGTTTTAATTAATAATGCATAACCTGCTTGCAATGTAGCAGGTTACCAGGTCGTTATGACTGTGCCTGTATTATTGAGTTACTAAAACGGTCACGCTCCCCTCCAGGCCTGAAATAGTGACATAGCCGGGGTTGCCTCCAGTTTTTTTTAATCGTGAGCGCCAGATACTTTTTCCTTTTTTCCATTTCATACGGCCATACCCCTTAATAGTTAACTGAGCATTAGCTCCTAAAGCAGAGGTGGCAGTAATCCTTAGCTTGTCACTTTTTTCAGAGTAAACCGCTTTAGAGACATGGATTGTTAAATCATAGTTATTACAATCCTGGTCGATACCATCATTAATAATCTCTATTGCTCCAGGGTGTATATCTACATTAGTCGCTCCACAATCAAATGCATTGGCAAAACCATCATTATCGATATCTGAATCACACGCATCACCGATACCGTCTCCATCAAGAACTGATTGATCGAAGTTTGCTACTTGAGGGCAGTTATTATTTATGTCAAGGATGCTATCATCATCTGAGCCTGTAGATTTATCTACTAGTTGAATATTTATACCAGTTGGTACTAACTGGGTTACACCAACCAAACCAACATTAGTTAATGCTGATGTATCAACATTTATCTGAAATCCAGGCTCATAAATTGCGTTAATAGTTTCCAGACACTCGAATTCGGCGCTTATGCTGGAATTTTCCAACACCAAAGCTAACAGATCTTCCAATACTGCCATGTATAGTCACTGAAAAACCTCTACTACTACTAATTATAGAATCCCAGTTCTCAACGTTAGCCGTTAGTGTTGGGGGAGTGTCTGGTGTTTTCTAACTCAAAAGATCTAAGAGCCCTATTGGGCCCAATGTGCACCTGAGCAGCAGAAACTTGGGGTAGAGAACGAACGGGGTAGGTATGTAGTGAGACTTCGCCGTACCACCCGTTTGATCATTTTCACCGAGTCCAATTCGAAGAGTATCACCCACGTAAGACTTTCCTGGCCCCAGAAATGTTAATGAACCATTACTTGCAGGTTTTTTTCCGACAAAAGTATAAGTTGGCAAGGCGCCTAATCTTCTCACTGTAAGGCCGTTGTTAAAATAGGATATTGAGCCAACACCAACCAGTAATTCGCCCTGACCGAATTTCCCAATGGTAAGTGTATTATTTATTGTTATTGATGATGAGAGGCCTCCTAAATGGATTTTACCGCTTCCACTCGACTGGGTCACAAGTACAATATCGTCCATCTCCTTCAGTACCAACATTCATCTGGCCAGCATCATTGAAAAGGCTCGAATACAGGATTAATTCGCCATGAATTCCTGGCCCATTGCCAAGATTGATATTAGAGTAAGCAGCGTTGACTATTTCAGTATTAGTTGTTCGCTGTCCGAAGGCATAGTGCCTATTGAAAGATTGCCGTTCAGTTCCTGTACATCACCTGAATCGGTGATTGTGGCCACAGCGCTAAAAGTACAAAAAATCAGGAATGAACCGATAATAAACTTTGATTTGAAAGAAAGCATAAATATCTCCTTTTTTATTAAGTATTAAAACCGCGTCACTAAGGATATGATTATTTTTACTGCTTAGGTAAATTTTAACGAATAAAAAGCACGCAAGGAATATACCAGAAGCAGTCTTTTATTAAATATCAGTAATTTGAGTGTTTAATCTATGTTTGTTGATTCCTGAAGTGTAAAGTTTTTCACATAGATGAAAGTGATTGTGTAAAATGTCGGGTATAAATAATGTTTTGCTCATTACTGAGATTAACTCTGTTTGGAATTGTAATATTCAGGGAAATAATCGTTTTTACACATCGTGATTGTGTTTTGTTTTCGAGTAATTTTAATACTAATGAATGATTAAAGAATTTATTTGATGTCTATGCGTGTGTTTTGGCTATACTGATTTTGTTTAAGCATGAGCTTGTTTATTTCAGGGTACAGGTATTCAATTTTTAATTACATCAAGGCGTTGTATATTTTCTAGTAAGAAGTCCAAATATCCAGAATATGAGTGAAAAAGCAGGAATTCAAAACTATATAAAGCGCTTGCGATCACCTGCAATATTAATGCTTGCGGGTCGGGCTACACAACTATTATCCCAAATGGCAATGGTTCTGGTTGTGCCAAAGGTGCTGGTTCCAGAGTTATATGTCCAGCTTAATCTTGTTTTACCCCTGGCTTTTCTGGGTGTTTCACTATTGTTTGACTGGATGAACGCTGCCATTCATCGGTACGTTTATGAGTTGCTGGATGATGAGGGGGGGCGTTTTCGACAAACCGTTTTTATATATTATGGATTAGTTTGTTTGTTGCTTTGTCTGCTTACATTTTTAAGTCGATTCTATGTGATATCGTTATATCAATTAGTACCTTTGTTATTGGCCGCTGCAGCATTGAAGGCTGGTATTTTAGGTGTGTTGAATACCAGTGGAAATAGCAAAGGATTCTTCTTCTCAAATGTGGGTTTTGCGCTTTCTTTATTGCTCTTTGTTGTTCTTTGTTTTAATGCACCGGATAACAATTTGCAAAGCAATTTAATTGTATATGCTTCAATAGATATCATCGTTGCAATAATTGCATGGTGGGGTATTGGAGTGTTTAGAATGCCACCTGTCCCCCGTTTCTATAAGGATATCGCAGCCGGGTACTTTCGATATGGGCTACCGTTGGTGGCAAGAACGATAGGGATATGGGTGATTTCATTATCAGATCGATATTTACTAGCGATCTGGGAAGCTCCTAAAGACGTAGCAAGCTATATATTGAGTTACCAACTGGCTGGTAGTGCCATCACTATACCTATGTCATTTGTGATGGCAGTAATTTTGCCCAAAATTTTAAAAATTGAGAAAAACTCTAGTCAGAAAGAGGCACTTGCATATACTTATAAGATACTTGGACTATATTTGCGGTTTATGATGCCTGTGTTTATTGTTGTTAGCATCACTGTTTTATTGTTTAAATATTACATTTATTCAAATTATGAATTTAATCCATTAATAGTATTGATAATTGTTCTGGCTCATTTGATTTTTGGGTTATCACATTTTTATAACAAGGAATTTGAGTTAAATGGCCGGACATTGGTAATCACCAAGGCGATAGGGATTGGAGCGGTTGTAAATATTGCTCTGAATATATTGCTGATACCAATGGTTGGTGGGTTAGGAGCTGCAATTGCAACCTTATTTGCTTACATAGTTGCTGTATATATTGTTTCTAGCATGAGGGAGTATCGATTGTGATCATGTTATTTAAGTGTTGTTAATGTTACCAGGCTATCTGTCTATTTACTTTTTTTAGCAACAAGAACCATACTTTTCCATAAATAAGGAAAACGTCCCACCCCTGAAAACTCGGTTACTATAAAACCATTTTCTTCCAATAGTTGGGTTAGACTTTTTTTACTCCAGAACTTGATATGTCCACCATGCCACAATGGTGTGTGGTGAGTATCCCACTTGTTAAGTATTGACAGGATAAGGTTTTTAAGATAACCGTGGTAAGGCGTTGTTATTATTAGATAGCCATCTGCTTTTAATACTTCTTTTGCGTAGATTGGTAACAGATGGGGAGAAAAAAGGTGTTCTATCACTTCTGTTGATACCACAGCATCAAAGGGCTGTTCTTCCTTTAGTAGTTCAGCGGGATTATCCTGTACTCCGTAGTTATAGAAAGAGATATTATTATAGTTTGATCTGGCTATTTCGACACCCTGTTTATCATATTCAACTCCCACTACCTGGTGTCCTTCATGGGCTAAAACTGAACAGAGTTTTCCATTACCAGCACCAAGATCTAAAATACGTTTTACACCTAGGTTTTTTAAAATTGATACTATTTCAGGCGTAATATATCCACAAGAATTTGGGCCTTCAGTTGATTCCCACCCATAGTTATTTACCGTGTTATCGCTCATTTGTGCTCCTGTTTTTATGTGAGTATCGAATATTTTTATGTGGCTTTTTTAATATCGTTAAATAGAATTTACTTAATTAATCCCTGTTCAAATAGTTATCGGTTATATTTTTTAATCTGGCTTAAATCAACTATCCTATCATGTTTGCTTGAATTATGAAGTAATCAATCATAAGTATCTTTCATCATTTCTGCAATACGAGGCCAGGCATATTTCTGTTGTATCTACATTCTGTCATGTCCACCCATTTTCTGAAGTGTTTGCAGAGGTTGATTGAGTGATTCGAGTAAAGTTTTTTAAAGCTTGCTTTCATCTGGAGTAATACATCTCCGTAGTTTCTTTGCTTTACATCAGTCCAGGGAGATATGCTTATAATGATAGCTGGGATTTCATGTGCCAAAATTTTCTGATTAGATGGGTAAAACTGGCAATGAAACTGTTGAGAGATGGTATCTGTTTGACAAATTTGATTATTGGTATTCCGAGAATTGCAGCCATAGCCTGAATCGCCTTAGGATATTTGCCAGGAGGGTTGTTTGATTAATGACTTATAATACAAGCAGGGGTGTATATATGAAGATGAGGGGGAATAGGTTTGCCAGTTGCCAAATCCCATGGGCATGAAGGTATCCCGGTTTTCTTGCATTATTTGACCTTCATGTATTTTAATTCGAGCGGTGACTGATTCAGTGCTAGTATGGAAGTCTCTTCCCCAGTCTGCTTAATTCAGCAGTGAGGTGCGCAACAGAATAGGCGGCTTCAGTTGTTGAAGTGGACATGAAAAGAAGATATGCAAGGAGTTGTTTTGATAAGATACTATCACGTGATAGTATCGCCATAGCACGGTTAATTAGATATTTCCAGTTGTATTGTGTATATATAAAAACAATGTCTGACATAAAATTTTAATATTAATCTGAGTATGATTATTGAGCTACGGCTACATACCTGTCTAATATGATTTCACTAGATATGATGCTAGCATTGAATGGTGTATTGATGGTATAAAGAAATGATGGAGCTATTCATCAATTAATGGATTCATATAGAAAATCATTCACTATTATTCATAATACTTAAGCCTGTTACAAAATATTCTATGAACTAGTAAGTTTTCTTTTGATTGTTTAGTTTAAGGGCTTAAAGGGTAAACTAGCAATGGCATCGTTGCCCACAAGGGTATATGGGGAAAGGTTAGTTAAGTGAAGTTAGAGATTATCAAGAAAGTAACTGAAAGATGTTTTTCTCATGCCGTTAAATTTGGTTATATTTTGAGTGAAATATCATCAACATTATAAGAAAAATTAAGTTTTGAGAGAATTAGGAATGGTGAATAATTATATGAAGTCTCTGGTTCAGAAGGTGCCTGTAATACGGAAAGCAAATTCTGCCTATTATTATTTTAGGCGCTCCATGTGGCGATGGCATCCTCGATTTATTGACGATAATAACACGGTCATTGATAAACCTGTTTTCCTATTAGGAACGCAGGGTGGCGGTTTGACATTGCTTTCCAGAATATTACACAGACATCCTCAGGCGATATCAGTTACTGGTAATTGTAACTATTGGGCAGGTGATGATGAATCACAAAATGTCTTGAATGATATTCTTCCAGAAAGGCTGTCATGGCGATCAATTGAAATTGATACTTATAATTCAAAAGATCATAACTGGCTATATGCAAATGATGCTTTCTTGCCCTTCTATCGTGAAAATGGAAGTGATGTATCAGAAGAATTAAAAAAGCAGTATAAAAGTATATTGCGTCGGATAATTAATTTATATGGAAAAGGTTCCAGGGGAGGGGGGCGTTTTATTGATAAAAGTCAATCCTTGACTGTACGAGTTGGTTTAATTCGTAAGTTGTTAGAAGGTTGTAATCCCAAGTTTGTTCTAATTACAAGAAATCCATTTGCCTTGGCCTGGAGAGCTGTTACTAAGGATGATGTAATTTCTAATTTGGAGATGACAGATCAGGATAAATTTAAAGTAGCGGTTCAGCACTGGAAAAATAGTATGGAGTGCGTGTTAGAGGATGGGAAAGCTGATGATTTAGGTGTGTGGAAATTCGAAGACCTTCTTTCTCAGCCTGAAAAAATTATTTCTGAAATCTGCGAGCACATAGAGTTACCCTATATTTCTTCAATATTGCCAGGACCAGATGATGTAATTCCATGGGGCTCTATGTTTGACGCCTTCAGTAAACGAAAATGGTATCCACTACGGCCAAATGTTAGTTCAGGATATTTAGATGATATACCCGATTGGGCTGTTCAGTATTTAAGTCAGGAGTGTAGGGAATTACTAATACGTTTTGGTTACCATGTTTAATTTATTATTGATTTGTATTTTCTTTTATGATAGTGAATATTGCTCTCGTATCATTTGTTGATTAACAGGTGATTATAAGACTGTTGCCGGAACGATTGAATAATGTATTTAGACAGCGTGCTGGATACTTAAAATTAATAAGACACAGGAGTTTAAACACCCTCGTTAATATTCCAATCAGTTTTTTTAGCAGGATCTAATTTATATAGAGACATTGTATAAAGCAATTTAACGCAGTCATTAATCAACTACCCAATCGGGCTTACTAGAGTTGTGAAGCAACCATTCATAAGTTTCAGCCATAACTTCTGCAATATGGGGCCATGCATAGTCTTGTTGCATCCATTCTCTACCATTATTGCCCATTTCCTGTAATGATTGTAGGGGTTGATTGAGCGCTTCAACTAAGGTTTCTTTAAGTTTTTCTTTGTCTGGTGTAATGCACCATCCGCAATTTCGTTGCTTTAAATCTGTCCAGGGGGTTTCGGTTGTTGTGATTACTGGGGTTCCATGCGCAAGAGCTTCAGCTACTGCAATACCAAAATTTTCTGAATAGGTAGGAAGGACAAACAGTGAAGCTGTTGATATTAGGTCTCTTTTTTCTTCACCAAGTATCTGGTCTACAAATTTGATTCTTGGGGTTTTTAGTTTTTCAGCCATAGCTAGAACTGTTTTAGGATACTCACCACTTAGGGGGCCGGCAATGATTAGCTCCCAGTCGCTGAACTCTTGGGCTATGGAAGTCCAGGTGGGTATCAGCAAATCCAGGCCTTTCTTAGGGCTAATGCGGCTTAGAAATACGATTTTCTTGAGTTTTTGGATGTCATTAGGTAAATCAGGTATATCAACTCCGTTGGGAATAATAGCCGCAGGCGCTGTTAAGCCGACTCTGCGAATATCATCATATTCTACTGGTGCAGTAACATGTAAGCAGTGGCTTCTATCGAGTGCGGGTTTTTGAAGTAATTTCCAGAGGGGTTGTTTTATTAGTGATTTATATTCCATGCTCCAGGATGATAGCATTCCGTGTGGGCTATTTATAATCCGAGCTGGTGAGTTTTTATGGCTGAGGTAAGGGAATAGGTTCACAAGTCGCCATAAGCCGTTTCCATGAAGAATACCTGGTGTCTTGAATAATTCATTTATTTCACGCATTAATGAAAATGACATTCCAGTTTTAAGTTCTAATGGTCCATTATGTATTCTGAGCGGTGCGTTGTGAGGCCACTCGTGTGGAGTTTTACCAAGTGTCAGTATAGATGTGTCGACCTTTAACTCACGTAATTCATTAACCAGGCGTCCAATACAATAAGTCGTACCAGCAGAAGGGTTATGGATGCCCTGTATAATTTGTGTTACTTTCATGTATGGGGTCTGCTAATAATAATGACGTGCTTGTTTTGGAAGTTATTTTAAATAATGGTAATTGTTACATATAAGTTACAATGCATATGTTTTTTCTGTGATATTTGTTTTCACCATTTTAATTCTCTCAACAATATCATATGTAACTAAATATCCAAATAACTATTTTACTATAATTTTAGAATGCTCTATTAAAGCGGTGTGTTATATTTTGTAAATAGTATTAATTGATTCCACTAGAGAATGCATGTGGTCTTCACTAGTCTAGTGTATAATGCACTAGTTTAACAGGTCAATATTGATGGGGTATACTCTAGCATAATTGAAAATATCGTATAAAAACCTAAACTAATCTTTAATTCAACAATATATAAATTGTGAAACTCAATGTTGTTTTTTTGTAGATGAGTAGCCATCTACATAGAAAATAATTATTCATACATGTTTTTTAATAATTCTTTTTTTCTGTATAAATGTTTCTGATAAATGTATGTAGCTTTGAAGTAAATTGTATCAGTGTGATAATTTTAACAGAAAAAATTAATTTAGTGATGTTGCTTATGTTGGGTGTTATGTGTAAAGCTAACTATAGTGTAAAATTTGGTATAATTTAGTTATGGAATTTCTTTGTGCTTAAATGGTGTTTCTTCAAATTGATGATTCAAGTACTGATTTGTTTATTTATATATTAAAAATTGCATGTGTTTAATCAAATGAAAAAAAAGCAGATTTCACTATTTTTTAGAAAAAAACGAGATACTGGCAGCTTTAGTATTGAAGCGTCATTTGAGCAGATGCTTCATAGTTTTCCTGAGGGGAGTGGTCTTGAACTTAATAAAAATATATCTACCCATAATAGTAATGGAGTTATTTCCAGGCTTCTTGGTGTTTTAGAGGCTAGAAAGCATTGTGGTGATGTTAATCATGTGACTGGCGACGTACACTTTCTTGTTCTTGGTATGCCGAGAAAGAAAACAATACTTACAGTTCATGATTGTGGGTTTATGACGCATAAGAATCCATTCGCTCGATTTATACTCAAATTATTCTGGCTTGATTTTCCTGTACGTCACTGTAAATTTGTGATTGCGGTATCTGAAGCCACAAAACAAGAGATCATAAATTATACGGGCTGTAGTTCGGAGAAAATTATTGTAATTCCTACTGTTATTACTGATATGTTTCGCAAGGTAGAAAAAACTTTTAATGACAGATGTCCTCGTATTTTACATATTGGTCTTGCCCCAAATAAGAATTTTTATAGACATATAGAAGCAATATCGGATATAAATTGTGAATTACATATTGTTGGGAAGCTTGAGTCTCATCATATAGATATGCTTAACAGGTTTGGAATAAATTGGACATCAGAATACAATGCTAGTCAAAATGATATTCAGTGTGCATATATTGAGAGTGATATGCTAATATTTGCTTCAACGCTTGAAGGTTTTGGGATGCCAATTCTGGAAGCCCAAACAGTCGGAAGACCGGTTTTAACCAGTAATATTTCATCGATGCCAGAGGTTGCTGGCGAGGGTGCTTGTCTGGTAGATCCTTATAGTGTTCAGTCAATCAAAGAAGGAATTCAAAAAATTATTAACAATAAAGAATACCGGGATTTGATTGTTGAAAAAGGGTTTGAGAATGTAAAAAAATACCGTGCTCAGTCAGTAGCGTTGCAATATGAAGATTTATATAAAAAAGTACTAGATAAGTAGGTTTTTTGTCAGTATTAAAGTTTGAGAAAATGAAGTCGGCATTATCATATCAAGCATTACAACCACCTGAATATTATTTTGGTGAAATACAATAATTCAGTTTCAGATCGTATTCACTAAGTTTACGAAATGCATCTAATCCAATGTTTATGGCAGATGATGTATTATCTAGTAGTTTATTGTCTACTGTCGCCATAGGGCCAAATTCCCCCTTGTTAAGGGAGTTTGCGTAAACATGATGTTTCCTATTGTTGTTGATCAATTTCGGTGGCTTTTGCCAATACATGTTAGCTAGCAGGGTAATCTCAATGTCACTAGTGGTATCCGACTCTATTGATACTGGGCCTGTATTTATTGGAAGGCCAAACATTCCACCCATATGTATGAGCAAACCTGAATAATTTTGAATTTTAGTAATTAAAGATCCGGATGTCGCGGCTTCACTGTGATCAATGATAACTTTCCCATATTTACCTTTACTACCTTCCATTGATAAAAGATGGTTGGTTTGCTCATTATACCAGTCTGTCATGGTGAGGCTCTGGTTGTTTTTGATAATAAGAGGGAATTTTTCCAAAGCGGATGTTCTGCTTAATATGCCTAGAAAACCGGTTTGTTGTGATTCGCCCTCAATTGTCATTTGAACGGATATAATATTTCCTAATAACATGGTGGCTTCAGAGCTGTTGGATATTCTTATTCGCCCATCCATATGATCGGATAAAACTATGGTGTTTTTAGGCAGACTATCAAAAACTATTTCTACATCTTGTTGCTCATCATCATGAAATCCAAAAACATTATGGTATCTTACCCACCCAGGCTTAGTTCCAGTTTGAAGTAAAGTCGTTGTTTTTGAGGCTCCCCCCAAAGCTAGATGCATTATTTTCAATCCTGATGGGTTATTAACATGTAATAATGTACCTGCGACCTTTCCTGTCCAGACTAATCTTGAGTGCCATCCTGTTCCGTCTATTGTAAATGATGCGTCATCTGGAATTACTAATGTTTTGGATATATTGTAGGTGCCCGAGGGAAAGTAGACGAGGCTTTCTGTGCGGGTTTTATCGGCCATTTCGAAACATTTCTGAATTGCAATTGTGTCATCTTTCAAACCATTACCTACTGCGCCGCAATCATCTTTAGCATCTATAATTAGATCTGGTTGAATAATCTCACTCCTTAAAAATTGCTGGTCCTCCCTTAGTAGAGGGGGTGGTGATTTCTGACGAGTAATGATTATCGTCTTTGTATTAAAGGCATTGTTAATTACAGACTTAGTCTGTTTACTGACCACATTAGAGAGCACAGCGAGTTGGTTCATATATGGAGGGTTGTTTAATATTATTGGGGGTGATGAATCTGGTGGATTAATAAAGTTTGTGTCAAATATAGAGATAGGGCCGCGCAGTTGTGTGACAATGGCACCATCAGGGTTTTTCCAGTTGCTGATCAGGCTATCCTGGACTTTTATCAGGCTATTAGATATTGGTCCACGTACAGTCTGGATGAAAGTATTGGACCCAGTAGAGATAACTCTTCGTGCAGAATGGCTGTGGGTTGATAATAATAAATCAGATTGTTTGCTATTTTCGAAGCGTGAATTCCTGACTGTTACATTACCTTTTTCTGCGTTAATACCAAACTCATTATTTATAAAGTGGCAGCCATCAAAGACATTGTTATAGTCGTTCCAGGATTGAAAAAGTGCCCCATGTTTATTATTAACAAATTTAAGATTAGTAAAAAGCATTTCTGCTGATGCCAGCTTCTGATTATGTCCAACCCTAATGCCAGCGATAGTAAAATTACGGAACTCAATGTTTTCATGGATGACTCTTGTTTCATACAATGACTTTGAATCATGATCTATACCAACACTTGAAAGCCCTTTGCCATCTAATATAAAACCATTGTATGTAATGCGAGGAACGCCGTTACTCCAGAACATGCGCTTTCCTTTTGCACCATTCCAGAAAATCTGTGTATCACGGCCATGACCAATTATCATGGCTCCATTTCTTTTGGAGAGCGACAGGGTTTTACTAATTTGGTATTTCCCCGCTGGAAAATATACAACTTTGGGATCGCCCGGTTCTTCCCCTATCATGTTTAGTGCAGTTTGTATGGCAATAGTGTCGTCTTTGGTGCCATCGCCCCTGGCAGGTGGATTGACGTCGGTTTTTACATTTATCCAGTCAGATCTTTCTTTCCATGCAATGGAAGGGATTTGCCCATTGCCTGGCGGGCGACATATTTTCAGGCTGGAATCATGGATTTGTGGGTCAGTCATTGGGGTGTACTTCGGTTGAACAGGCTCCGAAATGCTATTTTGTATCGCTTTATTATGAGGTTTTGATGTGTTTTGAATAGATATTTTATTAATATCGGCATGACAGAAAGAAATATAGCTATACATCACTAATTCAAAAACAACGTTTTCTAATATTTTGACTAATGGCACTTCAGTGATTCCAATGATAATAATTAATAGTATATATAGGTTGTATTGAAATTACTTTATCTAGTAGACATATATCCAGGTTTTATAAATTGTTTAGTATAGGCTTTTGTTCTGAGAAATACTGAACATGTACCATGTATCCTAAGGTTATATGGCGCATCAATATAAATCTAAGCCTATGGTTTCTATTTTCAAGTATATGAATGTCAGCTGGGTTGAGTGAAAGTAAGTGATAACTGACTTCAGATAAAGAGCAATTTAATATATATCTCATAGAGATATGAAATTTAATGGGAATGTCACAAGCTAGTTCTGCATAATTGCTAGACTGTCAGGAATGCCATCTGTTTTTAGTCGTCTGGATATTGGGATTGTCATTTAAGTGAGAAGAGCTGTTCTTGGCTCTTTGTAGTATTAAACCGAATATGAAGTGTAAATAATAGAGCAATAAGTCATTAATTTATATGTTATTAAGTATTTTATTATAATGTTGCTATATCTTAGCAATTCCGGCAATATTACAAATGTCCTAAATTTCGAGTATATGATAAAAGGGTGTTTGTCTGTAGATTAAATTATAAACTGGAGCGGTTTGTGCTCTAATTGGAATTTCCACCATCGTTCAATCAATAGATATAGCTTAAAAATGTTTAACTTATTTGTTCATGAAATTAGTCATATAACTCTACTGTATATACACGATTGCTAATAATAAAAAACAGGTAACTGTTACAGTATGACTAATAGTTTAAATTGGTATAGTAAATCGTAATGCTTTTTTTGTTTATTTTTATTGTTTCTCTTGTTATCACAATGCTACTGATTCCGCCTGTTATGAAATGGGCCGATAAAATCGGTGCAATTGATGTGCCGGATGCGCGTAAAGTTCACACACAGGCAATACCACGAGTTGGCGGGATTGCTATGGTGACGGGTACTGTCTTATCAATTATACTACTGGTCGAATTAGATCAGCAGGTTATTTCTATTTTGGTAGGGTTTCTTGTTATCTGGGGTTTTGGTTTATGGGATGACAAGTGTAATTTAAATTATAAAATCAAGTTTCTTGGACAATTACTTGCGGTAATAATAGTGGTTGCCGGGGGTGATGTGGTTGTTCGAACATTTCCTTTTGTTGATGTCTTTCTGGGCGATTACTTTGCGATACCCCTGACTATTTTTGCATTAGTTGGTATTACTAATGCGATTAATCTTGCAGATGGTCTAGATGGTCTTGCTGGTGGTACATCTTTAATCTCTATTAGTATTATTGCCTTGTTAGCTTATGACGCAGGTGGAGAAATGGTTGTGCTTATTTCAATGGCAGTCGCAGGCTCCATTCTTGGTTTTTTGAGACACAATACTTACCCCGCGCGTTTGTTCATGGGGGATACGGGGAGTCAATTTTTAGGTTTCAGTCTAGGCGTGTTGGTAATTTTATTATCACAGTCTGTTAATTCTGCAATGAGTCCCTTTATTCCCTTATTTATATTGGGCTTGCCTATTCTTGATACTATGGCGGTAATGGGGCAGCGAATTTACGAGCGGCGATCACCTTTTTCGCCTGATAAAAACCACATTCATCACAAGCTTCTTGAGATTGGATTTGACCACTATGAAGCAGTGTTTATCATCTATTTATTACAGAGTGCATTAATAGCAGTCGCCTATTTTATGCTATACGAATCAGATGCTTTACTAGTCTTAATTTATATTACTATCAGTGTGTTTGTTTTGGGTTTTTTTCATTATACCCGAGTTGTCGAATGGAGATTTCATACAAACGAACTCTCTGAGTTGTCGTTATTAAAAACGCTTATTCAGTACCTGAATAAAAATGGTTTGTTGACTACTATACCAACAATCATGCTAAAAGCACTTGTGCCATTATTATTAATTGCAGCAGCTGCATTAGCAGTAGATGTACAACAAGATATGGCTGTACTTGCTGTATTCTTACTCTTTGTGTTGTTTGGGGCTCTAATGATGAAAGCAAGTGCTAGCGGTCTAATAGAAAAAGCAGTTGTTTATATAGCCTCAGTTATGGCAGTTTACCTGCTTCCGATGGGTAATGATGGGTTAGGTAATTACAATATTATCAATTTCTTATTTGTTATGCTGGCCATTGCTTTTACACTAAGGGTGCGTTTTTGTCATGAGAGTACATTTCAGGTAACACCGCTGGATTATCTAGTGATTCTACTAGTGATAATTGTGCCCAACCTCCCAGAAGTACATCTTGAAGATAGCGGTATTGGTGAAATGGCGATAAAGTTAGTAATATTGTTTTATGCCAGCGAAGCAGTTATCGGATTGCGAGTGCGTAGTTGGGATTTTATGCGAATTGGTTCTTTAGGGGCGTTGTCGATTGTTGTATTTAGAGGGTTTTAATACGTGGATGCATTTCCGCTTCATTCCTTACTAAAAAATAATAGTTGGATGCAGGATGAACAAACAGAATCACTCTATCTAAACAGGTGCACTTACAGTTAGTTCTTTATTTAGATATATAATAGAGTGCTTTGTTAAATTAAATTATTTTTAAAATTATAAAAGGCAGGATACTGTTAATGAAACATATTATTTCAGGGTTGACTAAATTAACTGTAGCGTCAATTTTAATATTCTCTGTAACTGCATGTGGTGGTGCAGATGAACGCAAAGTTAAATACTTGGAAAAAGGAAAAACATATCTTGCTGACAAAAATTATGACAAAGCTAGAATTGAATTAAAAAATGTCTTGCAAATTGATCCTAAATTTGCTGAAGCCCATTTTCTAATGGGACGTCTCGAAGAAAGCGGAAATGAAATAGCAAAAGCAGTAGGAAATTACAGGAAGGCAATTGAGCTTGATCCATCCTATGTTCTCGCAAAAGTAAAATTATCTAAAATTTATGTTATTGCTGGCACTGATGAAACTATAAAAGAGGCTAAACAGTTACTCGGTGAGATAGAGAAGTCTGGTGCAGACACACCTGAGTCTGAACTGATCAGGGCAACGATTGAATATAAAACAGGATCGAAAGAAAAAGCGACTCTGGCATTAGAATCGATTATAGAAAAAGATATTAAATTAGTTGAAGGTGTTTTACTGTTAGCAAATATTTATGCAAAAAATGAAGAGTATGATAAGGCCAGGGTGTTACTTATAAAAGGGTCAAAAAATAACCCTGAAAATATTAAGTTAAGAATTACTTTGGCACAGTTATATGCAAATAAAATAAGAGATATGGATGCTGGGGAAAAACTTTTACTAGAAACGGTGAAAATAGATCCAGATAATTATTCTTTGCAGTTAGGTTTAGCTGCGTTTTATAGTCGTATACATAAATTAGAAAAAGCTGAAGAAGTGTTGAGAAATGCTGTAAAACAGAACGATGAAGATGTTAATCGGTATCTAAAATTGATAGATTTTCTATCCACACGAGTTAGCTTAAAGCAGGCTGAAGATGAGCTGATTAATGCCATTAATAATAAACCAGATTTATATATGTTGAAGTTTGCTCAAGCTCAGTTTTATATGGCATATGGAAAAAAAGATGAGGCGGAAAGTGTATTAAAGAAAATTATTGATGATAAGTCGTTCGATGTAGAGGGCGTTAGAGCACGAACTATTTTAGCTAAGTATCTCCTGGATCAAGGCAATAATAAGGGAGCAAAGAAATATGTAGAAGAAGTTATTGCAGAATATCCTAATAATAGTGATGCTCTATTAATAACAAGTAAACTGGCTTTGATGAATCTGGATGCGACTTCAGCCATTAATGGTTTACGAACTGTAGTTAAAAATGAGCCTAAAAACACTGAAGCATCACTTTTACTGGCCCAGGCCCATGAGTTAAATAAAGAGAGCTCATTGGCTGAAAGTGAGCTTAAAAAAGCAATTGAAGCTAATCCAGTGAATGATCAGGCTCATGCAAACTATGCGCGGTATCTTGCTAGTAAAGGTCGTATAGACGAAGCGGTTGATGTGATCGATAAAGCGTTAACCTATTTTAAAAATAGCTATGACTTGATGGATATTAAGTTAAAAATAGTTGCTTCGCAGGGTAAAGATGCAGAGGTTTTAACACTGCTAAATATGATGGAGGATGCTAATGCCACTAAAGCTGAAGTTAACTTAATCAAAGGCAAATACTACTTAGCAAAACGCGAAATAACACAGGCAGTTGAGCAGTTTGAAAAGGCCTACAAAAAGTCAAGGGATAAGTTTAAGCCTTTACAGATGATCATTAAAACTTATATGGTTGGTAAGCAATCAGAAAAAGCCCTTAAACGATTGCAGGAAAATCTTGATAAAAATCCAGATGATGCCATTGCTAATTTACTACTGGGGCAGGTATATCTGGCGCAGAAAAAAACACCTGAAGCGCGTGAAAAGTTTATACAGGCGTCAAAAGCGGCCGAAACCTGGGTTGTACCATATACCAGTTTAGCAGCAACCTATCTTGCTGAAAATAATGCCGATAAAGCTTTGGCAATTTATCAGGATGCATTAACAAAGTTAAAAAATAAAGCCCCCGCACAAATGCAAGTCGCAGCTATTTATGAAAAAAAGAAAGATTATCCAGCTGCGATGAAAGTTTATCAGGATGTTTTATCAGAAAATTCAACTGACAAACTGGCCGTAAATAATTATGTTTCATTACTACTAGATCATGGCAGTAAATCAGATGCACCTACAGCGCTTGAGCTCGCTAAAGGCTTTGAAAAAATACAGCAACCTGCATTACAGGATACGTTAGCCTGGGCCTATGCTAAAACAGGTGACAGTGCCAAAGCTGTTGAGATACTTATGCCTATTGTTGAAAAAGCACCAAAGATTGCTGTCTTCAGATACCATTTAGGATATGCATTATATCAGTTGGGTGATAAAGCAGCAGCTAAATCCCATTTGGAAATAGCTGCTTCAAGCGAGCAGAAATACCCGGGTAAGGATAATGCAGGTGAGCTTTTAAAGTCTATTTAAATTGTACTTAATATGAGTGTTATGCCTTGCGTTAGAAAAAGAAAACTATATTAATGCCTCTATTCTCTTACTAACCTGCCTTACTGTGGTAGCATGAATCCAGTGGTGTTAAGTGGTCAAAGGCTAAAGAAGTTTTCTTTAGTGACTTTGATGGGCCATGTCTAATAATAGAAAAATCAGTATTTTTAAATGTTAAGAATTACTAAATTATTGAATTAAAGCTGAACTGGATGACAGCTGTAGAAATATAGTTATACAAAGTAGATTGAGCAGGATTGATTATTTTTCATAAATAATAATCAATTGGGTTAATATTGAACGCAAATTACGATAAGGATATACAGACAGTTCATGATCATAGAAATCATCAGTTTCGGATTTTCAACCGTCTTATTTTTAGTTTTAGGGTTGGTCATGCTTACAGGGCAACGTGATAACCTGCCTAAAATTGTATTAGCTGTGGCGGCTCTAGCCAGTGCTGCCTGGTCAGGCTCAGTTACATACCAGGCTGCTTATGGTAGCTCATTAAGCACTACTCTATTACTTGAGTCAACATTATTGCTTGAGCTCTTTCGGTCTCTTGCCTGGTTCGCATTTTTATTGGTGATGCTACGCACCGCCTACAAAGCATCTGATAAAGTTAATAAACACTTAAAAATCACCTTTGCCGGCTTAAGTGTTTTCATTATTGGTTTAATGTTGCTGGTGGTGTATCGTGTATCGGGTGGATCATTCTTCCAGCTTATTGCGGGTAATGATGTATTAATTGGGCATTTACTTATATCCATAGGTGGAATAGTCATAGTCGAGCAGCTCTATCGTAACACTTCAATAGAGCACCGCTGGGCCTTGAAATATTTGTGGATTGGAATAGGCGGTATGTTTGCATACGACTTTTACCTTTATTCCGATGCTTTTTTGTTTCAACGAATTGACAATGAGCTATGGAATGCCCGTGGATTTATCCACGCAATGGTAGTGCCTCTAATAGGGGTTGCAATAAAGCGAGAAATGCAGTGGACACTTGGAAATGATTCAATTGATATCTTCCTGTCCCGGCGTATGGTCTTTCATACCACTACTTTATTAGCAGCTGGTATATACCTCGTTCTTATTGGCTTTGGTGGTTACTATGTCCGTGATATGGGTGGTGACTGGGGTGTGGTGGCACAGGCAACCTTCCTTTTTGCTGCGGTAATGATCTTAGCCGTTTTATTCTTTTCTGGAAAGATACGCTCACGTATTCGAGTCGCCATAGATAAACATTTTTTTCACTATAAATACGATTACCGTGAAGAATGGCTAAGAATTATTCGCACCCTGTCATCACAGGACACCTCAAAGCGATTACATGAACGAGCTATTCGGGCTTTGGCTCAAATTATCGATAGCCCAGGTGGAATGTTGATGTTGGAAACAGAGAACGGTAATTTTGAGTCTGATGAATGCTGGAATTATAATCAGACAAATGTACGTGAATCAAGCGATTCTCTGTTGATTAAATTTTTAGCAGAACAGCAGTTTGTTATTAGTCTTGATGAATATAACAGAGATCCGGAAATGTATACACGCCTCGGTGCGCTAGAAATTCCCGACTGGATATCCTGCAATAAAAAGGCCTGGTTAATTGTGCCATTAATATTACAGGATCATTTAATGGGTTTTGTGGTGTTACTGCGCTCTCCTGCACATGAGCGGTATTTTAACTGGGAAGATAGTGATCTTTTAAAAACAGCTGGGCGCCAGGCGGCAAGCCACCTGGCTCAATATGATGCAGCTCAGGCCCTGGTCAGCGCAAAGCGTTTTGAGGAAGTAAACCGGTTATCAGCCTTTATTGTTCATGATGTAAAGAATATGGTTGGCCAACTGTCGATGGTGGTTTCCAATGCTGCGAAACACAAAAATAACCCCATGTTTATTGATGATGCCATCGTCACAGTTGAAAATTCTGTAAATAAAATGAACAAGTTACTGGTGCGTCTGCGTGGAGGGGGGGAATCAGACAACTTACCCCTAAGTTTAAGTGACTTATTAGAGGGTAGTATTCGCCTATGCGTTAAAACGGGTACATTACCCATACCTGTTTTGAATTGCTTAAATCAGAATATACAGGTGACAGCAGATAAAGACCGAATGTCTGCAAATATCTCGCATATAATTCAGAATGCACAGGATGCTACTGATAATAACGGTAGTATAACCGTAAGGTTAAGTAAACAAGGTAGTTTTGCGATAATAGAAGTAGAAGATACAGGGGAGGGGATGGATGACTCGTTTATCCATGACCGACTTTTTCAGCCGTTTGAATCAACTAAAGGCACGATGGGAATTGGTGTGTTTCAGGTGCGGGAATATGTGCAGAAATTAGGAGGTCAATTAGATGTTGAAAGTGTACGTGGAAAGGGTAGTATTTTTCGTATGCATATTCCACTGAGCAAGTCACAGGAAACGACAACAAACCCCCATGTCCTGCATTTAAACGAACATGAAAAGCGTAAGCGCTAATACAATACTAATACGTAAGTTCATTGTAAATTAGAGAAAGAGGTCAACTCTTTGATTATAGTGATTTTATCCGTTCAGCAAATAATGCTATTTCAGGTGTCGCCTGGCATAATCATAATAGATCTAACAATTTTAGCTACTGAAAGTAATGGTATATAAAATTCTTTATATCAAACAGAACACTATATGTTTAGTATTCAATTGTATATTGATATAGCTGGTAATCAGAAATGTATACTAGTGCGTGTAACTCATGGTATGAGAGCTATTTAACAATATTGTTAAATACGCAAATAATAATATATGTAAGGTCTCACACATTTAAAAAAACAGTAAAAAAACTCGACGCTTTGAGCTTGCGAACACTATACATATGTAGCAGAATCAAGACTCCTATTAAAAATGAAAATAGCGATATAAATGGAAAATAGTAAAAAAATTCTAATAGTCGAGGATGACCCAGGCTTACAAAAACAAATGAAATGGGGCTTTGAGGATTTTGAAGTCTTTATAGCTGGTGATAGAAAAGAAGCACTAAAAATAATCGCAAAAGAGCATCCACCTATTGTTACAGTCGATTTAGGCCTGCCACCTGACCCAGAAGGCTCAACAGAAGGTTTGGCAACAGTCGAAGACATTTTATCTGTAGCATCCAATACAAAAGTCATCGTCGTTAGTGGTAATGATGAGCGATCGAATGCAGTTCAGGCTGTTGCATCTGGCGCTTATGATTTTTACCAAAAACCGATTGATTCAGAATTACTGAATCAAATTGTCACCCGTGCGTACCATGTTTTTGAGCTAGAAGAAGATAATCGCAGATTAACCATGGAGAATATAGATGTACCCCTGGAAGGCATGATTGCCAGTAGTGCGCAAATGCAGATAGTTTGTCAAAGGATAGAAAAAGTTGCTCCCTCGGATGCCACTGTATTGCTACTAGGAGACAGTGGAACGGGTAAAGAAGTTTGCGCTCGTGCACTTCATGGAAAAAATCCATCTATATCTGGTCGTTTTGTAGCCATTAACTGTGCTGCAATTCCAGAAAATCTACTCGAAAGTGAGTTGTTTGGGTATGAAAAGGGCGCCTTTACAGGGGCCACTAAAACTACTCCGGGTAAAATTGAATATGCGGAGGGAGGCACTTTATTTCTGGATGAAATGGGTGAATTACCGATGTCATTACAGGCAAAATTACTGCGCTTTTTACAGGAGCGTGTAGTTGAACGCATTGGAGGAAGAGAGGAAATACCTGTTAATGTGCGAGTTATCTGTGCAACACATCAAGATCTAGAAGATAAAATTGAAAAAAAAGAATTTAGAGAGGACTTATATTACAGAATAAATGAAATACCAATTAAAATCCCTCCCTTAAGAGAAAGAGAGGGGGATGTATTATTACTAGCTAGAACATTTTTTGAGTTAACGAACAAGGAACAGGGTAAAAAATTAAAAGGTTTTACCAAAGATGCGCTATCGGCCATCGAGATTCACAAATGGCCTGGTAATGTACGAGAGCTTAAAAATAGAATTAAACGTGCAGTTATTATGGCTGAGGGAAAACAAATCACAGCAGCTGACCTGGAATTAAAATCCACTGAAGATATTGATGAAATTAATTCATTTGATTTGCGTGAAGTACGTGAAGCTGCTGAGCGTAAAGTTATAACTAAGGCATTAAATCATACCAGTGGGAAAGTTTCTCCCGCAGCTGAGTTATTAGGGGTTAGCAGGCCAACTTTGTATGATTTAATGCAGAAATTGAAAATTCAATTCTGATGTGTTCTTGTTAAAATAATTTTCAATTTTAAGTAAAGAAATGTTATTAATCGTAGGGTGGATCAAGCGAAGTGGATCCACCGTTATCTCTATATCCCAGTATAGATATTTTGGTTTTAAAATAAATACGCCAGTTTTTTGCGCAATCCTGACATAAGCGACTGCCTGTTTTTATAGAAATTATTACTGCTGTCCCATTAAAAGAAATGAATTTTAAGATTATTTCACTTTGATTGAGCTGATACACATTATATAAATAAAATAGCACAAATTAGTGCTAGAAGATTTTTCACGGCCAATGCGTTATCTCCTGTTGACTTTGCAAGAATCCGATTTAAATAATTTTTTACAATGAAAGTGAATTGAAAAGAGCAGGATTTATTATTGTTTCCTACGTGGATGGGGCTTGGTGTAGAAGTAAATAAGTCAGGTGAGGAGCTTAACTCAAGCGCATTTAATTTGGTAATTATTAACAGCTCAAAACTGAAACAGAAATATATATTAATTATATTGTCTCACTACTGTCCCGTTAACTGGTGTTGAAATTCAGTAATAGCTTGAACTATCAAGTTATTACTACGTCGTAGTTCAGAAGAGACATGAAAATTCAATGCAACAAAATCGTCATCTCCGAATGCTTGTGTCGGAGATCTAGCGACCTTAAACGCTGTAAAGTCACTGGATTCCCGACACAAGCATTCGGGAATGACGACATTATTTAAATTAACGGGACAGCAATGATATTGTCTATAGAAAAATTTTAAATAGGTCTTTTCTATTCGAAATTAAATGTTGAATTACCAAAATTTATTCCCCGCATCAAACCAGGCTAAAACATTATCTCTCAAAGGTTGTGGTGCAAATACCTTAATGTCTCTATCCCCAGTCAATTTACCATTTTCAACCTTGTGCTCTGCATAGACAAAAGGCCTGTTGTGTGACTTAGCGTAGTGGGTAAGCCATTGTAATGTTTTCTTAGGAATTTCAGGGCCAACTGGCACCACAAGGTCGAGCTTTCTATTTTTCCAGGGAAGCTTGTCGTGCATCACAATCGCGTTTGATATATGAGGCTGCATCCAATCAGGAAATACATCGTGCTTATCTACCCAGCTACAAAAAAAATCACGGCAGGGATCCTTGGGTCGAGTTTCATAAATCCCACAGCCTTTTCCATTAATAACGTCTTTGCACGGATTTCCCGGGTAAGATTTTACCATTTCTGTGTTTATAACAAGCCAGCCTTCACAGCAAACTGTGCAAGGGCCGCATGACCGAGTAGAGTTTGGCATTTTCTTTAATTCAACTTAGACTATTAAAATAGATTTAAACTATACCAAAAATTTAACATTAATAAACATAAGATAAAGTATGTATTTATTAAACACTAATTATGTCGTTTTTTTCTAGCTACGCCAGAAAGAGTAAATAGACCAGCACCAAATAGCCAAACAGTAGCAGGAATGGGGACGCTTGTAACAACGTCAGTAACTTGCAAGGTAGTAAAATCAAAGTTCATATTAAAGCCAGAGGTTGGTCCATTATCCATTGGGCTGCCACCAATGCCATCATCTGTACCCAGGCTTAATTGATCTAGAGTCGTACTTAAACCCGTGGCTCCATCTACATTGAATGAAGTGGTCGCAATCGGTACAGGGTCAATGGGAAATTTACCATTGTTTATATCGTTAGATGTAGGTGTTGCACAGGCTCCGCTGGCTGTACAGGTAGTAGCATTATACATATCGCCGATTACCGCTGTCGGCAATTCTGCAAATAAACCAGCGCCATCTAAAATGATTTGTGTAGTGATACTATTTGAATTCCATATGAGGTTCATATTACCGATGATTAAACTGCCGGGTCCACCCGCGCCATCACCAATGGCCTGGAATTCAACACTTGTTGTATATAATGGTCCTCTGCTAAAGAATTCAAACGGATTTACTGTGCCTGTACCCGCACCTGTATCGGTATCAAATTGCATCGTGCCAGAGATCTGGGTGCGCAGACCATAGCCCCAGATTGGATCACCGTAGTATGGGTATGAAGTGTTCTGAAGAGAAACCCCCCCCGGATCTAACATTGTAAATAGACCTTCATAGCTCATATCAATAATGTCGGCCTGGGTGGTACCTGTGCAAAGAGCAGAAGCAAGAGCGATGGAAAGTGCAGATTTTTTTAAGTTCATTTTGTTATCCTTAATATGCATGGGGAGTGTTTTACAAAGTAGATAGTTTATAGTGTAGCTGCAATAAGCATGCCCACTTGTTAGATAAATTAGTCTAAATAAATCAGCTGTTTAACGGATAAGTAGATAAAAAAATGTAAAAATAGATAAAAATTGTCGAGCATTTTTACAAAAATGATAAACTCTTCAGGCGAATAAATAATATATGACAATGTTGAATTTATAATAATTACTAATAAAAAATAATGACTATAGATACTGAAAAATTACTAGATACAGCAGATTTAATGGTGGCATCACAGAACTATGACAAAGCCATTTCAATTTACAATCAAATTATAGAAGTGAATAGCCAATGTGATGAAGCCTATTTAATGCGTGGAGCTTTATTTGCAGAACTGGGTCAAACTGATAAAGCATTACAGGATGTTCTAAAGTCGATTAGTATCGATGCTGAGTATGATGGCGCCTATTTAACCTTGGCAATATTATATAAATCACAGGGGAATCTTCAACAGGCAATAGAAGCATGCCGTCAGGCTGTTTTTTTAAATAAAAATAATAAAGAAGCCGTTCAGAATATTGTTCAACTACATGAAGCACTCGCAGATCAACAGCTGGCATCTCACCAGGCAGAAAAGGCTGCAGAAAATTATTTATCGGCCATAGAATATGCACCAGCTAATATTCAACTGTTATATAAGTATGCATTTACAATATCTAAAATGGGTGATTTTAATCGAGCCTGTGAATTAACGAATGAAATACTGAAAAAAAATAATCAGCATGTACCCACGCTTTGCCTGTTAACGGCAATATATGAAAAGACAGGTGAAATAGAAAAGGGTATGCAGCTCTCAGAGCAGTTAGTAAAGCAGTTTCCATCAAATCCATCTATCAATATTACCTATGCAAAGTATGCATTAAGAGGTAACAATCAGAATGTAGCTATATCCAGCCTGATAAAAGCACTTGAGATAGCGGATATAAAGCTAGATGACAGGTTGAGTATGCATATGCTACTGGGTAAGTTATATGATTCAATAGCCGACTATAATAAAGCATTTTTACATTTCGAGCAGGCAAATAATTTAAAGTATAATGACTATAATATAAATGATTTCGAAAAAAATATTTCAACAACAATTAACTACTTTACCAAAGAAAAATATAAAGCCATTACCTCATCAACTAACGATTCAACAGATATTATATTTATACTAGGTATGCCACGATCAGGAACCAGCCTGGTAGAACAAATTGTTTCCTCCCATTCTAAAGTATATGGAGGAGGTGAATTACAATACCTTATCAACATGGTTCAAACTATCGATAAACCAGGGGGCGAATACCCATATAAGCTGGAAAACTTAACTAATGCTGATTTGAATAATTATGCAGAAGAATTTATAAATACAATGCATGGACTGTCACCGCAACACCAGAAAATAACTGATAAATTACCCCACAATTTTGAATATATTGGTTTAATACATAAGTTATTACCTAATGCAAAAATAATAAACTGTTTGCGTAATCCAGTCGATACCTGTCTTTCGTGTTATTTTCAGCATTTTGGGGGGTATCATCCCTATGCTTATAATTTATCTCACCTTGCGCAATACTATCAGCAATATAGTCGCTTAATGTATCACTGGCAAAATGAACTGGAAATTCCCATTCTTGATGTGCACTATGAAAACATTGTTCAAGATACAGAAGCTGAAGTCAGAGCGTTATTAAATTACCTTAAGCTTGATTGGGAAGATGCCTGTCTGGAATTTTATAAGCAGAATCGAGCCATAAACACTGCAAGTTATACACAGGTAAATAGAAAAATATACACAGGTTCTGTAAATCGATGGACTAATTACAGGCTACATATTAATGAATTATTAGATGTTTTAACATGAAGTTATCATTTATTTGTAATATTATCGATTAATATTAGTTGTTGATTCATGATGACTAAAACCCTTGTCACTGAAATGGTTTACAGTTTATTAATATTTAATTTAACTTATGGATGGTTTTATTATGCATGCGGAAAGACCAATAGATAAAGCAATTCAATATCACTTAAATGGTGAATTAGAAAAAGCCCTTGAAATATATAATGAAATTGTGCAAAGAATGCCAAATAATCAGGTGGTCTTGGAGTTGTTGTCTAATATGTCTCAAGGTTATTTTCAGTTGGCCCAGTCATTAATAAAAATGGGCCGCATTAAAGCTGCTGTAAAAACGCTTAACAAAGTTTTATTGATTACACCAGGTATGGCGAATATTCACTTTATGTTGGGTCAGTTATTAATAAGAATCAAAGACAATAAACAGGCAGCAGAGCATTTAAATATTTACTTGGAAATGGTTCCAGAAGATTTGGCAGGAGCAAATATGTTGTTGGCCCATTTGGGTGAAATAAAAGCGCCTGAAAAACCATCTGAGCTATTCATTAAAAGTTTTTATGATAATTATGCGAAAACCTACGACGAGCATCTGGTGAGGCGGTTAAATTATAAATGTCCTGAAATTATATATAATGCAATGACTAGAAATAATGTTTCTAATGCCGATATTCTTGATTTAGGTTGTGGTACCGGGTTGTGTGGCGAAGCTATTAAACCGCTTGCAAAGTCAATCGATGGGGTGGATTTGTCGCAACCAATGTTAGAGGTGGCGCGTCAAAGGAATATATATAATGAATTGGTGATGGCTGATATTTATGAATACATGGCTAATAAATCACAAACCTATGATGTGGTTATAGCGGCAGGTTTGTTTGAGCATATTGGAGATCCAGAGCCGATATTACATATTGTGCATGATAAACTTCAAGAAAATGGCTTATTTATATTTACAACAGATGAAAACACTGATCAATCTGTTGGTGTTAATAGTGCTGGATTTTATATGCATGGTAAATCATATCTGCAGATGAAAGCAGAAGAGTGTGGTTTTAAAGTGATTGAAAATGAAAATGTTACTATGTGGATTGAAAATAAACAGCCGGTTTCAGGATTACTAGTTACGCTTAAAAGAGTTTAAATGAGATTTTTATCTGTCTAAGGTAAGAAAAATATCAATTTAATGAAGAGTGTTCTTTTTGGCATAAATAAATATAGCCATCAATGTCTTCCCCGTTTTCCTTTCTAATGACAGTGGCGAAGGATTTAATTATCCGGTATGCTGCATTACTAATTATTCTTTCGATATAACTAGTATTATGAGAGTAACGACCTGTGCTACGAAGGTTAAACGTCTCGTGGTTAAATGATTTTTCGATTGAAAAAATGAAATAGCCACTATTACTTTGGTTGTTATTTATTAATTTAACTAATTCAGAAATATTTCCAATGTAAATAAAAACATCTGAAGCGATTACTAAATCGTATTTAAAGTTGTTGTTTTTTAAATATTCAGATATTTCCTGATTGTGTAATTCATTATAAATGTTTTTCTCTTTTGCTTTTTTTAGCATGTTTTCTGACAGGTCGATCCCCGTTAAATGTTCATGCGAAGTGTGAAAATTTTCACCTATAATTCCCGTGCCACAACCTAAATCAAGTAAATATCCTGTTTTAGAGGGCTTTGCATATTTATTGAACGTAGAATACATGAGGCCTGGTACTTTATATTCCAGTGATTTTACAAGGTGATCATCGAAATTATCAGCGTAATAATCAAATAAGTCTTTAATATAGGTTGTAGGTGACTGGTTAGGATTTTTTTTATTGGTTATTGCAGACAGTAAATACGCAGCGTTATGGTGATCAGGGTCTACTGCAAGCGTATCTTTAAAATAGTTAGCAGCCTCTTTGTACGATTTTTTAAGATAATTAAGGAAACCGAGATTAAATAAAGCTACAGAATGATAAGGGTTAAGTTTAATAGCGTAATTTAAATAGTTTTCAGCCATGTCATAGAGGGCCTGGAATGAATAAAGTGTCCCCAGTCCTATATGTGCATTAATATTATTTGCGTTGAGTTCTATCGATTTTAAGTAACTATTAATAGCTTTGTCGTTGTCATGGAAGTGCTTGAAAATTTCTCCCAGATTACTATGGGCCTCACTGTAATTTGGCTGAAGTGAAATGGCTTTCACGATATAGGGTTTGGCTAAACTATATTCAGATTTTAATATGTGGATAGCACCCATGTTATTCTGAACCTGGGGATGAGAACGGTCTATGTTGAGCGCTTTGTTTAGTGATTCCTGAGCCTCATTTAGTAGACCAAGGTTTTGTTGTGCTACACCCAGGTTAATGTATGTTCCAATATTGTTTGGGTTTAGTTTTATCGCCTTTAGACATGAATTTTTACAACCATCATTGTTTCCAGACATGCCCTGAGTTAAAGCCAGTGTCTCCCAATACTGTGCATCATGGCTATAATTGTTTTCGGATGCACCAAGAAGGTTAAGAGCTTTCGAGAAGTTGCCCTGATTTAAATGAGCCGATACAGTTTTTAGTAAGTTTTGATCCATTATTCAGCATCATGAAATTATTATATAACTCATAAAGAGACAGGGCGTGAAGAAACATTACTATAAATTCAATCGATAAAAGTTGCAAGTATGGCAGGATTAATGCTGCTTATATTGGTTACGTTAACAAGTTGGCAAATATTGTATTCATCATAAATTAACGGAGAGTATGATTTACTGGAAATCCGTTAAATGTTTCTTATAATGCTGATGGCGATGCACAGCACTCTTATACAGCGGTTGCCTAACCTGGTGATAACTAGGTGTATTGATCAGGCGCTTATTCTCATGAAAGTTAAGACAGCTATCCTCCCACTGTAGATCACAAAAATCTAAGAGTAGTTTGCATTCGTTTTGCGGATTATTAATTAAATTTTCGTAATTAATAGTGAATAAGGATAAATTTAATTCATTCTGCCAATGGTTCATTAAATCAGTATACTGCATATAGTAAAAATACAGATCTGTTAAATCACTGGCGTAGGGGTGGTTGTTATTAAACTGGTGGAAGAAAATAGATAGCGCGGTGTCTTTAGGCTCGCGAGTACAATGAATAATTTTAGCATTTGGAAACAGTTGTTGAATAAAACCCAGGTGTATAAAATTATGCGGCATTTTATTGCTTATATATGAAGCGTCGGGTGAAAGTTGTTTTAAATTTTTAATATAACCAGCAGCTTTTTCCTGTAATTTTGATGATGAAATATCATGAATCCAGTTTGAATATTGTAAGTTATCATTATCAGGTTTTAGCTCAAAAATAATATCATCAATAAACTCTAGCTCACCTGCACCATAAACCTGGCTGTGACTATCTAAGATTTTTTCAACCAGGCTGGTTCCAGATCGGGGCATACCAATGATAAAGACAGGGAGCTCAGATGAGTTGCCAGATGATACAAGGTTTTCCAGGTTATTTGCTGTGTATACTGATTTTATATCTGAAAATGATTGTTGCGTGGCTTGTCGGTTAAATTCTATTTTGTTTATTAAATTAGCCTGGGTATAGGCTGAAAAGGCATCATCATACCTTTGCAGTTTATCCCGAACATCACCTAATTCATAAAGCAGTTCCTGTTTATATTGTCCAATTGCAAGCATATCTTTTGCATTTAACAGGATTTCTTCCGCTTTACTATAATCTTTTAATCGAGAATAGTTCCTTGCATAAATAATGTGTAACTTCATATTGTTTGATTTTTCAATAACTGGGCTTATTAGTTTAAGCGCTTCCTCAAAACGCCCCTGTTTTTCTAAAATACTGGTTATTCCAATAATGCTCTGATCATATCCTGGAAGAATATCAAGTGCATCATAATAAAATTCAAGTGCTTTATCTGTGTTGCCAAGGTGCTCATGAATTTGCCCCAGGTTTATAATGGCATCTGTATTCTGGGGTTGTGAATATAGAATGTTTTCGTAAATATTAATGGCATCCTGATTATTATCCTGCTTTAAGCGTAAGTTACCCAGTGCGAGGTTTAAAGCTAAGCTGTTAGAGTCAATATCCATCGCATTGTTAATCAGTAATTCGGCTTTATCGGTCTCCTCAATTTCAAGGTATAGATTAGCCAGATTCACATAAGGGTCGATATAATCTTTTTGTATATTTATGGCTGATTGAAAACTAACAATCGCATCATCATATTTTCCCTGAAGTTTTTGTGCTGTGCCCAGGTTGTTAATAATAATTACAACTTTGTTATTTATTTCTAGTGCTTTTTTACAGTAAAGCTCACTTTTTTCATAATCAGCAGACATACCAAAAACGACGGACAACAGGTGATAAACATCAATACTGCCAGGTGACGTTTGATCTATCTGAAATAATAGATTTAGTGCATCCTCAAGCTGGCCATGGTTAATAAGATTTAATGCCTGTTGTAGGTCGGTTTTGATATTGTTTTGATTCATCTGCTCAAATGCGTGTTATTAATTTTATAATAGTGGCTTTAATAATATATGAAGGTAGCGGCTTAATTCTATTAAAATCTTAAATTTTTGGGTTATTCTTAACATAAATATATGAATTAGGTAGAGATGTATTTCTCTTACATTAGAATGAGTCCAGCTAGTGCCTGGTCATTATGTATTGATTCACCTGAGGATGCTGTGTTACTGTATTTGCTGTAAAGTCATAGACTTACAAGGCCTTAAATCTGCTCTAACAGGTAGTGTTTATAGTGTGTCTACAGTAAGTTTTAAACGGACTTAATAGTAAATGAGTAATTAAAAATGGTGGTTTATTAGATGAAGCGTTTTATTTTGCTGTCTTCAGGTCGTGCGGGTTCAACGTCATTTATAGATGCGCTGGCTCAATTTGATGATATTGCCGTGCCAAGTAAACAAATTGAATGTGTTGATAATGAAATATTTCATCCTCGATTTGTTAAGAAATATGTAGCCCAGTATCAGGCGCTTTCTGGAATACCCGTGCGTGATGAGCTGTCTTTAATTGAAGCCTTTTATAAAAGCAATACTGGTGCAGCTTTCGCAGGGTTTAAATCCATGCCCAATCGACACGGTAGTTTGCAAGACCTGGCTAATAAGGGCGATATCAAGATGATAACGTTGGCACGAGATGATATTGCATCAACCGTAGCAAGCTTTATTGTTGCTATTGATAGAAATACATGGCGTCGTCATGGTGGTAAGCAGAAGCATCGATTTACTTTTGCTCCTGAGTATAAAGATCGCGCACTTTCTCATCTGGCATATATTGTGGATTCACAAAAAATATTTCATTCTCTGCCAAATAGTATACATATTAAATTTGAAGATCTTTGTAAAAAAGATTTTGCTAATACTGAGCTGAATGAGTTTTTTCAACGCCCGGTGACAATTGCTAACCCCAGGCCCCCTGTTAGTGGCGAGGCTTATGTCGACAACTGGGATCAATTTACCGCTTTTATTGAAGAGAAGCTGGCTGAAATTAACGCCCGGAACACAGCTAAATTATGAAAAAAATACTGTTAACCTGGGAGCTGGGAGGTGGGCTCGGGCATATTATTCCAATGCGAACATTGGCTGAACAGTTTCTAGCTTCAGGACATGAAGTTTACCTGGCATTAATGGACCTGACTCATGCGGCAAGTGTTTTTTCCGGCATGAATGTTAAGTTGCTACAGGCTCCCTTTAAATCAGGGTTTCGCTCCAATCCCATTCTTCCACCTATGTGTTTTTCTCAGCTCATACACAATAATGGATTCTCCAGTGATAAAGAACTGGAAGGTCTGGTTAAATCCTGGAAGACACTATATGAACTGGTGCGCCCGGATATTATCTGTTTTGACCATAGCCCATCAGCGCTTGTAGCGGCCAAAAATTTTGACTGTTTGAAGGTAACCATTGGCGTTGGTTTCTCATCACCTCCAGAGTCTTCGCCATTGGGTGTGTTTACAGACACAGCATTAAATTCAAATAAGATGTTAGCAGATGATAAGGCTATTCTTAATAATATAAATCGTGTTCTGGACAATACAGGTTCAGATACCATGGAGACACTGAGTCAGTTGTTTTATGATAATATCAAGACCTGCTTTCAGTCTTTACCCGAGTTTGATCATTTCTGTGCCAGAGATGAATCATTATATTATGGCCCGGTTTTGTCTGCATCCGGCCTTAAGCCTGAATGGCCTGAAAAATATAATAAAAAAGTTTATGTATATGTAAAACAGTTTCCTGGCATTGCACAACTTTTAAAATTATTAGCGCGTTTTCAGATTTCATTTATTGTTTATACAAACAACGTTCCCGAAAATATACTCAATTCGTGTAAGGCAGCTAATCTGTGTTTTCAAACAAAGCCACTTGATTTATCCATAGTCAGCAAGGAAGCTGATCTGGCTATAGTAAACGCAGGTCATTCAACACTTTGTCAGTTTGTTCTGGCAGGTGTGCCAGTGCTTATGGTTCCATTACAAATGGAGCAACAAATGCTAGCTGTGCGTATGAATAAACAGAAAGTCGGCTGGATTGCAGACACTGAGAATCGAGATTTTTTTCAGAGTATAGAAAGAGTACTATCGGGTGTTAATAATGGTTTATCTATAGAACAGAAAATCCATAATAAGTATGCGGGTTCAGATTTTGCCGCGCGGCAAATAGAATTATGTCACGAAGTTATTGCTCTTGCCTGAGGTATAAAGTATTTAGAAAAAATCCTAAATTAAAGTTGTAGGGTGGATCAAGCAACACGGATCCACCATCTTTTTAAATATCGAGCTATACCAGGTAAGTAATCCTTGAATCTGCTTGTACAAACTGTTTCATCTATTATGCTAGATTGAGTCATCTTTATGTATAGAAGTACATTGAGCTAATCTATAAACATGTGTCATTCAGCTCAAATGCTCGGCGCTAAGTAAGAAAATTTGTCTATTATAATTTGCTCCCGTTCACTTACTAATTTCAAAGTTTCATTATCATAAAAGTAAGCTGTTTCGTTTCTACGAGAAGATGTATTAGTTTTTTCTGCTGAATATATAGTGCTTGCCTGTGATTTACTTATGTGGATGCCACAGGACTCCAGGGCCGTAACAAAATCATCTTCCAGGTGCTCGGTTCGTATGAAATAATTTATAAAGCAGTTTGTTTTCTCATAGGAAATTAAGTCTTTTATAGATGTTATCTGAGCAGGAGAGTGCCTGCAAAACAGATTAATATATCGATAACTAAGTAATCCAGCAAATCTGGCAATCGGGTTAACGCCATAGCCTTCACCAAAATCATTCCAGTAATCCTTGTCATTCATCATATGCAGCCAGTCCTGAAATGCTGAGGCACTTTTAGAGTCGGAGTAGCAACGCTTCCACTTTTCAGGTTTTCTGACAGCTAAATTATTTTGCGTGCCAGGTGCATTTAAAAATACAGCGGGTAAAGCTGCGCTTTTTTCATTTGCCTGTAATGGTTGTGTTGTATAGTTGTATACCAGTCCTTTATGGTCACAGCCATAGGCCCATAGTGAAACGTACCAGTCCCATGGGTTACGAACAGAGCCTAGAAACTTTCGTCCACTAGTTAACAATGCCGGAGGTGGTGCATTGTGTTTGCCTCGCTGAACGCCCTTAACTAATGATGCTAATAACTTTCCTATATGTGTACAGCCGGTCTTGTGTAATTCAACAAAAACCAGTTCATCTGAGATAAACAAAATTGACTACCTTGAAAGAATGTTAATTTTAATGGTTAGTTTATCCGGTAAAATATTAGTTAAATATTTATTTATATATATCACTCATCACCCATGCTGGGTGAATGTCTTACCTGAACAATCGGATCATTTAAAATAGGGTCTTGCATTATGTTGAGATAATCCTGGTGTTGAGGATGATTTACATCAAAGATATCTTCTTTAGCAAAATTGGAATAGGTTCCCCAGTTACGAAGTCGAGTGAAATTTACCCTGTCAGCATTGATGCGTTTGCCAAGGCGAACAAAGTCAGGAATTTCCCTGTAGTTTGCTACCTGCATCACAAACCATATTTCGAGCCTGAAGTCAGCTGATTTTTTAACCTGACCGAGATATTCCAGGTTGGCTACAAGTTTTTCGAATCCTTTGCCACGAACATATTCGTAGGTGTTTTCGGTTGCCGCGTCAATGGAAATAATGATCAGGTCAATAGCATAGTGTGTGTTACTAATTGAGTCCCATTTTTTAGGCGTTAAAAGAATTCCGTTTGTTCTTAGTTCCAGGCGTAAGTCAGGGAACTTATCAAAGCTGATTTTATTTAGAAAATGTTCATATACTTTACTGGCAAAAACATCCCCGGTACCCGTTGCCTGTATCCGCTTTACATTTTTGAAGTAGCTTGATGTTAGCACGGTTTCCTGAAACGCGATGAGTTTTGTAATTTCATCGCTGTTGGAGAAAACAAGTTCTGTGCGGCAGGAGCGGCAGGCCAGGTTGCATGATGGATCGTAGTTGAGGGTTAACTTAGACGGACCACTTTCCATTACAACGGATTTTCTCTCGATTAGTTTGGCATTTTTTTCAAACATGGCATCTGATGAAAGTTCACCTTCAGCAAGTCGTCCACAACGATTTGCAATGCAATGGCGAAATGAGCCGTCATGGATGCTGGCACGCAATGCCTGGGCTTTAGGTGAGTTCCATATTTGTTCAAATGATTGAGAAAATGCATTTCCGAGACTGTATGCATTAGTCCATGCAGCACAGCATACAAACACGTGGCCGTCAGGTCGTATGGTCATATTAGTGAAGGGGGAGTCGCAAAAAGAACGCATTTGGTTACCTTTTTAATGTTGATGCTTATAATTTATTATAAATAAAGCTCTCGTTTACCATTACTGCCAGGAAGGTTAAGCTGAATTTTATTTTTATGTTGAAGCTCTCGCCAGGAAACGATCTGGCCCTTCGTATTCATTTTCCTGAAACTATCACGTTTAGAATTAACTCCCAGAAAAGAAATCATATCTTTATAAGCACTAGACTGGCTAATATCTATTGATATAAAAGATGCTGGTTTATCCTGAAAGTATTGAAGTACATTATTTTTGTGCTTAGTATAACAGGAACTTAAGTGTTCATCCGATTTGATGGATTCTATTGTTATCGGGTTAAATATCTCAGCATAACAGCGCTTAACCGCTGGAGGAAAGCCGCCCTGTGGTGCGCTTAAGCCTCCAATCATATTTTCAAATAGTACTTTAATTGACGGAAGCCAGCTATCTATGTTTCGCTCAAGATAGATAAAGCGGGATTGAGGGAATCGTTGGTCTAGAATTTTGTAATCACAATAGGCCGGTGTATCACCCACTACATCAGCAGCCATCAGACTACCTTCCGTCACGGCACAATGGGCAACCTTGAAGCCTAAGTCGAGTAAGGATACACAGACAGATGTTGTACCCGTTCTTGGCAGGCCGATAATAAAAATTTTTGACATGGGCTTGAAGATTTTCCTGATTGTTTATATTCAAGTGGTAAGATTATAACAAGCTAAATAAGAAAGTATCATTATTAATTATATCAATACCGATATATTGTTTTTTTATAAATTAGTGATTGTTTGACGTCGAGGTTTTTAAGTAAAAGAAATGTGCTTAATATCATAGAACTCACAATTTAATATTAAGTGCTTGTTACTGTTCTATGTTTTTCACAAGTATACATTAAAGTAATGTGTAGTATTTAAGGTTTGAAAAGAGTGTTGTTAATATGGAGAAAAAGAAAAAAGTATACCCGATTTCCTGTTATGGAAAGCACCTTTGCCTGGTGCCCGATTTTAACATGTGGTTAATATTCTTATTTCTTATAAGGCCCTACCTCGTTTTAATTATATCGGTTGCAAATCGAACGGATAGACTGCAATTGATTAATCTTTTGTATGCAGACAGGATGATGATGTGGCTGGGTTTATTGGCCGGTATTCCAGCGGTTTTAGTCGTTTATGCCTGGATGAAGAGGCAGCCGAATGCAACTAAATTTGTTAGATATATCTGGCATCGAGGAAAGCTGCTTTTAGCCATATCTGCAATTTTTAATATCGGCATTGTTGTTTTGCCAATGCTACTGATAGATGCTCACAATTTTAGTATTCATGGGTTGTGGCAATTAGTAGTAAGTGCGCTCGTGCTAGGTGTTGTGCTGAAGTCTGATTATATAAGAGATTGCTTTTTAGACTTTCCTACTGATAGTGATGTCCGGGGAAAGTAAAACTGAATAGCTGTTATTATTGTAAGTATTTTTTGTCCAACGTAGTAGAAAATTTAATGGAAATAAGCCATGTCTGAAGCAACGGTTTCTGCTCTGGGTGACCAGGCATTTGAACTATTTAACCACGGTGACCTGCAGGGTGCCAAAGTGTTATACGAAAAAATTTCTTCGTTGGATGGCAGAAATGCTGAGGCACCAATGATGTTAGGGGTGATTAAAGCAGAGGCAGGGGATGTGCTCGGAGCTGAAAGTCTTTTGCAGCAGGCTTTGGCTTTGAAGCCTGACTATGCGGATGCATTTTATTATTTGGGGCATGTGTTGCAGGCGAGGGGGCAGCTGGCTGAAGCGGTGCACAAGCTGGAGCGAGCTGTCGAGCTGGATTCAGACTTTGTTGAGGCAAAGGCATTATTAAATAGCGTACAAACAAACCTGGCCAATGCATTACTGCAGCAGGGTAAATTATCACAGGCTGCAGCGTGTTTTGAAAAAATAACAAGGCAACAACCCACATCGCCTGCTGGGTGGTTTATGTTAGCTAGAATTCGTGGGCAACAGGGGCAATATGTCGAAGCAGAGCGTTGTTGTCGCGAGGTAATTCGTCTCGATGCTGAACTTATCGAAGCGCATATTTTATGGGCTTCGCTTTTACTGGCACAGGGAAAACTTGAAGAGGCCTGCAAACACAGTGATGATGCCCTGCAACTGGATTCAGGTAATATTAATGCCGTCGCATTAGCGGCAAACATTGCCAAACATATGGGGGAGCCAGAAAAGTCCCATCGACTTCTATCGCCACTTTTAGAGCAGGGTGTAGAGCAGGTTAATATTGCACTGGCCTTTGCTATGGTCAGTAAAGATATAGACCGTCAGCAGCAAGCAATTACCTTAATGGAAAAAATTCTCAAGTCAGATTCTTCTCTAAGCACGGTAAGTAAAACTAATCTGTGTTTTAATTTAGGGATGCTGTATGACAATATTAAACAATATGATAAGGCATTTTTTTATTATCAGCAGGGTAATATGCTGAAACCAGTAAGCTTTGATCAGACAGAACATGCGCGTAATATAGAACGGCATATTGCAGTACACAGTAAAAAATTTATGGCCAGCAAGCTGCGATCCGGATTGCACTCTGAACGACCCATATTTATAGTTGGCATGGTACGCTCTGGTACTAGCCTGGTAGAACAAATTCTTTCCAGTCATGCGGATGTTTATGGCGCGGGTGAGCTAGGTGATATTTACCAGTTCAGTAAAGAGCTGCCCCACCTCCTCGAAACCAGTGAGGCCTATCCTGAATGTTTGTCAAAGCTCACTCAACAACATACAGATACATTAGCGCAACGTTATTTAAATCATCTAACCCAGTTATCTCCCAATGCTAAACGGGTTGTCGATAAATTACCCGGCAACTTTATGCACCTGGGTTTGATTGAGTTACTATTTCCAGGTGCGCGCGTAATTCATTGTATGCGAGACCCAGTTGACACCTGTTTGTCGACTTATTTTCAGGACTTTTCAACCCTTCACCCCTATGCTTATGATCTTTCTAGCCTGGGTGTTTTTTATCAAAATTATTTAAAATTGATGACTCACTGGCGTAAGGTATTGAGCCTACCCATGCTTGAATTGAAATATGAAGATTTGATTAACGATCAGGAGCAGGTCAGTCGATCACTGGTCGAATTTTGTGGGCTAGAGTGGGATGCACGTTGTTTACAATTTTATGAAAACAAGCGTCTAGTCAGAACGGCCAGTTACGACCAGGTCAATCGACCCTTGCACAAACAGTCTGTAGCTCGCTGGAAGCACTATGAGCCGCATTTAAAGCCATTACTTAACGCATTAAACTGTGAACACAGTAAGTAGTAAGCAGGGTGGGTTAAGCGAAGCGGATCTACCATACCAGAGTAAGTAGAAAAAATTACATCCTGCTGGCTATAATAAATTTAAAAACAACGAGCTTAGGATATGGAAGAGGTTATTAGCTACTACTTAAGTAAAGTTTGTCATTGCCGATACATGCATTCGGGGATGACGAAATCTTTATTTCTTTTTTATGCGCCCTTATAGGTGGAATCAAAATCAAGTTCTTAGAACGTGGGTTTTTACTTTTAAACCATTAATAAGTAGGTTATTCAACCTGCCCAAAGAACTAACTAGCATCACTACTGTCCCGTTAAAAGAAACTAGATTATGTTTAAACCACACTGTAGTGAGTTTAAAGATTATTTCACTCTGATCGAGACATGAGTTGGGAACACCTGTATAAGACACGCCGTAAAACCCTCCCTGGTGGCTCGGCACCCGCGTCCATGCGGGTGACGGTCTCTTAGACAGGTGTTCCCAACTCATGTCTCTAGTGGTTAACGGGACAGTAGTGAACAAGCATAGTAAATTACTTTTTAAGTAAATACACCTGCCCATGAATTGGCTCATCAGCTTCATAACGAATGATCGTTTTTTCATTATCAACTAAATTAAAGTCATTTGATTCTGCCAGTGAACGAATATATTTTTCATTGTGTGCAAAGCGCCCCGAGTCTTTTAGTAAGAACTCATTCGCATCCTGGGTATCTTCTGTTGAGAAAACAAAAAGCCCGTCATCTTGAATTGACTCTGAAACAGCCTTAAAAATACTCGCGATATCACCAATATAAACAAACACATCTGCAGATACCACAATCTCAGGCTGGAAATTATGCGCTGCAAAATATTGTTCAATACCTGAAGTGATAAGTTCATCATATAAGCTTCTAGCTTCGGCTTTTTTGAGCATTTTTGATGATAAATCAATGCCCACCAAATACTCAGAAATATCTTTCAGGTAAATGCCGGCAAGGCCTGTGCCACAGCCTAAATCCAGGATTTTGTATTTCTTGGATGGATCAATATGCTTGTTTATCATATCGCCAATAAGCTCTGGTGTTTTATATTGCAGTTGGCCAATTAGCTGGTCATCAAAGGTTTCTGCATAACCATCAAATAATTCCTGAACATATTCATCCGGTGAGCTGGTCATAGAGTTATCACCCATCAAAATCGCCAGAAAATATTTAGCGGTATTATTATCTGGGTTGATGCGTATTACTTCTTTGAAACTGTCTTCAGCTAATATTAAATTATTCATCATCTTATGAGTGATGCCAAAATTTAAATGAACATGCTCATCTTCGGGGGCAACTTGCATGGCTCGTTGTAAAAAGGGAAGTGCTTTTTCAGGCTGCTTTAATTTTTCATAAATATGCGCGATATCACACAGTGCCCGAACATGGTAAGGCATAGCTTCGATAACTTTATTATATATTTGCAGTGAAGATTCACTCTCACCTTTTTCATTTAGAGCGTAGGCCAGGTTATAAATGGCAGTGCCATGTTCAGGGGCATACCTTAAGGCTTTTTTGTGCAGGTCTATGGCCTCATCCAGTTTCGCATTAGCCTGTAACAGCAGGCCATAATTAGTTAATGCATCGGGCTGGTTGGGTTGCAGTGTAAGAGATTGTTTGAAATACGTTTCAGCTTCATCATATTGATGACACTCTTTTAGTGAGCTGGCAAGGTTAGATAAGGTCTGGAAATCCTGATTATTTATTTTTAATGCGCGTTGAAAAATATTAATAGCCTGTTCATATTGTTGCAGGCCATGGTAAATGCCGCCCAGTAATTTTAAATATTCAATATTTTTTGCCTGCTCTTTTACTAAAAGGCTGGCAGGAGCCAGGGCTTCTTTAAATTCGCCAAGAATGGCATGGCTCAGGCCAAGCAGGTAGCGAGTGTTATTGCTCGCCTTGTTTTTGCTGGTGTATTTAAGTAAGGTGTTTTTCGCCGCACTGGCATCATTTTGAGAAAGTAATGTCTGCGCCTGTTGCAGTACTTTTTGCTCTTTAGGTTTAATTTGGCTAATCAATTTTATATTTCCACGAATAGAGTGTTCAAAATAACCCCGGTTCAGTTTGTATTGGTGTTCTGTAAAGGGGGTGCTTTAAGAAATTAATATGCTCTATCACCAAGGTTGGTTATTAAATCTTCAAGATGATGTTCATATTTTTTCCATTTAGCAACCGAGCTTTTATAAATAGGTCGCCTAACCTGGTCATAGCTGGGAGTTTTTACGGTGCGTTTATTTTCATAAAACTTCAAACAGGCTGGGTTCCATTCAATGCCACATTTATCTAATAAATTTCGCATTTCCTCTTCTGGGCTATCAATGACCTTTTCATATTCCAGCTCAATAATGTTTATATCTAAAACATTTTTCCAGTGCTCCATTAAATCGGCATATAAATTGTAGTATTTACCCAGTACTTCCAGGCTATTCGAATAAGAGTGGTGTTGATTGAAGTGCTGAAAATAAATAGATAAACAGACATCAATAGAGCTTCGTTTGCATTGAATAACCGTAGCTTCAGGAAATAGCAGATTAATTACACCCAATGTAAGAAAATTATGCGGCATTTTATCTACAATATATTTTGCATCAGGCGCCATATCCTGTAGTGTTTTTATATGTTCATCAGCTAATTGACTGGCGTACTCACTGGTCATGTTATCCAGGCACTGGGGGTAGCTGTTTTCAGGTTTTAGTGAGAGACTAATTTGCTGCACTATATTATAAATGTCTTCCAGTTCACCCGCGCCATAAACATCCGGGTGGCTGGCCAATACCTGTTCCGCCAGGCTGGTGCCCGAGCGAGGCATGCCAACAATAAAAATGGGTAGTTTGCTGGTGTTATTAGATTGCTGCAAACTTTGAATTTTTTCCCGGGTGAAATAAGCTTTAATATTAGCGAATTTTTTTTGTTCCTGATCAAATAAAAATTCTTCGTACTCAAGGTCATTGGCTTTTTTGTAGTATCCAAACGTTGCATCAATGTCTTTTTTAAAGTCAGCTAGTTTACCCAGTGCATAATATTTTTCTATGCGTAGCTTGTTAAGAATCAGCTCGTCATTAATATCAAGCAAAGCCTGAATGGCTTTGTCTTCAAATTTGAAATGTCTGGCGAATTTTGCATAGGCCAGAATAATCTCAGCACTAACATTATTATTGTTAATAAAAGGCTCAAGCAGTGCCATGCCTTCATCAAATTCAGCACGACGTTCATGTACAGAGGCCATACCTGCAATAACAATTTCGTCATCGGGTATGCGTTGGTTATATATTTTGAAGTAATGCAGTGCTTTTTCGTGCAGGCCTTCACCCTGGTAACAAACAGCCAGGTTTTTATAAGTGTCATCCAGTTCCGGCGCTAATTCTATAGCTTTCAGGTAACATTGTTCGGCTTCCTCATAGTGTTGTTTGTAGTCATCCTTATCTAACAATGCATTACCCAGGTTATTATATGCGCCAGCATAATCTGAATTATGCTCAATGGCTTTTCTAAACATGGCCTCCGCAGATACAAAATCCTGCTCATTCATATATGCATTGCCCAGATTACAGTATGCCTCAGCATAGTCCTGCTTAGCGCTAATGGCTTTTTTGAAATAGTCTATTGACTGGGCTGACTGGTCGTTGTCCAGTAGCTGTAGACCCTTATAGTTATTTAATTCCGGGTAATCGGGTTTGATTAATTGTGCTTTGGTTAGATAGCTTTCACCCAGGGTATCACCAGTATCGAGCAAGGTAATGCCACAGTTATAATAGGCTTCGGCTAGTTGGGGATCGAGTGCGATGGCCTGCTTGAAATGAATGATAGCCGTATCTACTTCATTCAGGCTTTTGTAAATAAGCCCCAGGTTATTCTGATTGGTTGCGATATTGGCATCAAGTTTAAGCGCAGTTAGTGCATTCTCTTTGGCCTTTTCAATTTCTCCTGTATGCCAGTATGCCAGGCCAAGGTTTGCGTATGCCTTGGCGTGTTTTTTATCCAGCTTGATTAGGGGCAGGGTGTACTTAATCGCATTTTGATAATCTTTTATAAATAAAAAAGCGACTGCCAGATTATACAATGCACTGGTATTTTTCGGTGCAACTTTAATTGCACGTAGGCAGTAGTCTATGATTTTTTCATACTGATTACTTTGTGCATACAAACTGGCAGCAAGCAATAAAAAATCTACCTCTCTGGGTTTCTTCTTAATCGCGCGCTCGCATCTTTTTAATGCTTCTGTTAACTGCCCGGCCTGGGCTAATTGGAGTATTTCCTGGTATCGTTTATTCATTAAGCGGATAACTATAAAAATTAAATATAAAAAAGTGGCTGAAAGTCTAAGCTATTTCAATTTTATTGTCTCGCTTAATTCTGTTAAGTATTCGTAGATGTAGCTAAACAGCCCTAATGCATATTTTATATGTGCTGTAAAGCAGGCTTAAAAAGTGCCCGGATGATCTGTATATCTGAGCTCTGTGTAATTTTTGAGTGTTTTCTTTATTATGTTTTAGCACTAGCCTAGCTACGTATATTACGAATGTAATTTCGGACTAAGGAATTTATCTGTGCGAGTCGTCTTTAGATATTATTGTAAAATTATTCGACATTTGAATTTGTTGTATTGCATAGGGTGTAACTAATTGAATTTAATGTGTATTAATAATTTTTTATATTATGTTTAGGTCGAAAATAAATATAACTATTTTAGTTAAAGATAATATTGTGATCTTGCTCACCTTTTCTTATCTTGTTGAATTATATAGAAAAAAAATCATATATTTGAATTCTTAGCATTTATGAATTTTTTTGTCGGAATAATTTGCAGAAAATAAAATTAACGGGAAAAGAATTGACTTATATCGTTTTAATAATGCAAAAAAATAAGATATCTCTTTGAAATTTAGGCATATATTTGTAATTGGCCTGTAAGGTGCAAATATCCCGTGTCAGGAGTTGATGCTTAAATGTTTATCTGGAAATAAACTGATTGGCTCTGAAATATTATTCTAATTAAAATACTCTAAATGAGGATATGTAAATGAATTTTAAAAAAACTGCATTGTCAGTAGCACTGGGTGCTGCTTTGGGTTTAAGTGCAACAGCTTCTCAAGCTGACATTATTGATATGGATTATAGCGGTTTGTTTACTATGCTTGATCCAGGGGGCGTAGTATTACAGAACACTTCTTACCCTTATTATGGTGATCCAACATGGGGTTATGGTCTACGTACTCAAATTTCAGGTACTATGTCATTTGATACAGATACGGGAGCTGGTACGGGTACTGTAGTACCATTTGAGTTCTTTAATAAAGGCCCTGCGGTTGCATCTAATGTTGAATTCCAGGCTGTTGGCGATGGCTTTGGTGGTCCAGGTAGCTTAATGCTTGGCAACATGTCTTTCGCATGGAACAGCAATGTTATCACAACTCAAATCGTACTGGATGGCGCTGGCCTGTTTGCTGAAATGCCGACTATCGCTGTAGGTGATGTATATGATGCGACGACCTGTGCTGCGAGTGGTGCGTGTGCAACGCCAGCATCTGAGGGAATTAAGAAGAATAAATATCCAATTGGTCCAGTACCTATTGCAACTTCATCATTCAATACAGTAGGTCAGAATGGTGTACCTACGGTACTGGCTGATTTAAGTATGGGTACGGATGATGGCATCGGTGGTTCACCAATGGACAATGGTCCATTCTCTGGCTTCAATGCTAACTTCGACATGACTTCTGTTACTGTTACTAATATCACTACGTCTACAATTCCAGTTCCTGCGGCCGTATGGTTATTTGGTTCAGGTTTAGTGGGTCTGGCGGGTGTAGCACGTCGTCGAAAACAATCTTAATAACATTTAGTTATAAAGTTTGAAAAAAAACGGAGCCTTTTGGCTTCGTTTTTTTTTGTCGTTTTTTTTCTTGAAGGATGGTAGTCAGTCTTTATGTTTCTATTTTTATGAAAAATTTTGCAGGGCAATTAAAGTGCCTGGATTTATAATTAAATATTATTTTTTTTAATAAAAACAACAGTTAAACAGATTTCATTTAAACAGTTTCATGATAATATTCAGCTCATAAAATATGTTTAAAAATCGAAATAAAGTTTTTAAATATTTAAAACTCAATTAATTTTGTAATTTTTGTTGACAATTATTAAGCGTGTTCATTATGCTTTTCCGATTCAGTTAATTAATGATTTTTACAAAATAATATTTTTCAAGTTTTTACAGGGGTGAATTAAAATGAGTAAGCCAAAAGCCAGCGGGTTTAAAAAAACAGTTTTGTCGGCATCCGTCGCCACTGCATTGGGGATGGGGGGTGCGAGTAATTCCCTTGCGGATATTTATGAGTTTTCGTTTGATAACGGTGGTTGTGGCGTTGATCATACTGCGGATTTTGATAGTGGGGGTGGTGTAATAGATCATACCGGTGATATCTTTGGTCCTTGTACTGGTCAAGGTGATGGAGTTTTTACCATGCTTGATCCTGGAGGTGTTGTTTTACAGAATACTTCTTACCCTTACTATGGTTCCACAACCTGGGGTTATGGTCTGCGTACTCAAATAGGTGGTTCGGTGACCACTGGCCTTAATGGTAAATTGAGCATCGAAACAAAGACTGGTGTGGGCAGTGCTGTCATTCCTCCTTTTGAGTTTTTTAATAAAGGCGCAGCCGTTGCATCGAATCTTTTATTTAAGGCAACTACAGCAAATGGTGACGGAACTTTTGTTGATGGTTTAATGCTCGCTAATATGTCATTTGCCTGGAATGGCAATGTTATTACAACACAGGTTGTCTGGGATGCAGCTGGTTTGTTTGCCGAGTTACCAACGCTTGCAGATGGCCCGACAATCACTATTGGTGCTGTATATGATGCAACCAGTTGTACTGCAAGTGGTGTATGTGCAACACCTGCCTCTGAAGGTATCAAAAAAAATAAATACCCATTAGGGCCCGCGCCTATTGCCACATCTTCATTTAATACGGTAGGTCAGAGTGGTGTACCAACAGTACTGGCTGATTTAAGTAAGGGCACAGATGATGGTATCGGTGGCTCACCTATGGATAATGGCCCTTTCAGTGGTTTTAATGCTAATTTTGATTTTAATACATTAACCCTGACAGGCTATAATGATACAACTTCACCTACTTTAACTATTACCCCAGGCACGCGTAGTGTGAGTATAAATGAGGGTGAAAGTTTTGATGCAACAAATCCACCCGGCTTTGCAGTAACCTGTACAGACGCGGCAGATGGAACTGAAACCCTGCCAGAAGGTTCAAATGGCAATATCTTTATAGACGCAAACACAGTTATTACACGCGATGGAACGACTATAGTGGGTGCTGTCGATGGAAATACCGTAGGTGTTTATGATATCGTCTATGCTTGCAATGATAATGCAGAAAGAGTTGCCAGGGGTGATGTTCTTAACCCAACAAACCCAGGTACAGCCGCTGTGCCTAACTTTGCAACACGTTCAAATAATAACTCAAATTCTATTACACTTACGGTAACCGTAAATTCTGTTGGTACGCCAGTCATTACCCTTCTTGGTTCAGCAACTGTTACTCATGAGGCCTGTACAGAGTATACAGATGCGGGTGCGACAGCAGTCGATGGTTTAGGAGGTGCTATATCGCCGGTTGTTGTAACGGATAATGACTCAATCATCGGCCCTGCTAATATTCTTAATGTAACCGAGAAAACCGCAACGATTGATTATGATATTACAGATAATAGTGTGCCTGCGATACAGTTAACCCGAACCGTTAATATAACAGATACGCTTGGGCCGGTTATCACCATTGAAGGTGGTTCAGATATTATTCTTGAATCGAGTGAAGACCCGGCTAAAAACGGAAGTTATACAATACCAGTAGCAACTGCAGTCGATGCTAATGGTGATTGTAATCCTGTTGGTGGCAATGCGGTAACGGCTGATACGGTTAATTTCAGTATTGACGAGGGTAGTGATACCGCATTCACGGTTTTAAAATATTTTGCTACAGATTCATCAGCTGCCGAAAATGAAACCCAAGCTGATCAGAATGTAACCGTATTCCGTTCTGAGCCGGTTATTACATTGAACGGCTCGAGCATTCTTACGTTGCAACTGGGTGATGTCTATGACGAAGAGGGCATAGATGTCCGTGATTTGCAGGATGGTACCCTAACCGCAGTTACTACATCGGGTACAACCGCAGGAACAGCTATACCACCAGCGAATAATGGTTCAGGCCTCTCGGGTAATTTAACTCATACCATTGCAATTACAGATGAAAATGGTGATCCATTAACATCTATAGATACCAGTGTTTCAGGTGGGCCATATACCGTTACATATAGTGTAGTCGATAGTGACACCCATGCCGCAACTGAAGTGACGCGCACAATAAATGTGGGGGCTTTTGCTGAAAACGCTAACTTCACCATGTTGGACCCAGATGGGTTGAAAGTGGATGGTGCGGTTGATGTAACAGTAACCTGGGATGGTAATAGCACATCAGATATCGCATCAACTGATTTTAATATGACCATTGCGTCAGCTACACCCACAAAATTTAAAGGCTTTCCCTGGGTGGCTCACGATATAAGAACCTTTTTACCAGGCACATATAAATTTGATACAACCTGTACTTTAGATCAGCTACGATCAGGAGTTGTGGAGTGTAATAACCCACTACCAGTAGATGATGAAGATAAAGTGCAGAAGGAGCGCTATGCTGAGATGACCGTATTGACCGGCCAGATTGGTGCGCATATGTTATTTAACTGGGGGAAAACTGATCCAGCATCAGGTTGTGGGGTTAAAAGCTGCAATATAGACGTGGTTGTGGTGTGGAATCAAAATGCTCAATGGACAAGTCCAAATCCTGATTTACCTAGAACTAATCAAATATATCAAGGGTTGCCAGGAGAAGTAGGTCCTGCTCTGGATGCGATTTTTGATCTGGTGTCTACCGATCCGGATGGTGATCTCGCAAATGGCGTAGCTATGGTTGACGGGCCTTTCATTGGCTTTAATGCGAACTTTAATTTTAATCCAGATAAAACAACCTCAGCTGAGGCAATTAAAATGACAGCACCAGATACAAAACTAGGTTCAATGAGTTGGGCTGGGCTGATTGCCGGTCTGCTATCTTTGCTGAGTCTTGGTGTCTATCGTAAAGGTGTTAATCGTAAAGTTAATTAAACTTTAGGATTAGACGAATTGCCGTATGCTTACAAAAAAATAAAAAGCATGCGGCATTAACAAAAAAACAAATTTAAAAATTATAAAAGAATTTGAGGGGAAAACTCATGAAGGCGTATTCTAAGTATGCATTGCTGTCAGCATTATCATTAGCTATGGTGCTGCCCAGTGTATCATATGCAACAAACGGTTATTTTTTAATTGGTTTTGGCCAGAAATCAAGAGCAATGGGGGGTACAGGTGTGGCCTATAATATGGATGGCATGGCGGCAGCATTTAACCCGGCAACCATGGTTGATTCGGACGATGAATTTGTATTAGGTGCGGAGTTATTTAACCCGCCTCGTGCCGTTTATCATGATAGTAATACACTGGGTTTCACTGATGAAGAGGCGCGCAGAAACTTTTTTGTAATACCATCAATGGGCCTAACCTATAAGTATAGTGATGATATAACCATGGGTTTTGCCTTTATAGGTGCGGGTTTACAAACCTCCTATAATCAATCGATAACCAGTGACTCATGCCGTGTTCAAAACGGAAGGGTTCCAGATACATGCCCACCAACCGGCTTCAGTGCAAATTTAGGTAGAGCTTCAGGTGAAAATGGTGTGGAGCTAATGCAGATGCAAATGCTACCCAGTATTTCTTATAAAATAGATGAAGCGCAATCAGTCGGTGCAACACTGGTAATAGCGGCTCAATTTTTTAGAGCAGAAGGTTTGGGGGATTTTATTCCTCTTGGCTACGTTTCAGATAATCCAACTAAAGGTGCTAATGGCTTAACTAATGAAGGATGGGATCACTCTGCAGGTGCGGGTATCCGCCTCGGCTGGTTAGGTAAATTCATAAATGATGATCTTAATATTGGTGTGAATTACTCATCACGGGTTTATATGAGTGAGTTTGAGCGATATTCTAATTTATTTGCAGAGCAGGGTGACTTTGATATACCGGAAAATTATTCAGTTGGTTTTGCCTATAAAGGTATCGATGATATTGTCATGGCTTTCGATATACAAAGAATTAACTACAGTGACATTGCCTCAGTTGGCAACCCGGGGCCATTAGCAAGTGACCCTGTTCAATTCTTTCCACTGTGTCCTCCAGGTGAAGATACTACTCCCTGTCTAACCGGTGGAGATAAAGGTCTGGGTTTTGGCTGGACAAATCAGACAATATATAAATTTGGTGTCGACTGGTTATACAGCGAGAAATTTAATTATCGTGCGGGTTTAAACTACGGCAAGAGTCCAATACCAGATGATCAGGTGTTGTTTAATATGTTGGCACCAGCAACACCTGAACTACATATTACCCTGGGTATGAGATGGGCATTGAGCGACACCTATGTATTTGACTTTAACTTTATGCATGCATTTGAAAATACAATTAAAGGCCCAACTGCATTTGGCCCGGGTGGCGTGGTTGAAGGCAGTAATGCGTCAATTGCAATGAAACAGACTGCAGTGGGAGCCGGCCTGGCAATTAAATTTTAATTAACTGTTTTTTCATTCTTCGAAAAAAGCAGTATCTTGTTACTGCCAAGGGAATGTTCTGCCTCTCTCTATTTGATGTTAGTATGGCGCCTGCATCATGACTTTTTTTTGAGTCATTTAGGGAGTGGTGGATTATTCCATTGGCAGTGTTAATTTTTATATAAGATCTCACTGCTATCCCGTTAACAGAGATGATTTTGTTTTTAAAGCGTATTGTGGCTCAATAACGTGACAACAAGAATTCTCATTTCATCCAGTATGAGACATGAATTGTGGACACCTGCCGTCATATAATCACTAGACACGCCGTAAAATCCTCTCTGGTGGCTAGAACACCCGCATTCATGTGGGTGACGGTTTTATAGGCGGGCATTCCCAACTCATGCCTCTAGTGGTTAGCGGGATTACAGTTATAAGATGTTTTCTTTTTATTTACTACACTACTATCCGGAATAATAATATAAGCACTTAACATACGATCAGATAAACTAAAACAATAGAACAAACTTCGTCATCCCAGCGTGCTTCTAGCTGGGATCCAGCGACTTTATCGAACAAAAGTCACTGGATTCCGGCTCAAAAGCATACCGGAATGACAGTTTAAATAGTTGTTTTAATTTTTAGTCATCAATACTTTTAAATGACTTTTATCTGTAAATATTAGCAACTTAAGTGCCTTTTATGGATTTTATTCCGGACAGTAGTGTTTTATTTACTGAGAAAAGTATTTTTATCTACTTCACCTTTGTTAAATTTTTCAATTGCTTTAGATATAATCACCATTTGCAATGCCTTTGGGAGGCTTGCCAGGTCTTCGTTTTTTGATAAAGTGTCGAGGTTTAATGATTCTATATAACGTGGTTGATCTAGAAGACTTTTTAATTCTTCGAAGACCTGATTCTGTTGTGGTGTAGGGTCAACCATGACCATCTTTGGCATTTCTGTTGGGTTCATATTTGTAAGTTCAGTTGTTGCATAGGCCGGTTGATCTGACAAAGTATTGCTGGTTTGTTGGAGCTGGAGTTCAGCGGTGTCGAGTTTTGCGTGCAACGTGAGCACCATACTGCGCAGGTCTCCTAGCATGGCTATTATTTTATCTTCTTTTGTCCGGCTAATTTCGTTTTCTGTATAATTTACCGAAGTTATGACGAAGGCGGTTATGCTTGAAGACATAATTGCGGTTCCAAGTAGTGTGTATATCATTTTCCAGTTCATTGTTTTTTCTCATAGCTGTATGAGAACAGTCCAGCTTACTCAGGACTGTTCTCATTAATTAATATTAGATATCTAAATTGAAAACCTAGTCCAACTCAATAGTTTTACCAAAACCACATATGGGTTCAATTTGCTTAGAGCCGTGATTGTAGACAAAAGTACAGAACTTTTGCCATCTAACGGGTTTGTCGGCCATGAGTGCTGTGATTGCTACATTGACCAGGTTTTCCCGTGTTGTTACAAAAGAATCAGGTCCTACGCTCTCTTCACAATCATCGGCTGGTAAACAGCTATTGCCCCCCGTTACTGTTACAAGCGTAAAACCAGCAAAACCACCCAGTTGTTGATATGTTCGTATGCTATTGACACCATCTGGCAAACTTGTGGGTGTTGATACTTCTACCCAGTCTAAAATGGAACCAACTGCGCTAAGGTCGATTGGGTAGTTCGCAGCCTTGGCTTGCACAACAAGGTTACCAACGGTATTTTCCAGACCCTTGTACACAGTTGGATCGCCAATTGTTGAAAATGACGTTTTGATTTTAGCCTTGATGAAGTCGACCTTGTTCGGTAAGTCACAAACCCCAGTACAACCAGTCAGTGTCATACTCGTTAGGTCAAAGTTATTATTAAAACCTGTGGCAAATCCATCGATCTCAGGTGAGCCACCGACGAGGTCTGCAATTAACGGTAGTCCGCCGCTTGGATTGATGCCTACACAGGAACCAGGTATACATAATGGTGTTGTATTAAATGAAGTCGTTGACATAGGGGCAGGGCCAATAGGATGAATGCCTTTTCTGATATTATTAGATGCGGGGATTGTACCTGTGCCTGTAACCGTTTCATCTAAAGCCATAGGCAGCGCATTGAATAGACCCGTTGCATCCCAGACTAGAGAAATTGGAATATCTACAATACCCGAGTTAGAGTCGCGTAACATATTAACTATTACCAGGTTGCCAGGATGACCAAAACCATCGCCAATAGATTGCAGATTGATATCGTGATACGTAGGGCTAATAAGAGGAAAAGAAGTAAAATTAAACGGTGTGATAGTCATAGTACCTGCCCCTGTACCGGTGTCATAGTTTAGTGTGCCGGTAATCTGGGTGCGTCTTCCATAACCCCAGGCTGGGTCACCATAATATGGATATGAACTATTGATGATCTCTCTCCCAATTGAATCTGAATAGGTGAGTAGTCCACTAAAACTAAATTGAAGTACATCAGCCTGAACGGGTGTTGCCTGAACGAGGGTAGCCGCCATTGCAAAACTGATCGCTGTTTTTCTAAAGATTTGATGTGATGAATTTATTTTCATTTTTGTAATCTCCTGGACAATTATTTGTAAAATTAATTTAACAAAATAATACTGATTCACCCGGTCAGGAATGATACTAAGTGAAACATAACACCTGAACAGCTTAAGGATTTTATACGCACTAATGAAATAGCCCGCTATGAAAAATAATCCTGTTTTTTATACCTATTTATAATAATATTTCATTGTCCTCATTTAACATATTGCACAGTTTATCGATCATCGAAATTATATTCGTAAAAAATGAGCTTTCCTAAGCTGCGAAGTAAAGCCTATAAAAAGGCGCTGCTATCCCGTTAACTTAAAAAGTGTTGTCATCCCCGAATGCTTTTTTCGGGGATCAAACGGCTTTAGGTACTGTAAAGACACTGGATTCTCGATAAAAGCATTCGGGAATGACGATTTAAATTATTTACCATAAATAAATTGTTATTCGATTTTTCATATCGTTAAAAATTAAAAAAAATATGATATATAGGGTTACTAGGTCATAATTATTATTCTTAATGGGACTGTATTGAGCAGGTTTTATTACAATTAGTTATTAGGGTAGTCTCATTTCATAGTTATAAATTTACAAATGTAAAAAAGTACAAGGTGTAATTAAATACTTCTGACAACGAGGTGACTGAGCTAATCAAAGCTTCCCCCAAATAGAATATGGGACAACGGGACTAAGATTTATTATGCGGAACTCAATCTGTCTAAGTTTATACAGGCATTAATTTTGAGATGCAAGTGTTTTTTCATGTTCATAAAGATGTGTTTTAAATGATGTTGTTAAAATTTGATAAGTAGCTTGAGGATGGTTCTGAGAGGATGGCGGAAAATTTATATCTTTATATAGTTTTAAACAGGTGTAGTTGTTATAACAGATGAATAAAATCGTTAATATACCAAATAAAGGTCTTGGTGCACGGTTGATTATTTACTAGTGACAATAGGCAGGTTAATAACCGTATGTCGATAATTTTTACATGTACTGCTGGTTGTTAAAGATTTACTGATGTTGTCACGGGTAATAGATTGATATTATAGGGTTAAAATATTGTGGCAAAGTATTTGCTTTAATATGGAGTTTAAGTGAATTTCAGTTAATCGTGAGAATTTATTTTTCAACCTGATGTATGACTTTCTATTTTGGCAATTAATATAATATTTTGCTGGTTAATAAAACAGTTAAAAAATTAATCCTTAGGTGAAGTGTCAGTAATAGATATTGTATTACATTGCTTTAAAGTGTGATTTGTCTTTGTTTACTGTACATCTGTGGTGTTCACGATGCATTAAATTTATAATAATAGAGCGTCTTGTTGGATAGGTTTAAGAAATGAAAAATATTTTTAAAGTGCAGTTAACAGTTCTGGTGATAAGTGCGCTCTTAAGTGCGTGTAGTGGTGATAAAACATTTAATGATTATGCACGAGCTGGTGATACAGTAGCGGTGGCGGCTGGCTGGAAACAGAATTTCAATAAGGAAAATATTACGGTCAGAATTACTCCGTCTGTTGGGGTTGATATCATAATTTTACCGGGTGATCATGCTATAAGAGCTGCGCTAAATTTCTACCCGGACCCTCTTTCAAGTGCCATTGTCTCCAGGGAAACGGGAATAGAGCAATCAATCTTTGCATTAACGTATGAAGGTGTTATTACCGCTAATTTTACTAAAAATGACAAGGACTGGTATACGAAAACCGTTTTTGTTGATCTTCCTTTAAGTTTGCCACTCGGCGTTACTCAAATTGAAATAAGTAATCCAGAAGGTGCCTCAGTGATTTCAACGGTTGAGATAATTGAAGGGACTGGAACACCGAGTACATTTACGGCACAAAGTAATACGAAATTAACGCCTGCTATGTTTGACTCTATGTCCAGGGTAGAGCATTACACCATTGATTTTAGCGGAACAGTTCTTCCCTTTGCTATAGAAATCACCCTGGTACATGACCCTGATGAAACATCGGGTGGTGCTGGTAAAGCCTATGCTGTTAACCCGATTGGTTATAAGAAAAATATGTTGTGGAATGATGATGGTAGCACTATGAAAGTTATTCTAACACCAACTAATTCGGCTCGTCCTATGGATAACATAAATGATTTTAAATTTTATGTTGCAGGAAATCTTCAGAATATGGCTGTAAGTACAGTTAATGGTTATGATGTAAATGGAAACCTTATCGCTGGTGTTTCTGCTACATCAACTTTAGGAAGATAATAGCCCAAGGTATGAGGTAATTATATTATTAATGGCCTATCGTCATTTTAGTTTAGTACACATCAAATGTGTTTGGTGGTTTAATTTTTTGGATGATTTGTTGCTTGTGGAAATGTTTGTATGAAAAAAATAATTGTAGTTGGGGCAGTTGTTTTAACGTTGTTGTATTTTTTTACGCCGCTACAGGAAAATGGAAGTAAGCAGTCTAAAGACAAAGACAGTTCCTCTTCTAATTTACATGATGCCACAAATAGGCTATCTCAGAAAAATATTTCAAATTTAAAAGACGCAATAGAGTCGCCAACTGAGCCATCAACAAAGCTGAATAAAACAAATACAGCTATAAATCAACTCGAACCAGAAATTAAAAAAGCATTAAAAAAACACCTTAATACTTCATCGGAAGGTCTCGTTGAAGAAAAAACAGATCGTGGTGTTAGTGTCGATTTACAGGGGCGCTTTCAAACTGTGCCGGTAGCGACTATAAATGAAAAAGGTGAGTTAGAAATACGGCATTTCAGTAATTTGCCAACGGGTGTGAGTGAATAAATGCTTAATATAATAAAAGTTATGCTGCTACTGTTTTTTTTGAGTGGCACTTCTTCCCAGGCCACTCAAATTAAAATTGTTAATATGGATGACGCAGGTGAGGGCTTTAATGATAATACGCCTGTTAGCTCTGTTGGAGGTAATTCAGCTGTGACCATTGGGCAGCAGCGTGTACAGGTGTTTGAGTTTGCCGCAAGAATATGGGAATCGGTCATTAATAGTAATGTTATTATTCAAATAGAAGCTAAATTTGATCCTTTAGCCTGCACGAGTACTTCGGCTATTCTTGGTTCTGCAGGCACAAAATCTATATATAGAGATTTCAGTAATGCGCCTTTGCCTAGCACATGGTATTCAGGGTCAATAGCAAATAGTCTGACAGGTATTGATCTTTCTACAAGCGCTGAAATTGCAGCAACATTTAATTCTGATATAAATAATAATAGTAACTGTCTTGCCAATTATGCCTGGTACTATGGCCTTGATGGTAATAAACCACCTTCAACGCTTGAGTTATTATCCGTTGTTATGCATGAAATTGGACATGGATTAGGCTTCCAGACTTTTGTTGATATCAATACAGGTGCTAAATTTGGAGCACCGGGTCGTGATGATGCGTTTATGGTTAATCTTGAAGATCACAGTTTAAATGAGAGCTGGAGTACCATGACCAATAATCAACGTAAGACATCTGCAATAGATACGGCCGATCTACACTGGGCAGGTTTGGCAGTCACTTCAAAAATTGCTGATTTAACAGCCGGAGTTAATCAGGGGCATGTACGAATGTATGCGCCATCACCAGTGGAAGGCGGTTCCTCGGTATCTCATTTCAGTCATTCTTTATCACCAAATGAACTTATGGAGCCATTTGATACGGGAGCAAAACAGGGTGTAGGTTTAGCAAAAGAATTATTTCTGGATATAGGCTGGAATATATTCAGTAATTTTAAACCGGTTATAAGTTTTATTAGTGATATGACTTATAGTCCTGCCATTGATCAGTTGAGTTTTATTGTAAGAGATTCGGACACGGCTTTATCGGCTTTAAGTGTTTCAGCAAACTCATCAAATGCACTAGTGATAAAAAACTCACAACTCGTAATGGGTGGTACAGGCAGTGTCCGTACTCTGACATTCTCACCCACATCATCAGGTGTTGCAGAAATTACCATTACTGTGTCTGATGGGATTGATTCAGTAACACAAAACTTTCAGTTAACAGTGACAGATTTACCACCTTCAGTCGTAATTGATGTGCCTGTTGATAATGCAAACTTTGCAATCGGTGAAAATATACTGTTTCAGGTAACAGCAATAGATGCAGAAGAGGGTGATCTTTCTTCTTCAGTTAGCTGGTCATCGTCTATTGATGGTGCTCTTGGCACGGGTAATATTATAAACACTAGTCTATCAGCAGGTATTCATCAAATAAGCGCGACGGTGACAGACAGTTTTACGAATACAAGTTCAACAAATATTACAGTCAATATGCTTGATGATTCCGATGGTGATGGTATGAATGACGCATGGGAGAAAAATAATTTTGGTGATTTAACACGTGATGGTAGTGGTGATTTTGATGGTGATGGTATTATAGATCTGGATGAATATTTAATTTCTATAACCACGCCTAATGGCGACATTAATAATGACGGACAGATTAATGCTGCGGATATTTTATTAGCAACAAGTCATATTAATAATACTGTATTATTATCTACATTACAGGTTTTACGTGGTGACCTCTATCCTGAAAATGCCCCCGATGGATTGTTTAATTTGTCTGATTTAATTTTGTTGCAGAAACTTGTTATTACCAGCCCATAATTTGTAAGTAAATTATTTAGAAGAGGTGGTATATTTTTGATGTTTATAACAGCGTTGTAACTTACATTGTCAACTTGGTTATTTTACCAGGGCCTGTAATGATAGACCTTGAGTTACCTAAGGTTTGAAATAAAAAAATCATGTTCTTAAAGCGAGGATTTTTTAGGCGCTTTTTCTAATAACACCAAATAAACCCAATAAACCTGAAGCAAATAACCATAAAGCGGCAGGTACAGGTACGACTGTTGCTGTTCCGTTCAAAACAATTGAGTTCCCAGCTTTTGCTCCTACAGTTAATGCATTACCGAGAATACCATCACCATCTCCATCGATAGTAGTTAATGTAGTAGCAAGGGGGTTTGGTGTGGCCTGTAACTCAAAAACAACAACGCCAGGCATAATGTTGCCATTCCAGTTGAATAACATGTTGGCAGTAATCATACCATCCGAATTTAAAGTCATTGTTACATCAGTGGCCTGCCATGGTGAACCAAGTAAATCAGTTCCAGAATTAAATTCCCCACCATTGCCAGTTCCAACAGCAAAGTCATAGTCAAACCAACCTGTTACATTAGTATCTGTTGGGCTTACAGCTGTGCCGACTGAATCTAGTAATTGAAAAGAACCGTTAAAGTTTAATGTTGAAGCTGTTGCGGCATTAGCAGTTAACAATATAGTTAAAGTTAAAATTAAAATTTTCATTTTTTATTCCTTTTGTAAATGTGTGTATGAGTGAGTTTTATTAGGCTTCACCGTGCTCTACAAATATTATGAGTAAGTTGTCTGAATTGATGTTAATCAATCTCGGCAATTAATACGCCATATTGATTTTATTTTGATAAATCATATTGTTATATGATTCTAGAAGTGGTTGTAAATAAAACTGTGTTATAAAGTGTAAAATATTTCGGCTATAAATCATGGAAGTTCGAAACCAGATTGTTATTAATTGAAAGAGGGAGTTGTTAGATTTTTTGTATTCTTAATTCTATTGCTATGATTTTGTTGATACACAAAATTTTATATATTGACACTGTAGTCCAGTTAACAGAAATGCCTTTATTTTTAAAGCATAGTGTTTCTAGATTAACTATCCCACTACAGTTCGAGGCATGAGTTTCAGGTGTCTGCATAGGCACGCAATAAATACGTGAGTTGTAGACTGAGACGTGTTAACTATTATCCCTGTTTTATAACGGTATCTGAATAAGATACAGATATCAGTGTCATGATTTTTGGCCTGGCTAAAGTTAAGGATGTTCTGTCTGAATTATTCGTTACTATATAATGTGTGTTAAAGGTTTTGTGTCAATATTTCTCTTGTTACTAGCAGTTTAGTGTGCCTGAGAAGTCGTTTAATTCAGATGTTATGAAATTATTAAATAACATCTGATTCTGCACCTGCTTCAGATTTAATTAATTAAGATGTAAGTTATAACTATTTTATTATTGCTGCTCCAGATACAGGAATAATAATCGTGGGTTGGTGTTTTTTAAAAGTGAATATATTGCGAGTCAAACAGAAAGACGACTAGAGTTTTTATAATGATTTTACTGAAATTGTAACTTTTCTTACATTAAACTTTTCAAAGGAGTGGTTATGGCTACAATCACATTAAGTGCAACAGGCTCATCAGATGATGTGCCAATTCAGGCTGCAATTGATTATATTAATTCAGCAGGTGGTGGAGTTCTTGAATTAAAAGGAGGGGTTTATGATGTGACTTCAAGTATTCAGCTTAGGTCTGGTGTCAAGATTATTGGTGAGGGTTATGAAATTTCTAATGGCTCAATACTTGTCGGAGGAACTATACTTCAGGGAAATAGTACGGATAATTGTTTTGTTCATAATGCATCTGATACTACTCCACCTGCAGATTTAATCGAGATATATAGCGAATCAGTTTATGGTATCAGCCTAATTGGAATGGCATTTGAAAAATTTTTAACGCCTGTTCATATAGGTTCTTTAAATGCCTCCGGTGCTTTTTTTTCAGAATTTCGTGATTTATTTTCAACTAATTCTACAGGTTGGGGTTTTTATTTTGAGAATTGCTCTTTAAGTAATTTTACAAACCTGACTGCTCGAGATATGGCGTTTGGTGCAGTGGGTGGTATGATGTTCCGTACTTCTCATACCTCATACAATCATGGGAATAGCTCTTATAGGTTTTTATTTGTAGAAGCAGGAAAAGATTTAACTCGTGGTATTGTTTACCAAGCGCGTAACGGGTCGGCATTCAATGATAATAATATTTTTCACATTCAATGTAACACAGGTGGCACTTTCCAAAGCCAGGTAACTACTATGGTTAATGGAAGTGCAGATATAACTGTAACAGATGGAGCCAGGTTTCCTGTTGATATGCCTGTATCCTTTGATGCAACTTTAAACGGTTTTAATAAGCTGGAAACATATTTTGTTGTATCACAAATAGGAAATGTAATTAGACTTTCAAAAGCACAAGGTGATTTAGCGAATGCTAAAGTGGCAACTGGAAGTGTGGCTGTAAATATCATTACTTATGGGTTTCCAGGTGTTGAAGTGTGTGGTTACAGTGATGCGTCTGGAGGGATTATACAACCACTTCAGATGTCGGGAGTTGATATAGAGGGCAGGGCTACCTGTGCAATGTTGTGGCAACAAGCGTCAGCTATTGTAGATATAAGTTTGATTACATATGATCAGGGCGTGACAAGTTCCGAAGTTTGCTGTTCATCAATATGTTTCAGGAAAAATGCAACAGGAACATACCGTAGTTTAAGTCCATTTTTAGCAGTTGATATACAAAATAATTATAGTTTATTATCCTGTCTTAGTGCTCAAGTAAGTAGCGTATTATATCCTAATTGGGTAGTGCAAAAGCCTCCAGCGGGGATGTTTTTCGATGCAGGATTATCTGCAGGCTTTTTATCATTATCCGGCAATATGATGGGTAATAACTATAGTTTACGAACGGTTTCAGGGGCTGGGGGAGCATTTATATACCCTAATCAAGCTCTGGGGCAGCGTTGTACAAGTATTAATGGAACTGCTACTCCTAGAACTTTAAACTGGTCAAGTTCGGGCACACTTGTATACACAGGTGGTGCAGCAGTTACCTGGAGACTACCATCCTTGACTGATGGTCCTGGTGGTGTTGGAGTTAATTCAACCGGTATTCCTTATGAGATATGCAATGGTTCAAGTGCTGCGGTTGCTATAATTTTAAATGCGGACACTGGTGATTATTTTAATAATGATTCATCAAAAACTAGTATTACACTTGACCAGTTTGATTCTATATCGATCAGAGCTAACTATAACGGTGCTAAAGCCTTTTGGCAAATTATTGGTGAGCATGACGCTAGCGTAAGTACTTTATAATATGGAGAAAAATGGGTGCTTAATTATTTTATATTGAAATTTATAAAAACTTGTTTGGTTTTATGAAACTTGTTTAGGGGTGCGGTTCTTAATTGATTTTATAAATTACAACATTTATTTACTTATATGGGATTTAATGTGTGTATGTCCTTTTTTATGTATAATCTGTTTTAATACATTTCAGGATGAAGTACTGGGTATAATTGATTATCGTTTAACTGAATAACGTTGATAGTTGTGATACTGGTTACCTGGTCTCATATGTGAAATTGTTGTGATTGAGGTGCCAGTACAGCCTGCTCCCAGGCAGGTGTGAAAAACTCAAGTAGTTTATTAATACGATTTTTGCAGTTTGAATGAATTGCAAACGGGTTTGAGCTGGCAGGTTTAAATATAAAATCTGATTGATCAACCAGCATAAACGACAAGCCCGTTTCTATATAATCTTCGGGGGTTAGCCTTATTTGCATGGCTGTTGTTAATTGTTGGGCCAATCTTAACAATTGGTGTCCGTGATGAACTGCAGTTGTAATGTCTGCTACCAGTATCTGTATCTGGGCGTACCTGTTGCCACGGGCAAACTTGAGAATATTTTGTCTGAATTGTTCATCATTATACAGGTGGTATTCAAGATCGGGTGAGAATATTTTTATGCTTCTTAGGGCTGTTACAGAAATGTCATGAATAGCCTGACATACCTCTTCGTTGCTTTCAAGGCGCAGGTCATTGTCGGTGTTGCCCTGGCGTTCGAAATTTATGTTGTTGAAATGTTGCATGAGTTTTATTTGTCTGTGTAGGGTGAACAAGCAATTTGATTCTACCCGATTTTATTGTAATGGTGGATCAAGCGAAGCGGATCCACCGTCAACGGTTTATCTGGTTAGATTTATTTTAGTTGTTTTTTCATTGTTTTGTGCGGAATGTTTGCGTCCATAAATATTTCTGAGCAGGTTTTAAAACCCTGCTTTTCGTAGAAGGGTATGGCAGTGGTTTGTGCATGTAAATATACATTGCTTGTGCCGACATCCTCTGCGTATTTTAATAATGCTTTTAAAATGCCTGTACCTATTCCGCTATTGCGGTGTTGTTTTAAAACCGCCATACGTCCAATCTGACCATCGGTTTTTATACGGCCGCAGGCAATGGGTTTGTTATTATTATCGGTGGCTAAAATGTGAATGCTGTCTTTGTCAAATTCATCCCACTCTAGTTCTTCGGGTACATTTTGTTCATCGATGAAGACTTTATTTCTAACTTCGCTTAGAGATTGTTTGTCTTCTTTCCATGTGGTTTTTTTTATGTTGTAATGCATAATTTTATTGGGTGTTTTGGTGGATCTGCTTCGCTTGATCCACCCTACGGAGTTAATCTTGTTCTGTAGGGTGGATCAAACGAAGTGGATCCACCGTTTCGTTGGGTTGTTACTCTAAATAAATCGAGCCCGAGTTATATAAGTTGAGCAATATATTTTGTTCAAATTCACTCGCCTCTTTAATCAGCTTAGTCTCTATGTTTCTATTATCACAAAGTGACTCAGCAAAATATTTTGAGACGGTGAAATCACAACCATCTATAAACAAATCTGATTCTCCGTCATTTTGCATAAAAGCAAAGCGACTAGCGGGGTGACGATTCAACACTGCACCATTTTCAATTTCATCTATCAGCTCATCAATGTTTTCAATCGGTTCTTCAGGTGTCTCGTTATGCTCCGATTTAGGGTCGCTCATATATTGCCCAAACCAGCGATTTATCTCTTTATGTTCAGGGTTTAAGTATTCTTTAAATATTTTTTTAACACGTTTGATAGCCTCTTCAGTAATTTCTGATGAGTGTGCCTGTAGTGTTAAATCCGCATCCTGATAGGTTAGCTTTGGTGATAAATTTTGCGTTATATGCGCCATAAAATCATTCAGTAAATCAGCATGGCTTACCGCACGGTAACCGACAGAAAAACTGATGCTCTCACCTAATGAAACCCCGTGATGGGATACATTGGGTGGAATGTAAATCATGTCACCGGGTTCTAAAACCCATTCTTCTTCAGCATGAAATTCTTTATGGATTCTTAAGGGCGTGTCGGCTACCTGGTTATCTTCGCTGACATCTGCGGTGCTAATCTGCCAGCGGCGTTTGCCTTTTCCCTGAATAATAAATACATCATATAAATCAAAGTGTGGTCCAACTGAGCCCTGGTCGGCTGCGTAACTGCACATTAAATCATCGAGGCGCCAGTCGGGTATAAAGCGAAACAGGTCGGGTAACCAGGCTAGTTCGGGTACGACTTTTTCAAGATCATTTAATACCAGTGTCCAATGTGATTCGGGTAAACTGGCGTAGGTGTCATCATCCATGGGGCCAAAAATGGGTTGCCAGGGGTGTTCTCCATCTTTTTCAATTACGATGCGCGAGTTAACATCTTCTTCACAGGAAAGCCCGGCGAGCTCTTCTGCGCTGATTGGGCATTGAAAGTTTGGGAAGGCCTGGCGAATCACCAGGGTTTTTTTCTGCCAGTATTCTTTTAAAAAATCTTCGGGGGAGAGATTACCAAGTGGGTTTATTACTTCGTTCATGTGGTATCTCTTAGTTGAGTTTGGTGGATCAGTC